>Ga0172382_10007439_pt1 | contig 15531 bp, 16 predicted proteins | sample Leawel138RmetaG_FD_122245 | JGI IMG/M metagenome (GOLD analysis project Ga0172382, IMG submission 122245) | Leachate microbial communities from a municipal landfill in Southern Ontario, Canada - Leachate well 138R metaG | ecosystem: Engineered > Solid waste > Landfill > Unclassified | place...
AGTGCACAAACTAGAATATGACACAGCAGGTTTATTACTTGTAACAAATGATGGTGATTTAACTAAAAAATTAACCAATCAAAGTGAAAACATTCAAAAAGAATATGTCTTCCGCCTAAAAGGTATCATGATTAAAGAACGCATTCGTGAAATCAAGCGTGGTATCCATGTTGATAAGAAGCTAATTAAACCAATTGATGTGGGCATTCTTGAACTGGATAAACCAAATCAATCTACTTTAGTCCGTATGATTATTACCAACGAATCAGCTAAAGAATTAAAAGCTCTATTTTTACAAATAGGACATGAAGTTAAAAACATGACACGCATCCGTTTTGATAGTTTAACGCTTGAGGGTGTAAACCGTGGTAGTTACAGGAAATTAAAAGCACATGAAGTGAAATATCTATATCGTAAATCGTAACAAGATATAATGTTCATTTTGTGGTATAATATAATGTAGTATGGAGGAATTTTATGGCAGGATTTCAAGTGGCTATTGATGGACCGGCAGGTAGCGGGAAGTCAACAATCAGCAAACAAATAGCGCACAAATTAGACATGACCCATATTGATACGGGTGCAATGTATCGTGCAGTCACCCTTTTAGCCATCGAAAATCAAATCGATCTGAATGATGAGGCACAGTATTATTTCCTAGAAAATGTGAATATTACATATAAAGATGATCATATTTACGTAGATAACCGTATTGTTGAAAAGGAAATCCGTAGTAAAGCGGTTACTGATAATGTATCTTTAGTCTCAAGTTTCCCATATGTTCGAAAAAAGTTAGTTGAAATTCAACAACAACTTGGCCAAACTAATAATATTATTATGGATGGCAGAGACATTGGAACAGTCGTTTTACCAAATGCAGATTTAAAAATATTTTTAATTGCAGATGTGAGAGAACGTGCCAAAAGAAGGCAACAGGAAAAACAAAACTTAGGTTATGAAATTGATATTGAAAAATTGATTGAAGAAATAACAAGACGCGATCAATTAGATTCACAAAGAACAATATCACCATTAAAAAAAGCAGATGCTGCAATTGTAGTCGATTCTACACACATGACATTACAACAAACAGTCAAAAAAATTATAGAGCTGATACAATCAGCAAAAGGAGTAATCAATGAATGATATTACAATCCCTAAAAGAGGACAAATAATCGAAGGCGTCGTTTTCCAAGTTAAGAAAAACGTTATGCTTTTGGACATAAATGCAGCTACAGAAGGGACAATCTATGCTGAGTATTTTGATAAACCAGCACCGGAAGACCTAAGAAAAGTTGTCAAAAAAGGTGATAAAATACGTGCAAAGGTAGAGAAAATCAGTGAGGATGATAGTTCACTTCTGATTATGCTCTCAAGATTACCACTTTTACATGAAAAGTATTTGGAAAATATTCAAAAAGCTTATGATGAAAAGTTAGAAATCGAAACAGTTGTTAAGTCAGCCAATGATAAAGGATTAGTATTACTTTATCAAGGTATTGAGCTATTCTTACCATATTCTTTATTAGACTTTGAATTAAAAGATAAAAAAGAAACAATGGTTGGTGAAAAATTAACTGTATTAATCGAAGAATTTAAAGCAGACCGTAGACGTCCAAAATTAATTGCAACAAGAAAACCAATTTATGAAGCACGTCGCCAAGAAGAACAACAATTACGTCAAGAGCAACGTCAAGAAGAGTTAGAAACCATTCAAACAGGCGCAGTATTAGAAGGCACCGTTGAATCTTTTGAAGCACATGCAGCTTTTGTTCGATTTGAACATGTTTCTGGTATGCTACGTATTTCTCAAGTATCACATCACAGAATTGATAAAATTGAAGATGTATTAGAACTTGGGCAAAAAGTAGAAGTTAAAGTTATTAAAAAAGAAGGTAATCGATTAGATTTATCTATGAAAGCTTTACAACCTACACCATATGAAGCATATTTAAAAGATCACAAAGTTGGTCAAACTGTTAAAGGTAAAGTTGTTTCTAAATTACCATTTGGCGTATTGGTTGAACTAGACCGTGATGTTAAAGGTTTATTACATAAGAGTGAGTATTCTTGGAATCCAACAGATAATTTTGATGCATACATCAAAATTGATGATGAAATAGAAGTTGTTATTTTATCAAAAGATGCTAAGAAGGAAAGAATCTCATTATCTAAAAAAGCTTTAGAAACAAATCCATGGGCTAAATTAAATGTACGAGTTGGACAAGAATTAGAAGTTCGTGTTGAAGCGGTTTCTAAAGAAGGTGTTGCTGTATCTTACGAATCAGTAGATGGATTAATTCCAATTAATGAAGCGCATAATGATCCTAAAGTAAATGTTGAAGATCATTATCAAGTTGGTGATACTGTTAAAGCTAAAGTTATCGAATTTAACAAGCAAAACTGGATTTTAAAATTATCTGTAAAACGTTTATTAAACATTCAAGAACGTCAAGAATTTGAAAAATATATGGGTGATGCTGAAACAACAGATAATTTAACCCTAGGTGATATTTATACAAATTTAAGCAAAGATAAAGACAAAAAGAAAAAGTAATATAAAATAAAATAAAAAGAAGGTTTTAGGATGCCATTTACTGTAGCAATCGTCGGTCGTCCAAATGTCGGCAAATCATCACTTTTTAATCGTATATTGGGTGAAAGGTTTTCCATCACGGATGATGTAGCGGGTGTCACACGAGACCGTATCTATGCTCAAGCAGAGTGGTTAACTAAACGATTTAGTCTAATAGACACTGGGGGCATCGATGTTGGTGATGCCCCTTTTTTAACTCAAATTAAGCAACAAGCGGAAATCGCAATGGATGAGGCAAACGTCATCATTTTTGTCGTTGATGGATTAACAGGACTCACTGATAGCGATTATTATATCGCAAAACTATTATATAAAACTGATAAACCAGTCATTGTAGCGGTCAATAAGATTGATGATTTAGTGCATGCGCATAATGCGTATGAATTTTATGCATTAGGTTTTAATGATCCGGTAGCAGTTTCTAGTCATCATGGTATTGGTATTGGTGATTTACTGGATTTAACGCTAGGTCATATGGTTGAAGAAGAAAAAGAAGCGGAAAAAGGTGTTATATCATTTTCTGTCATTGGCAGACCAAATGTTGGTAAGAGCTCACTGGTTAATGCAATCATTGGTAAGGAACGTGTAATTGTATCAGATATATCTGGTACAACAACCGATGCCATTGATACAACGTTTATGAAAGATAAACAAAAGTATACGATTATTGATACTGCGGGTATTAAAAAACGTGGTAAAGTTTATGAAAACTTAGATAAGTATTCTGTGTTACGTGCAATGACAGCACTAGAGCGTAGTGATATTGCTTTACTGGTTCTTGATGCTACAAGTGGTATACAAGAACAAGATGGCCATGTTGCAGGGTATATAATGCAGTATATGCGTGGTTGTATCATTGTTGTTAATAAATGGGATTTAATTGACAAAGACAGTAAGACAATGAAAAAGTTTGAAACTGAAATTCGTGAAACATTTAAGTTTTTAACCTATGCACCAATTGTTTTTGTTTCAGCTAAAGAAAATCAACGTGTACATACCATTTTTCCTGTACTAAAAGATGTCTATGAAAACTTTACAAAAGAATTACCGACAAGATTGATTAATGATACATTACATGATGCGGTTGCGATGAACCCACCAGCAATCTTCAATCACGGTAAAGCAAACTTCTCTTATGCGACACAAGTTGAATCAAAACCACCTACGATTGCCATATTTGTAAATGATCCAAACTTTATTCATTTTAGTTATGAACGTTACTTACAAAATCAATTTAGAGATAATTTTGAATTAACTGGAACACCTTTAAAATTTGTCTTTAGAAAGAAGGAGAATTATGAAGATTAGTGTTATTGGTGGTGGTTCATGGGGAACCACACTGGCTCAAGTATTAACAGATAATGGCCATGAAACATTGGTGTATGATGTCAATCCTGAAGCAGTTGATAAGATAAATAACAATATGCATCCATTTTTTGACAATCAAATTAAAGATATTCGGGCAACCTTGAATTTAACAGAAACCATACAATTTGCAGAATATATTATTCTGGCAGTACCGACCAAATTTATGCGTGAATCATTAAAAGCAATCAACGCACTGGCAACCAATAAATTGTATTTTATTAATGTATCTAAAGGTATTGAACCATCGACCTTAAAACGTGTCTCAGAAATTGTAGTTGATGAGATCAACCCAGATAAATTAGGTGCATATGCTGTTTTAACTGGCCCATCACATGCAGAAGAAGTTATTGAAAGAAAATTAACTGTACTGACTGCCGCAAGTGATGCGGAATGGTTTAGAAAAAGTGTTCAAAACCTATTTTCTAATCAATCTTACTTACGCGTTTATACGTCTGATGATTTAATCGGTTGTGAGGTTGGTGGTGCGATTAAAAATGCAATCGCTATCGTTTCTGGTATGATGACAGGCTACGGTTTAGGGGAAAATGCAAGAGCGGCTTTAATAACAAGAGGTATTTTAGAAATTGTACGTGTTGTTGTCCACTACGGTGGTAAAAAAGATACTGCATTTGGTCTAACTGGGATAGGTGATTTAATTGTTACAGCATCAAGTTATAACTCAAGAAACTTTAATGCAGGTTTGAAAATAGGTCAAGGTCTACCGGTTGATCAAGTATTAAAAGAATCAAAAATGGTTGTTGAAGGTGTCAGAGCTATTCAAGCAGCCAAAGATTTATGTTTAGAATCAAACATTGAATTACCAATTATTGAAGTAGCATATGATGTCATATTTAATGGTATTAGTGTCAAAGAAGGTATTCAATTATTACTAACAAGAGAACTCAAGGCTGAGACCATTGATTAATTATTTTTCGTTATTGTTGTATTAATGGCTTTATCATGATATAATCTATACATCTTAATAGGAGGATTAAAAAATGAACAAAACAGAATTAGTTGCATTAGTTGCCGACCAAGCTGACGTTACACAAGCAATGGCAGAAAAAGTTGTCAACACATTTGTAGATGTTGTTACAAAAACTCTCTCTAATGAAGAAAAAGTTGTCGTAACTGGATTTGGTACTTTTGAAGTACGTCACCGTGTAGCACGTCGTGGTAAAAACCCACGTACTGGTGAAGAAATTATTGTACCGGCACAAAAAACACCTGCTTTCAAAGCTGGTAAACTTTTAAAAGACGCAGTTAAATAGTCTTTTAATCATGCCTATGGGTAACCAAGGTCGTAACAAAGTAAATCTATAAATAATATATTTGTAGAAATTATAGAAAAAAAGTACACATTAAGCTTATCTTAAGTGTACTTTTTTATGTTTCAATGAAAACTAATGATATTTTTATGATTTGGTATATAATATAAGTAAGAAGAAAGGGGAGGTATTTGACAATGGATGTGTTTAAATTCTCATTTGAAAATGATGTATCTAGTCTTCAGTCGCATATTGACTATATCGGCATAAAGGATCTGCGCGGTAAAAGTTTATTGCACTATGCGGTCTTAGGCAGTAGTATGGATGTTATTGATTATTTGTTAAATCAAGAAATCGATCTCAATCAAAAAGACCATTTAGGTGAGACACCGCTTTTTGATTGTGCAAGAAAAGCTAAATTAAGTATTGCTAAAAAATTGTTAGCTAAGTATGCGCGTGTCGATATTAAAAATAACCGTGAAGAAACACTACTACATTTAGCTGCACACAAAGGTAATTTGGATATGGTAAAACTATTAGTTGAATACCATGCTGATCTAAATGCACTGAACTTTGAAGATAAACTACCAATACATTACGCAATTTTAGCAGGACACATGGAAGTTGTCTTATACTTGATGGAACAATCTAAAATATCTTACTTTTACCTTGATAGCAACCAAGATTCATTTCTACATTATGCTGCTCGAACCACTAATGTAAACATGGTTGAACACTTTTTAGAACAAAAATTAGATCCTAACTTGTTAAATGATCATTATGAAACACCTTTATTTAATGCAGTACGCACTGGTACAAGTACGGTTGTTCAGTTATTACTGAAGCATGATGCATATATTGAGGTGTTTAACAGAAGGTTTGAAACACCGGTTAATTTGGCTAAGTACAGTGAAGATTCGGTTATCTTGAATCTTTTACATGAGTGGCAACAATCCATAGATTACAACAACTTATTAAAACGTCAAATGCTCACCTTAGCTGTTTTAAATAGGGATCATACAAAACTTAGATTGTTGGTTGAAAGTGGGCACTTACTTAAAAAAGACCGATTGAAACAAAATGCATTTGATTATGCACAGTACTATAAATTAAGTGCTTGTGTTAATGTTTTAAGACAATTAATCTAAATAAAAAGCAGTCCTTACATAAGGGACTGCTTTTATTATTTCATTTATAGAACTGTTAGGAGGAACATTGACATAAGGACTGATACTAAGTTATATGCCATATGGACCAAAATAGGAATGACAATATTTTTCTTATGAATCATATAAATATAGCCAAATATGAATCCTGCACCAATATAAGGTAGACCGCTTATTAATGCAAGACCGACATTACCACTAAGTATTTCTGTAGATATATGGATTAAACCAAATATTAAAGATGAAATAATGAGTGCATAGTTTTGGTTTTTAATTAATCCAAAGAATGATTTTCTAAAAACAAGTTCTTCAACGATAGGTCCTAGTACAACTGCACTAAATGCCATCAAAATAAAGTAAGGTGATCTAAGCATTAAATTAATTGATAACTGATTGGCAGAAATTTGTTGAGGTACAGATATTAAACTAGATAAAAACATAACGACAATGTTGATTAAAATACTACCACCAAACATGTAAATGACACCAATACCAACTTTACCTGCTAAGCCACCTAATGTTTCTTGTTCAGATTTTAAGAGATTAATGTCTGATTTTAATACAGGTCTTGAAATGAGCATCATTGGTACTGCAATCACAAGCATCACAAAGAAAGAAAAGAGTGCGTTCATAGCGATTGTTGGCACTGTAGATGCTTTGATCAATGTATCTGTATGATCAATTTCAGAACCGGCAACTGACGGTGAAACATCGTCAAATGGTACGTAATAACCAATATCTGCATTATTTGGCCACTTAGTAATTGAGCCGTCTAACATGCCATTAAATATTTCTAATTTCAGGGCATAAGTAAAGCCACTATCTGTTTGTTCGATGTTAAAGAATGTTGTATCAGCAATAAAGGTTGCTGAACTATGTACATATATCGTACTTAAGCCATCAAAACCAACCGGAATAAAAAATGTTTTATAAGTACCATCTATAGAATCAAAGTGGGTATCATCAACAATTAGCAAACTGTTCACATCATTTGCTGCTAGATCAATAGCGTGTTCGCTTGGTGTTACTTCTCTAAAGAAGAAGTCATTATCCATCAAGGTAACTACAATTAAGATTGATAAGATAAAGGGCAGTAGCATATAGCCTAAATATAAAAATAAATTCGTTTTATAAATCTTTAAAAATGCAGGATTTACAGTATCCTCATCTTTGTTTTGATCATGAATTTCCTTGAAGTCATTTTCTATTTCATCAAAATGTTCATACATGGTGTTTTCTCCTAAATAAATATTATTATATCTATTATACTAGAAATCCATCTGATATCATAAAAATGATATAATAAAGTATCACATGTTTATAAAGGAATTGATTATGGAATTAGTATTTGCATCAGCTAATAAAAATAAATATGAAGAGTTTTTAAGCATTCTAAATACTTCTGATGTTCGTTTAATTAATACATTTAAATTAAATGAAAGTGAAGTCATTGAGAATAAAACTACTTTTAAAGATAATGCTGCCTTAAAAGCATTGGCTTATGCAAGAGCTTTTAATCAAGTAGCATTCGCAGATGATTCAGGGCTGGTTGTTGATGCTATTAAACCTTTACCAGGGATCTATTCTAAACGTTATAGTGGTTTAGGTGACTTGGAAAACAATCTTAAATTACTGCAGGTATTAAAAAACAACCAAAATCGTGATGCAAGATTTGTATGTGTGATTGCAATTGCATTTCCAGATGGTAAAATATTTACATACGAAGGCAACATGTTAGGCACAATTGCTTTAACTTTAAAAGGAGGTATGGGATTTGGATATGACCCAATCTTTATACCTAAAAATGAACAAGCTACTTTAGCTGAATTAGGTCCATCATTTAAAGACCAATATTCTCATCGAAGTATTGCTTTAAACAACTTTTTGGAGGCAAAAAATGAAGTTATTGATTACTGGCGATATACATGGCAGAAATGACATGTTACAAAAGGTATTAAAAAAGGTTAAAACCTTTGACTTGCATTTAAATACAGGTGATTTGGGGTTGGATATTCCAACCATTGAAGCTGCTAAAATGATTGCAGTTAAAGGCAATACGGACTACTATCTAGACTTACCAACTGAACGTTTAATTGAACATCAAGGCTTACGTATTTTATTAACCCATGGCCATCTACAAAACGTTAAGTATGGTCTTAATGAACTGATTTTAATGGCGAAAGAAATGGATGCCAATATATGCATATTTGGACATACACATGATGCATTTTATAGACGTATTGATAATATTATATTTATTAATCCAGGCCCATTAACAGGCCACAAAGATAAAACATTTGCAGTATACGAAAAAGAGAAAGTGAGCATCATAAATGTTGATTGAAGATAAAATAATACAAGTAGCAACTAAAGTCTTTCAAGTTGATGAAATAGCAGTTAAAGTAGACTCCAGATTTAAAGGTGGTATGAGTAACTACACATACTTAGTTTATGTCAATGAAACACCGTATGTCATCAGAATCATTGGTGATGGTGGAGAAGTGTTAGTTGATCCAAGTATCGAAAAGATGCATATCCAACTCATACAACCATTAAATTTAAATTCTGATGTTGTATACCTAGATACTAAAACAGGTGTTAAAGTATCTAAATATGTTGAAGGCACACCATTATCTGTTTCTATGGATGAATTGGATTACCAAGGCGTTGCTAGTGCATTGAAAAAATTACACCAAGCGAAACTGCCGGGTGAAGATTATGGTCTAAAAACGCGTTTAAGACGCTATGAAAAACTTCTTAAACACATCCCATCAACAACCTATTACGCACTCAAAATGCAGTGGCTAAGAATGTATGATGCATATTTTATTCATCTACCTAAGGTTTTATGCCATGGTGATGCACAACGTTCAAATCTGGTTAAATCTGGCGATAAAATATATTTGTTAGACTGGGAATTTTCAGGACTTAATGACCCGTTTTATGATATTGCATCATTTGGTAATATCGATTTTAAAGATGCTGAAAAATTACTCAGCTTTTACTTAGAACGTACGCCAACTTTAATAGAGCTTGCGCATATTCGATTTTATAGAATGTACCAAGTTTTACAATGGCATATTGTAGCAAGCTATAAACATGAAATTGGATTATCAGAAAAACTACATTTAGATTTTGAAATGATTGCTGGTAAATATTTAAACTTAGCAGCACATTTTTTAGAACAATTAAAGGAAATTGATGCATTCAAGTGAAAGATATACTTAAACTTCAACCAAGCCAAGCGGCAATTGTTGAAATGCTTAACTTCATAGAAACAAAAACATTAACTGTTTTGGAACATCAAACAGTTTTTATCCATTTAATGGAAACCTATTTTCAACTGGAAGCATATCCGACAATCGTAGCTGAGGCAACAACGTATCATGAACGTATTTCAAATGATAAGGAAAATCCCAAACTAGAAAGATTGTATGAACTTATTTATCTATCTGCAATGCAATTAGAAAAGTATGATTTAGCCTATGCGTATATTCAATATCGAAAAAATCTATTACCGATTAATCAGCGATATTTAGCAGACTTAAATTTGGTTGATTTTAAACGTCAAACCAATCAAAGTTATATAAAAGATATTGAAAACTTATTAAAAGATACCATACCAGATCATATTAAACTTGATTTATTAAAACAGTTGTTGGTCTTATACTTAAATCAAAAAGAAGCCAATAAAGCAATCACTTTAATGGATGAACTTAGAAAACTAGATCATGAACAATCCTATATACCACTGTATTTAAAAACGTTACTACAACTTAAATTATATAGTGAAGCCAAACAAGTAGCAAGTCAGTTTAGAGCACATAAATTATATGATATGGATGCATTTTTAACACTGCTTCATGTCTATATTCATGAAGATGATTCACATAGATTAGCTATTCTAGATGCTGACTTTAGTGAAAAGTTAGAACTTCAATCCATCGAATTTAGAAAAGAAGCTTATAATCTATTTATTGCTTACTACGAAAAAATTAAAAATAAGTATCAAATGGATAACTATACTAAAAAGCTAAAGTCACTTCAAAGAGAACTTAAAAAAATAAAAAGACTTGAACCCATATCTGAAGATGTAAATGAATCAAAAATTATTGTTACAGATCACCAAATACAAAAAAAACCAGCAGTTGTTGAGGTTAAAGAAAATATTTACCACATGGATGCCTTGATAGAACTGTTTAGTTATGCGCATCAAATTCACAACAATAAAAACTATAGAGAATACTTAAGGTTGTTTTTTATGCGTGTTGAACACTATGTGGATGCTTTAGACTTCATCATATTTACTAAAGAAAATGATATGCTATATCACTATAAAAAAGAAAGATTGTACGACAAACAACTCTTACCTCAAACCTACTATGACACCTTAGTTCATGAGGTTGTTTTAGATGGCCAAGAACGTTTTGGTGTACCACAATCATTTAAGTATGATAAAAACATATTAACCGGTAAACCATTTGACAAAAGCGTTGGTTATATCTATAGCTTTGCATTATTTGACCTTGGTGTATTTATGGTCTACTTAAAAGATGAGGTTAAAGACCCAGGTACATACTTTGACCTGTTTAAAGGGCTTTCGTCGATCATTTATGCAAGTTTAAAGGATGAAGAGAAAAACGCGGAATTAAGGGCAGATAATACTTTTTTAAAACAAATACTAGAGTCTAATTTGGTGAATCTTAGATTGATGGAGCCACATCAATCAACCTATAACATTCCAAGTCAAAAACTACTGAATGTAGACAGTCATTTACCGTTTGAATTGTTCTTACGTAATCTTGGTGTACATGAAGTCAAAAACTATGAACAAACCATTCAAAGACTATTTGAAAAGGCTGGTTCTATGGATGTGGTTACCTATGTATATTTAGATAAACAAATCAGAGAAAAATTGATTTCTATAGCAAAAGCAGAGGACATATTTATTATTTCTTTATTTGAAGATATCACACATATCTATGATGAAAGATCACGACTGATTGAAGAAGCTACGGTTGATTTTGAAACATCACTTCAAAACCTAAATGCGTTAAATAAACATTTTGAAACTTATATTAAAGATAAAGGCTCATTCTTATTGATTTCATTTAATGAATCCATACTACCAATTTATGGTAGTGATGTTACACTTCAATTCTTTAAAGAATTTGGCCAACGTAGTCAAAAGTTTTTTGATGATGGCACCGTCTATAGATATAGTACATACCAATTGTTTGTATATATACCTGTAAATGATATACGTAGTGTAACAAAACGTTTAAAAGCCTATGTTAAATACTTAAATGAGCATCAATCTGTGGTCATAAGCTATGAGCAATTTGAACCCAAAGTTGCAGTTATTAGATATCCTGTTGTTACAGAAGAAAAACTACCGAGTAAAATATATAGATATTTAGAATTGTCGCTAGACTATTTAAGACGTAAAAATCCGGATGAGCCATTTATATTTTATGAGCACTCCATTTATGAAAATGAGGTCTTTGAACAACAAGTTATTAACTACTTAAACCAAGCCATAGAAACAAACCAGTTATCTCTAGCATTTGAACAAATCATTGATTTAGAAAGAAATGTTATATGGCAGTATGAATCAGACTTAATACTAGAAAATATTGCAGTAGATTCAAAGTACCTACACGCGATTGCAAAAAAGCGTAACCGTTTGGAGGCACTTGAGCATCATCACATCAAAATGGTATGTGAGTTTTTACAAACCTTAGAAAAAGAAACTTCTAAATTAATCAAAATAACAATACCGGTATCTAAAGAAACATTTAGTGATGTTGGCTTTAATCCGTATGTATTTGGATTATTCCACACATACCAAATACCATTTGAGTTTATCCGTTTTAAAGTTAAGGGTGAACATTTAAAGGTCAATCAGCATTTAAATCAGTTAACTGAATTGATTGAACAAGGTGTTGGGTTAGATACCACATCTGTTGATTCTGCCCTATCATACCCATTTAATGCAGTTCATATAGATTTTAAGGGTAATCATAATAAGTGGCATCAATATATTCAAAGCATGAACCAACTGTTTAATATGCATCAAATAGCATGTATCATTAGAGATGTTAAAACCAACGAACAAAAAGAGGCATTACAATCACTTGGCATTAAGTATATTCAAGGTGACATGTATAAACCAATTACAGCTGATAGGTTGTTTATAAAAATTAAAGGGAATGTAGAAAAATGAGCATAGAAAAAGCTATATCCAATTTGTCCTTTGATGCAAAAATACGCGCCAACAGCAGTATTGCTGCATTAAAATATGTTGATCTAATGATTGAAGATTTTAAGGTCCGTCAAGCCATTAATAAAGCAGACATCCTTCTGGATGTCTTTGGTTTACTACAGGGATTGTTTGTTGCAATTGATGCATTATATCAGCTGTCGTTTACAGCAACCAAATATAAGTATCATGTCAATATCAATCAAAATAGAAACCTAAAACATTTAAAGTACTTAAGAAATGATATCGTAGGTCATCCCACCAATAGAAACTATGAAGACGGTTCTTTTGGATTTTCTGTAATCATTGAAGATGAGATAACAAAAGATCAACTATCTTATATGACTTATATCATTAAGGGTAAGAAAATAAATCGAACCAAAGAAACTGTATACTTTAACGATATCTTAAATGCTTATCAAAAAGAAAAAGTCAATGTGTTAAAAGATTTAGAAAGTTACTTAGATAATACACCACATGATACAGAGACAACTGGACTTTTAGTCACACTTTTTGAAAATACCACGCAATCTATTTATCGTGTTGAGGATTTGAATTTGATTGAAGATAAATTCTTAAAAGAGAACAATTTACACGTGAAATCTAATCACAGATTTTTATATCGTTTAAGGCTACTTAAAGGCTTATTTATTTGGCAAGATGAAACGTATCAAGAAATTATTAATTACACTAGAAAACATGAAATACTATCGATATACCGCATGAATTTAGATATCACAGGCAAAAAGATACGTATTCCAGTTATCCAGTTACCTGAGACGCTAAATAAGCTTCAGCAAGTTTGTAGACGTAGTAAGCATGCAAGAAACCTTATTGTTAATTTAAATGATATTGACCATCCTTTATTTACATCTGATTTAGAACAGTTGATACAATTTATGAAAGACCCTGAAACTAAACATTTTTTAAAATGGTTTAAGCAAATAAAGGATAGAAACCATAGTTTCGCAATCGGTAAAATTATTAAAGATATTTTAAGGTGATTGTGGTATAATAATTAGTAGTTAAAATGTTAGGAGAATGAATTATGGCGTGGAGCAATGAAACTTATTTAATCGGTGAACGTATTCGTGTAGAAGGCGAAAGAGATTTAGGCATCGTGACAAGACTTGATTTAACCAGAGGGTTAATTTATGTCATGTTTAAACGCCAACGTGAAGAAGCATATCCTTATCCAGAATCAATCAATAATGAAACGCTTCAACCACTTGTTACAAAACAAAATTAATCTCAATATCCATACAAGCACTTACTTTGGTAGGTGTTTTTTTTACGATTATTAGTAAATTCACATAATCTCTATGTTATCAATACACTTTTCATGACAAATAGTTTGTTTAATGCTAAAATACCCTCATATTGATAAGAGGTTATATGTGTGACTGAAGAAAAAAGCTATAAGCCGTTTGTAGAAACTGAATATTATAAGAAAAAGAAACCGACTGTAGACGCATTAAAAAAACTAAGTGTCGATGAACTTTCTGACCATATTAAAGCTTATAAAGAGTATATGCTTTCTTTAGTGATGGATCACGAAGACCAATTATTAGATAATCGACTTCAAAGTCAAACTGAAAAACAATTAAGGACAATTGATCAATTAGAGAACTTCTTAACTGAGGGTATTACAAATGCGCTAGTACATATTATGCTAGATGAAGATATTATTTTACATTTAATCGATAAAGCTAAAAAAGATCAAACACTTGGCGCTTGTTGCAAAACACCTTTCTAAAAGGTGTTTTTTTGTGTATAATATATAGTATGATAAATATATTAAGTTCAAAGACAATTTATGATAAACCATATGTCAAAAAACAATTAGAAAAATACATTAAAAAAGATTCTAAAATATGTGTCATAGCATTTTCATTTTTTGAATCAGATGATATGCTAGAACAATACTATAAAGCCTATGAACCTGAGGTTGGTCCTTGGTATTTACATATTGTGGAGCCACTTTTGGTTTACGGTATAAGTTCTAAAAATATCTCATGGATTATGTATAAAAAAGATACGCTTGAAAGTGCACAACAAAAATTAAAAGCGGCAGACATTATATTTTTACCGGGTGGTGCACCAGATTTATTTTATCAAAGGCTTGTTGAATATGATTTGATAGATTTAATTAAGACTAGTGATAAAATTGTTATGGGACCATCGGCAGGTACGATGGTGCAGTTTGACTGGTTTCATATTTCTAAAGACAAAGACTATAAAAAGTACCAATTAAGTAATGGGGTAGGTTTATTAAATGCTTTTGGTGTTGAAGTACACTTTAACCGAAGAGTACAACAAAAAAAGAGCTTGAGACGTACCAGTCATTATCATCAAAGACCTATTTATGTAATTCATGAACCGGGATTTATGATTTTAGAGCAGGGTAAAATAAAGTACAGTTATATGGCTTATAAGTATTATCAAAAAGGAAAACGTATTAAATAAGTTGTAATAATAAGTATATAAAAATAGAAGGTCATTTGATGAATTCATCAAATGACCTTTTAACATTTACTGGTACACCCACACGGGCTCGAACCGTGGACCCACAGATTAAGAGTCTGTTGCTCTACCAACTGAGCTATGGATGCATTTTTTTTAGCATTATCATTGTATATCAACTTATGCTTTTTGTCAAACAAAAAAAAGTCAAATCAGTATCCTTTGACTACTATAATGTAGAAAGTATAAAAGGAGAACAACAAAATGAAACAAAAACTACTCAATTTGTGTATTTGGCTAGGTATTATGTTATTTTTCATATCATTTATACCAAGTACACATGCAAACGAAGCATCACCTGTTCGAATGAAGCTTATATATGGATATGATGATATGAGTTTTGTAGAA
>Ga0172382_10007440_pt1 | contig 15530 bp, 12 predicted proteins | sample Leawel138RmetaG_FD_122245 | JGI IMG/M metagenome (GOLD analysis project Ga0172382, IMG submission 122245) | Leachate microbial communities from a municipal landfill in Southern Ontario, Canada - Leachate well 138R metaG | ecosystem: Engineered > Solid waste > Landfill > Unclassified | place...
GCAGAGGCGCGCATTCTACAGCCAACTCACACCCTGTCAACCGCCAAAGACCCTTTTTTTACCCTTTCCCGCAAAATAATCGCCCACCAACCTCAACCGCCCAAAACCCAACCGCCAACACGATTTTGTCAAGCCCCCAACTCGAAAAGATGGTAGGTCTTCTTGCCAACCCGCGCCAGGCCGAGCTCCACCAAAGGGCCAGGCTCTGCGCTTGGCAGCAAACACGAACTCTCAAGCCCTGGCGGCAGTGGATACACTCATCTCCTGAGCCGATTTTGGTGTGGAGGGCTCCAGACACACCCAGGGACTGCATCGGTGATATTGCAACCCGTTGCCGCCTGGGTCAGCTCCGATATGCGGCCGTATTTGATCAGTTTCGGTGGCTTGTATTGCTTTTTGGGTTCCTTGCTCTTGGGGTTGTTCTCCATAGCTCTATCCCTGATTGGTAAAGTAGAGGGGGGTACTGCATCCATTACACCCCCCGGTTGATGCTCGACAAGCCAGCTTTCCAGCGCCAATGGCTGGAGAATAAAACTGCTTGAAAACGCGGAGTGGCGCCCCTCACCAGCCACAACACGGCGCCAGGCCCGAAGGTATTTGTCCATGTCCACATAACCGCGGGAGATGAGTTCGGACAAGTTCGCGCCTTCCGGCTCAAACCCCTGCCTGCTGATCATCGCCCGGAACAGATCACCCGCCTGCCCCTCCTTGGGTCGCCTGAGAATCCGGCCGGGCAACCTGCCCGCCATGGCTTTCCGCAGCAAGTATTTGTCTAGCTTGAGATAGTTCGGCAGGGCCAAGAGGAAGTGCACTAGGCGCAGGTCCAGAAACGGATAGCGCATTTCCAGCGGCTGACTCACAATGCCCCGCACCATCCCCTGGCTGATCCATGGCCGGGAGAGCTGGGCAATTGGACTGCCATCCTTGTATAGATCCCAACACAACCGCCAGCGTTCACCCAGCTGTAACCTGGACACCAATTCCCGGCCCAGCCAGTCCGGCAATGGCTGAGCCTCTGCCTCATTGCCGCTGGCGCACAAGTAGCCGCGCAGGCCGAGTCCCCGCGGCGAGCCCACGATTTTCAGGTGCCGGAAACATTCGCCAATAAGAGTCAGCAGCTGACCTCGGCGAGCAAACGCCCCCAGTCTGGTGGTATCAATACCCATCACGGCGTCCCCCTGGAAGCCGCTCAAGATTACCCGTGCGCCGGTAGCAACCACCGCCCGCTGGGTATCATAGACTGCTGATTTGATGGGATTTCCACAGGGCTCTGCAGTGGAACGCTGGATTTCCCGCTCGGGGGTGAAAAGCTGGTAATCCGCCATGGAGGTATAGTGAATGGGGATGTCCAGCCTCCCCGCCACCAGCCCGGCCAGCTCACCCTCCCTGTCCTGGGGCAGCAGATCGCCGGCGATGCTGGTGAAGGCGGTTGCGGTGCCACCCCGGCTGCGAATATCGGCAACGGCCTCTGCGGCAATGGAGGTTGAGTCCATACCGCCACTCAGCTCCACGGCCAGGCGATCGGTGCGCACCCGGTCAGTTACCGCCTGCCGGAAAAGAAACTGAAACTCCTCCAGGCAGGACGTCAGCGAGCGACCGGCCATTGGCTCTTGCGTCGACAACCGCCAGTACCTGCGGGTGGAGATGCTACCATCCGCCGCGACCGTCAGGATCGAGGCCGGCGGCAAAGCGCGAATCTGCCGGTAGATGGTGAGCTCTTCCTCCAAATAGGTACCCACCAGCAGAAAATCCCCGATGGCGGTATCGTCCAGCTCCCGGGAGACCCCGGGGTGCAGCAACAGGGCTTCAATACGGCTGGCAAAGATAAAGGCGCCGGGCGTGACGGTGTAAAACAGGGGTCTGACACCGAAGTGATCGCGGACACAGAGCAACCGCTGAGCCTCGCCATCCCAGAGTGCGAAGGCGAAGTCGCCAATCAGGTATTCCAGAAAGGTTTCGCCGAAGGCTTGGTGGGCGCGAAGGATCAACTCCAGATCGGGGGTATCCGACCGCAATCGCCAGCCCTGACCGCCCAACCTGGCGGCCAGCTCCTGGCGGCCGTCGAGCCGCACATCGCCTGTTATCCAGGTGTTGTCGTCCAGAGTGCAGGGCTGCTGCTGGTTTGCGGACTCCTGCCCGGTACGCAGCAGGGCGTGGGCCAAACCCATGGAGCCTTTGGCGCGGTTGACAATGCCATCCGGAGCATAGGCCCCCATGGCCCCCGCCATCTGCTCCAGCAGGGCCGCAGCCACAGGCCTTCCATCCCGATTGACAATACCGGCAATGCAACTCATGTTGCCAACATCCTTATTGTGTTGTTTTTATTCTGAATCCATTGTTGTCGCCATCCAGGACAACCTTAGCCTGGCCCAAACGACCAATCCACGAGCAATGCTACTCCCGAGAACCGCTCTGATCAATAGTGTCCACGGCGAACAGCATCGAAGCGAAAAAAAAGGGCCTTCCTCGTTGGAAAACCCTTTATTCATTTGGTAGCTACGGGCAGACTTGAACTGCCGACCCCAGCATTATGAATGCTGTGCTCTAACCAGCTGAGCTACGTAGCCAAAAGCGGCGGCAATTCTCGCCATTTTGCCAATTCTTGTCAAGCAGAGACGCCCTATTGATCCGCAGTTTCGACGACAAACTCCACAATCAACTTCGAGACCTGTTGCGGCTGGTCGTGATGTAGCCAATGCCCGGCCTCGGCGATGCCGACAACCCGCAGGTCGCGGAAATGGCTTGCGGTACCATCCGCCTCCGGGCTGTCGGACCAGCTTTGCTCACCATAGATCAATAACACCGGGCAACGGATGCTCTGCCACAGAGATTCTCGCTCGCGATTGGAGATTTCCGGGCGCAGGCGCTGGTCCATCATCGGGTCGCACTTCCACCGGTATTTGCCGTTGTCCAACTGGCGCAACCCGTGAATCGTCAGGTGCTCCGCCATATCTTCGGGGAATTTGGGATTTTGCTCCACCAGTCGCGCCATGGCCTCGGCCACGGAGCTGAACTCACGGCTGCGGCGCTTGGCGGACTTCTGGCTCGCCTCAAGGTAGGTGTGCAAACGCTCTGGCGCCGCCAATTCGGCCTCCAGGCGGCGCAACTTGCGGGGCAGACTCAAGCCCTCCATGGCCACCAGCCTGCTTACCTTGTCGGGGTAGGCGGCGGTGTAGAGGGTTGCCAGGGTTGAGCCCAGGGAATGTCCGATAACGGTGAATCTATCCCAGCCCAGGTGGTCCACCAAGGCCACCAGATCCACCAGGAACTCGCCCAGGTAGTAGGCGCCGCTGTTGTCCCACTCCGACTCCCCGTGACCTCTCAGATCCGGGGCCACGATATCGAAGCGGCCCCCTATGTCCGCCACCAGCCGATCCCAGTTGCGGTTGTGGTCCTTGCCGCCGTGAATCAGCAGCAGGCACGGCGCGCCGGGATTGTGCCAGCGGGCGTAGCTGAGGGCCAACCGAGAGGATTGATAGGAGTAGATACTGGGCTCAGCCACTGTGCCCCCTAGACGTTGAAGCGGAAATGGACGACATCGCCGTCGCGCACCACGTAATCCTTGCCCTCAAGGCGCCATCTTCCGGCATCCTTGGCGCCCTGTTCTCCTTTGTAGGCGACAAAATCGTCGTAGGAGATGACTTCGGCGCGGATAAAACCCTTCTCGAAGTCGGTGTGGATAACAGCGGCGGCCTTGGGCGCCGTGGCGCCAATGGGGATGGTCCAGGCGCGCACTTCCTTGACCCCGGCGGTGAAGTAGGTTTGCAGGTTTAGGAGCTGGTAGCCGGCGCGGATCACCCGATTGAGGCCGGGTTCGTCCATGCCCATTTCCTGGAGGAATTCCAGCTTGTCGGCGTCGTCCAGCTCGGCGATTTCGGCTTCGATTTTGTTGCATACCGCCACCACAATGGCGCCCTCCTCCTCGGCCACGGCGTTGACGACATCCAGGTAGGGATTGTCGTCGAAGCCATCCTCGGCCACATTCGCGATATACATCACCGGCTTGCTGGTAAGCAGATGAAAACTGCCCACTACCCGCTTTTCCTCGTCAGTCATTGCCTTCATCAGGCTCCGGGCGGGCTTGCCCTCGCCAAAATGGGGAATCAACTGTTCGAGCACAGCCTTCTGGGCAATCGCCTCCTTGTCACCGCCCTTGGCATTGCGGGTCACCCTTTGCAGTTGCTTTTCGCAGCTGTCGAGGTCGGCAAAAATCAGCTCCAGCTCAATGATCTCGATATCCCGCCGGGGATCGACACTGTTGGAGACATGGATCACATTGTCGTCCTCGAAACAGCGCACCACATGGGCGATGGCGTCGGTCTCGCGGATATTTGCCAGGAACTTGTTGCCCAGGCCCTCCCCCTTGGAGGCACCGGCCACCAGGCCCGCGATATCGACGAACTCCATGGTGGTGGGCACTACCCGCTCGGGCTTGACAATTTCCGCAAGCTTGTCCTGGCGGGGATCGGGCACGGCGACAATGCCCGTATTGGGCTCGATGGTACAGAATGGAAAGTTCTCGGCATCGATACCGGCCTTGGTCAGGGCGTTGAACAGGGTGGATTTTCCCACGTTGGGCAGGCCAACGATTCCGCATTTAAATCCCATCGGTGCAGCCTCTCTGTAGTCTGGTGTAGCGACGGGGTCTGTCACCCCGTCAGGGTGGTGGTCAGGGGGTGTGCAGGGCCGTCATGGCGGCATTCCACTTGCCCGCCACCACCAGCGGGATCACTTCGATGCTGGCGCGGACCGCGTCCTCCAGCAGCTGTTGCTCGCCGCCGGGAGCCTTGCGCAGGACGTAGTCAACCACTTCGCTGGCGTGGCCGGGGTGGCCAATGCCGAGCCGCAAGCGGCCGAAATCGCGACTGTTACCCAGGGCGCTGATGATGTCCCTGAGGCCGTTGTGGCCGCCGTGACCACCACCGATTTTCAGGCGGGCGACGCCAGGAGCCAGGTCGAGTTCGTCATGGGCCACCAGGATTTCCCCCGCGGCAATGGCAAAAAAATTGGCCATCGCCGCCACGGCCTGGCCGCTGCGGTTCATATAAGTGGTGGGGATCAGCAGACGCAGCTCGTGACCATTGATGCTGACCTTGCCGGTCAGGCCATGAAACTTTTTTTCTTCCCTGAGGGCGCAACCCTGGCTGCTGGCCAGGGCGGCAACAAAATCGGCCCCGGCATTGTGACGGGTCCGGTCGTACTTCGGGCCGGGGTTTCCCAGCCCGACTATCAGTTTAACCGGGGTGTCCAATGGCGGGGCCTAGGGGGAGCGGGGCGGAAAGAGTTACTCCGCGCCGGGCTCCTCGGTTTCTTCTTCAGTCATGCCGCGGGGCTTGATGATGCTGGCCACCGGCAGGTCGTGGTCGGCACCGTGGCTCAGGTCCACACTCTCGACACCTGCGGGCAGCGTGATATCGGAAATATGCACGATGCCTCCGAGCTCAACATCGGCCAGATCGACTTCAATGAACTCCGGCAGATCCTGGGGCAGACACTGAATATCCAGCTCGGTGATGGAGTGGGCGACGATACCGCCGGCCTTGACACCCTTGGCGCGCTCTTCATTGATAAAATGAAGGGGAACCTTGGTGTGCAGCTTCTGAGTCCTATCCACCCGCTGGAAGTCCACGTGAAGCAAGGTGGGCTTGGCGGGGTGACGCTGGACGTCCTTGAGGATGACCTCCTCACTGCCCACGCCCTCGATATTGACGGTGATGATGTGGCTGTAGAAGGCCTCATTGGCCAGCGCCTGGACCATGTCGTTGTGCAGCAAGCTGATATTTTGCGGGTCTTTCTTGCCGCCATAGATGATGGCGGGAATTTGACTGGCCAGACGACGAAGGCGGCGGCTCGCACCTTTCCCCATATCGTCACGGACCACGGCATTAATAGCGAAATCGACCATGAGTCGGACTCCTGTTTAGTCTGTCAGTATCCGCGACCAGAATAGCAGACAGCATTTTGCTTGATGCCCCATAGGGCAGTTGTTATCCCCGCCCTGTTCTAGATGAACATGGCGCTGATGGATTCTTCGTTGCTGACCCGGCGAATAGCCTCCGCCAGCAAGGGTGCCAGGCTAAGCTGGCGGATTCTCTTGCAACCCTTGGCCTCGGCACTGAGGGGGATGCTGTTGGTAACCACCAGGGTATCCAGGGAGGAACCATTGATATTATCTATGGCCTGACCGGACAGCACCGGGTGGGTGCAGTAGGCCACCACCTGCTTGGCACCATTGTCCTTGAGGGCATTGGCGGCGTTGCACAAAGTACCGGCGGTGTCGATGATGTCGTCGATAAGCAGGCAGGTGCGGCCAGCGACATCGCCGATCAGGTTCATCACCTCGGCCTTGTTGGCTTCCGGGCGGCGCTTGTCGATGATGGCCAGGTCACAGTCCAGCTGCTTGGCCATGGCGCGGGCGCGAACAACGCCGCCAATATCCGGGGAAACCACCATCAAGTCCTGGTAGTTCTTGCGCTCGATGTCCGCCAGCAACACCGGGGTACCGTAGACGTTGTCCACTGTGCAGTCAAAAAAGCCCTGGATCTGCTCCGCGTGAAGGTCGACAGTGAGCACCCGGTTGACGCCGACCTTGGTAAACATGTCGGCCACCACCTTGGCGCTGATGGGAACCCTCACCGAGCGTACCCGGCGGTCCTGGCGAGCGTAGCCAAAGTAGGGCACCACGGCGGTGATGCGGCCGGCGGAGGCGCGCCGCAGGGCGTCGGCCATCAGCACCAGCTCCATGATATTGTCGTTGGTGGGCGCACAGGTGGGCTGGATGATAAACACATCCTGACCGCGCACATTCTCCTGAATCTGGATATTGATTTCGCCGTCGGAGAACTTGGCAACCAGCGCCTTGCCGGGAGAAAGACCGAGGGTGCGGGCAGTTTCTTTAGCAAGGTCCGGGTTGGCGTTCCCGGAGAAAACCATCAGATTAGCCACGGCGCGATCCTGGTGAGTTTTGCAGTAACCGAAAAGTTGGCTGGGGTGGAAGGACTCGAACCTTCGAATGACGGGATCAAAACCCGTTGCCTTAGCCACTTGGCGACACCCCAGTATTATGAACTCTCTGCCAGCGCAGTATGGGCCGGAGAGACATTGACGCCGCTGGCGACAAAGCCTTCCCACTGGCCAGGCACACTGTCTAGTACACGCCGTGCGGCGGACTGGCTGTCAAACCTGGCAAACAGACAGGAACCCGTTCCCGTCATCTGTGCCGGGGCAAAATTGTCAAGCCATTGTCTGGCTTTGCCGACCTCAGGGTAGAGCGCTTCCACCACTGACTGACAGCTGTTTCTGCCACCTGCCTCGAGAAAGGCGCGTATTGTGATGGCAAGATCATTCCTTGTCAATTCCCGGTGGGAAAAGATTTCCCCCGTATCTACCCGGCAGCCTGGATAGAGTACGAGGTACCAGCACTCGGGCAATTCCAGGGTCACCAGTTGATCGCCGACCCCCTCGGCCCAGGCACTGTGGCCGTGCACAAACACCGGCACGTCCGCCCCCAGCTGAAGGCCGATGGCTGCCAGCTGGTGAAGGTCCAGGCCCAGATTCCACACCTTGTTGAGACCCAATAAGGTGGTGGCGGCATCCGAACTCCCGCCACCGAGACCCGCGCCGGAGGGCAGCCGCTTGACGAGACGAATTCGCGCCCCCAGAGGGGTGGCGCTGAACCTTTGCAGGGCCAGTGCGGCTCGGTAGACCAGATTATCCTCCACAGGCACCCCGGGCAGCTGGGCATCCAGGGTGATGGCACCGCCGGCATCGCTGTCGAACCTCAGCTCATCCCCATGATCCAGCAACTGAAAGACGGTTTGCAGCAGGTGGTAGCCGTCCCTGCGGCGACCGATGATATGCAGGAAGAGGTTGAGTTTGGCGGGTGCGGGCAGGATCAAGGTCATGGCAAAACCCGCTATTCGGCGCGCCAGGTGTTGATCACCAGAGTAAAGGCGTAGGGGCCACGGCTGCCGCGGATCCGGCCCGGCAGGACCCAGCTGTCGACCTTGCTAAAGTCACTGAACACCAGGCTCCAGCCCTGCTGCTCAAGGCTGGCCAGGCGACCATCGGCGGCCCTCGTCAGCTTGTCCACCCGGGTGTCGGGCGCAGGCAGCCCCTTGATCCACCACGCCATTTCTGACACCGGGAAAGCCCAGCCAAACAACCACTCGGTGAGTTCCTCTCCCGTGGCGGCGGCGATATCCTCGCGCCCACTTTGACTGAGAATGGCGTGATCCCGATCGCCGACAATGCGGGTGGAGGCGGCGCCGAAGGGGCCGTTGAGCTGCATCTGGTAGGCACTGCCGCGCTGCACCCAGTTGACCCAGGCACTGCCATTTTTCTCCGGGCTGCGAAATCCCAGCTTGCCGTCCATGCGCCACGACGACAAAGCGCCGGGATCGGCAGCCTCACCGGGGAGCGATACGGGGGGCCGGGAGGCGCAACTGGCCATGAGTACCGCCACCGCCACGATTGTCCACAGCCGACATTGTCCGGAAAACATCACCCCACTCACCACCGACTCACTGCTTGACCCCGTCGGCCACCGGCAGGGAATCGAGCAAGACCTGCTTGCGCTCCGGAACCAAGCGATCCAGAGTCTCCAGCAAGGTCGCATCCCCGGGGCTGTTGGCCAAGCCCTTGCGCCATACTTCCTCGGCCTCCTCGACATTGCCCGCCGTCCACAGGGCCTCGCCAAGGTGTGCGGCGACTTCGCCGTCGGGGAAGGCGTCAAAGGCCTGGCGCAGATAGGTCAGTGCCCGCTCCACCTCCCCCAGGCGAAAGTAGGCCCAGCCAAGGCTGTCCTGAATGGCCGGATTGTCCGGCTCCAACTGATGGGCTAGCTCAATCAGGGCCAGGGCTTCGCGGTACCTGTCGGTGAGATTGAGCATGCTGTAGCCCAGGGCGTTGAGGGCTGTGGCATTGTTCTCGTCCACCTCGAGGATGGCACGCAAATCAGCCTCCACAGCGGCCATGTCCTCCTGTTTGGCGCTGATGATGGAGCGGACGTAGCGCAGGTTGAGGGTGTCCGCCTCCGCAGCAATGGCGGAGCTGAGCATATCGTAGGCTTCGTCCAGGCGATCCTGGCGCATCAGCAACTCAGCCTCCATCTGATACAGATTCTCCCGCACTGCCGGATAGATGGCCCGCAGGGTGGACAGGTGCTCTCTGGCAGCGGACATATTGTCGTGTTCGGTGAGCAGCTCGGCGACCCGCATCGCCGCCGGCAACAGATTCTGGCCGTCCTTCACTTGGCGATAGCGATACACCGCCTCTTCCGGCTGGCCCCGCTCTTCGGCAATCTGGCCCAGCTGAAACTGGGCGTCACTGACCCGCTTGTCGAGTGCCACCAACCTTTCGAAGGTGATCTGGGCCTGCTCCAGCTGGTTCAACTCCTTGTCCGCCAAGCCCAGGGAAAAAAGAATATTGACATCTTCCGGGTACTGGCGGCTGAGAATCTCGATCTGCTGGCGGGACTTCGCAAGGTCCGTCTCGGACAAAAATCGTGCATACTGTAGCCGCAGACGCTTGCTTTCCGGGAGTTTTTTAAGGGCGTTGCGCAGCGATTTGAGCGCCTGGCTGGTGTCACCCAGGGCGTGCAGCAGCTGGGCCTGGAGCAATTGCCCTGTTTCGTTGCCCGGCTCCAGGGCCACCAGCTGCCCAACGGTGGCCAGGCTGTCCTCCAGCAGTTCCAGCTGGCGCAACAGCATCGCCTTGCCCAGTAGCAGGCCGGGGTTTTTCGGGTGCTCCGCCTCCAATTCCTCATAGAGAGTCAGCAGCCGCTGCTTTTCCTCAATGGGGGAATCCTGGGCAAAGGCGGCGAGGGACTGCAGATAGTCATCATCGCCGGTGAGGAGCAGAAACTCCCCGTGGGGGAAGGCCTCCACCACCCGACCCGAACTGGCCAGATGGAAGGTAAGCAGGCGGCGCACCTCGATATTCTCGGGCTCCACCTGGGACCACAGTTCGGCAAGGTCGAGCACCACATCGGGGCGGCGCATAAAGGTGGCAATATGGATGGCGCGCTCGATCACCCCGGGATCCCGGGTTTCATGGGCCTGAATGGCATAGATCTCCAGGGCCGGCTCGACCTGATCCCGGATGCCGGCAAACTCCGCCAGCAGCAGTTCGTAAAGGGTGGCGGTGGCGAATGGCCGCACCGGGGGCTGGTCGACGGCACTGGCTTCGGCAACCACTTCGGCTGCGATGGTCGGTGCCGAGGGGGTGGAAACACAGCTGGAGACGAGCAGGGAAACCGCCAACAGCAAGGCTGTTGACGTGCTCGGAGTGGGGGCCGGGTGTGGACTCATAGGGACGGCTGAAGGCATAGGGTGACTACATGTTGTGGTCCATTGTATCAGTTCTGATGACAGAGGCTGTCTAAATATTGGAAAATGTAGGGGTTTACCAGTGGCGACCCCCTGCCCGTCGGCAGCAACCCGTCAGTGTTGGACCGGCAGCCCGCGCCGAAATTCACCTGTGTCCTCAGAGGCAACTGATCGTTCAATGCATGTAATTGCCTTCGGCATCAATCATCAGACCGCCGCGGTGGATATTCGGGAGAGGATTGCCTTTTCTCCGGAGGACATGGCCACGGCCCTCAATGCCGCCCTGGAGGACGCCCTGGTGGATGAGATCGTCATCCTGTCCACCTGCAATCGCACCGAACTCTACGCGGCTGTCGCCGATCCCGGTATCGACCTCAAGCAGTGGCTGGCCGACTATCAGAAGCTGGACTCCCAGGTCCTTGCCGACTGCACCTATACCTTCACCGACGACGCCGCCATCCACCATATGATGAGGGTCGCCTGTGGCCTCGACTCCCTGGTGCTCGGGGAGCCCCAGATTTTCGGCCAGGTAAAGTCCGCCTTTGCCGTGGCCAGGGACACCGGTGCCGTGGGTAGCTTGCTCAACCAGGCGTTCCAGTACTGCTTCTCCGTCGCCAAGCGGGTGCGGTCGGAAACCGCCATTGGCGAGAATCCGGTCTCTGTGGCCTATGCTGCGGTGAGCCTGTCGCAACAGATCTTCAGCGACCTCTCCAGTGTCGACGCCCTGCTGATCGGTGCCGGAGAGACCATCAACCTGGTGGCCCAATACCTTCAGCAGAAGAACGTGCGCAGCATCACAGTTGCCAATCGCACCCTCAGCCGCGCCGAGGAGCTGGCCAGCATGTACAACGCCAAGGCCATTCTGCTGGCGGATATCCCCGATCATTTGTGGCGCGCCGATATGGTCATCTCCTCCACTGCCAGCCAATTGCCCATCCTCGGCAAGGGTGCCGTGGAATCTGCCCTCAAGCGCCGCCGCCACCGGCCCATGTTTATGGTGGACATCGCCGTGCCCAGGGATATCGAACCCGAAGTGGCCAAACTCAGCGACATCTATCTCTACACCGTCGACGACCTGCGGGAAGTCATCGAAGAGAATCGCCGCAGCCGGGAAAGCGCCGCCAGGAGCGCCGAATCCATCATCGTCGAAAGTGTTGAAACCTGGCGCAAGCAGGCCCGCACTCTAAGTGTGTCCAGCACCATCCGGGCCTTTCGCCGCACCGTGGAGGAGCTTCGCGACGCCGAACTGGAGAAGGCCCTCGCCGCCCTCCACCGCGGCCAGCCGCCAGAAGAGGTTCTCACCGGCCTCGCCAGGGGGCTGACCAACAAACTCCTCCACACCCCCACCACAAAACTCAGGCAGGCGGGCGAAGAGGGCCGCGAGGATCATATTCGCGCCGCCCACGAACTCTTCAACCTGCCTGGGGACAACCGGAACAACGAATGAAAGCATCCATCAGTGCCAAGCTGGAGCACCTCAGCGAACGCTACGAAGAGGTGGGCCATCTCCTCGGCAACGCCGAGATCATCGCCAACCAGGACAGGTTTCGCGCCCTGTCCCGGGAATATGCCGAGCTGGAGCCTGTTGTCGACAGCTTTCGCAGCTACCGCCAGCTGCTTGAAGATCTCGCCGGCGCCCGGGAGTTGCTCAAGGATGGCGACGCCGAGATGAGAACCATGGCGGAGGAGGAAATCAGCGCAGCCGAGACGAAAATGGCGGCGCTGGAACTGGAGCTGCAGCGTCAGTTGCTGCCCAAGGACCCCAATGACAGCAAGAACGTATTCCTGGAAATCCGCGCCGGCACCGGCGGCGACGAAGCCGCCATCTTCTCCGGGGACCTGTTCCGCATGTACAGCCGCTTTGCCGAGCGCAACCGCTGGCAAGTGGAAGTCATCAGCGAAAGCCACGGCGAGCACGGCGGCTACAAGGAGATCATCAGCCGTATTGTGGGCCAGGGGGTCTACTCCAGGCTCAAATTTGAATCCGGCGCCCACCGGGTCCAGCGGGTGCCGGAGACCGAGTCCCAGGGCCGGATCCACACTTCCGCCTGTACCGTGGCGGTGATGCCCGAGGCCGACGAGCTGGAGGAAATCGCCATCAACAAGGCGGATATCAGGGTGGACACCTACAGGTCATCGGGGGCCGGCGGCCAGCATGTCAACAAGACCGACTCCGCCATTCGCATCACCCACCTGCCCAGCGGCATTGTGGTGGAGTGCCAGGACGAGCGGTCACAGCACAAGAACCGCGCCCGGGCCATGTCCCTGCTGGCCGCCAAGCTGAAAACCGCCCAGCAGGACGCCGCCAGTAAGGAGCAGTCGGACACCAGGCGCAGCCTGGTGGGCAGCGGTGATCGCTCGGAGCGAATCCGCACCTACAATTTCCCCCAGGGGCGCCTCACCGACCACCGCATCAACCTCACCCTGTACAAGCTGGATGACATCATGGCGGGCAACCTCGAGGAGGTGATCGGCCCCCTGGTGAATGAGTACCAGGCCGAACTGCTGGCCGGTCTTGCCGAGTGATGGATTCCCGGGGCGATGGAGAGAGGAAGACCCCAGACCGCCAACAGGGGGGCTCCGGGGACGGGTCCACAACACCTTCGACTGCCGGCTCCCCCGGATGCCAAACCACCACCATTGCCGAACTGCTGCGGGAGGGTGTCAGCCTAACCGGTGACAGCGCCCGCCTCGACGCACAGATTTTACTGGCCCATACGCTGGGCTGCTCCCGCACCCATCTGTTCACCTGGCCGGAGCAGGAGGTGCCTGCGGACCTCGGTGCCAGGTACCGGCAATTGCTGCACCGTCGCACACGGGGGGAGCCCGTGGCTCATCTGGTGGAGACCCAGGAGTTCTGGTCTCTCTCCCTACAGGTCTCCCCCGCCACCCTGATACCCCGCGCCGATACCGAACTGCTTGTGGAGCTGGCCCTGGCCCTTGAGCTGCCGGCAGCCGCCCGGGTACTGGACCTGGGCACGGGCACCGGAGCCATCGCCCTCGCATTGGCCAGCGAGCGTCCCGGCTGGTCGATCCTGGCTGTGGACAGCCAGCCCGACGCTGTGGCCCTGGCGCGACAAAATGCCCAACGACTCCGTTTTGACCAGGTTGAGGTCCGCCTCAGCAATTGGTTTCAGGAAGTGGCAGGTACCTTTGACCTGGTGGTCAGCAATCCCCCCTATATCGCACCGGACGACCCCCATTTGCAGCTGGGGGATGTCCGCTTCGAACCTGCTTCGGCCCTGGTCGCCAGCCACGGCGGCTACGGCGATCTGGCCCATATCATCGACCGAGGTCGCCACCATCTGGCGCCGGGGGGGGTATTGATGGTGGAGCACGGGGCAGAGCAAGGGGAGAGAGTGCGCACCCTCTTTGCCGCCAGTGGCTACCTTGACATTGCCACCCACAGGGATCTCGGCGGCCACCAGCGGGTGACATTGGGCAAAGTGGCAAGCTGATCCCGGATCCTGCAAGAACACCCATCACCGGATCTCGGACGACCCGCAGCCCCGCAGCCCCGCAGCCCCACAGCCCCGCAGGATGAAAAGCTGACGACCGACGAAAAAACACCCCGCACACTGCCTGTGTGCGGGGTGTTGCCAGGAGCTGCAAGCGGCGGCCAGGCCCTATGCCCGGTCGCCTCCTGCTGCATCTGTTACCACTGGATGGTAACCCCCACCTTGCCGCCAAACTCGCTGCTGGCACTGGTGGCCGCACCAAAGCCGCCGTGGACAGAGATGTGCCGGCTGACCCGACCGGTGGCGGTAACACCCACAGCCTCGACACCGTCGTAGAAGCCGCCACCGATGGACATGGCGAAGGTATTGGCATCCGTGGGCATGATAGTGGTCATGGCATTGGATATGGCAATACCGGCCATGGCGCGGTCATTGACATCCTGGGTCTTATCCTCCAACCAGCGGTACTGGTCCATGTTCACCGCGTCGGTGCCGTTGATACCCGGCGCCACATTGGTGATCCGCCGCTCACTGCCGATGGCACCCACCGAGAAGGTATTGGCCTCGGCGGCCACTGAGCCGGCGCCTATGGCCACCGAATTGAAGGCGGTGGCGTAGGAGTTGAAACCGATGGCGGTGGCGTTTTCGAAGGAGGCCGACGCGCCCGCACCCAGGGCGACGCTGTTGTCCGCCGCCGCCGATGCGCCGGTGCCCGCGGCAAAGCTGTTGTCCCCCCATGCCTGGGCTTGGTAGCCCTGGGCAACGCTGCCCTGACCTGCCGCGGTGGCGCCGCCGCCGATGGCGATGCTGTTCCAGGCGGAGGCGGTGGCGCCCTTGCCCTGGGCAATGCTTTCGAACCCTGATGCCGTGGCATTCTGGCCAAAGGCCTGCGACCCCTGGCCGGAGGCGGCGGCGTTGTCACCAAAGGCGATGCTGAAGCCACCCAGAGACCTGGAGCCGCTGCCCGCCGCCAGCGAGCCCTGGCCGGAGGCCTGGGCATTGCGGCCGATGGCAGTGGCATCCGCACCCGCGGCGCTGGCTTTGTCGCCTACCGCCGTGGCGGAATTAGCCAGGGCCTCGGAGCCCGCACCTATGGCTACCGCGGCATCACCCTCGGTTTTGGCATCCGTGCCCTGGGCAATGCTGTTGTCACCGTCCGCAGTGGCATCCTGGCCGATAGCCTGGGAGCCGTCGCTGTTGGCAGCGGCGTTCTCGCCGACGGCGATGGCACCGTCACCGGCAGCGGTGGCGGAATCGCCGGCAGCAACTGCAGCGTCCCCGCTGGCCTCGGCATCGGAGCCCGCCGCCAGAGAACCGGCGCCGCTGGCGGTGGCGCCCTGGCCAACGGCGGTAGCTTCAACTCCAGTGGCCGCCGCTGTGGCACCCAGAGCCGTGGCCAGATCCGCCGAGGCCTCGGCATCGGTACCCAGGGCAACGGTATTCAAGGCGGATGCCGTGGCCCCGAAACCCATTGCATTGGCGTTCTCACCACTGGCGACGGCGTCATTGCCGATGGCCACGGTGTTGTCGTTGGTGGCCGCGGCACCCACGCCGTTGCCGTCGACATCGCTACCGATGGCCACGCTCTGGCCCTGGGCCGCCACCGCACCATCGCCCACCACCAGGTTGTTGTCCCCGGTGGAGGAGGCGCCGTCGCCAACCACCAGGCTCTCGCTGCCATTTACCGTGTTGCCGACACCACCGACGATGTTGTCGTCCCCCTGAACCGCGTTGTTCATGCCGC
>Ga0172382_10007441_pt1 | contig 15530 bp, 15 predicted proteins | sample Leawel138RmetaG_FD_122245 | JGI IMG/M metagenome (GOLD analysis project Ga0172382, IMG submission 122245) | Leachate microbial communities from a municipal landfill in Southern Ontario, Canada - Leachate well 138R metaG | ecosystem: Engineered > Solid waste > Landfill > Unclassified | place...
CTCCTCGAACCGCTCGAAGCCGATGGCGATGGCCAGCGGCAGGCCGATGGCCGACCACAGGGAATAGCGCCCGCCGACCCAGTCCCAGAATTCGAACATGTTGGCGGTGTCGATGCCGAACGCAGCGACTTCCTCGGCGTTGGTGGACATGGCTGCGAAATGTTTGGCCACGGCCGCATCACCCAAGGCCTCGACCAGCCAGGCCCGCGCCGTCTGGCCGTTGGTCAGGGTTTCCTGCGTCGTAAAGGTCTTGGACGCGATCAGGACCAGGGTGGTTTCGGGGTCCAGGCCGCGCAAGGTTTCGGCAATATGGGTGCCATCCACGTTGGACACGAAATGAACCCGCAGGCCGTCCTGGTGGTAGGGTTTGAGCGCCTCCGACGCCATGACCGGGCCGAGGTCGGACCCGCCGATGCCGATATTGACGACATCCGTGACCCGCTTGCCGGTGGCCCCGGTCCACGCCCCGCTCCGCACCGCGTCGGAAAACGTTTTCATGCGGGCCAGCACGGCGTTGACCGCGGGCATGACGTCTTGCCCGTCCACCAGGATCGGGCGGTTGGACCGGTTGCGCAGCGCGACGTGCAGGACCGCGCGGCCCTCGGTGGTGTTGATGGCCGCACCGCCCATCATCCGGTTGCGCCACTCCTCCACCCCCTGCTCGCGGGCCAGGGCCAGCAACAGACCCAGCGTTTCCGCCGATATCAGGTTCTTGGAGAAGTCCAGCAGCACAGTGTCCACGCGCAGAGAGAATCGCTCGAACCGGCTGGGATCGGCGGCGAACAATGCCCGCAGCCCGCCCGCGCGCATGTCGTTCGCATGATGAAGGAGGGAAGCATGGGCAGCCGTCTCACTGAGCAGGGTCATCAATACTCTCCGGGCAATCCGTCGCGGGACTCCGAAAGGTACAGGATTGCGCCCGCGCCGGGATAGGGGCGCTTTGGCTTACCCCACCATGGCGGCCAAGTTGAGTGCCTCCCTCCGTAACCTCCGTGCTACTTGCCGGACTTTTCGCTGCCCTTGAGGATCATGCGGGCCAGCAGGAAGCCAGTAACCAGCATCGCCACGCCGGCCGCGCCAAGCGTAATCCAGTTGGTTGCGTTGAGGTGGGCGCTGTTGGCGTCGCCGCCGATGACGGCATTCTGAACGACGACCCAGATCACCACCGGCAGCACCATGAGAACCGGAATGCCATACGCGATGAGTTTCATTTTACCAAGCTCCTATGAAGCGACACCTAAGCGATCATAGAAGCCTGTGACCCGGTGCAGGGCAATGACAGTTGTCAATCGCACCGGAAACAAAAAAGGCCGCCCCACCGGGACGGCCTTTTCTCTTATCGGAAGCAGCGTAACCGCCTCAGGCGGCGGCGCCCGGCGTAGCGAGCCAGGGCTGTTCGCGCTTTTGCTTTTCCTCGAAGGCTTTGATCTTATCGGCCTTTTGGAGGGTCAGGCCGATGTCGTCCAGGCCGTTGAGCAGGCAATGCTTGCGGAAGGCGTCGACCTCGAACGAAATGGTGCCGCCGTCCGGGCCCTTGATGGTCTGCTTTTCCAGGTCAATGGTGACGGTGGCGTTGGCGCCACGCTGCGCGTCGTCCATCAATTTGTCGACCTGCTCCTGCGGGAGCTTGATCGGCAGGATGCCGTTCTTGAAGCAGTTGTTGTAGAAAATATCGGCGAAGCTAGGCGCGATGATGCAGCGGATACCAAAGTCCAGCAACGCCCACGGCGCATGTTCGCGCGACGACCCACAGCCGAAGTTGTCACCGGCCACCAGGATGGTCGCGTTGCGCCATGCAGCTTGGTTCAGCACGAAGCCGGGAACCTCGGCGCCGTTTTCGTCATAGCGCATTTCGTCGAACAGGTTCTTGCCCAGTCCGGTGCGCTTGATCGTCTTCAGGAACTGCTTGGGGATGATCATGTCGGTATCGACGTTGATCATCGGCAGCGGCGCCGCGACGCCCGTGAGAACGGTGAACTTATCCATGCCCAGGTTCCTTTGTCTGTCTTTTAGCGGCTGCGCTTGGGGCCGCGCCATACCAGCAGCGGGCCGAGGGCGTCGTCGATTTCCATGAATCCGTCTTCCTCGCCGTCGTCGTCAACGATATCGAAGTCGAAGTCTTCATTCACTGGCCACAGCCGGGCCATCAGGTCATCGGACATCACGATATCCGACAGGATCGACACCCCGCCGGTGTGCTTCGGGTTGACGAAGAAGTAACGCGTGGCAGCCTGCGCCATAAGGTCTCTCCCCTCTGGGGTCTTGCGGGTGCGGCGGTCCCCACCGCGCGCCCGCCCCCGTCCCAATAGACCCGCTAGGACAGCTTGCGCACGTCGGTCAGGTGGCCGGTGATCGCGGCGGCGGCGGCCATCTCGGGGCCAACCAGATGGGTGCGTCCGCCACGGCCCTGACGGCCTTCGAAATTGCGGTTCGACGTCGAGGCCGAGCGTTGGCCCGGCTTGAGCTTGTCGGCGTTCATGGCCAGGCACATGGAACAGCCCGGCTCGCGCCATTCAAACCCGGCAGCCTTGAAGATTTCGTCAAGACCCTCGGCCTCGGCCTGCTCCTTGACCAGACCGGAACCGGGCACGACCAGCGCCTGAACGCCGTCAGCCACCTTGCGGCCCTTGGCGATGGAGGCGGCGGCGCGCAAATCTTCGATGCGGCCGTTGGTGCACGAGCCGATGAACACCACGTCCACGGCAACGCCTTCGAGCGGCTGACCGGCCTTGAGGTCCATGTAGTCCAGCGACCGCTGCATGGCGGTGGCCTTGGCCTCGTCACGGGCGGTGGCCGGGTCGGGCACGCGGCCGGAGATCGGGGCGACGTCCTCGGGGCTGGTGCCCCAGGTGACGGTCGGCTCGATGGCAGCGGCGTCGATCTCGATCACGCTGTCGAAGTGCGCGCCGTCGTCGGTCTTGAGGGTCTTCCAGTAGCTGACGGCGCTTTCCCACGCCGCGCCCTTGGGCGACAGCGGACGGCCGGCGAGATAGTCGAAGGTGGTCTGGTCGGGGGCGATCAGGCCAGCGCGGGCGCCTGCTTCGATGGTCATGTTGCAGACCGTCATGCGGCCTTCCATCGACAGCGCGCGGATGGCATCGCCAGCGTATTCGATTACGAACCCGGTGCCCCCGGCGGTACCGAGCACGCCGATGATGTGCAGCACCAGATCCTTGGCGGTCACGCCGGCGCCGAGCGCGCCGTTGACCTGGACCAGCATGTTCTTGGCCGGAGCCTGAACCAGCGTCTGGGTGGCCAGCACATGCTCCACTTCGGAGGTGCCGATGCCGAACGCGAGGCTGCCGAAGGCCCCGTGGGTTGCGGTGTGGCTGTCACCGCACACGATGGTCATGCCCGGCAGGGTAAAGCCCTGCTCCGGCCCGACGATGTGCACGATGCCCTGGCGGATGTCGTCCATCCCGAAGTACGGCACGCCGAACGCCTTGACGTTGGCTTCCAGGGCTTCGACCTGGGTGCGGCTTTCCGGGTCGGTGATGCCGACCGAACGGTCCGTGGTCGGCACGTTGTGGTCGGCCAGGGCCAGGGTGCGTTCCGGGTGGGCCACCTTGCGACCGCTCTGCGCCAGACCTTCAAAGGCCTGGGGGCTGGTCACTTCATGGACCATGTGGCGGTCGATGTAGAGCAGGCAGGTGCCGTCCTCCTGCACGTCGACCAGGTGACTGTCCCAGATCTTGTCGAACAGGGTGCGGGCCTTAGCCATCCGCTCCACTCCTATAGGTGTGTGTTGTTTCCGTAGGAAAGCTCCGAGGCGGCGCGCACGCCGGCCCCGGAGCCTTTGGCAGTCGAACCGAAAAGGCGATTAGCCTTCCTGGTTGTCCTTGGCGGCCTGCGCCGCGGCCTTGCGGTCGCTGCTGACCTGCACTTCGAACTCGCGGGCGCGCGCCGTGCCGTGGGTGTCCTCCACGATACGCGCCTTACGGCCACGACGGTCACGCAGGTAGTACAGCTTCGCGCGGCGGACCTTACCGCGACGAACCACCTCGATGCGGTCCAGCATCGGGGAGTACAGCGGGAACACACGTTCCACGCCTTCGCCGAAGCTGATCTTGCGCACGGTGAAGGACGAGTTGATCGAGGCGTTCTTGCGGGCGATCACGACGCCTTCGTAAGCCTGGAGACGCTCGCGCGTGCCTTCAACGACCTTCACCCACACCTTGACGGTATCGCCGGGTCCGAAAACGGGAATCTGCTTGCCTTCGGTCAGGGACTCGATCTGCTCCTGATCGAGCTTTTGAATGATATTCATGACATCAACCCTCTTGCTCTTTGTTCTGGGCGGCGATGTACCGGGACCATAGGTCCGGTCGACGACGCCGGGTGATCTCTTCGCTTTGCTCGTGCCGCCAGTTTGCGACCTTCGCATGGTGCCCCGAAAGCAACACTTCCGGAACTGCCCGGCCCTGCCACACGGCGGGGCGGGTATAAAGCGGGTACTCCAGAAGTCCCCGCTCGAAACTTTCTTCTTCCAGCGACTCGGTCTTGCCGACGACGCCGGGCAACAGCCTGACCACCGCATCCAAAAGGGTGATCGCCGCCGCCTCTCCGCCCGACAACACGAAGTCGCCAAGGCTGATCTCGGTGGGCTGCCATGCGTCCAGGACGCGCTGGTCAACCCCTTCATACCGCCCGCACAGCACGGTCAGCGCAGGTTCCGCCGCAAGGGCGCGGGCCATTTCCTGGTCCAGAACCCGGCCCCGAGGCGTCAGGTAGACCAGACGTCCCAACCGCTGCCCGTCGGGGCCGTGCGGCCAACTGGCGTCGATGGCGGCGTCGATGACGTCGGGCCGCATGACCATCCCCGCCCCGCCCCCAAAGGGGGTATCGTCAACGGTGCGGTGTTTATCGCGCGCGAAACCACGGATGTCCACCGTTTCCAGCGACCATGTGCCGTCGGCCAAAGCTTTGCCCGCCAGACTGTGACCCAGCGGCCCCGGAAACATTTCCGGGAACAGGGTCATGACCACGGCGCGGAACGACGCCCGTTCGTCGCTCATGATCAGCGCCAGTCCTCGTCGGGCCAGTCCTCGCCCGCAGGGGCTTCCGCAGGTTTGGCGGCTGGGTCGGGACGGGCCTTGTGACGGCGGTCCTTGGCGGCGGTGCGTGCCTTGGGAGCCTTGGGCGGGTCTTCCAGCAGCCCGGCCAGCCGTTCGGCAATCAGCCGGCCATTGGCCATGTCGATGACCGGCACCGCCTCGCGGGTGAACGGAACCATGGTGACGCCACCATTTTCGGCCCGCACTTCCAGGATGTCGCCAGCCCCGAAGTCGTAGACGGCGGCAACCGTGCCCAGCGCCACGCCGTCGGCGAACTCCACCCGCAGCCCGATCAGGTCAGCATGATAGAACTCGTCGTCGTCCTCGTCGGCCGGCGGCAAAACCGCGCGATCGACATGCAAGCGCACACCGCGCAGCATTTCGGCGGCAGTGCGGTCGTCAACCCCGGCGATGGAGCACAGCACCACGCCCTTGGACCGGCCAACCACGCGCAACGTGAAGGTCCGCCCCCCGAACTCGTCCACCACCGGCCCATAGGCGGCAATGTCTTCGGGTTCGGCGGTGAAGCTCTTCACCCGCACCTGTCCACGGATGCCGTGGGGGCCAACGATGACCCCCACGCACACGCGGCCCGTCTCTGCGTCCCGAGGCGATGCCATGACGCGCGGCAATCCGTCGGCTTACTCGGCCGCCGGCTCGTCGCCACCCTCAGCCGGGGCGGCAGCAGCGGCGGCGGCGGCAGCCGCTTCGGCTTCGGCGGCTTCGGCAGCGGCCTTGGCGCGCTCGGCGACTTCACGCAGACGCTCCTGGGCCTTCGCCTTGGGCTGGTTCTTCTTGGTCTGCACCGGCGGGGCGGGCATTTCGGTCAGACCGGCCATGCCCAGCAGCTTGGCAACGCGGTCGGTCGGCTGCGCGCCACAGCCCAGCCAATAGGTCACGCGCTCATCCTTGATGCGCAGACGCTCGGAGTGGTCGGCCGGCAGCACCGGGTTGTACACGCCGATCTTCTCGACGAAACGGCCATCGCGGGGCGAGCGGGCGTCGGCAACGACGATGCGGTAGAACGGGCGCTTCTTGGCGCCGCCACGGGCGAGACGGATACGCAGAGACATGGTTGTTTCCTTAAGGTCTTCAAGAGTGTCGGGAAAAGTCGAAGGTCAATTTGGTCGGGAGCAACACGCCGATCAGCGTTTCTTGCTCCCCTTGCGGCCCATGGCGCGCAACAGGTCGGGGGGCAAACCGCCGGGCGTTCCGGCGCCCATGCCTCCCATCCCTGGGGGCAGGCCGGGCATTCCCCCGGCGCCGCCCATCAACTTACGAAGCTCGTCGGGGTCGGTCGGCATGTCGGGCATCTTGTTGGCCCCGAATAGGCCCCCAAGGGCGCCCATCATGCCCTTCTTGCCGCCCATCTTTTTCATCTTCTTCATCATCTCGGCCATCTGCTGATACTGTTTCAGCAGCTTGTTGACGTCGGCGACGTCCATGCCGGACCCGGCCGCGATGCGGCGCTTGCGGCTGGCCTTGATGAGTTCGGGACGGCGGCGTTCCTGGACGGTCATCGACAGGATGATGGCTTCCTGACGGGCCATGACCTTATCGTCCAGCTTGGCGTCGTCGATCTGCTTCTTCATCTTGCCGATGCCCGGCAGCATGCCGAGCAAGCCCTTGATGTCGCCCATCTTCTTGATCTGGCGGAGCTGTGAGAGCATGTCCTCCAGATCGAAAGACCCGGCCATCATCTTGGCCGCCATCTGTTCGGCCTCGACCTGATCGATGTTGGCAGCGGCCTTTTCCACCAGACTGACCACGTCGCCCATGCCAAGGATGCGGCCGGCGATGCGGTCAGGGTGGAAGCCTTCGAGGGCATCGAGCTTTTCGCCCATGCCCAGCAACTTGATCGGCTTGCCGGTCACGGCGCGCATGGACAACGCCGCGCCACCGCGCGCATCACCGTCAACGCGGGTCAGCACGATGCCGGTGATGCCGATCTTGTCGTTGAATTCACGGGCCAGCGTCACCGCGTCCTGACCGATCATGGCGTCGGTGACGAGCAGCGTTTCGGCAGGCTTGACGGCGTCGCGCACCTGGGCGACCTCGTCCATCAATTCCTGGTCGATGTGCAGACGGCCGGCGGTGTCGAGGATGACCACGTCGTAGCCGCCCTTGCGGGCCTCGTCCATCGCGCGCTTGGCGATGGCGACGGGCATCTGGCCTTCGATGATGGGCAGGGTGTCAACGCCGGTCTGCTCGCCGAGAATGGCAAGCTGCTTCTGCGCCGCCGGGCGGTAGACGTCCAGCGAGGCCAGCAGCACGCGCTTTTTCTCACGCGTCTTGAGGCGCAGGCCGATCTTGCCCGAGGTGGTGGTCTTGCCCGACCCCTGGAGGCCGACCATGAGGATCGGCACCGGCGGGGTGCGGTCGATGTTCAGCAGGATTTCGCGGGCAGCGGCTTCGTCATAATCCTTGCCGGGCTCGCCGCCCAGCATTTCGACCAGCACATCATGGACGATCTTGACGACCATCTGGCCGGGGGTGACGGACTTGATGACCTCCGCCCCGACGGCGCGTTCCTTGACCGCCTTGATGAAGTCCTTGACCACGGACAGGGCGACGTCGGCTTCGAGCAGGGCGATGCGAACCTCGCGCATGGCCTCGTCGACGTCGGACGCACTCAGCGAGCCACGCCGCTTGAGCTTGTCGAAGACCGAACCGAGACGTTGCGACAGAGCGTCGAACATGCCTACCCAATACCCTTCCGTTGTTCACATCACGCCAGCACAAAGCGCACCAGTGCGCGACCCCGTCGCGGACTGATGGACCCCCTCGGGAGCATTGTGCCCGAAGCAGCATGAGCCGGCCCGCCCAAGGCAAACCGGAAGGCTGGCTTTCTACGGCCGCAGGCGAAAAGAGTCAAGGGAAAGGGAAAGGGAAAGGGAAAGGGAAAGGCGCCCCCTTACCCATTCCCGTTGGCCGCCGCGCGGTCGGCCATGATTTTTTGGATGTGGGCCTTGATCTCGGGATTCACGTCCAGGAACTTCTGGAGATCGCCGCTGTCCAGGACCAGCAGGTGGCAGTAGGTCAACGCCACGATGTCGGCCATGCGGCGGCGGCCGGTCAACAGGGCCATCTCGCCGAAGAAATCGCCGCGGCCCAGACGTACGGCTTGACCAGGCAGGCGCACTTCGACGGCGCCGCTGGAGATGAAATACACCCCGCGGCCCTTCTCCCCCTTGCGCACCACGGCCTGACCGGGGACCACGAACTGCGGCCGCATCAGGCGGCACACCTTGTCGATGCTGCCGGGCGGCAGCCCCAGGAACAATGGGCACTGCTCGATCAGATCGCGGGTCTTCAACCGCAGATCGAGGCGCGGACTGCCCTCTGCGCCTCTGGTGCTGCCGATCACGGTGCGGCGAAGGCTTTCGTGAACCTCGGGACTGAGCAGGCCTTCGGCCCGCAGGGTATCATAGTGGTTCAATTCCTCGCGGCGGGCCAACTGGCGCAGGAACTGACGCTCCAGGGCGTCGGCGTATTCTGGGTATTGCAAACGCAGGACGTCGAGCGCCTTGGTCGTTGCGGTCAGACGGGTGTGCAGGATTTCGCGCAACAGATCGGCGATGCGCTTGCCCAACAATGGCTGCAGACGGACGCCAATATAGTTGCGCAAGTCGATCAGCACCAGACGCAGCACCAGCAGGCTTTCGAACCGCTCGGCCAGCCTCCGGTTGAGCGGCCGTTCGATGCGCAGAAGGCGGTGCAGCATATGGGCGGTGCGGAATGCCCGTCCGAACATCAGCAGGCGCCGCGACGCCCGCTGATAGCCCACGCGACCATCACTGCGGGTGCCTTCGATCAACCGCTCGGCGTGCCGCAGCAGGTGTTCGACCACGTTCTGCGACAAGGATTGCTGCTCGTGATGTTCTAGAACCAACTCGCGTTCACGGGCGGCCAAGGCGATCAGGCCGAGCGCCAGCCGTTCGCGGTCCAGTAGGGCCTGTTCAATATTCCCCGCACTCGCCAATTCGGCAATACGCGCTTCGTACGCCAAGGTCACGCCGCGGCTGAGGGTGGGGGCGATTTCGTGGCGTTTGGCGGCGTCCTGCACGGCGTCACGAACATCAGCCAGCGCCAGCACCAGCACCTGATTGCGCAACGCCTGATCGATCGGCGACAAGCGATCAAGCCCGAGCACGCGGATGACTTGCCGGAGCGTGGTACCGTTGACGAACAAGGTGAACAAAACGAAACCGCTGGCCGTCACCGCAACGAAGCGTTTGAGTTCAGGATTGAGACTCGCATTCTCGGTCACCGCCAAGGCCAGAGCCAGCGTCAAGGCCCCGCGCAGGCCGCCCCACAGGATGGTCGCCTTGTAGGGCAGGCTGACCTTCTCGGCCAACCGCACCGCCGACAGCAGGGGCAGCAGCAGGAACAAAACCAGGGCGCGCGCAACCAGAGCCGCCACCACTACGGTAAGGACCATCAGGACGTCGGTGATGGTCAGGTCGGTGAGGATGCGCGGCACCAAAATGGCGGCCAGTATAAACACCAGCGACCCAGCCCAAAAAGCCACCTGTTCCCATAGATTGACCAGATGATCCCAGTTGGCCGGAGAAATTTTGGGCCGCACGAATGCGCTGACCGTCAAACCCGCAATCACCACCGCCACCACGCCAGACACCATCAGTATCTGATCGCCAAGAATATAGATGATATAGGGCGCGGCCAGGGTCAGCGTCGCCTCAGCCGCGCGGTTGCCCCTCATCAGGGGCAGTAGTGCCACCAACAGCCGCCCCCCGGCCACCCCAAGCACCATGCCGCCGGTGAAGGAGCTGATGAACCACAGTACACCCTCACTCAGATCAAGCGGCTCGCCCGAGACGATCACCCCCAGCAGCATGGTGAACAAGGCAATGGCGGCGGCGTCGTTGAGCAGGCTTTCCCCTTCGACCAGGCGGGTCAAACGGGCCGGAGCGCCGATGTCGCGGAAAATGGCCACCACGGCTGCCGGATCGGTCGTCGCCACCATCGCCCCCAACAGCAGGCAGGCCAGCAACGGCACCCCGAACAACAGGTTCAGCCCGTAGCCGATGATCGCCGCTGCAACCAGCACCGCAACCACCGCCATCAGCATGATGGGCGCGGCGTCCTCCATCATGCGGCGGACTTCCATGGTCAGCGGGGCTTGAAACAGCAGCAGCGGCAGAAACACGTAGATGATGACAGCCGAGGGGATCGGCATGGCGACCAGCGGTGCCACCACCGCATTAAGGGCATTGGTGAGCGGCGTGGCCAGCAGGAAGGCGGCCAGAAACCCGATGCCCGTGCCGACGGCAGCCTGCAGCACCGTCGACGGCACCTTTAGACGGGCGGCCAAGGGCTGGATTACCGCCACCACCACCAGCAGGGAGGCGATGGTCAGCGTGATGATGGTGACGTCGGGCACGGCAAACCTCTGGCGGGCGGAGGGTGTTCCGAGAGGTTTAGCAGCAATTGCGGTATTTCATAGGGGGAGCAGAGCGATTAGCCCGAGAAAAAATGCACCCCTTCGACGACCGCTCCGCCAGCCAGCCCGGCCACAGCCAGAACCACAGACCAGCGGACCAGAATCGCCAGCGCAAACCCAAACGACTCGCACCTTCACCAGACGGACGAGGATGTTACGCGACCACCTTGACGCGTCCCTTGGCCTGGGGCCGCTGCCCCGGCGGGAGTTGGTTGAGGACCCGGAACCAGTCCTCGTTGAACCGGCCGTAGGGCAGCCCGCGCGCCAGATCGGCCACGGTCGCCCCGCCTGCCGGACGCACCACGCGCAAACGCAACGGCTCGACCCGCGCCGCCTCGGCCTCGCTGATGCGGCGGAAGCTGTAGGACGTGCGCCGCAGGTCTTCGCCCAAGCTGGCGGTGCGGTTCGGGGGCGTGGCAAACATCATCCGATAAACCTCCTGCCCCGCCCCGGCGATGGCGATGAAGCGCACGTCCATCGGCTGGTTGTTGACGGTCCCGCGCGTTGCTCCGGTCGCGGCGGCAAGGCTGTTGACGGTGAACGCCTCGACACCGGCGACGCGCGCGTTCGCCGCCCACTCGCCGGCGATATAGCGCCGCATGTCGCGCGTCCGGCTCTTGGCCATGTCGAATACGATGATGGCGCCCTCGGGGTCACGGGCGATGACGTTGGCGGGCGAGTTGAGGATGCGGAAGCCGTCCGGCACCGTGAACTCAAAGCGCAGGCCGGGATGCACGAAGCGGGTGCCGATGGCGATGCCCTGCTCGGGGTCGTCGCCGAACAGCATCCCGTCGATGATCTCCAGGTATTCGTCGCGGCCGATGAAGGGGTTTTCCTGGCGCACAGCCTCCGCCGCCGCGATGGCCGCCTGCACGCGATCGGCCGTGCGGGGATGGGATGCCATCATGTTGAACTGATCGACCTGACCTTCCAAGCCCAGGGTGGCCGCCTCCACCCGACTTTGTTCACCCAGGGTATTGAGGAACGACGCCATGGCCGACACATCGTAATTGGCGCGGTCCAGATAGCGAGCACCCAAGGTGTCAGCCTCAAGCTCCTGCTGGCGCGAATAATTGCTCAAAAACGCCTGCGCCCCCACCGAGGCCAGATCCGCCACCTGCCGCGATCCGGTGGCGATCCCCAGGACCGCCAATCCCAGCCCGGCCAGCACCTGCTGCCCCTGCCGTTCGGCAGAGTGGCGGGCGGTCACGTGGCCGATCTCGTGGCCGATGACGCCCGCCAGTTCCGCCTCCGAGTCGCACAACGCGACAAGGCCGCGCGTCACCGTGACCGGGCCGCCGGGCAGGGCGAAGGCGTTGACCACCGGAGAATTGGCGACCGAGAAGGTGTAGGGCAAGTTGGGATTTTCGCTGCGGGCCGCCAGCCGCTTGCCGATGCCGTCCACGTAGCGTTGCAGCTTGGCGTTCTCGTAAGCGCCGCCGAAGGCTTCCAGCAGCTTGGGCTGCTCGCGCTGACCGACCGCCACGTCCTGTTCAATCGAGGTGAAGCCGGTCAGGGCGGATCGGCCCATGGGGTTCTGGGCGCAACCGCACAACGCGCTGCCGCAGACCATCGCGGCACCGCTAAGGAAATGCCTCCTCGAAAGCTCCATTCCCATTACTCCTGCACCTGACTACGATTGCCGCCCACTACGTCCCAAGAGGGTACAGGCCGTTATGGGCGGAAAGAAGGCCGTTGCAGCACAGGAACGGCTGACCGGCCGCAACCGTTGACGCTGTGCCTGGGGAGACGCTCATCATGGACAACGAAGCCCACTATAACGCCCGCGCCGCCATTCCCGATCACCCGGCCATCTATGCCGACTGGGCGGCCCGCAGCCAAGCGGTGCGGGCCAAGTGCACCGACTGCCTGGACATCGCCTATGGCCCTGGCAAGCGGGAGGTGCTGGACTTCTTTCCAGCCATGACGCCCGACGCGCCACTGGCCTTGTACCTGCACGGCGGGTACTGGCAGTGGAACGACAAGGCCGGGTTCAGCTTTTTGGCCGAGTCCCTGGTGCGGGCGGGATTTTCCACCGCCATCGCCAACTACCCCCTGGCCCGCGAAGCCACCATCCCCGACATGGTCGAAGCCGCCCGGCGCGCCGTAGCCTGCCTGTGGCACGGTGCCGAGCGGCGGCTGCGCGGCAATCCCGACCGTCTGTACGTCATCGGCCATTCCGCCGGGGCGCATCTGGCGGCCAGCCTCGTCGCCACCGACTGGCCCGCCTGGGACGCCGCGCTGCCGCCTGACGTCATCAAGGGCACCCTGGCGATGTCTGGCATCTATGACTTGCGCCCGCTGGTCCCCACCACCATGAACGAGGCGCTGGGCCTGACCGAGGACAGCGCCAGGGCGGTTAGCCCGCTGTTCGCCGAGCCGCGCAGCAAGGCCCCCCTGGTGCTGGCCGTCGGTGGCCTGGAGAGCGGCGAGTTCCACCGCCAGACCAGGACCTTGGCGGATGCCTGGGCGGCCAAAGGCGTGCAGGTCGCTACCATGACGCAGACCCGCCACAACCACCTCAGCATCCTTGAAGACCTCGCCGATCCACATGGTCCGCTGCTCAACGTCCTGACCGATCTTGCGGGCCGGCCGGTCAGCGCGACGCGGACCTAAACGCCTCACCCGCCGAGGCGCGTACCGCCAGGGCTCTTGTCGTTGGTGAAGGCATTAAAGGTGATCAGCGTGAACGTGTCGGCGACGCCCGGCAGAGTCTGGACCCGTTCGGTCACGAACCGCCCGATGTCGATGCCGTCCGCCAGATAGAACTTGGCCAGCAGGTCATACTGCCCGGAGGTCGAGTAGATCTCCGAGATCTCCTCAATGGTTTCCATGGCCTGATCGGCCACCTCATAGGCTTTGCCAAGCTCGCACTTGATGTGGACGAAGACAGCGCGCATGGAACAGGCTCCTAACTGGGTCTATGGAAAGACCATGGTACGAGGCGGCGCGGCTATTTTCCACCCAGCCGTTCGAGCGCCTCGGGGTGATCGACTTCGATCAACGGACCGTTATAGCGGCGCACCCAGCCCCGCGCGCGAATCGGCTGGCCCTGCCAGTACTCGGCCGCGCGAGCAGGCTTGGGAAAGGTACGCAACCCGGCCGCGGAGATGCTGACCGTCACGTCGCGGCGCCAGTCCTGCCCGAAGTTGAGATAAAGCCGTCCGCGCACGACGGCAGCCGAAACCACCGTTCCCTCGATCACGGCGAGTTGCCCCTTGGCCTTGTCCACGGCCGCCACATCCGCCGCCGGAAGCAGGGGCGAGGTCGCCCATATGCCCCGCCCCGCATTGCGGGCGCTCGCTTCGACTTCCAATAGAGACGCCGCAGCCGCCCGCTCGTCGGGAAACGTCACCACCCGCGCCGCACCATCTCCGACCAGGACCCGTTGCAGCCACAGCCCGTCGGCGCGCACGACATGGGCGACCAGCCGGCCATGGCGGTCGTGCTGTTCGGTCGGCCAGTGCAGGGCGACAGCGTGGCCGACCACCAGGGGGGCCACCGCGTCCCGCACCTCGGCGCGGCCTTCCAGCACGGCGAGGCGCACCCGGCGGCCATCCTCCAGACGCAGGATGCCACCCGGTTCCACGCCCTCCACCCGACCCTGACCGACCACGGGCGGCAGACCTTCGGCCCAGGCGGGACCAAAGCTCAGGCACAGCAGGAAGATAAGTGTGCGCAAGACCATTCCCCACCCTATCGCCTGCCCAATTTTTGCGAAAGCGCGACGGTACATTTCCCATGCTTGCGCCACCGCCCGGAGATTGCGATGCTTGGGCGGGGAACGAATGAGTCGGATGGAGGCGGCCTATATCACTCGCGCACGAGCCTAGCGGCGGAACCGAGGCCAGCAGTACCGTTCGCTGCCGCAAAGTGCTGGTAGCCGACGATCATGCCGTCTTCCGCGAGGGGTTGCGCGTCCTCATGCAGGCGCGCGGATTCGCAGACACGGTGATCGAAGCTGCCGACGGCGCTGCGGCCCACGCCATGTCCCGCGACCATGGCGACCTCGATCTGGTGGTGCTTGACCTGTACATGCCCGGCATGGAGCATTTCGCGGTGCTGCGTGAATTGCGGGCCGAGCAGCCCGACCTTGCGATCGTGGTGCTGACCGCCTCGGAAAAGCTGCACGACATGCGTAGCGCGATCGAGGCTGGGGCGACCGGCTACATCCCCAAATCGTTCAGCATCACCGAGATCCTGTCGGCCCTCCAGAGCATCGTGAACGGGGAGGAGTTCTTCCCGACGGCAGGCACGATGGACAACGGCGGCGAATCGGCGGGCGGACCGGCGCTCAGCCCCCGGCAGTCAGAGGTCTTGGGTCTGATCGCCAGGGGCTACAGCAACAAGGAAATCGCCCGCAAGCTCGATACTGCCCTACCGACCATCAAGAACCATGTCGCCAACATCTTTGAAAAGCTGGGCGCCAGCAACCGCGTTGCCGCAGTAAATATCGGCCGGCGCAGCGGCCTGATCCCTGACGAATAGGGTTGCCCATGGAACGGGCCGGACACGGCCACACACCCGGACACGGCAACGGCGGCGACGACTGGTTCCCGCCCGTCGAGCCGCGCCGCCAGGGCATGCTCGACGTCGGCGATGGTCACAGCCTGTACTGGGAGGAAAGCGGCGCCCCCGACGGGCTGCCGGTGATCTTCGTCCATGGCGGGCCGGGGGCGGGCTGCGCGCCGGGGTACCGCCGCTTTTTCGACCCCAAGCGTACGCGCATCATCCTGTTCGACCAGCGCGGCGCGGGACGGTCGCGGCCCTATGCCGACATCACCGCCAACACCACCGACCACCTGATCGCCGACATTGAGCGCCTGCGCGAGCACCTCGGCGTCGATCGCTGGCTGCTGTTCGGCGGTTCGTGGGGCAGCACCTTGGCTTTGGCCTATGGGCAGGCCCACCCGGACCGCTGCCTGGGGTTCATCCTGCGCGGTATCTTCCTGTTCCGGGCGCGCGAGGTGGAGTGGTTCCTGTCCGGCATGGGCCGCCTGTTCCCCGAGGCC
>Ga0172382_10007444_pt1 | contig 15525 bp, 17 predicted proteins | sample Leawel138RmetaG_FD_122245 | JGI IMG/M metagenome (GOLD analysis project Ga0172382, IMG submission 122245) | Leachate microbial communities from a municipal landfill in Southern Ontario, Canada - Leachate well 138R metaG | ecosystem: Engineered > Solid waste > Landfill > Unclassified | place...
CGATCTGGAGTCAAAAACAACCGCTCACCATTATCGGCAGCTATATTATCTATGGGGGATATATTTAACTTTTGCTTTAACCTACCCCAGTTGGGGTAGGTCGCCTGGATACTTGAGGTCAAACATTGACAACTGATATTTGCTCGATATAATTATATATAGGAGTTGCCGGTAGCGGCTGTTGACTCCAGCTTGCAATAATCGCCCGCTGTTATCAGACACATGGGGCGATTATTTCTTTTCTCGTGTGTTCGGACGGTGGTCCAAGTACAAACGCAATAACGCTATTACAATCATAACGATTTCATAGGTCGTCATAGGCGTACCTCCTTACTTAGGTCTTGGAGGTCGATACCCCCAGATTCTTTCGATCTGGAGTCAAAAACAACCGCTCACCGTTATCGGCAGCTATATTATCTGTGGGGGATGTATTAGGATTTTGCTGTAACCTACCCCATTGGGGGGAGGGCTTTATCTCTTTGCTCTATCTCAGCTTTGACACGTCTAATAGGCTATGGTATAGTAACTTCGGTCACTCATTGGAGCTGACTTACTTTATTGTTGAGTGGTTTTATCGCCAAAATCACAAGGAGAACATTTGGCTACAAAGGATTTGAGGGTCAATAGGCAGATTCGTGCCAGAGAAGTATTTGTCATCGACGAAGATGGCAATCAAAAAGGCGTCATGAGTAATTTTGATGCGCTCGCGCTCGCAGAGAATGCAGGGCTCGATTTAGTTGAGGTTTCACCCAACGCTAACCCTCCGGTATGCAAAATTCTCGATTACGGCAAGTACCGCTACGAACAAGAAAAACGATTACGCGACCAAAAGCGCAATCAAGTGGTCACCAAGATGAAAGAGATTCGGATGCAGCCGAAGATCGAGCAGCACGACTTGAATACCAAAAGCAAATTCATTGGAGATTTCCTCTCCGAAGGCAATAAAGTCAAGGTTAGTATCCGCTTTCGGGGCCGAGAATTGGCCCACACTGAATTAGGCAAAGTAGTCCTCGACCGAATACTTGCCCAGCTCACAGAAAATGGTGTAGGCTTCAATCTTGACCGAGCAGCAATGATGGAAGGACGGATGATGAGTATGATTCTCTCACCCGCGAAGGCATCCGCTGCGAAGAAAGAACCACAGTAACCAGTATCCCGCATGGGATAGTGAATACGTTGCTTCAGGGGTTATCTTGTTCCCTGCAGCACAGAAAGAGGGTGCAATCATGCCCAAGATGAAAACAAGAAAGTCCGCTGCTAAGCGGTTCAAGGTGACAAGCGGAGGAAAAGTCCTGTACAAGAAACAGGGACTTCGCCACATCTTGACGAAGAAGAGCAGTAAGCGCAAGGCACACCTGCGCGCTACTGGCGTCCTGTCTGATGTAGAAGCTCGACGAGTTAAGTCGATGCTCCCCTACGACTAAGGAGGATTGAGATGCCAAGAGCAGTAGATGGAACCAAGCACAAGGACAGACGTAAAAAGATCCTAAAAGAAGCGAAGGGCCACTATGGTCGCCGCAGTACTAACTATCGGATCGCTAAAGACAGTGTAGAGAAAGCTGGTCAACACGCATATGTTGGGCGCAAGCTCCGCAAGCGGGATTTCCGCCGCCTCTGGATTGTCCGTATTAACGCAGCTGTGCAAGCTGAGGGATTAAACTACTCCCAATTCATGCACGGGATGAAACTCGCCAACATCGAGATTAACCGCAAAGCCCTCTCCAATATGGCTATTGAAGATAAGGTTGCGTTTAAGACTCTCGTAGACCAAGTAAAGGTCGCCCTCGCACAGTAAGGGCGGAGGAGGAAGCATGTCTGTCATTGATACCGTACGACTCTTAGAGCTGAGAACGAAAAAGGCCGCCGGCCTCATCGCCTTGTTGCGCCGAGAAAAAGAAGAACTGCAACAGCGTTTCGACTTGGTCCTCGCCCACAACCGGGAACTGGAGGGGTATATTGAAGCATATACCACCAGTGAAAAGCTCGTTGAGCAGTCTGTTGCCACGGCAATGGCCACGCTCGATACGATCGACGGATTGGATGAAATCCAAGTCTTTGACGATGCTTCCCTTGAGCTCGAAGTCGCTGACACCTTCACCGGTGGGGATGCACTTACGAGCGAAGATGTTGATTGGGACGCCCTTCTGGACGATCTTCCCGAACTGTAAGTTACACACGTCGATGGGACCTTCGGGTCCCATTTTTTATCCCCTCTTTCCCAAAGAGCGTTAGTGTAGTACGATAATCATAGGTGGTTACCACCAATGATTATTGTTAGCTTTCCTGCGGTGTTCTCCTGGAGACAAAGTCTCTTGGCTCAACTAACACAACCGGGACGCGGTATAGCTGTTTTGCATTGATCCAACTCCTTCGGGGTTTAATGGAACAGAATTTTCAGCCCAACTGGTGTCCCCCTTGAACCTCAGGTTCAAGAGCGTTCTTCGGTTGCGGCACCGCAGGTTTTTTTATGGAGTAACGCGAATATGAGCGAAGCCTTGAATCGAATAATCTTCATCACTCTCCCCCCTTCCATGGGTAAGAAGATAGGTTCTTTTACGATTGACCCGACGATTGCCCTACCCGTCGCCCTTGCAGACGGCAGCCCAACGCTTGATGAAGCGTCGATTACTATTGAACGGATTGTCAGTGGGATGTTACACGTCCTCGCCTACGATCCTGAACACAAAGACACTAACTACTACCGCAATTTTGTCCTCGCAGCTCAACCCAATGCCGTTGAGGAGTTAACAATTGCAGCAATCGCCCAACAGCAAAAAGGTAACCTTGAGTTTGCTGAAGAACTCTTTCTTACCGTTTGCCACCTCAGCCCCCAAGCGGTCACATACATCAACTTAGCAACGCTTTACAGCCACCGTGCAGCCGTCGACACCGAAAAGGGTGAAACGTATGATTTCTACCAACAAAAAGCGCTGAACACCCTTAGTGAAGGCGTGGCCAATCTTGGTGAAGATGAAGCGCTCTTGCGGGAGCTTGGCTACTTCCACCTTTACCAAGGAAACGTTGAAATCGCCCAGGAGTACTTACAAAAATACATCGATGTTGCCCAAGAAGGTGAGCAGAAAGCACATGCCCAAAAAATCTTAGCGGATGTCGGTAAAAAACTCGCGGGCGAGCGTCACCTAATGGAAGCGTATGATGCGATTCAGATGAACAAAGAGGAAGAAGCCCTCACCCTGTTAGATCAATACATCAAGAACACCCCAGCGATTTGGAACGCGTTCTTCCTCAAGGGCTGGGCCTTACGGCGCCTTGAACGCTTCAGTGAAGCCGAAGTGGCCCTCATCAAAGCCCTTGAACTGGAAAGCCACAGCAGTGACATCTACAACGAACTCGCCCTCTGCGCCCTTGAAGGCGGGAATGAAGAGCTCGCAAAAAGCTACCTTTCAACCGCCCTCGACCTCGATGAAGAATCGATTACCCTCATCAGTAACCTCGCCTACCTCCATCTGCGCAGTGGTGAATTAGAAGAGGCGCGCCACCTCCTTGAAGTAGGGCGCGCCCTCGATCCTGATGATCCGTTGATTCAGCAATTGATGGAAGACTACTCGGCCCAAAGTGGCGACACCCTTGGAGTAGTCATTGTGGAAGAGTACCTCGATAGTGAAGAAGTCGCTGATAAAGTAAAGCATGGAGCGCGGGAAATATGACCTTTCGCACTTCTAGTGAAGCTGAAACGATCGCCCTTGGCGCCCAGCTTGGAAAGAAGCTAAAGCTAGGATCGGTAGTATCACTGAGGGGCAGCCTTGGGGTGGGTAAAACTGTCTTTGCCAAAGGCATTGCCGAGGCCCTTGGGATTACCGAAGCGATTGTCAGTCCTACCTTCACCCTTATTCAAGAGTATGAAGGGACCTTCGATCTCTACCATATGGACCTCTACCGAATTGATTCAAGCGAAGAGTTTGAGCTCATCGGTGGGGATGAGTACCTTTATGGAAGGGGAATTACCCTCATTGAGTGGAGTGAAAAGATTCAAGACATTCTTCCACAAGAGACGATTTACGTGACGATTAACCTTGATGATGATGGCAGTCGCCTCATTACGATCGAAGGAATAGCGCTATGAAGATTCTCTGCTGTGATACCTCAACACCAACTGCGTACCTCTTCCTTGGCGAATACCAAGAAGATCACCTGCTGTGGTATGAATCGACGGCAGTGGTGTGGAATAACACCCACAGTGAGCAGCTCCTTGATAGATTGCTGCGAATGTGCGCTGATCACAACGTAGCACTCAGCGACCTTGATCTCCTCGGTGCAACAAGTGGTCCTGGCTCATTTACTGGCTTGAGGATCGCCTTAGCGACGATGAAAGGCTTAGCGATGGGGCTGAAGGCGCCGTTAGTATCCACCCCTACCCTTGAGCTCTACCAAAACCTCGCAACGATCATCGGTGGGCCGTGTTTGGTGGCAATCGATGCAAAGAAGCAGCGCTACTACACCGCCTTCTTTGTTGATGGTTCTCAAGTCGGTCAAAGCAGTGACCTAAGCGCTGACGAAATTGACGCCTTGCTTGCCCCGTATGAGCAGATTACCCTCATTGGAAGTGATGGTCCTAAGCTCGCCAGTCAACTAAACCACCTAGGTATTACGATCGTTGATCCAAGCCTCCTCGACGTTGGAGTTGAACTAGCCGATAGGGTAAGAAAGCATTATCTTGAAAGAGGAGCAGATTCATTGGATCAAGGCCCCACATATATCCGAAAAAGTGATGCTGAACGTGCATTGGAGGAGTCGTAAATGGTCGAACAGGAGATTTTAGTTCTTGGCTCAGGAGTAGCGGGAATGGCAGCTGCGCAATACGCTGCCCGGGCAGGAAGAAGTGTGACGGTTATGGAGGCGATTGCCCCCGGTGGCCAGACGATGTATATCGATATGATCGAAAACTATCCTGGTCTTGAGATCCCCTTAAGTGGAGCAGAAATTGCAATGAAGTTCCACAGCCAAGCGTCTACCTTTGGTGCAAACACTGTCTATGAAACCGCCACTAAAATAAAGAAAGAAGGGGATGACTACCTCGTAGAGACCGCTAGCGGCACCACCTACAAAGCGAAAGCGGTTATTTACGCTACCGGAGCAAAACACCGCCACCTCAACATCGATGGGGAAGAGGAGTACAACGGCAAAGGTGTCTCTTACTGTGGTACGTGTGATGGCCCCTTCTTCCGTGGCAAGCGAATCCTCGTTGTCGGTGGTGGTGATACCGCCCTTACCGATGCGATCTTCCTTTCGAAGCTCACTGACCATATTACAATCGCCCACCGCAAGGACCGCTTCCGGGCGCAAGATAACTTAGTCAAGCAAATCGAGCGCAACCCCAACGTTGAGTTCCTCATGGAGCACACCCTTGAGAAGATTTACGGCGATGGGTCAAAGGTCAATGAAGTCCTCCTCAAGGATTTGAAGTCCAACCGTGAATATAAGCGGGAGTTTGATGCAGTCTTCATCTTTGTTGGAATTATCCCTGAGACGAACCTCTTAAAGGGAACGTACGACGTGCTAACCGACGAAGGATATGTCATCACGAACGAGCGGATGGAAACTCCAGTTGAAGGGCTCTTCGCTGCTGGAGACGTGCGTGATACGGTCTTTAGACAGTTGATCACCGCTGCGAGTGATGGAGCGGTCGCTGCCCACTGCGCCAGCACCTACATTGACGAGTTGGAAGGTCGAGCGTACACGTAAGAGTCAATTTCCTTGACGCTTGAATGCTATTGATGTTCTAATGAGACTATGAAGATATGTATGGTCTCAAGCGAATCAGTTCCCTTCTCAAAAAGTGGTGGCTTAGCTGATGTTGTCGGGGCGCTGAGCAGTGCCCTCAGTAGCCTCGGCGAAGAAGTCTTAGTACTCCTTCCCCACTACGGCTTTATGAAGGATGAACTCACTCAAACAACAATTACCCACACAGTGAGCCTCCTCGGCAGTGCTGAGGAGGTTACCTATGCAAAAACAACGAAGGATGGGGTGGAATACTACTTCCTTCAACACCCATTCTTTAGTGAGTCAACAGGAATATACGGATCGACCTCTTCATCTGCGTACGAGAACAACCACCTGCGCTATACCCTCCAGTCGAAAGCGGCTTTAGAGCTCTTAAAGATTCTCGGATGGAAGGCAGATATCATCCACGCCCACGATTGGACTGCGGGATTTCTCCCCTACCTCCTCAAGAAAGACACGTCAGGATTTTTTAAAAAGACAAAGAGTGTCTTCTCGATTCACAACCTCGCCTACCAAGGTGAGTTCAGCCGCCTCGACCTGCTTGCAACTGACATTGATGCTGATGAGCGCTTCTTTGTAGGATCGGGGCCCACGAAGCGAGCGAACATGCTCAAGTGTGGCCTTGAGTTTGCTGATACCCTTTCAACAGTCAGCCCCACCTACGCTAAGGAGATTCAGAGTCCCGAGTACGGCTGCAGCTTAGAAAAACTCCTTCAGAGCCGAAAAGATGATTTAATTGGAATCATCAATGGAATCGACGTTGAGGAGTGGAATCCCGAGAATGATCTCCTGATCGATTACGCATTCTCAGCTACAGATCTTTCCAATAAAGCGCTACTTAAACGCCAAATCCAAGAGGAGTTCGGTCTTGAAGTGAATCCCGACATTCCCCTCTTTGCGATGATCAGTCGCTTAGCGAGTCAAAAAGGGTTCATTGAACTCTTAGAGGGCTCGCCCTCCGCCCTTGAGCAGCTCGTCAATGAAGAGCGAATGCAAATGGTCATCGTCGGCACTGGTGACTGGGAGATCGAAAAGCAACTTACTGAAGTAGGCAAGCGCTTTGAGAACCTCTCGGTGAACATCCTCTTCTCTAACCGAGCAGCCCACCTACTTGAAGCCGGCAGCGATTTCTTCCTTATGCCAAGTCGCTACGAGCCGTGTGGCTTAAACCAATTCTACAGTCTGCGTTATGGGACGCTCCCCGTCGCTCGGCGAACTGGGGGCCTCGCTGACTCAATCGTGGATTTAGATGAAGAACCAGAACGAGGAACTGGAATCCTCTTTGACTCAATGAGTGGTCATGGTATATTGGAAGCAGTGAGACGAGCGCTAACGTGGTGGCAGAAAGGACGAACGGTCCTTGAGCCAATTCAACAGCGTGCTATGGCGTATGATAGTTCGTGGCAGCGATCGGCAACGTCGTACCAAGAGCTCTATCGCGCAACAAAGGGGGGTGTATAACCTATGAAACGTCGGAATCAGAAAACTGTCGCAATCGTTCTTGGTGGTGGAAAGGGAACGCGGCTCTATCCATTGACGATGGACCGGGCAAAGCCCGCTGTTCCATTTGCTGGAAAGTACCGCCTCGTTGATATTCCTATCTCTAACTGTATCAACAGTGATGTAAAGAAGATTTACATCCTTACTCAGTTCAACTCCGCATCCCTCCACAACCACATCTCCAACACGTACATCTTTGACACCTTCTCCAAAGGCTTTGTTGAAATTCTCGCTGCTGAGCAAACCAACCAAAGTGAGAGCTGGTACGAAGGAACCGCCGACGCGGTTCGCAAGAACCTTCGCCACTTCCGCGACCAAGACGCCGATTACTACATCATCCTCAGTGGGGACCAACTCTATCGGATGAACCTCAATGATATGCTCGATCGGCACATCCAAAGCAATGCAGAAATTACTATTGCAGCTAAACCCATAAGCCGAGCTCAGGCTACTGGCCTGGGGATTATCGGCTGCGACGAAGATGGGATTATCACCAGCTTCGTTGAAAAGCCCGCCCCGGATGTCGACATCACCTCTTATAAAGTTGGCGAAGAGTTTATGAAAGAATCTCTTGGGGTTTCAGTTACGAAAGAAAACGAATACCTCGCCTCGATGGGAATTTACATCTTCAACCGCCACACGATGGAGGAAGTCCTTGATAATAAGAAGACGGACTTTGGAAAAGAAGTGATTCCCAATGAAATTGGAACGCGCCGAACAGCGGCGTACCTCTTTGATGGATTCTGGGAAGACATTGGAACGATTAAGGCGTTCTACGATACAAACCTCGACCTCGCTTCCATTAGTCCGATGTTTAACTTCTACGATGAAGAGATGCCGATTTACACCCACCGTCGCCACCTCCCGGCAACGAAGATTAACTTCTGTAACATCTCCAACTCGTTAACGAGTGAAGGCTCGATTATCACCAACGCGTACATCGTGAACTCAATCATCGGTGTTCGGACCTTGATTGAATCAGGGGCGAGTCTCGATGGGGTATACTGCATGGGTGCTTCGTACTATGAAACAGTTGAAGAGAAAGAGCTCAATGCGAAGCGCGGCATCCCCAACATTGGGATTGGGCGCGGAACGATTATCCGCCGAGCGATCATCGACCAGAACGCCCGAATCGGGGATGGGTGTCGTATTGGAATCGATGATATCCCCCGCAAGGAGGGAGACTTCCCGATGTACTCTTTCCACGATGGAATTATCGTCATTAATAAAAACGCAGTCATTAAAAACGGAACGGTGATGTAAGCATGAATGATCGAACGCAACAAATTGTAAACGGCCAAACCATTATCGGTATTGAGCTTGGCTCAACTCGGATTAAAGCCCTCTTAATTGACTCAGCCAATGAGCCAATTGCCCAAGGAGGGTACACGTGGGAGAACCAACTCGTCGATGGAGTGTGGACGTACAGCTTAGAAGCTGTTGAAGAAGGCCTCCAGGCAGCGTTCGCCTCGTTGAAAGAGGACGTTCAGAAGCACTACGGGGTAGCTCTTACCAAAGCGCGCTCACTGGGCATCAGTGCGATGATGCACGGCTATTTAGCCTTTGATGAGAACGATAACCTCCTCGTTCCCTTCCGCACGTGGCGCAACACGATGACGGGGAACGCCGCCGAGGAGCTCTCAGAGCTCTTTGATTACCCCGTTCCTGAGCGGTGGTCGATCAGTCACCTCTATCAGGCGATTCTTAATAACGAAGAGCACGTGCCGCACATCGCGAAGATCACCACCCTTGCTGGGTACGTCCACTATCGTCTTACAGGCAAACACGTTTTAGGAATTGGAGACGCCTCAGGGATGTTCCCAGTAAACCCGGAAACGAAGAATTACGAAGAGGCGATGCTGAAAAAGTTTGCCACGCTCCACTGCCACCCTTGGAAACTCGAAGAGCTTCTTCCCCCACCCCTTGTCGCTGGTGTTGAAGCGGGAACCCTCAGTGAAGAAGGCGCGCGCTTCCTCGATCCAAGCGGAAGCTTTGAAGCGGGAATCGTTATGCCTCCCCCAGAGGGGGATGCGGGAACGGGAATGGTCGCCACCAACAGCGTGGCCAAGCGAACCGGAAACGTCTCAGCGGGAACGAGTGTCTTTGCGATGATCGTCTTAGAAAAAGAGCTTTCGCGCTCGTACAACAAGTTCATCGACCTCGTCACAACTCCCGATGGCTCATTAGTGGCGATGAGCCACGGCAATAACTGCACCGGCGAGTATGATGCGTGGATTGGCCTTTTCGATGAAGTACTTACAGCAGTCGGTCACTCGGTTTCAAAAGCTGAGCTGTATGACGCCCTCTTAGCTAAAGCGTTAGAAGGTGATCATGATGGAGGTGGCCTCTTAGCGTACAACTACCTCTCCGGAGAGACGATGACTGAGCTCTATGAAGGTCGGCCCCTCTTTGTGCGCAAAGCTGACAGCGCCTTTACTTTAGCAAACTTCATGAAAACTCAGCTCTACACCGCCTTAGGTGTGCTTCGAATTGGGATGGATATTCTCTTTAAGCAGGAGAACGTACAAATCGACTCGATCACCGGCCACGGCGGCTTCTTTAAAACTCCCGTTGTGGGTCAGCAGATTATGGCTAACGCCCTTCACACCCCGATCGCAACACTCAGGAGCGCTGGTGAAGGAGGATCATGGGGAATTGCCCTCCTCGCTTCATACTTAGTGAATAAAGGAAATGATTCGCTTGCTGAATTCCTTGATACGAAGGTCTTTTCTGGTTCTGAGGTCTCTATTATTGAGCCAACCGCTGAAGGAATCGAAGGCTTTAACACCTTCTTAGATCGCTATAAAGAAGGACTGGCGATTCAGCGCGCCGCGGTCGCTCACCTTCCTTAAGGAAGATACGGAAGAATTGCTTGGTCACTCTCCACTAAGGGGTAGTGGCTAAGCTCATCCTTTTGAACCCACGCACTGTGGGTGTGAATCTTTAATGTTAGTGGTCGATCATCAACTTGGGCCACCTCGTAGACTTGGAGGTGGTAGATTGTGTCGTTGTTCACAAAGTGGTGGGTGGTGATGAGCGAGCCGACGGTAATCGTAATCCCAAGCTCCTCTTCAAACTCCCGCACTAACGTTTCTTCAGGGCTTTCCCCTCTTCGGTTCTTTCCTCCAACAAACTCCCAGAGCCCTCCAACCGCTCCCCCTTCGGGGCGTTTGGCGATGAGGTAGTGATCATGTTGTTTGAGGATACCTGCTGTTGTAATTCGCTCGTCCATCGTAGGTCTCACAATAACACGAAATGGGGCAGGAGAAAATGAATAAGTGCAATGATGAGCGTCGCAAAGCCAAGGCGCTCTTGAGTTCGCTCAACGCTGTGGGCGATGCGGTCAGAGAGGCCTCCCTCCCCAAGGGGTTTTTTGAAGTGTTCAAAGAGGTAAAAAAGGGTCAGTAAGGCGATGGTGATCATCGGAACAAGATCGCCGATGATCCTCGGCCCTGGATCTGATGGAAAGAGCGCTAAGCCAATCGTTAAGCCAAAACCGCTGATAATAAGAGTGAGGCGGAAAGCGGTGTTGTTGCGAAAGAGGAAGCGAAGCGAATAGAGGATGTTCAGTTTAAGGCCATGGGAATCAGCAAGGAGGAACGCTCCGCCGATAATGAGGTACGCCACACTTAAGAAGTAAAGTTGCATCATCGTTCAGCCTCCAGAACAACCTTACCGATGTACGAACACAGCACTTCACTATCGTAGTAGCCCACTTCCTCGTGAGCGATCTTCCCCGCTTGGATGTGAATCTTACACCCAAGGAGGGCCGCATCAAAAGCTGAGTAGCCTTGGCCGAGTAAGGCGGTGATAACTCCTGCTAGGACATCCCCACTGCCTCCAACACCGAGGGAGGGGTTTAGACTTTCAAGGATCGTAATGGCGCCACTGCGATCGACGAGGTGGATGATGCTACTTTTCACAACGAGGGTTGAACCAAGGCGTTGGGCGAGTTCGCTCAGGTTGGCAAAGAAGAGCTGAGGAGATTCATCAGGGCCGTAGCACGGGCGCTGAAGGACAGCTGTTCCGAGTACTCTGAGTTCGCCAAGATGGGGAGTGAAGATACTATCCGCCGTTCGATTTTCTTGAGGAAGCATTCCTTGTTGGAATAACGAAGCGTAGGCGTGAATCGCATCAGCATCCAAGACGAGGGGGCGATCAGAATTAAGAAGTGGTAAGAGTACCTCTTCGCGGCCGTTCCCCCAGCCAGGACCAGCGAGGATCGCATCATATTGGTCAACACTCTGGTTGGTGTACTCACGAACGATGACACTGGGACTTTCGACAGCAGCAATTTGATACACATCCTCGTCGCAGTAGAGGGTGACTAATCCGCCCCGAGCAGCGAATGCCGCCTTCGCTGAGAGGCGAGCGGCGCTGGGGTATTGGCGACTTGAACCAAAGATCGCGCTGCTTCCCCTGTCCTTCTTATACGCTGAACGCTTCAGTGGTTTTAGGATTAATTCATCATCATCCAGTGAGGCCACGCAAATGCGTGTTTGAAGTACATCACTTGGAAATGAGGGATTTACTGATCTGAGTGTTCCACAGCGCCATCGCGTACTGGGGTGATAGTGCGCCTGGGTAAGACTTCCAAGGGCGACGGTGTAGGTAGCATGAATTGAGGGTTCTGAGCTAGGCCCGTCATCGCCAAGACCAGAGGGGATATCAACACTAAAGATTGGAGTGTGCGCTCCATTGGCCCATTCTACTAACGAAGCAAGACCCTCTTTCAACGGACCCTTCATTCCTAAGCCCGTAAGAGCGTCAATGATCCAATTACAGGAAGGTAAGGTAGAAAGATCAACATCGCTGAGATGAAGGTGCTTTATTGGATAGTTAGCTAAGAGCTGTTGCTGAAAAACATTCTCATCACTGAAGTGGACGGCGCTATGAAGGATGGTAATATGTTTAAAGCCCGCGTCATAGGCGAATCGGGCAATGGCGAGGCCATCACCTCCGTTGTTTCCACCCCCGACGAGAAAGAGTAAGGAATCGGATGGAGTAAGAAGATCCTTTAGGATGAGCCAACACTGAAGGGCAGCACTCTCCATCAAGACGAGAGAAGGAATTTGTTCTTTAGCAGCTTCTTCAATGCGCTTTACGTCATCAGAAGTGGTAACGATCTTCATACGTGTACTGTATAGGAGCGACGGGAGGATTTCAACGCTCGGTATCTGTTCAATATTCCTAAACAGCGCTATTAACATGTCCGTCCGAATGAACATGGTGTGGTAGGATTAGTAAGCGGAGGCTGACATGAAATTGTTTAAATCCAGAAGAAAAGGAAACATTGATGGTTTGGAATTTGCAGGAATACTTCTTGATTACAATTTTGATTATGAGCGGACACCCGAGTACGGAGAGGACATCAAATATGAATTTAAGTGCTTTGAGTACGCTTGTTTTCTGTACTCCCAGTTTGACATAGAATTTTTTTCGAAGATAACCCAAGTAGAGAGAGATTTCATATATAAGGATGTGGCCTTATGCTCAATGACGTATACAAAGCTCGGAAATCACTCAGTGGATGAAACCATAGATATTATTGCTTCCCGGCTCATGAGTTATTTTAATCTTATGCAAGATGGAGATACAGATGCATTAATTTTCTTTATGACCAACCTTCTGTGTGATATTGATAGCAACGAGCAACTATCTAATAGAGTGTATCCAGAGGATGCTAATACCACCTCCCCCATTCATCTAGATTTGCTCACTCAGGCAGAAAGAAGAGAGCAGGTGATATATTTTTTACATTACAGGTATCCAGAATTCATGAAAGTAATTCGGGCTTATATGGAAAAACTCGGAATTAAATGAGTCTAGAGTACCTCAAGCGTGAACATGTAACATCTCCACTAAACGGTATTAAGGATATATTCAATTACTCTGGGAGAATATTTTTCAAGGAAGTCGAAGGTGGACTTAAGGGGTAAGGGGCGCTTGACAGTGGTCACCTAGGTCTCTAAGCTAATGGAGTCCTGGGGTGGCCGCAAGGTCTGAGATCACACCCGTTAACCTGATCTGGGTAATTCCAGCGGAGGGAGACAGTCCTTCTCAATCACACCCATGGCAGACTAATACAGGAGGTGCTTAGTATGAAAAAGCATCGATTTGTTTTGAGTGTCTGCATCATGCTGACAATCGTCTTTCCTATCTATGCAATGGGCGCTACAAAAGAACGGCCATTAACCGTGTACGCGTACGACTCCTTCAGTGGAGACTGGGGCCCGGGCTCTGAGATCGTCGCCGCCTTCGAAGCGAAGTATTCGATTCCAGTAGAGGTCATTAGCGCCGGTGATGGGCTTGAAATGCTCACCCGTGTCATTGGCGAGCAAGCCCATCCGTACGCTGATCTCGTCGTCGGTATCAGTGACGAGATGGCTTCTCGCGCGTACGCTGCTGATATCTTTGAGCCGTATCACTCCTCCGCTCTGGGTGAGATTCCTTCATTTCTTCACTTCGATGACCAAGAGCGACTCTTGCCATTTGATTACGGAAACTTCGCCTTTATCGTCGATTCGGAGGTGATTGAAGAGAGCCAATGGCCCCATTCCCTTGAGGATTTAACAAATCCTCAGTTCAGAAAAAAAGTCATCCTTATCGATCCACGCACCTCCAGCGTTGGCCTCGGCTTGCTCTTGTGGACAATTGGAGTCTACGGGGAAGAGGGGTACCTTACTTGGTGGGAAGCGATGAAAGACCAAACCCTCACGATAACCGATGGGTGGTCGAGTGCGTACGGCCTCTTCACTGAAGGCGAAGCACCACTGGTTTTAAGCTACACAACAAGCCCCGTTTACCACTATACCTACGAAGATTCAACGCGCTTTAAAGCCCTCATCTTTGAGGAAGGGCACCAAGCAACGATTGAAGGGGTGGGAATCCTCCGCTCTTCAAAGCGGAAGGAGGAGGCGCGCCTCTTTGTTGACTTCCTTCTCACTGAGGCTCAGCTACCGATTGCTATCGCAAACTCAATGTACCCGGCGAATATGAAGACTGCATTAACTAAAGCATTTGACTACGCCCCAAAACCAGACCTATCATTACGCATTGAGAGCGAGGTCATTGAGCAGAACCTCGATCGCTGGCTGGATGAATGGACGGAGGTTATGAGTAGATAATGGAGTATCGCCGCTTCTATCGCAATCGGAGCATTCCGCCCCTTATCATCCTCGCTACCCTCTTCGCCCTCCCGCTTGCCCTTACCGTTCAAGCGGGGCTCTGGGAGGGAGGACGCATTACGTTCAGTCGAGTTCTTGGCCTCTTCACCAACACATACTTCCGCTCAATTCTCCTCTTTACCGTAAAGCAAGCTCTTCTCTCCACCCTTGCCGCGTTGATCGTGGGCTTACCGGGGGCGTACATCCTTGCAACCTACTCATTCCGCCTTAAGAGGGTGATTAAAGCGTTAGCAACGATTCCGTTCGTTCTTCCTTCAATCTTAGTTGTACTCGGCTTTGTTATCTTCTTTGGCAACAGTGGAACGCTTAATACCCTCTTGATGAAGCTCTTCGAACTCGATGAGCCCCCGCTGAAGATTCTCTACTCCTTTGGGGCGATTATCCTCGCCCACACCTTCTACAACTTCCCGATCATCATGAGCATCGTCTCTAATGCGTGGGAAGGTCTCGATCGCCGCATTGAAGCCGCCGCTGCCACCCTTGGCTCTTCAAAGGCGAAGATCTTTCGAACCATTACCCTCCCCCGTCTTCTTCCTTCAATACTCAGCGCGGCAATTTTAGTCTTCCTCTTCTGTTTTAACTCCTTTGCGATCATCCTCGTCCTTGGAGGAGGACCAAAGTTCACCACCTTGGAGGTAGAGATCTACCGCCAAGCTCGAATGATGGCAGCAGTCGACCAAGCGAGCGCCCTCGCCCTCGCTTCGATGGCGATTAACGGTTTCCTCCTCTTCCTTTACGCCCTCAGTCAACGCTCGTTCACGGTTGTAGAGGAGAGCAGTGACCAAGTCTTTGAAGAAGAGCTGCCGAAGCCGATCACCCGCTTCTTCATCGCCCTCTATACCCTCGGCTCAATTATTTTCCTCCTCGGGCCGATCATCGCCGTAATCGTACGCTCGTTTATGAAAGCTGCTTCGCGTTCAAGTGCTGTAACCTTTAGCTTTACGTGGTACCGTCAGCTCCTTGGCCTTGAGAACTCAAGCAGCCATATGAGTAGCGCCCTTGCTGCCTTAGTGAACTCATCACTCATTGGACTGTGTGTCAGTGTACTCACTGTCACCCTCGCCCTCCTCTTAAGTGTCTCCATCGTCCGAAGGAA
>Ga0172382_10007447_pt1 | contig 15518 bp, 14 predicted proteins | sample Leawel138RmetaG_FD_122245 | JGI IMG/M metagenome (GOLD analysis project Ga0172382, IMG submission 122245) | Leachate microbial communities from a municipal landfill in Southern Ontario, Canada - Leachate well 138R metaG | ecosystem: Engineered > Solid waste > Landfill > Unclassified | place...
CCGAGCGCCAGCACCGTCGCCACCGTCCCGCCGCCGCGCGCCGCCACCGCGGCCAGCGCCAGCCGCAGCGCCGGCCGCCCGCGCGCCAGTGGCCGCGCGGCCCGGGCCACGAGCCGCAGCACCAGCCCGGCCAGCGCCAGCAGCCCGAGCGTCGCCGCGATGCCGGCCAGCACCCCCAGCGCCAGCGCCGCCACCCCGGTGAAGCGCACCGCGGCTAGGACCAGCAGCGCCAGCACCGCGCCGCTGGCCAGCAGCCACGGCCAGCGCGGCAGGGCGCGGGCGGCGCCGGTCAGGTCGCGCATCAGCACCGCCGGGCGGACCTGCTCGATCCGGGCCAGCGGCCAGAGGGTGAAGAGCATCGCCACCAGCAGCCCATAGACCGCCGCCTGTGCCAGCGGCGCCGGGTAAAGGCCGAACACCGCCGGCAGCGGCAGCCGCGCGGCCAGCACCGGCGCGGCCAGCAGCAGCGGCACGGTCCCGAGCACGAGACCCAGCGCGATGCCGGCCAGCGTCGCCAGCCCGATCTGCAGCAGATGCGCGGCCGCGACCACCGGCCCGGTGGCGCCGAGGCTGCGCAGCACGGCGATGGTGGTGACCCGCGCCGCCAGCCAGGCACGCACCGCCGCGCTGACCCCGACCCCGCCCACCGCCAGCCCGGCAAGGCCGAGCAGCATCAGGAACGCCCCGACCCGCTCCACCACCCGCTCGGTGCCCGGCAGCCCGGCGCCTGCATCGCGCCAGCGCAGCCCGCTGTCGGGAAAGCGGCGCTCGAACCCGGCCTGGACCGTGGCCGGATCGGTGCCCGGCGGCAGCGCCAGCCGGTAGAGGGTCGAGAACAGGGTTCCCTCGGCGATCAGCCCCGAGCCGGCGAGATCGGCGCTGCGCAGGATCAGCCGCGGCCCGAAGCCGAAACCGCCATCGGCATCGTCGGGCCAGCCGAGCAGCAGCGCCCGGAACACATAGTCGCGCGCCCCGAGCCGGAAACGGTCGCCCGGCTGCAGGCCGAGGCGCAGGGCGAGCTCGGCCTCCATCACCGCGCCGGGCAGCCCGTCGCGGCCGGCAAGCGCCGCCGCCAGCGGCATCGGCGGCTCGAGCGCCACCTCGCCGAGCAGGGGATAGGCGTCGTCGACACCCCGCACCTCGGTCAGCGCCCTTGCGGCGCCCGCGCCGCTGCCCGCGACGGCGAGCGACCGGAACGAGACCACCTCGGAGACCGCGGCGGCACTCTCGTCCATGAAGGCGCGCTCGTCCTCGCCGGCGAAGCGGTAGGTGAGCGCGATCTCGGCATCGCCGCCCAGCAGCGTGGCGCCGTCGCGCGCCAGCCCGGCCTCGATCGCGGCGGTGACATTGCCGACCGCGGCGATGGCCGCGACCCCGACCGCGAGCGCGGCAAGGAACAGCCGGAACGAGGCGAGCGCGCCGCGCAGGTCGCGCAGCGCAAGGCGAAGGGCGAGGGTCATGGCGCCTCCGGCGCGGCGACACCCCGCGCCTCCGGCGCAACGACATTCCGCGCCTCCGGCGCGATCCGCCCGTCCTCGATCCGCACCACCCGGTCGCAGCGGGCGGCCAGTTCCGGCGAATGGGTGACGAGCACCAGCGTGGCGCCGTGGCGGGCGCGCAGGTCGAAGAGCAGGTCCATGATCACCCGCCCCGAGGCGGCGTCGAGGCTCCCGGTCGGCTCGTCGGCCAGCAGCAGCTCCGGGCGCGGCGCCGCGGCGCGGGCCAGCGCCACCCGCCCCTGCTCGCCCCCCGAGAGCTGGGCGGGGTAATGTCCGGCCCGATGCGCGAGGCCGACCGCGGCCAGTTCCTCCCGCGCGCGGGACATGGCATCACCGACATGTGCGAGTTCGAGAGGCAGCGCCACGTTTTCGAGCGCGGTCAGGGTGGGTATGAGATGGAAGGACTGGAAGACGACTCCCATGTGGTCGCGGCGGAACAGCGCGCGCCCGTCCTCGGACAGGGTGCCGAGGTCGCGGCCCAGCGCGGTGACGCTTCCCCGGCCGGGCCGTTCGAGCCCGGCCATGACCATGAGGAGAGACGACTTGCCCGACCCGCTTGGCCCGACCAGCCCGAGTGCCTCACCCCGCGCGACGGTGAGCGTGATGCCGCGCAGGATCTCGACCGGGCCGGCATTTCCGGCGAGGGTGAGCCCGACATCATGGAGCGCGATCGCGGGCGCGGTCGCCGGTTCGGGCATGGCGGCTTTCCTTCATGGTTCCGCAAGGGGATATGGGGCGCTGCGGCGGCTGCGCAACCTCTCGGCGGTGCTGATCCTCTCGGCGGGCGGCGCCTGGGCCGATCCGGTCACGGTCGCGGCGCTGGGCGACAGCCTCACCCAGGGCTACGGCCTGCCGCTCGACCAGGGGCTGGTGCCGCAGCTTGAAAGCTGGCTGGTGGCGCGCGGGCTCGACGTGCAGGTGATCAATGCCGGGGTCTCGGGCGATACCAGCGCCGGCGGGCTGGCGCGGGTGGGCTGGACGCTCGGCGCCGATGTCGATGCGCTGATCGTGGAACTGGGCGCCAACGACATGCTGCGCGGCCTCGATCCGGCGCTGACCCGGGCCAACCTGGCCGGGATCCTCGATGTGGCGCGGATGCAGGGGGTGAAGGTGCTGCTGGTCGGCCTGCCCGCGGCCGACAATTTCGGCCCCGACTACAAGGCGGCCTTCGAGGCGATCTATCCCGACCTCGCGGCCAGCCACGGGGTGGCGCTCTTTCCCGACATCTTCGCGGCGCTGCGCGACGGCGGCGACATGGCGCGGGCCCGGCAGGACTTCATGCAGGAGGACGGCATCCATCCCAATGCCGAGGGCGTGGCGCGGATCGTCGAGAGCCTCGGCCCGGCGGTGGCGGCGCAGGTCGGGGAGGATCAGTAGCTTTCCCAGGCCCGCAGGTCGGCGAGCGTGAACACCGGCCGCACCGGCCCGTCGTCCTCGGGGCGATACTGCGGATCCTGCGGCAGGCAGCCGCGGCCGCAGAGCTGGCGCACCGTCATCGTGATGGTATCGACATACCACAGCCGGCCGCCGGGGGTGGAGATATAGCCGTTGATCCCGTCGCGCGCATCGGTGGTCATGTCCTGAACGGTGGGAAATTCCGAGGCATAGGCCGGGCTGTAGGTGCCGTGGGTGTGGATCGAGGCGACCGTGCGCATCCCGGCCGGAATGCGCGGCAGCAGGCAGGAGGCCTCGCGGCCGATGTTGATCGGGGTGGCCATCATCCGCCCCTGCGCATCGCGGCCGACATAGCCGCAGGTCTCGCTTCCGGTGGCGTAGGAACGCAACTGCATCTCCCGCAGGGTTCCGGTCACGAAGGCGAGCTCGTCGCCGGCGGGGGTGGAGGGCCAGGTGCCGGGCCGCTGGTTGCGGCGAACGGCCGCGGGGGCGGCAGGGGCGGCAGCCGCATCGACCACGACCGCACCGCCGGACGCGGCCGGCGCCCCGGCCGGGCCGATCGCGACCACATGCGGGCGTTCGGCCGGCAGCGCGCAGGCGGCAAGCAGCCCCAGCAGCGCCAGAGCCGCGGCGCCCCGCCCGTGGACAGGGCGCCGCATGCGATCACTCGACCTTGAGGTTGATCGCCGATTCCCGGCCGTCACGGCCGGCCTGGATCTCGAACGAGACCTTCTGGTTGTCCTTGAGCCCGGTCAGCCCCGAACGCTCGACCGCCGAGATGTGCACGAACACATCCTTCGAGCCGCCATCGGGGGCGATGAAACCATAGCCCTTGGTGGTGTTGAACCATTTCACGGTGCCCGTGGCCATCGTGAACTCTCCTGTCATGTCTCCGCTCGCAGGATGCAGCGGACCGGCTCGTCAGGTCTGATCGATGGACTGGAGCCGAAGCGCGACAGTGGTCGATAGATAACGTGGCGCCAGCAGGGTAATGGCAGAGTGACGAAATTTCAAGCAGAAAGCGGGGCGTTGTGGCGGTTTCCGCCGGCATGTGCGGGCGCGGGCGATACGGGGTGTTTCGGACACGGGGAGGACCGGGATTCCAGTGCGGGCCGCAGATGTTGACGTTTAATCAACCCGGGCGTGGTCCGATTTTCGAGAAAATCGGAGGGCGGAACCGGATGCGGCGGCCAGACGGGCGGCGCTGCCGGGGGGCGGTGCGTCCGGGAGCCTGCTGTCCCGCCGGCGGCACCCGGCGCGCGGGGCGCTGCAGCACCGGTTCGCAACGAGGGGAAGTGGAACATCGGGGTAATCACGCCCTCGCCGCCGGCAACCGCATCCGTGCCGAGCGCCACGTGCGAGGCCCGGCGGGGAGGTTGGCGGGTCCCGGGTATGCGCTGTGCCCCGCCGGGAAACGAAATCCTGCACCGCGTCCCGTGCCGGGAAATGCGGTTCCCCGGCCCGTAACCCCGAGGCGCCCGACCATCGCGTGCGGCGCCGGTGCCGCGGCAATCCCTGGGCAAAAGGGTGCCGGAACATGCCATGCCGTCCCGGATGTTCCGCCATCGCGCGGCGGCGTGGCCGTTGCCGGGCGGTGTGGTCGCTGCACGGGTCCATCGAGGGCGAAACCCGTCCGATCCGCGAAAGATATCCGGGGTCAGCCGCCATCCGGGGGCGACGGCCCCGGCGGACCGGGATCCCCCGTGCGGCCTGATGCAAGCGGGCGAACGGTGTCCGCGCGGGCTTTCCTGATGGATATGGCCTGAACCTCCGTCACTGCGGACCGGATGCGCGGCAATCCCCGGCGGGCGGCCGCTTCGCGCCCGGGTGGATACGCACTCCCGTCCGCGATCGGTTTGACGGGACGGCAACGGACCGGAGAGGGCGCCATGGTGGCTGCGCCGATTCGCAATGGCAAATCCACTCGCCCATTCGCCCACTCGCCCACTCGCCCTGCTGGCGGGCCCATGGCCGATTGACACAGTGCTGCCAGCGGCACAGACCGGAAGCACGGGCAAGAGGGAGGCCGGGCATGGATCTGGGGCTCGCGGGCAAGGTTATCGTGGTGACCGGCGGTGGGTCCGGCATCGGGGCCGGGATCACCGAGGTGCTGGCCGAGGAGGGGGCGCGGCCGGTGATCCTCAGCCGCCGGGCGCCGGATCCGGACTGGCTGGCGCGGACCGGCGCGGATTTCCTGCAGGTGGAGCTGTCGGACGATGCGGCGGCAGGGGAAGCGGTCGCGACCCTGCGCGTCCGGCATGGGATCGTTCACGGTCTCGTGAACAATGCCGGCGCCAATGACGGGGTCGGGCTCGAGGCCGGGCCGGCGGCGTTCCGGGCCAGTCTCGACCAGAACCTGGTGCATTACTACCTCATGGTGCATCTCCTGCAGGATGATCTGCGGGCGAGCCGGGGGGCGGTGGTCAATATCTCCTCCAAGACCGGGCTGACCGGGCAGGGCGGCACCTCGGCCTATGTCGCGGCCAAGGCGGCGGCGCTGGGGCTGACGCGCGAATGGGCGGTGGCCTTCCTGCCCGACGGGGTGCGGGTGAACGCGATCGTGGTGGCCGAGGTGATGACCCCGCTCTATCGTCGCTGGCTCGGGAGCCTGCCCGAGCCGGAGGCGGCGCTCGAGCGGATCACGGCGCGGATCCCGCTCGGCCAGCGGATGACCACGGCGCGCGAGATCGCCGATACCTGCGCCTTCCTGCTCTCGGACCGGGCGAGCCATACCACCGGGCAGTGGCTGTTCCCCGATGGCGGCTATGTCCATCTCGACCGGGCGCTGCCGCTGGGCTGAGCTGTCCCGCATCGCCGGGGCCGGATAATCCCGGCACATCGCGGAAGAACCTTGCGCACCGCCGGGCGGGTGGTGGGCCCCCGCCCCGGTGAAGGGCCGATCGAGCCACGCCCCCCGCGGCCGGCGGGCTGCCCGGAACCTGGCGGGGTGAGGCGCCGCGCCAGAGCCCCCGGCCGGGCACGCCTTGCCGCACCGGGTGGGGGGCGACAGGTCAACAGCAGCGCAGGAACGCAGGGGCCGAAGCACCCCTCGCTGCATGCGGGTGCCGGGCGACACCGCGCGGCCGGGTCCGGATGGGACCGGGGGGCGGATTGCCCACTCATCGGACGATGAACTCGGCATGCAGGGCACCGGCGGCGCGGATGCTCTTGAGGATGTCGATCATGTCGTTCGGCGCCACGCCGAGCGCGTTCAGCCCGGCGACGACCTCGGCAAGGCTGGTGCCGCCCGCGACCTCGGCCATGGCGGTGCCGGGGCCGGCGCGGATCGCGGTCTCGCTGCGGGGAACGATCACGGTCTCGCCCGGGGCGAAGGGGTTGGGCTGCACCGCCAGCGGCGCCTCCTCGACCGTGAGGGTCAGGCTGCCCTGGCTGACCGCGACCCGGCTGATGCGCACATCCTCGCCCATGACGATGGTGCCCGAGCGCTGGTCGACTACCACCCGGGCGCGGGTTTCGGGCTCGATGAGCAGGTTCTCGATCTGGCTGAGCGCATGGGCGGGCGAGCGCAGGCCCAGCGCCGAGATGTCGAGATCGACGGTCCCGGCATCGAGCATCAGCGCGGCGCGGCGGTCGAAGGCCTGGTTCAGCGCCGCCTCGATCCGTGCGGCGGTGGTGAAGTCCGGGGTGCGCAGCGCGAGGCGGACATGGGTCAGGTCGGAGAGCGCGAAGGCCACCTCGCGCTCGACCGTGGCGCCGGCGGGGATGATGCCCGAGGTCGGCACGCCGCGGGTGACACGCGCGGCCTCGCCCTCGGCGACGATGCCGCCGGCGATGATCGAGCCCTGCGCCACCGCGTAGATGTCGCCGTCGGCGGCGTTGAGCGGGGTCATCACCAGGGTGCCGCCGCGCAGGCTGGTCGCGTCGCCGATCGCCGAGACCGTGACGTCGAGCGGCGAGCCGGCGCGGGCGAAGGGCGGCAGGCTGGCGGTGACGAGGACCGCGGCGACATTGCGGGGCCGGAACTGCTCGCCGGTGACGTTGACCCCCAGCCGTTCGAGCACGTTGGCCATCATCTCCTCGGTGAAGGGGGAGTTGCGCAGCCCGTCGCCGGTGCCGTCGAGGCCGACGACGAGGCCGTAGCCGAGCAGCTCGTTCGGGCGCACCCCGTCGAATTCGACCAGATCCTTGATGCGCACCGGCGTGGCGCCGGCCATCGCCGCGGCGGTCAGGAGCAGGGCGAGGGTGGCGATGAGGCGCTTCATCGCAGGTATCCGGCCAGCGACAGCCCGGCGAGGCGGGCGGTGACGGCATATTGGGTCTCGAGCCGGATCTCGGCGTCGCGCAGGGCGACGGCGGTGTCCTCGGGGCTGGCGGCGATGAGGACGGCGTGTTCGATCCGGGCGGCGGTGAGGGCGGCGGACTGGCGGCTGGCCGCGGTCTCGGCCCTCTCCTGCACCGTGCCGAGCGCGGCGCGGCTGCCGGCCAGCGCATCGGCGGCGCCGGTCAGTGCGGCACCGGCGCGATGCATGATCGCGGCGCGCGCGGAATCGGGAATGCCGGGGGGATGGTCGGCGGCCAGCGCGGCCAGGGCCAGCCCCTTCATGACCGCGCGCAGGGCCGGATCGTCGGCGCGCGGGCCGAGTGCGAAGTCCTGCCCGTCGAGGCGCCGGGTCGGCGCGGGGCCGGTGTCGCCGAGATAGGCCATGGTCGCGAAGCCGCCGCCGGGATCATCGAAGAAGGCATCGACCCGGGCGGCGAGATCATCGGCATCGGCGGCGCCTGCGACATGAGCGCGCAGGGCGGCGAGGATGGTGTCGGCCGGGGCGAGGGCCGGCCCGTCGGTGGCGGTGCCGGCGAACAGCGATTCGGTGCCGTGGCGGCCGTTGAGGGCCGAGACTGCGGTGGCGAAGGCGATCCCGGCGCGGCTGGCGGTATCGGCGATGAGCTGCGGCGTGGCCGCCACCGGCAGGGCGAGCAGCTCTCTCGCGAGGGTGCCGCGCTGGGTGTCGACATGGTCGAGCGCGGTCTGCGCGGCCTCGAGCCGGTGCGCGAGCAGATGCGCGGCCTCGCGGCCCGCATCGAGCAGGGCGATGCGATGCGCGGCCGCGGCAAGGCGGTCGGTGCGGCCGCCGAGCCGGGCGGCCGGGTCGGCGACCGTGCCGCTGGCCAGCTCGGCCGCGAGGGTATCGAGGCGCTGGCGCGCCGAGGCGAGGTGATGCATTGCCGCGAACTGCCGGGCAAGATCGCCGATCGGGGTGAAGGCCATGGCTCAGAGCTCCATCAGGATGCGGAACATCTCGTCGATCGTGGCGAGGGTGCGGGCGTTGGCGGCATAGGCGCGCTCGACCGCGAGCAGCAGTTGCAACTCGTGGTCGGAATCGACGCCGAGGGCGAGTTCGCTTTCGCGCAGGCTGCGCCAGCGGGCGCCGGAACCGGCCTGCGCCTCGTCGGCAAGAAGGCGGTCGTTCGCGACCCGGGCCGAGAGGCGGGCGGCATGGTCGGCGAAGGTGCCGGCCGGCGAGCCGGGGGCGAGGGCGCCGGTCGCGTCGAGCGCGTCGGCCCAGGCGGCGAGCCGGGTGGCGGCGCCGGCCGGGCCGGGGGCGGCGGCGCCGACCCCGTCGCGCAGGCGCCAGAGCGCGCCGCCGCGGGCCGGATCGACCGCGGCGTTGACCGTGATCCGCCCGGCAAGGCCCGCGGGGGCGAGCGGGTCGAGGGCGGCCCCGGCATCGGTGAACAGGCCCGGATCGGTGGCGGCGCGGGTCGGGTCGGTGGCGGGGCTGGCGAAACGGGCGATCAGGTCGGCGGCGAGCAGGTCGAGCGCCGCGGCCTGCGCGGGCAGGATGTCGTCGCGCAGGCGCATGGCGGCGCCGAGGGTGCCGCCGTCGAGCCGGCCGATCCCGGCCGCGCCGGGGACCGGCTGGCCGTCGCGCATCAGGCCCGACAGGCCGCCAGCGGCGAGGGTCATGTCGGCGGTGACCACCGGGGCGGCGGCGAAGTCGTATTGGCGGGCGGTGCCGTCGATCAGCATCTCGCCGCCCGGGGTCATCAGGGCGATGCGGCCGTTCGGGCGCTCGATCTCGCGCACCGGGACGATACGGGCGATGGTATCGACCAGCACCTGCCGCCGGTCCATCAGCGCCGAGGGATCGTGGCCGGTGATCGTGGCGGTGACGATGTCGCCGTTCACCTCCTCGAGGGCGCGCAGCGAGCGGTTGAGCAGTTCGACATCGGCGGCGATGCTGCGGTCGGCCTCGAGCCGTTCGGCCTGGATGGCGGCGGCGCCGCCGCGCAGCCCGGCGGCGAGCGAATCGAGCCGGTCGAGCACCCGGGCCAGCGCGATCTCCGAGGACGGGTCGGCGCCGGCGGCGGTCAGCGCCGCCTGCAGCGCGGTGACCTGCGCGGCGAGCGAGGTGCCGGAATCGGCATCGCCGAGCGCCTGCTCGATTCGCAGCAGGGCCGCGGCGGTCAGGCTGTCGGCGGCATGGCGCGATCCGGCATCGCGGCGGTCGGCGAGCAGGCCGCGGTCGGTGATCCGGGTGATACCCTCGACCCGGACCCCGGCGCCGCCGAACCCGTTCACCTGGGCCGAGAGCTCGACCACCCGGCGGCCGTAGCCGTCGGTCAGCGCATTGGCGAGGTTGGCGGCCACGGTCTCGGCCATGCGCGAGGCGGCGGAGAGGCCGCTGAGCGCGTTGGCGACCGACTGGGTCAGGCTCATCTGTCCTTACCTCTTGATGTTGGAGGTTTCCTGCAGCATCTCGTCCACGGTCTGGATCACCTTGGCGTTCGAGGAATAGGCGCGCTGGGTGGTGATGAGGCCGGTCAGTTCGGCGGCGATGTCGGTGGTCGATTCCTCGCGCGCGTAGGGCACGATCTCGCCGGTCGGGCCGTCGCCGGCGTTCCACAGGTAGAAGGCGCCGCTGGTGCGCGAGATCGCGTAGGTCTGGCCGTCGAGCGCCTGCAGCCCGTTCGGGTTGGGCACGTCCACCAGCGGCACCTGGAACAGGGTGCGGGTGAGGCCGGTCGAGAACTGGGCGTGGATATAGCCGTTCTCGTCGACCTCGATCGAGGTGATGGTGCCGGCTGCGGCGCCGTTCTGGCTGATCTGGATCGGCGAGAAGATGTCGGAGAGCTGGGTCATGCCGCCGGCGGCGCCGGGCAGGCCGATCTTCACCACGATCGGGCCGCCGGCGACATTGACGGTGAAGCTGCCGGTCGCGGGATCATAGGCGCCGCCGGTATTGTCGGCCACCGAGAGCAGGGTGCCGCCGGCGCCGCGGGTATCGTCGAAGGTCAGCGTGTAGTCGCCGATCACCGCCCCGCCCTGGGCGCGGTCGCGCAGCTCGAGCGTCCATTCGTTCGAGGCGCCGCTGGCCGGCACCGTGGGGGTGAAGGTCACGTCGATCACCGAGGGGACGCCGAGATTGTCGAAATATTCCACCGTCAGGTCGAAGCTGGCGCCGTCGGCGCCGGCGAGGGTGCCGGTCGCCGGCAGGTTGGCGAGCAGGTCGACGGCGGTGGTCGGCTGGCCGATCACCTGGCTGAAGTTGATCCGCACCGGCTGCAGCCCGGCGCTGCTGACGCGGGACTGGTCGGGGATCGAGCCGTCCGCCGCCGCCGGCCACCCGAGCAGGACATGGCCCGAGGAGGATTTCAGATAGCCGAGCTCGTCGACATGGAAGGAGCCGGTGGTCGTCATCAGCATCGGCAGGTCGGCGGCCCCGCCCTGGAGGGCGCTGAACGGGGTGACCGGCAGCATGCCGCGCCCGCGCACCGCAAGGTCGGTCGCGTTCGAGGTGGTGACGAGCGGCCCGCCCTTGTCGATGAGGCGGATGGTCGAGGTGCGCACCCCCCCGGCGGTATAGGTGCCCCGGCCCGACCCCACGACCATGGCGTGAAAATCGGTTTCGACCCGTTTGTAGCCGTAGGTCGCGGAATTGGCGATGTTGTCCGAGATCGAGCCGAGCCGGGTCGCGTTGGCGGCGAGGCCGGCGACCCCGGCATTGAGCGAGGAGGAGAGCGTCATGGGATGCCTTTCGGGTCGGTGCGGATCCGGTGCGAATCCTGTCGCCCCCATCCTCGCGCATCTCTCTTAAGGCCGGCCTAACGCCGGCCGGGCCGGCGCAGGAGGGTGATCTCGAAGCGGTCGTTGCGCAGCGCGGTGGGATCGGCGACCGCCGGCAGCCGGTCGCCGTGGCCGGTGAGGCGGCGGATGCGGCGGGAATCGAGGCCGGCATCCTCGAGCGCGCGGCGCACCCGGTCGGCGCGGTCCGAGGACAGGCGCCAGACCGGGCTCTCGGCAAGGATGACCGGCTGCGAGGGCACATGGTCGGCGATCGCGAGCGGGTTGGTGACCATGGCCGACAGGCCGGCGATGGTGTGCAGGATCTCCATGGTGACCGGCGCGGGCTCGGTGCCCTGGTCGAGAAAGACCGGCGCGCCGGGCAGGGCGAAGACCTCGATCACCAGCCCTTCGTCGGTGAGGCGGGTCACCACATGGCGCCGCGCCGCGTCGGAGAGCACGCTCTCGCCGCCGCGGCCGAGCAGCGCGTCCTCGATCTCGCGCAGCGCCGCGGCCCCGGCGGCGGCGAAGGCCGAGCTGCCCTCGGCATCGTCGAACTGCGCGAAATCCGCGTCGCCGGCGACCCCGTGCGAGAAGCTGGTGCCGGTATCGGCGAGGGTGTCGGCCGCGCTCGGGCTGGTGCCGCCGAAGATGCTGTCGGAACTGCCGATGATGCGGCTGACCCGTGTGCTCGGGGCGAAATAGTCGGCGATGCCCTTGCGCTGTTCCTCGGTCGTGGTGCCGAGCAGCCAGAGCATCATGAAGAAGGTCATCATCGCGGTGACGAAATCGGCATAGGCGACCTTCCAGGCGCCGCCGTGGCCGTGATCCTCGACCACGATCTTCCGGCGCCGGACGATGATCGGCGCATTGCTGCCGGCAGCCATGACTCGCACCCCTCGCGTCACCCCGGCATCGGTCTAGGGGCGGGGGCGTGAACCGGGCCTTAACGATTCAAACCGCGCTCAAAGGTCACGCCGGCGCCATATTTCGTCGCGGCCGCAGAACTCGACCAGATCGTGACCGGCCGCGCGCATGATCCGGCCGATGCCGGGGGCGCCGGTGTTGTTCTCGATCGCCCAGATGCGCACCCGGTGGCGGGCGAAGGGAAAGACGGCGAGCGCCGCTTCCTCGCCGCCCTCGATGTCGAGCGAGACGAAATCGGGGTCGGCGATCCCGGCCTCCTCGAGCACCCCGGCGATGGTGGTGGTGCGCAGGGTCAGGTGCCGCTCGCGGTGGCGGGGATCGGCGCGCACCTGCGCGAGCAGCGCCGGATCGTAGCTGTCCAGAAGCCCGCTCATCTGGGTGAGGCCGGCGCTGACCTCGAGGAACCCGGCCTCGCCCACCTCCGCCCCCACGGCGAGCGGCAGGCAGGGGCAGCGGCGGATCGCGCGGGCACGGGCGAGCTGCGCGGGCACCGGCTCGACCAGCACCCCGGTCCAGCCGCGATACTGCTCGAGGAACAGGGTGTTCGAGCCGGTCACCCCGTCATAGCCGCCGATATCGACGAAGGTGCCGCCGCGCCTCTGCCCGAGCAGCCGGTCCACGACCGCATCCTGCCCGGCCTGGCTGGCATAGGGAAAGCCCGGGCTCAGCATGGCGCGCAATTCGTGGATGCGCCGGTTGATCGCCCCGCGCCGGCGGCTGCGCTCGCCCTGAAGGCGGGCGGTCTCGGCGCGCAGCATCCCGCGCAGCTCGGCCCGGATGTCCGCAAGGCGGTCAGGCATCGTCGCTGCCGTAATCGGCATAGGATTTCTCTTCGATCAGGGCCGATCCCAGATGCAGGTTGATCGCCTTCTTCACCGCCGCGCGTTCGTCGTTCACGCGGTAGACCGCGCGCGCCAGCGCGATGAAACGCGGGCCGAAATCGCCCGCGCGCTCGCGGTTGCGGATATCGTCCTCGATCACCCAGAGCCGGGCGTTGATGGCGTAAAGCTCCTGCCACAGTTCCGCCAGCCGCGGCGATGGCGGCAGGCCGGCGGCCACGGCGCCAAGCATCGCCTCCTCGTGCCGCACATTGGCGAGCTTCGCGGGATCGGCGATCCGCTCGCGCTTCAGGCGCAGGATGGTCAGCTTGTCGATCAGCTCGCCCGGTGCCACCGGGATCAGGATTGCGTCCATCAGCCGCTCCTTTCGCGCAAGAGCGCCGCCACCCCTTCGCGCACCCGGGCAAAGACCCCGTCCCAGTCGCGCGGGCGGTCCTGCCGGATCAGGCGCATCGAAGGATACCACGGCGTTGCCGCGCCCGCATGGCCCCACATCCAGAACGGATCCCAGTGCAGCAGGGTCCAGACCGGGCGGCCGAGCGCGCCGGCCAGATGGGCGGTGACGGTGCAGGAGGTGATGACGAGGTCCATCTCCTCCATCAGCGCGGCGGTATCGGCAAGGTCGCGGTCCGAGGAGCCCGCGTCGATGATGAGGGCGGCGCTGCCGTCGGCGTGGAAGCCGGCGGTTCCCGGCCCCTTCTGGAGCGCGAACATCTGCACCCCCGGCAGGCCGAGCAGGCGGTGGAACTGCCGGTGGCCGAACGAGCGGAAGGCATCGCCGCGATAGGTCGGCGAGCCGCTCCAGACCACGCCGATGCGAAAACGGTCGCGGAAGGGCGCGGTGAGCGCACGGGCGCGGGCGCGGCTGTCCTCGGGCACCGTCAGGCGGGCGGGCGGCGGGATGGTGTCGGTCGCGGCGAAATGCAGCCCCGGCAGGTCCATGAGATCGGTCCAGAGGTCGAATCCGCCGCCTTCGCGCGGATCGGTCCCGGTCCAGCCGGCGCCGTCGATGCCCGCAAACAGCCGCGCGAGCGGGCGCGGCGCCTGCATCAGCACCGCCCCCGGATCGTGATGCGCCAGCACCGGCAGGAAGCGCGCGAAGGCCAGCGCATCGCCCAGCCCCTGTTCCGGCAGCACCAGCAGCCGCCGGCCGTGCAGCGGTCCGCCGTCCCATTTCGGCACCGTCATCTCGCGCGGGGTCAGCTCGCCGGTCTGCCAGCGGGCGGCGTAGTTGCGGAAGCCCTGCGCATGGTCGCCGGCGGCCAGCCGGGTCAGCGCGAGCTGGATGCGCAGCTCGGCATCGCCGGGGTGGTGGGCGAGCGCATCCTCGAGCAGGCGGATGCCCTCGTCGTGGCGGCCGAGGGCGCGCAGCGCCTTGCCCGCCATGGCGCGCTGCGCGGGGCTGTCGGGATTCGCGGCGATCAGGCGCCGGCGCAGGGCAAGGGCGCGGGTGTTCTCGCCGATATCGCCGAGGATGTTGGCGAGGTTGTTCAGCACCGCGCGGCTCTCGGGGGCGAGCGCAAAGGCCCGCTCCTGCGCCGCCAGCGCCAGATCGTGCGCGCCGGCCTCGCGCAGCAGCACCCCGAGATTGGTCCAGATGCCGGCATCCTGCGGCGCCCGCGCGAGCAGGCGCGCATAAAGCGCGCGCGCCTCGTCCCGCCGCCCGGCGCGATGGGCGGCGATGGCGCGGGCGCGCATGGTCTGTCCGGTCTGGTCCACCCGTCCCTCCTGCCGTCCGGCGCCAGTGTCGCCGGCGCGGGCGGCAAGGCAAGGGCGCCGGTGCGGCCGGATCGGGGCAGGGCGGCGGGGGGCGTCCGGCCCCCGGACCCGATGAGGGTGCTTTCGCGACGGTGAAGCGCGGGGTCCGCCCGGGTCAGATGTCCAGATCGACCGAATGCGCCCGGTCCGAGAGCACCGCGAGGTCGAGCACCTGCTGGAGTGCCGCGCCGCGCGCGAAATCGGGGGCGACCGGCCGGCCGGCGCGCACCGCGGCGATGAAGCGGGCGTGGTTGCTCTCGACCGGCGGGCAGGGCAGGTCGCGCCAGATGGCGCCAGGCATGTCGTCGCCAAGGCTGCCGCGCAGGCTCGAGACCTCGCCCTGCCAGCGGACCTCGAGCCCGCCGCCGGTGCCGAAGATGCGCAAAGCCAGGTCGTTCATATGCCCCGAGGCGAAGCGGCTGGCGTGAAGCACTCCCACCGCGCCGTCGGCTAGGCGCAGATGCATCACCGCGCTGTCGTTGGCGTCGAGCACATAATCCCCGATCCGCCCGCCCGGCGCCTTGTCGAAACATTGCAGCCGGCAGGACACCGCCGCCACGTCCGAGCCGGCGACATGGGTGGCGAAGTCGAGGATATGCACCCCGACATCGCCCAGCACCCCCATGGAGCCATGCGCGGTGGACAGCCGCCAGAGCCATTGCTCTTCCTTGTCCCAGGCACCCCAGGCCGGCTGGGTGAGCCAGCTTTGCAGATAGGACGCCTCGAAATGGCGCACCTTGCCGATCGCGCCGGCGGCCACGAGGCGCGCGGCCTCGTTCATGGCCGGGACGTTGCGATAGCTGAGGTTGACCATGTTCACGACCCCGGCCCGGGCCGCGCCCGCCGCCATCTCGGCCGCGTCGCTTGCGTTGGCGGCCAGCGGCTTCTCGCACAGCACATGCCGGCCGGCCGCGAGCAGCGGCATCGTGGTCGCGTGGTGGACGGCGTCCGGGGTCACGTTCGAGGCCGCGTCGAACCCGCCCCAGTCCAGCGCCTCGTCGAGCGTGGCAAAGCCGCGTCCGATCCCGTGCGTGGCGCAGAAGGCCGCCAGCCGCCCGGGGTTGCGGTCCACGCCGG
>Ga0172382_10007448_pt1 | contig 15515 bp, 15 predicted proteins | sample Leawel138RmetaG_FD_122245 | JGI IMG/M metagenome (GOLD analysis project Ga0172382, IMG submission 122245) | Leachate microbial communities from a municipal landfill in Southern Ontario, Canada - Leachate well 138R metaG | ecosystem: Engineered > Solid waste > Landfill > Unclassified | place...
GCGTTCCAAAGAGGATCAGATCAAGATTTTCGATCTGTATCTGGCGGCGATCCACCGCCTTTACCTCGAACGTCCGCGACTGAACCGCTTTATTCTCAACCGCCGCTATTATCAACGCAATGAACACCTTTATTTCTTTGTCTCCAAACGGGAGATCAGCGATGACGGCGAAGAACGTACTATCGGGCTTCAGCTTGGTCCCCGCGACGCTTTGTTTGAAGTCCATGAAAAAGCACGTTCCTATATCCGGGAATCAAAAACAGGTCAGTCAGACAAAAGCGATGAAAAAGCGGTCGAGATCCTGATGAAATTTCCCCGTTTTATTGTCCGCTTCTTTGCATGGCTGATGTACGGGTTTATGGACCAGCATAACCTAATGCCCAAATCCCTGGCGTCCACGGACTCCCTGCACGGCTCGGCCTATATTGCGAATCTCGGCAGTTTTGGCGTTACGACCCTGCCATTTCATCATTTGTACAACTATGGGGATATTTCTATTTTCTTCGTGATCGGTGCATTGGAGAAAAAGGCATATATCAATCCGGAAACGGGCGTTATCGAAACAAAGACGATCACACAGATGCGCACCACCGTGGATGAACGCATTGCCGACGGCGTCTATTTCAGCAATTCCTTCCAGCTCTTCCTGGATCTTTTTCAGCATCCCGAAAAACTGGAAAAGGCTCCGGAAAACGCCAAAAATCCCTATCCGGGCGTAAAGTTTAAAAAACTTAAAAAATTCTGACAAGAATAGCGGAGTCCGGAAAATCATCCCCGAAATTAATTTTCCTCTCGGGTCCCGTGCCGGTACGTTTTCAAAGCACGTTCGCGTGCATATGCGTGATCGACGATAAACGGAATATATTGATTAGCCCGGAAACCGGGTATCCATTTAGAAATATACGCAAAATCCTTATCGAATTTCTGCTGCTGACTGACGGGATTAAAAATACGAAAATACGGCGCCGCATCACAGCCGGTCCCGGCCGCCCACTGCCAGTTGCCGTTATTGGAGGAAAGTTCGTAATCCAAGAGCTTTGATGCAAAATACGCTTCACCCCAACGCCAGTCCACCAGTAGATGCTTACAAAGAAAGCTGGCAGCAACCATTCTCACACGATTATGCATATAGCCGCTTTCGTTCAGCTGACGCATGCCGGCATCTACCATTGCATAACCGGTTTGCCCCCGGCACCAGGATTCAAATTCCTTCTGATCATTACGCCATTGTATCCCCATATACTTTTCCCGAAAACTTTCAGTTGCAACACGGGGATAATGGTAAAGGATCTGCATAAAGAATTCCCGCCAGATCAGTTCCGACAGAAAAACCGTATGTTTGACGGGGTCAAGTTGACTGATAAGCTCTCTGACGCTAAGGGTCCCAAAGCGCAGGTGTGGTCCCAAATAGCTGCCGGCTTCTTTAGCGGGATAATCCCTCTCCGCCGCATAACGGCCGATATGTTTCAGATCATAAGGTTTTACGGTTTCGGGTCCGCTATGGAAATGAAGTTCGGAGGCTTCCGGGAATTTACCTTCATAGTGATAAAAACGCCCCTTTTCCGTCCCGGTTTCCGGTATCCCCTGCGCTTTCAGCGTTTCGCGCCATTTGTGCATGTAGGGAGTGAATACCGTATAGGGCATCCCGTCGGATTTGACGATCTCGTCCTCTTCAAAGATCACCTGATCCTTAAAACAGTAAAACTTGATCCCCCGTTTTTCCAACAGATCCTTTACACTGTCATCGCGCCGGATGGCTTCCGGTTCGTAATCTTTATTACAGTAGACCGCCTTTACCTGAAATTCCTGTAATAGAGCTTCCCAAATTTGTATCACGCTGCCGCGCCGGCAATACAGTCCGCTCCCCTGCCCTTTTAAATATCCATGAATTTTATTCAGCTGCCGGTAAATAAAATCCAGCCGGGCATCGTCGGGCGGGAGAGTATTCAGAATAGAATCGTCGAAAATAAAAACCGGCAAAACCGGCACTTTACTGCGTAATGCCGCGTTCAAACCTGTATTGTCTTCCAGGCGCAGATCACGGCGAAACCAAAATATTACGATGTCCCTTGTGCTGTTTTTCATTTTTTCGCTTCTTTGTTTAGGGACAGAGATCGCCAGATCCTGCTTTATTTCGTGCACAACCAAAGTAATGCCGCTCGCCAAAAGGATTCTGAATACGGACTTCGGATCGCATTGGATAAAGAATATCGGACATGCCGTCACTGCATTCATGATCCCATATTTTAATCTCGAACAGGATATCGGGATGCTCGATGCGGATATAAGCAAGACTGTCCTGAAATTGAAGAAGAAAGTCCGGAATATCGATTTCCACTTCCCATTCCGGCGTTTCCAGCGTATGAAAATGCAAATACCTTCCCGGTATCAGCGTCAGTCCCCAGAAAGGCTCATTGCCATGGAGCATCAGCGCCGGCCCGGCGGTGAAAGTGCTGTCCTGTCTTGTCAGAACATAAAGATCCGCCATTTCACCTTCAATGAGTTTTCCATCGGAAGCACGCAGCCGCAAACCGGAATCTTCCATGGAAAAACAGGGAAGGCTACTTCCGTCATGTCTGCCATTCAGGCATATCAGGCCACGTTTTTCCCGTGCGAAGGAACCGATACGGATATAGACCGCCGCTTCATGCTCCATATACTGCATACGTTCAAGGAAGGTACCGTTTTCGCGTAATTCAAGAACATAATCGATCCCCGGGCAGGATGCTGCGGGAAGTATGCCGCTGTAAACCCCGCTTACGCCGAACTGTTTAGATCCGCTGCAGGAAAAAAGTAAATTTAAAGCGATGAGCAGTACCGCACAGTTAGCGACCTTTAAGATCCTCCAGCTTTCGGCTTCCTTTTTACTGATGAACAAAGTCATTCCTTATAAAAGTAAATGTAGTAGCGTTTATCGGACCCGGATTTTACCCAATAGCGGATGTTGAGGCTTACTGCTTTGTCGATAAGCGGTGCGGGAAGAAAGGGAGCGCTTACTTTATAGGCCGATCCCGCACTGAGCTTGTTCAATTCTGCAAGAACCAGAATGACCGGCTGTTCTCCCGCCTCCAGCATGGCGTGAATATCCAGTTCGCCGCTGATCTTCTTTTTGTCGAATCCTTCAGGTTCCGCAGTAATATATGAAGTATCCGAAGTTCCGGAATAAAGGTCCTGCCCCACCTCGTTCCGTAAGCGGTTGATCAGGTCTTCCACCGGAACCTTACCGATATTGGCCACTTGCTGCAGGGTTGCGATCCGTGCAACGGTTTTACGCAGGACGGGATTTTTCAGCTGGGTAAACATGGGAACATAATTGATCAGAACCTGCTCCAGCTGCGGGTATTCTTCCAGAACAGCCATTAATTTGGTCTTGGGACTGATAATGAGCATTATTCCTCCTTATTTATAGGATAATATGCGCTGTTCACCTTCCAGTTCCCGGTAAACGCTGATATTTTGCGACACTTCCAGGGTTCCCAGATATTCCCCTTTTTCACTGCGCAGCGCGAAATATTCAATATGGATCATTTTCCCGCCCATATTGATCCAGAAAGGCGCAGAGTTGGCTTTCCCGCTTTTGAAATCTTCAATGATCTTATCGACGATATGTGCGCTTGCCGGGGGATGGCAAAGCCGCACATCCCGGTTCAGAATAGCCCGGTTGCGCTGAAAGATCCGCTCTTTACCTTGAGAAAAATATTTTACCTTATCGTCTTTATCGACAAAAGTAATATCAAGCGGAAGCGTGTTCAGAATCGCCATCAATTCCTCCGCGGAAAAAGTCCCGCTGGGTAACTGAATATGACTGCCGCTTTTCTGGATCTCGTTGATGGTGACTTCCGGCATTCCGGCCGGACGCCATTCCTTTGGGGGATCGTAAAGGCAGTAACCGATTTCGAGAGACTGCCTGGCCACTTCATACCACTGCGCATCGGTCAAGGTGTCCAGCGCCATCGGGAAAAGGATCTCTTCTTCCTTGATGACCATTTCTTCAACACCCTTTTGAGCCGGGAACAGGATCATTTCCGACGCTGCCAGCAGTTCTTCGCGCTGCATTGAGCCGGTTTGGATGATCTCGATACTGCCTTTGATCAGTTCGCGGATTTCGTCGTGCTTGCCCCACATCACTTTGGGCGGACCCGTAATACCACTCTGTTCCAGATAAGGAAAGATCAGGTATTCTTTGCGCTGATAATGTTTGTCAGCATCATAGAGCTGATTAAAAAGTCCGCGCAGCATCAATACCAAAGCCGCAAGATCGCTTTCCGGTACACTTTCAAATTTCTTCAGTTCTTTCCGTATGGCCGCAGTGACGGCTTTCAGCGCTTTGTTCTCCTGTAGCATGACATACAGCGGATGTCCCTCCGGGATCTGTTTTGCTGCAGAAAGATCTACATGGCCGTGTAAAACCTCTGAATGGATATCACAGAGTTTCAGCACTTCCTCCTGTGGCAAACCTTCACTGATCAGTTCCTGTTCCACTTCCACTACCGTCCCGTAAGGGACCTGGTTTAAGGTTTGAATAAGCTCTTTCCGGACTTCCTTTTCATTAACGCCTTCGTGCAGTTTCAGTATCAGTTCCTTAAGTTTCTTTTTACGTTCTGCTGCGTTCTTGATCAGTTCACTCATGGCTTATATCCTCCTTGGCTGTTTCGTCTTCCCCTTGCTGCCGGAAAAGGGCAGCTTGAGAGGAGACATTTATTATTATGTTTTTCATTTTAAGATGATACAAAAAAAACCACAGGTTCACAAATGATTTGCAATTACCGGGGTTCACTGTCACCCAAACCGTATATTTTTTATATGAAAGTAGAATTTCACTTAAGCCGGATTTTTGCCGAAGGGGATTCCATACTGATCTGCCAGCTGTAGATCATGTGCGTTTTATTCTTTTCGGGTTTCTGCTTGCTGCTGTTCTCGATCACGGCTTTACCGCGGGGAACCCGGACTTCCAGTACGCCTTTCATATCCGCACCCAGCATACGGATCTGATCAATATCCTGCTTGCCGGGTTCCCAGGTTTTGATCAGCAGGGTATTCCCCGCTTCCTGCAAAATGGATATGATCTGCAGATCCCGGGAAATAAAATGATATTCCTCTCCCGGCTGACCTGCTTTTTCCACAGAAACGCGATAGCGACCATTCCCTTTATATTCAACAGATTGGAATCCGGGTTCTTTCAGGAGATTTTCTTCATCATCCTTCATATCCGCTTCATTTTCTGCCGTAAATGTGCCTTCTTTGATGGCGGCCAGCGCAAAAACCGATGCAAGATCACCGTCATAGGTAAAATGATAGGAACCGTCTTCACGGATCAGGATTTTTGCCGTAAAATTTTCGGGTATCATACAAGCCTGTAACAGCAACAAAAGTACCGCCGAAATGATGAACAACTTTCCCTTCGGGACCTTTTTCATCTGAACCTCCCGCTGCGAATATACCGGTTAAGAATTGAATAATGAATACCATGTAGAATAAAGCATTTTCTGACGATTGTCAAGGTAAAAAACGGGCGGTCAATTTTGGATACCGTAAGCAGAATGCCCGGAAAGCAATTTCCTTTAAGTGCGTTCCGGGTCCTGTTTTATCGGTTCTCAATCACAGTTTATTAATATGATCTCTATTTTAAGAGCAGCACCTTATTCCCTGCGGTCATTTTGCCGTCCACATTCAGGCGCAGCAAATATACTCCTGACGGCATATTTGCCGTTGCCTGCAAACGCAGGACATGCGATCCCGCTTCGCGGTAACTCTGCAGGAGGGATCGGAGAAGCCGTCCGTTCAGATCATAGAGGGAAATATTCACCTCCCCGGCGACAGGGATTTCAAAATGCAGCAGGGTCTGGGGATTAAAAGGATTGGGATAGGCATTAAGGGTGTAGTTTACCGGGAGAAAGGGATTTTCTCCCAGGGCAACGACTTCACGGGTATTTTCATAATAGCTGAAAGTTCCGTCATAATTACCCAGGATCAGGTCCATATCGCCGTCACCGTCCAGATCTGCCAATGCCGGAGCCGTATTTTGTCCGCCCGTGATCCCGCTGACCATGCTGGTATCTTCAACCCAATTTCCATCCCGATTTTCATAATAACGCACCTTTCGGGTCATAAGACCCACAAAAAGATCGTAATCGCCGTCGAAATCGATATCGGCAAAGGCGGGAACGCTGTTATAACCGAAATCAATTCCGCCGAAGAAATTGTTTTTTTCGCTCCAAAGCGGTGCCGTAGGGGTCCCCAGGTTTTCGTAATAGAACAAATATCCGTCTTCGTTCCCGGCAGCAATATCAAGATCGCCGTCACCGTCAAAATCAATAAAACGGGGGGCTGCCCATCCTCCGAGTGCGGCTATAGTCAGATAATTGCTGCTGCTAAAACCGGACGCGCTGTTCTCATGGTAGTAAATATTTCCCGAAAGATCTCCCACCAGGGCATCAAGACGACCGTCACCGTTGGCATCGCCGAAACTGGCTGCGGCATAAATACTGTGTTTAAGTTTAGCATAGGTACCGGGAGTGGACTTCCATGCCGGACCGGAAACCGTTCCGATATTTTCATAATATTTGATATCCCCCATTTGCGTGCCGGTAAGCAGGTCCAGATCACCATCGTTATCCAGATCGATAAAGACCGGTGAACTGGCGCCGCCAACATCCAGAACACCGCCGAACAGCGCCGTATTCTTGGTCCAGGCCGGCGATGATGCCGTGCCGCTGTTCGTGTAATAGATCAGCGGTCCGCTGCCATTCCCGTATATCAGATCGGGCTTTCCGTCGCCGTTCAGGTCCGCAATAACGGGAGAATTGAAATAGCTGTCGTTTCCGATACCGGTGAACAATGCATCATTGCGCTGCCAATTGGGTAATAACGCAGAACCGTTGTTCTTATAGTAATAAAATCCATATCCGTCGCGACCGCAGAGGATGTCGTAATCGCCATCGTTATCCGGATCGCAAAATACGGGATAGGCATAGAGACCCACATCACCCAGAAGCATTGAACTGCCTTCGATAAAGGTTGCGACGCTATCGCTGCCGTTATTGTAATAGACTTTTACATTGCCGTCTTCACTAAAACCGACAAGCAAGTCCAGATCGCCGTCATTGTCCACATCGGCAAGGTCCGGGACCGGGTAACGGCTCACGCTGATCCCGCTGAAAAAATCCGGGACTTTTTCGAATGCGGGCGCTACGATATGACCGACATTGCGATAAAATTGTAATCCGCTGAAGCCGCCGCAGATCATATCCAGATCGCCGTCACCGTCCAGATCGCCGAAAACGGCGACTTCCGCATCCAGATAACTGACATTTTCAAAAATGTCTTCAATACGGGTGAATTTGGGATTCGTCGTGCTTCCGGCATTGGTCATGTAAAAAGGCTTATCGGAAGAATTCCCCAAAATCAGGTCCAGATCGCCGTCACCGTCCAGATCGGCAAAACGCGGCTGTGAAAAGGTCAGACTGGGTACACCGCTGGGATTGAAGATCAGGGGATTCTCTTTCCAGTCTCCGGCTGCTAAAACCGCAATCATAGTAAGAAGAACAATAAGCTTACGTATATAGAATACGCCGTTCCAATAGAATTTATTCATGTTTTCACTCCGTTTCTGTCAAAATTTAACCGCAGTAATGTAAACAAATACCCCTGTATTCCAAACCCGTATTTCATCGTTAAGGGAAAATTAATTTCCGGAAGCGGATCAGACCTGAGCACAGCGAAGAATATCCACGATCTTGTCCCGGATATCCCGGGCTTCCGGGATCGGATAGAGCATTCCGTCATGCAGCATGCCCTCGTATTCGTAATAGGCAATGGGGTGCTCTTCAAACTGTGCTTTAACCTTCAATTTCCTGCAATCGGGAAGAAGAATATCCGCAGTACCGATAAACAGCGTTATCGGTGCAAGTCCTTTGAGTGAACCGTAAATGGGGCTGACCCGCGGGTCCCGCCGGTCAATCTCCCCCGCATACTGTTTACCCGATTCGATCAATCCCTTTATATTGAGGATGGGGTCATCCTTATCGACCTGAGTGATCTTGGGATTGGACATGGTGATATCCAGCCAGGGTGAAAGCAGCATGATATGTGCCGGTTGCGGAAGCGCACGATCACGGAGCTGCTGGGTCAGTGCCAGGGACATTCCGCCGCCTGCGGAATCGCCCATAATACTCAGGTTCTCTTTCCCGCATTCCCGGATGATTTTTTCATACAACGGAAGCATCATGGCAAATACATCGCTTGCGTGTTGCTCGGGAGCCAGCGGATAATCGGGTGCGATGACCACCGCATGTAAATGTTCTGCCAGGGCCGCCATGTACAGCCAGTGCGGCAAGGTAAAATTCACTACATAGGCGCCACCGTGCAGATAAAGGATGCGCTGACAACACAGGGATTCTTTTGCAGAGAGCGACCAAACATTTCTGCCCATGAACATTTCACAGCTTATATCGATGCGTTTCTCCAGGATCTTCGGAGGCCGGACGGGACGTTTTTTGCTCAATTCCTTCATATATTGCTGAAGAAAAGAAGTCTTTTGCTTAATTCCGGCCATACGCAGATTTGCAGCAATAATGCGTGCCGGCAAACTGGGTTCGGTTTTAACTTTCATGCGCGAATATAGGAATGAAAGATTCTTTATAACAGTGAAATATGAAAGGTTTCATAAATTTATTCCTTTTCTTTCTGCCAAAGAAACTTGTTATTTGATCGCTGAAGATGTATTTTCGAACATTCAAATGAGGTAACAATCAAATGGATGCGTTTTTCGATTCACTGACAACAGCACTTTATGCGCATCGCGATCCCGGAAAAGCCGCCGGGATGAAAGCCTATATGAGGCATCAGTTCGCTTTTCTGGGTATGCAGAAAAGCGAACGCCTGCAAATCAGCGATCCTTTTATAAAAATAAAGTGGCGGGAAGAACATATCGATTGGTCGTTTGTTCAGCGTTTGTGGGATCTTCCGGAGCGCGAGTTCCAATACACGGCACTCCATTATCTTGGGAAAATGCAAAAATATCTGCACAAAACCGATATTCCCCGTTTGAAAAGCTTTATTTGCGCAAAGTCATGGTGGGATACCGTGGATTCCATCGCTCCGCTGGTCGGATCGGTCAATCTGCGTTTCCCGGAAAGCAAGAAGGAATATCTTTGGGACTGGATCCGGGATCCGGACTTCTGGGTCCGCCGCGTATCCATTCTTTTTCAGCTTAAATATAAATCGGAAACCGATACGGAATTCCTTTCCACAGCGATCCTGAACAATTGCACAAATAAAGAATTCTTTCTGAACAAAGCCATCGGCTGGGCGCTGCGGGAGTATTCCAAGAACAATCCGGAGTGGGTACGTATTTTTATTAAAAAACACACCCTGCATCCGCTTTCGGTCCGTGAAGGCAGTAAATATATTTAAACGCGCTTAAGCGGCAAGGACTAACTGATATGGATAATTTCAGCGCTTTATCAGATAGGCCGCCAATACTCCGACCACCAGTCCGATAAGCGCACCGATCAGCATAATATCAAAGGACCGTTCGGCCAGACTGAGCATGACCTGATTCACACCCTCCAGGAATGCGCCCCGTGTCAGGGTATCGATAAAAGAAACCCGCCCGGCAATGGGCGATGAGGGACGTGACAAAAACCCGATAAAAGCGCCCAGCAATAAGCCAAGGACTCCGAAGCCCACAAGAACATTCTTTGCGTTTCTCTTCATTTTTTCTCTCCCTTATTCATCAATATTATGTGTTTTTGTGCACAGCTGATCGCGAAGCTCTAACTGTCAAATATACGAATATTTTTTTAATTATTGTGCATTACTTTTGCCGGACATTTTTATCATTCAAAACCGCTTCTCCCGACTCTCTGTTCTTTTTTATTCCAATATCCCGCAATTTTCCCTATCTTTAACAATGTGTATTAAACACCTAATCATGGAGAAAATATGCTTATCGAATCCATCTCCGGCATCCGGGCTACCATCGGCGACAGCCTGACTCCGCTCCGGATCGTAGAGTATGCCGCAGCCTTCGGGCAATGGGCGGGAAAAGGCAGCATTGTACTGGGCCGCGATTCCCGCGTCTCGGGAGAAGCTATTGCCGATATCGCCGCCAGAACCCTGCAGTGGATGGGACTGGATGTCATTGACATCGGTATTGTCCCGACTCCAACAGTACAACTGATGACGGAAAAATGGAATGCCCGTGCCGGTCTTGCCATTACTGCAAGTCATAATCCCTTTCCCTGGAACGGACTGAAATTTATCGACAGGACCGGACTTTTCCTTGATGCGGAGCAGGTTACGGCGCTCCTGGAACTGAAGAAAAGATCCGGAGCAGTCTATAAAGCTGCCGGGGAATTCGGGGAATACCGGCAGCGGGAAGATGCCATTGACCTGCATGTCAAAAATGTTCTGGAAATCCCTTATATTGACAGCAAGGCCATCCGCAAACGTAAATTTAAGGTCGTGATCGATGCCGTCAACGGCGGTGGTTCCCTTGCCCTGCCCGCAATACTGGAAAAACTGGGCTGCAGGGTCATTAAACTGAATTGCACTCCGGACGGTTATTTCCCGCATACGCCCGAACCTTTACCCGAGAACCTTGCGGACCTGATAAAAGCGGTTAAGGAAGAGAAGGCGGATCTGGGACTGGCCGTGGATCCGGATGCCGACCGCCTGGCCGTCGTAGATGAACAGGGGAAATACCTGTCTGAAGAGTATACACTGGTCATGGCAACGGATGTGGTACTTTCGCAGACCCGGATCACAAATCCCCGGGTGGTCACCAATCTTTCCACTACCATGGCGGTTTCCAAAATTGCGGAACGATACGGTGCGGAATGTATCCGGACACCCATTGGTGAGATCAATGTTGCCAAGAAGATGAAAGAGACCGGAACCCTGATCGGAGGCGAAGGGAACGGCGGTATCATCTCTCCAGATTCTCATCTTGGAAGGGATTCTCTCGTCGGCGCAGCAATGGTACTGCATTTTCTGGCGACAGACCGGCGCCCTCTTAGCGAAAAATATGCCGCACTGCCCCAATTTCGCATGGTCAAGAAAAAGATCGCGATCGGAAACAATGACCCCGATATCATCCTGTCTGCCCTGAAGGTGAAATTTGCCAAGGAGAACTGCAATACCGAGGATGGACTCAAGATAAGCTTTGCAGACAGCTGGGTGCATATGCGCAAATCCAATACCGAGCCGATTCTTCGTGTTTATAGCGAAGCGCCGGACAGCGAGGCGGCAGACAGGCTGGGTGAACGATTTCTGGAAGAGATCAATACTATCATGGAGCATTAACATGGAACTGGCAAAATATATCGACCACACACTGCTTAAAGCGGATAGCTGTAAAAATGATCTGGACAAGATCTGCACAGAAGCCCTTGATTACGGTTTTGCCGCCGTTTGCGTCAATTCCTGCAATGTGGCATACTGTGCTGAAAAACTAAAAGGCAGCGGTATAAAAGTGGCTTCCGTCATCGGATTCCCCCTCGGAGCATCGCTTTCATTGGTTAAGGAGATCGAAACTATGCGGGCTCTGGTCGACGGAGCCGATGAATTTGATATGGTTATCAATATCGGAGCCTTGAAGGACCGGGATGATGAGGTTGTACTGAACGACATCCGGACCGTTGTACATGCCGCCGAAGGCAAAACGGTCAAGGTTATTATTGAAACCTGCCTGCTCAGTCAGGAAGAAAAGGTCCGGGCTTGCCAGCTGGCACTTAAGGCGGGTGCAAATTTTGTCAAAACCTCAACGGGATTCGGGAAAGGCGGCGCTACCGTGGAAGATGTTCGCCTAATGAAAGAAACCGTGGGCAAGGCCATGGAAGTCAAGGCTTCCGGCGGCGTGCGCAGTTTTGAAGATGCCATGGCAATGATCAAAGCCGGTGCGACAAGGATCGGAACATCTTCGGGTGTTGCAATTTTAAATGGAGAAAAAGCCGAAGCCGCCTACTGATTTCCTGTTGTATTTTCAACACTGCTTCCCTATATTCGCCCGTCACAAGATGCAGCCGTGGCGGAATTGGCAGACGCACCAGACTTAGGATCTGGCGCCTTCGGGTGTGGGAGTTCGACTCTCCCCGGCTGTACAAAATCCGAAAGGACAAAAACGATCGATCATGAGTAAGTCAAATATATCAATTCATTCCCCTTACCTCCTGCTTCTTTTACTGTTTATTGGATTCAGCGCCTGCAAAGCCGGTAATAAGGACGAAATCCCGGCGATATCTTATCAACCCGATATTGAGCGTTTACAATTGCATTATTCCGGGATACAAGATTTTGGCTCCGCGGCAGCCGATACCCTTATCCTGATCGACGGCAACGATAATAAACTATTTCTTGTCGTCCCGGAATCCGGCAAACTCAGAATCCTGCGTGCTTACGACATCTCCGCATCCCGCTACGGTTACGGAGCGGCGCGGGGCAGTAATCAAACGCCCGGAGGCCTGCATACCATTGCAGGCAAATACGGCGAAGACCAGCCGGCAGGTATGTGTTTTTACGACCGCCGGCCGACCGGCGAGATCGCCACGATCTATACGGACAGCACCGATGTCGAAGAAGATCCCGTAACCAGCCGTATTTTATGGCTGCAAGGGCTGGAAGAGACAAACCGCACTTCCTACTGGCGTTTTATCTATATTCACGGCACGCATGAGGAGGGACTGATCGGAACTCCGCAGTCCAAAGGTTGTATCCGTATGCGCAACGCGGACATTATCGAATTGTTCGATATGGTACGCATAGGATTTTATGTCTATATTATTGAACCCGATACGATAAATTCCGGAGCGGAGATATGAAAAAAATTTGTGTGGTTGGAACGGGATATGTGGGACTGGTCACGGCGGCGGGACTGGCGGATTTTGGGAATTCGGTTATCGGCGCCGATATCGATGCCTCGAAGATCGAGATCCTGAAAAACGGCGGTATTCCCATTTATGAACCGGGTCTTTCGGAGGTCGTGGAACGTAACGTACGCGCTGGACGTCTGACCTTTACAACGGATATCGATACTGCTATCCGTAAGTCGAAAGTGATTTTCTCTGCGGTCGGTACTCCCCCGGGTGAAGGCGGCGAAGCCGATCTGCGCGCAGTCTGGAAGGTCGCCAGCTCCTTTGCAAAGAACCTGAACAGCTATAAGGTCTTTATCAATAAATCCACCGTACCGGTAGGTACCGGACAAAAAACAAAAACGCTGATCCTGCAAGAATCCGGCAACAACGATAATTTTGACGTGGTATCCAATCCGGAATTTCTGCGCGAAGGATCTGCAGTCGGTGATTTTCTGAACCCGGACCGTGTGGTGGTTGGAACGCGAAGCAAAAAAGCGCAGGAGATCATGCGCGACGTCTATCATGCCCTGATCATCCGTAACGTTCCCTATGTGGAGACCAACATTAAAAGCGCGGAGATGATCAAGTACGCTTCTAATGCATTTTTGGCGGTGAAAATCACTTTTATCAACGAGATTGCCAATCTCTGCGATATTGTGGGCGCAGATGTCAACGAAGTGGCCAAAGCTATGGGTATGGATGGCCGTATTTCTCCGAAATTCCTGCATGCCGGACCCGGATTTGGCGGAAGCTGTTTTCCCAAAGACACGATGGCATTGATGGAGATCTTTAAACAGAATGGTATACGTACGCGTGTGGTGGAAGCGGCCGTTGAAGCAAATGAAATTCAAAAACGCGGAGTCGTCGATAAGCTGCGATCGGTTATGCCGGATCTTGAGGGTAAAATCATTGCTATTTTGGGACTTGCATTTAAACCCAATACCGACGATACGCGATTCTCCCCCTCCAAAGTTGTAATTCCGCTCTTGCAGGAGCTGGGCGCCCGCGTACAGGTCTATGACCCGGTGGCAAGTGATGATTTCCGCCGAGATTTTCCCGGTCTTGAATATAAGGATAATGTCTATGAGGCCGTCCGGGGCGCCGATGCTCTGATCCTGATGACCGAATGGAACGAATTTCGCAGTCTGGACCTGAAACGCGTCAAATCCCTTCTGCGTTCGCCCGTGTTCATCGATACGCGGAACATCTACGATCCCTGCGATATGCGGGAAAAAGGCTTTACTTTTGTATGTACGGGGAGAAGCAACTGCGATGAGTGAATCCGGAATCCAAATTTTACCCACACACATCTCCGGGTTGCTGGTGCTGCGTCCCGTATTGCATGAAGATACTCGCGGAATGTTCCTGGAAAGCTACCGGGATTCCCGCTATGCCGAATTGGGCATTAATGACCGTTTTGTTCAGGACAATCTGGTGCATTCGGTAAAAAACGTATTCCGGGGACTGCATTTTCAGCGGCCACCCTATGCTCAGGCCAAACTGATCAGTATGATCGCCGGTGAGATTCTGGATGTGGTGCTGGACCTGCGCCGTGACAGTCAAAGCTATCTGAAGACCGCCCTGCTTCCTCTGCATGCGGAAAAACACGAACAATTGTATATCCCGGCCGGCTTTGCCCATGGCTATTACGTTCTGTCAGACAAGACAACAATTAGCTACAAGGTCTCACAGCCTTACGCTCCCGATCACCAGTCCGGAATCCATTGGGATTCCCCGGAACTGAAGCTGCGGGAACATATTCACGACCCGCTTCTGTCGGAACAGGACCGCCGCCTTCCGGAACTGCAACGAATTATATCGGAATACAAATTTTTATTTTGATATCTGTTACCGCTTTCTTATCTTTTCCCGTTCATTTTCTGTCTGTTACAATAAGGAGTTCTTATGCGCTTTTTAGACAAATTAAAAACAAAGGATATTCAATTTGGCGTGATCGGCCTGGGATATGTCGGACTGCCTCTGGCGGTCGAGGTTGCCAAGGTCGGGATCTCCGTGACCGGTATTGAGGTTGACAAAGAAAAAGTACGGAAGGTTAATGAAGGCCATAATTATATCGGTGATGTGAAGGATGAAGATTTGAAGCATGTCGTCGAAAAAGGTTTATTGCATGCAACGCTCGATTTTTCTGTCATCCGGGACCTTGACGTTGTCAGCATTTGTGTTCCCACTCCCCTGAACAAGCTCAAGGATCCGGATATGTCCTTTATCACTTCTGCTCTGGAAAAGATCGTGGACCACTTGCATAAGGACCTGGTTGTCATTCTGGAATCCACAACCTACCCCGGGACCACCCGCGAATATATGCTTCCCAAACTGGAAGAATCCAACCTGAAATGCGGGAAGGATTTTTATCTGGCCTTTTCTCCCGAACGTGTAGATCCCGGTAATCCGGTATATCTGACCAAGAATACTCCCAAAGTACTGGGCGGCGTAAGCCCTGCCTGTACCGAACATGCTCAGGCAGTCTATGAACAGATCTTCGAGACCATTGTCCCTGTCAGTTCCGCCGAAGCCGCCGAGATGGCCAAACTGCTCGAAAACACCTTCCGCATGATCAATATTTCTATGGTCAATGAAATGGCAATAATGTGTGATAGGCTGGACATTGACGTTTGGGAAGTGGTAGAAGCCGCGGCGACC
>Ga0172382_10007449_pt1 | contig 15513 bp, 12 predicted proteins | sample Leawel138RmetaG_FD_122245 | JGI IMG/M metagenome (GOLD analysis project Ga0172382, IMG submission 122245) | Leachate microbial communities from a municipal landfill in Southern Ontario, Canada - Leachate well 138R metaG | ecosystem: Engineered > Solid waste > Landfill > Unclassified | place...
CGACGTGACCGGGATCGTCGAGCTTCCGGAAGGGGTCGAAATGGTCATGCCTGGCGACAACATCGCCATGGTGGTGAACCTGATCACTCCGATCGCCATGGATAAGGAACTTCGTTTTGCCATCCGCGAAGGCGGCCGCACCGTCGGCGCCGGCGTCGTCAGCGAAATCGTCGAGTAAAGACACCGTGCGCTCCCCTGCCGGCGTTCCCGGCAGGGGGGTTGAAGGATAAAACTCATGCGGGACATCATCACCTTGGCTTGCACCGAGTGCAAGCAACGCAACTACACGAATACCAAAAACAAGAAAAACACCCCGGACAAGCTGGAGTTCAGCAAATACTGCCGGTTTTGTCGCAAGCACACTCCTCACCGCGAAACCAAGTAGCGCTCGGGGCGCAAGAGAGTCGATTCCGTTTGCAGGCCAGTAGCTCTAATGGCTAGAGCACCGGTCTCCAAAACCGGGTGTTGGGGGTTCGAGTCCCTCCTGGCCTGCCAATTTAAACGATTATCCTCGCTGGAGGTTTAGGCATAGTGATCGGAAAAACGACGGAGTTTCTCACCAACGTCCGAGGGGAGCTGAGCAAGGTTACTTGGCCTTCGCGCAAGGATACCTATGCTTCGACTCTGGCGGTTATTGTCCTTGTTCTGGCGGTGGCGGTTTTTCTCTGGGTCGTCGATTCGGCTCTTTCCGCGCTGATCCGCATCCTTCTCAGTTAACGAAACGGAGCGGTAACCGATGGCGATGAAATGGTACGGAGTGCATACGTACTCGGGCTACGAGAATAAGGTTAAACTCAACCTGGAGGAGCGAATTCGCGCCATGGGCGCGGAAGAGTCCTTCGGCCAGGTTCTTATTCCCTCGGAAACCGTTGTCGAGCTGAAAAAAGGCGAACGGCGCACTTCCACCCGAAAATTCTTCCCTGGCTACATCCTTGTGCAGATGGAGCTGAACAACGATACCTGGCATATCGTCAAGGAAACTCCCAAGGTAACCGGTTTTGTCGGTGGTCCCACCACGCCGTCGCCGATCCAGGACGAAGAAGTGAGCAAAATTACCACCCGCATGGAAGAGGGGGTGGAGCGTCCAAAGCCGAAGGTCGAATTCGAAGTGGGCGAAACGGTGCGCGTTATCGACGGTCCTTTCCTCAACTTCACCGGGGTGGTTGAAGACGTCAAGCCGGACAAAGGCAAGCTCAAGGTCATGGTCAGCATTTTTGGCCGCACAACCCCCGTCGAACTTGAATTCATCCAGGTGGAAAAAACCAGCTGATGCTTTTTTCGGGTTCAATGTTCAATGTTCAAGATCGTTCGGAAGAATCTTGAACATTGAACCTTGAACCTCGAATACCCTAAGTAAGGAGTCTTTTCATGGCCAAGAAGGTTGTTGGAATGATAAAATTGCAGATTCCCGCCGGCAAGGCGAACCCTTCGCCGCCGGTCGGCCCCGCTCTTGGTCAGCACGGGGTCAACATCATGGAATTCTGTAAAACGTTCAATGCCCGGACCCAGGGCGACGAAGGAATGGTCACTCCGGTGGTCATCACTGTTTATGCCGACCGTTCTTTCACTTTTATCACCAAGACCCCGCCCGCTGCCGTTTTGTTGGTCAAGGCAGCCAAGGTGCCGAAGGGCTCCGGGGTTCCGAACAAAGAAAAGGTCGGCAAGGTTACCCGGGACCAGGTCAGGGACATTGCCAAATTGAAATTGCCCGACCTCAATGCCTTTGATCTCGATGCGGCTGTTCGGACTATCGAAGGAACCGCCCGCAGCATGGGCATTGAAGTCGAATAAATATCGGCGGAATCTGGAGAATAGCCATGTCTGGGAAAAAACTTGATACAGCCAAAACCAAAATCGACCGCAGCCGGACCTACGTTTTGGAGGAGGCGATCGGTCTGGTGAAGGAATCGTCTTTCGCCAAATTCGATGAGACGGTGGATATATCGATTCGGCTGGGCGTCGATCCGCGCAAGGCCGACCAGATGGTCCGCGGCGCTGTCGTCCTCCCCAACGGGCTGGGTAAAACGGTGCGCGTTCTGGTTTTCGCCAAGGGCGAAAAAGTGGCCGAAGCGCGTGACGCAGGCGCCGATTTTATCGGAGCCGACGATCTCGTCGCCAAGATTCAGGGCGGCTGGTTCGATTTCGATACCGCAATTGCCACCCCCGATATGATGGGCACGGTTGGCAAAATCGGCAAAATCCTCGGCCCGCGCGGGCTTATGCCCAACCCCAAGGTCGGCACCGTCACCTTTGATGTGGGGCGCGCCGTCACCGAAGCAAAATCCGGTAAAATCACCTACCGAGTCGAGAAGGCCGGAATCGTGCATGCGCCCGTGGGCAAGGTTTCCTTCCCTGTAGAGAAATTGCATGAAAATGTGGTTTCTTTGGTCGATGCGCTGATCAAAGCCAAACCGTCCACGGCCAAAGGCTCGTACCTGAAGAAAGTCGCCCTTTCAAGCACCATGGGCCCGGGGGTCATCATTGACGTTCCCGCGCTACAGGCTTTGGTTAAATAAGTTTTTATCCGCTCCTGGTCAAAGACAGCAGGCATGCCCACCGGGCATTTAATGGAAAATCCCACCTGCCGAGGCTGAAAATGGTGTCGACGGCTGCGACCGTCTCTCTCCGTTACCTCTGACTGGGGCCGGGGCTCCAAAAAAGCCCCACATCATACAGAAAGGAGGAGAGAGGTTGAACAGAGACAACAAGGAACAACTCGTTTCCGAACTGGCGGCGAAACTTGGCACTGCCAAGGCTGCTTTTCTGGCCGATTATCGCGGGCTCAACGTCGAACAGGTGAATAAGCTGCGCAATGAATTGCGCGGTGTCGGCGTTGAATACCGGGTGGTCAAAAACACCCTGCTGCGCCTGGCGGCCAAAGGCACCGAAGTGGAATGTCTGTCCGGTTACCTTCAGGGCCCGACGGCAATCGCTATTTCGTCCGAGGACCCGGTCGCTCCGGCGAAGATTTTCGCCGAGTTCGCCAAGGCGAATGCCAAATTCGAACTCAAGGGCGGCGCCCTTGGCGGGAAAGTCATTTCCGCTGGTGAAATCCAGGCTCTGGCTGAGCTTCCCAGTCGGGAAGTGCTGCTGGGCCGCATGCTCGGCTCGATCAGTGCCCCGGCAACCAACTTTGTTGGCGTATTGGCTGCCGTCCCGCGCTCGCTTGTCCAGGTACTGGCCGCAATCGAGGAAAAGAAGGCTGCCTGATTGCTGACCGAAAAAATCGTATTTACCGACTACACCATATTTCGGAGGAGATGTTACAATGGCTGACGTGACCAAAGAGCAGGTAATTGAGTTTATCGAGAAAATGACCGTTCTGGAACTTTCCGGCCTGGTCAAAGAACTGGAAGAGAAGTTTGGCGTTTCCGCCGCCGCGCCGATGGCTGTTGCCGCCGCTCCCGCTGCCGCCGCCGCTCCGGTCGAGGAAAAGGATGAGTTCGACGTCATTCTTTCGGCCGCCGGTGACAAGAAGATTAACGTCATCAAGGTTGTTCGTACGGCCACCGGTCTTGGCTTGAAAGAAGCCAAGGACCTGGTCGATGGCGCTCCCCAGCCTGTTAAGCAAGGGGTGGCCAAAGCCGAGGCCGAGGAACTCAAAAAGCAACTGGTGGAAGCCGGCGCCACCGTGGAGCTCAAATAGTTTCAAAGTATATAGCACCACCGGTAGCCAAGGTCGCTGCGTGCGACCTTGGCTATTCTAATTTCGTAAATACAAGGAGAAAACATGGCTTATTCGATCGCGAATAACCAGCTTCTGCGGAAACATTTTGCCGAGATCAAGAAGATCATCGACATCCCCAATCTGATCGATATCCAGAAGAACTCGTACAAGCGTTTTCTGCAGGCGGAACTTCCTCCTTCGGCGCGGCAGAACATCGGTCTCGAGGCCGTGTTTCGCTCCGTTTTTCCTATCCGTGATTTCAGCGAAACCTGCTCTCTCGAGTACGTCTCCTATGTGCTCGGCACGCCCAAATACGATGTCGACGAATGCCATCAGCGCGGCATGACTTTTGCCGCCCCGATGAAGGTTCGGGTGCGTCTTGTATCGTGGGATGTCGACAAGGAATCAGGTGTGCAGTCGATTCGCGATATCAAGGAGCAGGAGGTCTATTTTGGCGAAATTCCGCTGATGACCGAAAACGGCACCTTTATCATCAACGGTACTGAGCGGGTTATCGTCAGTCAGCTGCATCGTTCGCCCGGTGTTTTCTTCGATCACGACAAGGGCAAGACCCATTCCAGCGGCAAGATTCTCTACAGCGCCCGCGTGATTCCCTACCGCGGATCGTGGCTCGATTTCGATTTCGACCACAAGGATCTTCTCTATGTGCGCATCGACCGGCGGCGCAAACTGCCCGCCACCGTCCTGCTGAAAGCACTTGGGTACTCCGCCGAGGAACTGCTCAATTACTATTACGATATCGAGGAAATCGTTCGCGAAGGCGACGCCTATCAGAAAAAGGTCAACCTCGGCCTGCTGACTGGTCAGCGCGCTTATTATGATGTCGCCGCTCCGGACGGCGAGGTTCTCGTGCGCGCCAATCGGAAATTCACCAAGGCGGCCATCAAAAAACTGGCGGAAAAAGGGGTCGATTTCATCAAGATTCCCGAAGAGGCGGTCATCGGCAAATTCGCCTCCACGGATATCGTCGATATGTCCACCGGCGAGGTGATCGTCGAATGCAACGATGAAATCACCGCCAGTAAACTGCAGGAACTGCATGCCCGCGGTATCGATGAATTCAAGGTTCTGTTCATCGACAACCTGTATGTCGGTCCTTATCTTCGGGAGACGCTGCTGCTTGACCGCATCGCCACTCCGGAAGACGCCATGATTGAAATTTATCGCCGGCTGCGTCCCGGCGATCCGCCGACGATCAAGAGCGCCACCCTTCTCTTCGAGAGCCTTTTCTTCAACGCCGAGCGCTACGATCTCTCCACCGTCGGTCGTCTCAAGCTCAACTACAAGCTCGGCCTGGAGGCGCCCCTTGAACATACCACCCTCACCAAGGAGGATATCCTCCAGGTGGTGCGCTATCTGATCGATCTGCGCAACGGCAAAGGGGCGATCGACGATATCGACCACCTTGGCAACCGTAGGGTGCGCGCCGTTGGCGAGTTGCTGGAAAATCAGTACCGCGTCGGTCTGGTGCGCATGGAGCGGGCGATCAAGGAGCGGATGAGTCTGCAGGAAATCGACAGCTTGATGCCGCATGATCTGATCAACAGCAAGCCGGTCTCCGCAGTGGTCAAGGAATTTTTCGGTTCTTCGCAGCTCTCCCAGTTCATGGATCAGACCAATCCGCTCTCGGAGATCACCCACAAGCGGCGTCTGTCCGCCCTCGGACCAGGCGGCCTGACGCGCGAGCGCGCCGGTTTCGAGGTGCGCGACGTGCATCCGACCCATTACGGCCGGGTTTGTCCGATCGAGACGCCGGAGGGGCCGAATATTGGTCTTATCGCCTCTTTGTCCACCTATGCGCGGATCAATGAGCACGGCTTTGTCGAGACCCCCTACCGGATCGTCCGCGACGGCCACGTGTCCACGGATATTCGTTACTTCTCCGCGCTCGAGGAGGAAGGACACGCCATCGCCCAGGCGAACGCTCCGCTTACCCCGGAGGGCAACTTCGTCAATGAACTCGTCAATGCCCGTCAAAACGGCGAGTTCATGTTGATGAACCGGGAAGAGATCGAACTGATGGACGTGTCGCCCAAGCAGTTGGTCTCGGTCGCGGCGGCGCTTATCCCTTTTCTGGAGAACGACGACGCCAACCGCGCCCTGATGGGTTCCAACATGCAGCGTCAGGCCGTTCCGTTACTGCGTGCCGACGCCCCGTTGATCGGCACCGGGATGGAGCGGATCGTCGCCCACGACTCGGGGGCGGCGGTGGTTGCCCGGCACAACGGCACCGTCGAGAGTGTCGATGCCGCCCGTATTGTCGTCAAAATCGACGAGGGGGAGGTCGACGAATCGGGGACCGGGGTTGATATCTACAACCTGACCAAGTTCGCTCGCTCCAACCAGAACACTTGCCTCAATCAGAAGCCGATCGTCAAGGCCGGTGATCGCGTGAAGCGCGGCGAGATGATTGCCGACGGGCCTTCCACCGAATTCGGCGAACTTGCCCTGGGGCAGAATGTGCTGGTCGCATTCATGCCGTGGGAAGGGTACAATTTCGAGGACTCGATCCTTATCTCCGAAAAACTGGTCAAGGAAGACCGCTACACCTCGATTCACATTGAGGAATTCGAGTGCGTCGCCCGCGACACCAAGTTGGGGAAGGAGGAAATCACCGACGATATTCCCAACCTCGGCGAGGATTCCCTGAAGGACCTTGACGAAAGCGGTATCATTCGCATCGGCGCCGAAGTCAAGCCGGGCGACATTCTCGTCGGGAAAATCACCCCGAAGGGGGAAACCCAGCTGTCTCCCGAGGAGAAATTGCTGCGGGCCATTTTCGGCGAAAAAGCCGGCGACGTGCGCGACACCTCTTTGCGGGTGCCGCCCGGAGTCGAGGGGGTCGTCATCGGCGCGCGGGTCTTCTCCCGCAAGGGCTCGGACAAGGACAGTCGCACGGAACTGATCGAGCGGGCCGAGATCGACAAGTTGCGCAAGGACGAAGCGGACGAAATCCGGATCATTCGCGATGGCGCACGGGGCAAGCTGGCCTACCTGCTGGTTGGTCAGTCCTCGGCGATGGCGGTTACCGATCCGGCCGGCGAGGTTCTGCTCGGGAAGGGGAAAAAGATCACCGAGGAGGCGCTGGCCAAGATTCCTCTGCAGCAGTGGAAGGAAATTTCCCTGGTCAAGGCCGAGGATGCCGAAGAGAAGGTGGCCAATATCTTTGCCCGCCTGGCCGAACGCGAAGAGCTGATTCGCGCCGTTTTCGACGACAAGGTGGAAAAGCTCAAGCGTGGCGACGATCTTCCCCCCGGCGTCATCAAGATGGTTAAAGTCTATATCGCCATCAAGCGCAAGCTTTCGGTCGGTGACAAGATGGCCGGCCGGCACGGGAACAAGGGTGTCCTTTCGCGCATTCTGCCGCAGGAGGACATGCCGTACATGGAAGACGGCACACCGGTGGAAATTGTTCTCAATCCGCTGGGCGTCCCCTCCCGCATGAACGTCGGGCAGATTCTGGAAACGCATCTGGGTCTGGCGGCGCGGGGATTGGGCCTGCAGATCCAGAAGGTCCTGGACAATGGTTCCGGTACAACCGTGGTGCGGGAGAAGATCAAGGAGATTTACGGCACCCAGGAAATGGGGCGGTTCATCGATGCTCTTTCCGAGGACGAAATTCTCACGCTCGGCAATCGGCTGTCCCGCGGCGTGCCCATGGCATCCCCGGTTTTCGAGGGAGTGGACGAGGCGCAGATGAAGGCGGAAATGGCGCGCGCCGGCGCCGTCACCAGCGGCCAGATGACCTTGTACAATGGCAAGACCGGCGAAGCCTTCAAGGAGAAGGTCACCGTTGGCATTATGTACATGCTCAAGCTGCATCACCTGGTCGATGATAAAATCCATGCGCGTTCCATCGGTCCATACAGCCTGGTCACCCAGCAGCCCCTCGGCGGCAAGGCCCAATTCGGCGGCCAGCGGTTGGGCGAGATGGAGGTTTGGGCAATGGAAGCCTACGGCGCCGCGCATGCCCTGCAGGAGTTTCTCACCGTCAAGTCGGACGATGTCGCCGGACGGACCCGTATCTACGAGGCGATCGTCAAAGGGAAGCACACCCTGGAGGCCGGCCTGCCCGAGTCCTTCAACGTCTTGATCAAGGAATTGCAGTCCCTCTGTCTCGACGTGGAACTTCTGGAAGAAGAAGACTAAACCGAACGTCATCCCACAAGGAGGATGTGTCTTGGAAGATATTTTCAGCCTGTTTGAACGTCCGAAGGACCCTCTTAACTTCAACGCCATCCGGCTCTCTCTGGCTTCGCCGGAGAAGATCCGCGAGCGCTCCTTCGGCGAGGTGAAGAAGCCGGAGACGATTAATTACCGCACCTTCAAGCCCGAGCGCGACGGACTGTTCTGCGCCAAAATCTTCGGGCCGACCAAAGACTACGAGTGCAATTGCGGCAAGTACAAGCGCATGAAGCACCGTGGTATTGTCTGCGAAAAGTGCGGCGTCGAGGTTATTCCGAGCAAAGTGCGCCGGGAGCGGCTGGGGCACATCGACCTCGCCTGTCCGGTCGCCCACATCTGGTTTCTCAAGTCGCTGCCCTCGCGGATTTCCACTCTTCTTGACATGACGCTCAAGGAAGTGGAAAAAATCCTTTATTTCGAAGCCTACATGGTGATCGACAAGGGCGATACTCCTCTGCTCGTCGGGCAACTGCTCACCGAGGACAAGTACCGGGAGATGATGGAAGAGTTCCCCGGTCAGTTCAGCGCCGGCATGGGCGCCGAAGCGATCCGGGAGATCCTCTCCACTATCCAACTCGATGAACTGGCCGAACAGCTGCGCAGCGAAATGAAAGAGGCCGCCAGCGAAGCGCGGCGCAAAAAGGTTTCCAAGCGGCTGAAGGTGGTGGAAGCTTTTCGCGAGAGCGGCAACCGCCCCGAATGGATGATCCTCGAGACGGTTCCGGTGTTGCCGCCGGAACTGCGCCCCTTGGTGCCCCTGGACGGCGGCCGTTTCGCCACTTCCGATCTGAACGATCTTTATCGCCGGGTTATCAATCGCAACAACCGGCTCAAGCGTCTTCTCGAGTTGCGTGCTCCGGAGGTCATCATCCGCAATGAAAAGCGGATGTTGCAGGAGTCGGTCGACGCCTTGTTCGATAACGGTCGCCGCGGCCGGGCCATCACCGGTCCGAACAAGCGGCCCCTGAAGTCTCTCTCCGACATGCTGAAGGGAAAGGGCGGGCGTTTCCGCCAGAACCTGCTCGGTAAGCGCGTCGATTATTCCGGCCGCAGCGTCATCGTTGTCGGCCCGGAACTCAAGCTGCACCAATGCGGTCTGCCGAAGAAGATGGCCCTCGAATTGTTCAAGCCGTTTATTTACAACAAGCTTGAGGAGCGCGGCTACTGCACGACCATCAAGAGCGCCAAGAAGATGGTTGAAAAGGAGAAGCCGGAGGTATGGGATGTGCTCGAAGAGGTCATCAAGGAACACCCGGTGATGCTCAACCGTGCGCCGACCCTGCACCGCCTGGGTATCCAGGCTTTCGAGCCGGTTCTGATCGAGGGGAAAGCGATCCAACTGCATCCCCTGGTCTGCACCGCCTTTAACGCCGACTTCGACGGCGACCAGATGGCCGTCCATCTGCCCCTGTCCATCGAAAGCCAGATCGAGACCCGGGTGCTGATGATGTCCACCAATAACATCCTCTCCCCGGCCAACGGCAAGCCTATCATCGTCCCTTCCCAGGACATGGTTCTCGGCCTGTATTACATGACTCGGGAGCGGCTGTTCGTTAAGGGCGAAGGAAAGATCTTTGCCTCACCCGAAGAAGTGCGCATTGCCTACGACTCGGAAGAAATCGATTTGCAGGCGAAAATCAAGGTGCGCATGGAAAATAGCGAGGGCGGGCGCGAAATTATCGATACAACCACCGGCCGCATTCTGTTGCGGGAGATCCTCCCGGCGGCGATTCCTTTTGAATATATCAACCGGGTCATGGCGAAAAAGCAAGTGGCCGATCTGATCGACGCCTGCTTCCGGCTGGCCGGCAATAAGGAAACGGTCATTCTCGCCGATCGCCTGAAGGAAACCGGTTACCGCTTCTCGACCATCGCCGGCATCTCCATTTGTCTCGACGACATGCAGATCCCCTCCAACAAGGGGGATTTCATCACCAAGGCGGTTGAGGAGGTCAAGGAGATCCAGCAGCAGTACACGGAAGGCTTGATCACCGATGGCGAGCGCTACAACAAAGTCATCGACATCTGGGCCAAATGTACGGAAGATATCGCCCAGAACATGCTCTCCAATCTGTCTGTGGACGTCCTGACCTCCGAGGACGGACAAAGCGTCAAGGTACCCTCCTTCAACGCTATCCACATGATGGCCGATTCCGGAGCGCGCGGCAGCGCCCAGCAGATCCGGCAGCTTGCCGGTATGCGCGGCCTGATGGCGAAGCCGTCCGGAGAAATCATCGAAACGCCGATCACCGCCAATTTCCGCGAAGGATTGACGGTTCTGCAATATTTCATCTCGACCCATGGCGCCCGCAAGGGTCTGGCCGATACCGCCCTAAAGACCGCGAACTCAGGATACCTGACGCGCCGTCTGGTCGATGTCGCCCAGGATGCCATTATCACCGAGCACGATTGCGGCACCCTCGACGGCATCCAGGTTTCCTCCCTCACCGAGGGTGGCGAAATCATCGAGCCGCTGGGCGATCGTATCCTTGGCCGCACCGCCTTGGAGGACCTGCTTGATCCGCTGACCGGGGATATCCTGGTGGAGATGAATCAGGAGATCGACGAAAGCCTTGTTAAGAAAATCGACGATGCCGGTATCGAGAAGCTGAAAATTCGCTCGGTTCTTACCTGTCAGAGTCGCCGCGGCATCTGCGCCACCTGCTATGGTCGCGACTTGGCGCGCGGACACATGGTCAATCTCGGTGAAGCCGTCGGCGTTATCGCCGCGCAGTCCATCGGCGAACCGGGCACCCAGCTGACCATGCGGACCTTCCATATCGGTGGCACCGCTTCGCGACGCGCCGAGCAGACTTCTCTGGAAGCGCGTTTCGATGGAACGTTCAAATACATCAATTTGAACACGGTTGCCGACAATCATGGCAATCACATCGTCATGAACCGCAACGGCGAGGTGGCGGTCGTGGACGAAACCGGGCGCGAGCGCGAGCGCTACGGCGTCGTTTACGGCGCCAAGCTGCGCATTGCTGAGGAAGGTGCGGTTACGGCCGGCAGCATGATTGCCGAATGGGACCCCTACACCATGCCGATCCTGACCGAGATTTCAGGACGGGTTAAATTCGGCGATATCGTCGAAGGGGTTACCATGGAGGAGCAGGTCGACGAAGTCACCGGCCTCTCCCGAAAAGTCGTCATCGAAACCAAGTCCGCCGACCGGCGACCCCGTATCACTCTCAAGGATGAAGAGGGCCGCACGGTCAAGCTGCCAAACGGTGCGCCCGCCCGGTACATGCTGCCCGTTGGCGCCAACATCGCCGCCATCGAGGATTCGGTTGTCAATGCCGGCGATATTTTGGCTAAAATCCCGCGGGAAACGACCAAAACCAAAGACATCACCGGCGGTTTGCCCCGCGTTGCCGAGCTCTTCGAGGCGCGCAAGCCGAAGGAATTCGCCGTCATCACCGAGATCGACGGGGTGGTTTCGTTCGGCAAGGATTCCAAGGGTAAGCGCAAGGTGGTGGTGGCCCCCGAACTTGGCGAGGTAAAGGAATACCTCATCCCCAAGGGGAAACATATCAGTGTTCACGAGGGAGACCACGTCAAGGCCGGCGAGCCGCTGATGGATGGTTCGAGCAACCCCCACGACATTCTTCGGGTGCTCGGCGAGAAGGAACTCGCCAAGTATCTGGTCGATGAGGTGCAGGAGGTCTATCGCCTGCAGGGGGTCAAAATCAACGACAAGCATATCGAGGTGATCGTCCGGCAGATGCTGCGCCGGGTGCGTATCAAGGAGGTCGGCGATACCCGCTTCCTTCTTGAAGATCAGATCGAGCGCTGGGAGTTCGAGCAGGAAAACCGGCGCGCCATGGCCGAAGGTGGCCAACCGGCGGTCGGGGAGCCACTTATGCTGGGTATTACCAAGGCTTCCTTGTCCACCGAATCGTTTATTTCCGCAGCCTCTTTCCAGGAGACCACGAAAGTTCTCACGCAAGCGGCGATCGAAGGCAAGATCGACTATTTGCGCGGCCTGAAGGAGAACGTCATCATGGGGCGTCTTATTCCGGCCGGAACCGGGGTCTCCAAATACCGTGGCGTCAAGCTTCTCATCGAAGAGCCGGAGGAAAAACCGGAACCCCTTGGTCTCGACGACGAGGATTTCGATGAAATGATGCCGGAGATGATCGAGGCCGAAGGGGTTGAAAGCGAAGAGCAGGTCCTCGACTGAGGGTTTGTTCCGGCCCCCGGAAAAAATTCATCCTGGAGATAAAAACAGCTTGACAAGGGCAGGCTGGATTGTTAGATTCAGCGGGTTTTCCCCAGATGAAAGCAGCTTGCTCTTTAACTTTAAGAATATAGTGATTTCGGGAGTATGTAGATGCCGACTATTAACCAGTTGATCCGCAAGGGACGTGAAAAAAAGGTGAGTAATTCCACTGCGCCGGCGCTGAAGGGGAACCCCCAGAAGCGCGGAGTGTGCACCCGCGTCTATACCACCACACCCAAAAAGCCGAACTCGGCTTTGCGCAAGGTTGCCCGCGTGCGCCTGACCAATGGCATCGTGGTTTCTTCCTACATCCCCGGCGTTGGTCACAATCTGCAGGAGCACTCGGTGGTCCTGATCCGTGGCGGTCGTGTTAAGGACTTGCCGGGTGTGCGCTATCATATCGTTCGCGGCACTCTCGACTTGGCTGGTGTCAAGGGACGGATGAAGAGTCGGTCGAAATATGGCGCCAAGCGGCCTAAATAATCGGAGCCTGAGAGGACGTTATGCCGAGAAGAAGAGAAGTTGCCAAGCGGGTTATCCTGCCTGATCCCAAATTCAACGATCGACTGGTCGCCAAATTCATGAACTGCATTATGCTTGACGGCAAGAAGAGCACTGCGGAGCAGATTGTTTATGGCGCTTTTGACCTCATCGCCAATCGCACCAGCGACGATCCCCTTGCCCTTTTCAAAAAGGCTATGGAAAACGTTCGGCCGCTGCTGGAAGTCAAGTCTCGTCGTGTGGGCGGCTCGACCTATCAGGTGCCGGTAGAGGTTCGCTCGGAGCGCCGGAATGCCTTGGCCATGCGTTGGATCATGATTTATGCCCGTGGTCGCGGTGAGAAGACGATGCAGGAGCGTTTGGCTGGCGAGCTTCTCGATGCAGCCAACAATCGTGGCTCCGCGGTTAAGAAGAAGGAAGACACTCATCGTATGGCCGAAGCCAACAAGGCTTTCGCGCATTACCGCTGGTAACCGGGCCGACCCGCCTGACCCCCTGGAAGGAATTTCGTTGTGGCACGCTTAGTACCTCTGTCAAAAACCCGCAATATCGGCATCATGGCGCATATCGATGCGGGCAAGACGACGACCACCGAACGCATTCTTTATTATACTGGCGTTTCTCATAGGATCGGCGAAGTCCATGATGGCGCTGCCACTATGGACTGGATGGCGCAGGAGCAGGAGCGCGGCATCACCATTACCTCGGCCGCAACCACCTGTTTCTGGCGCGACCATCGCGTCAATATCATCGATACCCCGGGTCACGTTGATTTCACCATTGAGGTCGAGCGTTCGCTGAAGGTGCTCGACGGCTCGGTGGCGGTTTTCTGCTCTGTCGGCGGCGTCGAGCCGCAATCGGAAACCGTTTGGCGTCAGGCGGACAAGTATCACGTTCCCCGTATTGCTTTTATCAACAAGATGGACCGTATCGGCGCCGACTTCAACCGTGGCGTGCAGATGATGCGTGACCGTCTCGGGGCCAATCCGGTCCCGATTCAGGTTCCCATTGGCATGGAAGAAAACTTTCGCGGGGTCGTTGATCTCGTCGAGATGAAGGGGATTGTTTGGGACGACGAATCCCTGGGCGCCAAATATGAAGTCATTGATGTTCCCGCCGATCTGCAAGACGAGGCAGAAGAGGCGCGCGAAAAGCTGATCGAAGAGATCTCTTCCTATGACGAAGCTTTGATGGAAAAATACCTCGGCGGGGAGGAACTCTCCGTCGCCGAAATCAAAGCCGGCATCCGCAAGGCCACCATCGCTTTGCAGATCAATCCCGTGATCTGCGGCTCCTCCTTCAAAAACAAGGGCGTGCAGAATCTTCTGGACGCCGTCATCGAATATATGCCGGCTCCGCTCGACGTTCCTGCGATCAAAGGGACGATTCCCGCTACGGCCGAAGAAACCGAGCGCGCGGCCGACGATAACGCGCCCTTTGCCGCTCTCGCCTTCAAAATCATGACCGACCCCTTCGTTGGCCAGCTCACCTTTTTTCGCGTCTATTCCGGAGTGGTCGAGTCGGGTGCGCATGTACTCAACTCCACCAAGGGCAAGAAGGAGCGCGTTGGCCGCCTGTTGAAGATGCACGCCAATAAGCGTGAGGAAATCAAACAGGTCTATGCCGGCGACATCGCTGCTGCGGTCGGACTGAAATATACCTCGACCGGCGATACTCTCTGCGATGAGAAGAGCGAGGTCCTGCTCGAATCGATGGATTTTCCCGAGCCGGTCATCCACATTGCCGTCGAGCCGAAAACGAAGGCCGACCAGGAAAAGATGGGCACCGCTCTGCAAAAACTTTTGCAGGAAGACCCGTCTTTGGGTGTGCGCACCGACGAAGAGACCGGGCAGACGATCCTTTCCGGCATGGGCGAGCTGCATCTTGAGATCATCATCGACCGCATGATGCGTGAGTTCAAGGTCGCCTGCAACGTCGGCGCGCCGCAGGTCGCCTATCGCGAAACGATCACCCGAAAAGTAGAGGTGCAGGGCAAGTTCGTACGCCAGTCGGGTGGCCGTGGCCAATATGGCGACTGCTGGCTGCGCATCGAGCCTCTTGAGCCTGGAAGCGGCTTCCAGTTCGTGGACGAAATCAAGGGCGGCGTCATTCCCAAGGAATATATCCCGGCTGTCGGCCGAGGCGCCGAGGAGGCGTCGCAGAACGGTATCATGGCCGGGTTCCCCATGGTCGATATCAAGGTGGCCTGTTTCGATGGTTCTTATCACGATGTCGACTCTTCCGAGATGGCATTCAAAATTGCCGGGTCCATGGGTTTCAAAGAGGGTGCAGCCAAGGCTGGTCCCGTTCTGCTGGAGCCGATCATGGCGGTCGAGGTCGTCGTTCCCGAAGAATATATGGGCGATGTCATGGGCGACCTCAATAGCCGCCGCGGCCGAATCATGGGAATGGACTCCCGTGGTGGGGCGCAGGTGATCAATTCCCACATTCCGCTGGCGAACATGTTTGGCTATTCCACAGATTTGCGCAGCGCCACCCAGGGCCGCGCCACTTATTCCATGGTGTTCGATCATTACGAGCCGGTACCGAAAGCAATTGCCGAAGAGGTAATTGCCAAGGTCAAAGGTTAACCTGAGGAGGCTTTCCAATGGCCAAGGCCAAATTTGAAAGAACCAAGCCCCATGTCAACATCGGGACAATTGGTCACGTAGACCACGGCAAGACGACCTTGACCGCCGCCATTACCAAAGTAATGGCCGCCAGGGGGTTGGCCGATTTCAAGGGGTTCGATTCCATTGACAATGCTCCCGAGGAGCGCGAGCGCGGCATCACCATCGCCACCTCGCACGTGGAATACCAGACCGATACGCGGCACTATGCCCACGTCGACTGCCCGGGCCACGCCGACTACGTGAAGAACATGATCACCGGCGCGGCGCAGATGGACGGCGCC
>Ga0172382_10007450_pt1 | contig 15512 bp, 14 predicted proteins | sample Leawel138RmetaG_FD_122245 | JGI IMG/M metagenome (GOLD analysis project Ga0172382, IMG submission 122245) | Leachate microbial communities from a municipal landfill in Southern Ontario, Canada - Leachate well 138R metaG | ecosystem: Engineered > Solid waste > Landfill > Unclassified | place...
AGGATGAAGCGGGCGTCGACGCGGTAGCCGTCGCCGAGGGTTTGCCATTGCTGCGGCGGGGCGGCGATGTCGGCGATGACGAGGACGCGTTGTTCCTCGACGCCGAGGGCGGAGATCTTGGTGTAGCCCACCGGTTCGATGAGGCGTACGCGGCCTTCCAGCGGGGTGCCGCCCCAGCGTTCAAACAGGACGCGCATGCCGGGCTGGATGCGCACGGCGTTGGAGGACAGGGCCTCGATGGCGATCTCCAGGCGTTGCGGGTCGCCCACTTCCAGCAGCGGCTGGCCGGCGGCCACGACGCCTTCGCTTTGCTGGTACAGCTTGAGTACGCGGCCGGCGACCGGGGTGGTGACGGCGATGCGCGAGCCCGAGCCGGTTTCGCCGCCGGCGTATTGCAGGGCGGTGCGCGCCGCCTCCAGGTCGTGGCGGCTCACTTCTACTGCGAAGCGGCTGGAACGCTGCACCGCGTCGGCGGCGGTGGTACGGGCGCGGGCGCGCTCCAGATCGTTGGGCGATACCAGTTGCTGGTTGCTCAGTTCCAGCAGGCGCTTGTATTCGGCTTCGGCCTGGGTCGCTTCGGCGGCGGCGGCGGCGGCCTGTTCCGTTGCCGCCTGCAAGGCCGCCTGGGCGGCGGCGACGCGGGCCTGGGCGGCGGCGTGGCTGCGTGCGTCCAGTGCCGCCGGGCGCAGCGGTTCCAGCTGGACGATGGTTTCGCCATGGGCGAGGCTGTCGCCGACGCGCGGGGTGATGCGCGGGGTGTAGCCGGAGACCGGCGCGGAGATGACGTAGCGATCGATGACGCGGGTCTTGCCTTCCTCCTGCACCGTGACCTGCAACGGGCCGGTGTGTACCGTCGCCAGGTCCACCCCGCGCGGCGGCTGGCGGAAGCCGAGGGCGATGACGGCAACGATACCGATGCCGATGAGGCCGAGTGAGATGTTTCTGCGCCAGTGCATATTCATTCCTTGTCGTTGATTAGCCCGGATCCGTCGCCGGAACCAAGGCTCATCGAAATCTTCTCATAAAATGTGCGGCGCGCACCTTGCGCGTCGTTGTAACAGGTTGCCGACTAATGGCTTGGGTCCCTTCTCGAGGGAGTCTTCGGCAAGCTGTGAAAGCATTCTCCTACTCCTTGGTCTTCAACACCGCAATCAAATCCAGTTTATCCAGTTTGCGCCTGACCAGCAGCGCCGAGATCACCGTTGCCACCACCACCACGGCGGCGGAGAAGGCGTAGGTCTCCGTGGCGATGACCAGCGGCACGCGGTACAGCTCGTTTTGCAGCGTGCTGGCAATATAGCCGCACAGCGCATAGCCGAGCCACAGGCCGAGGGGCAGGGCGGTGACGGTGAGCAGTGCCAGTTCGCCGAGCAGGATGTAGGAAATCTCGCCGCGGGTGAAACCGAGCACGCGCAGGCTGGCCAGTTCGCGGCTGCGTTCGGTGAGGATGATGCGTGCGCTGTTGTAGACCACGCCCACGGCGATGATGCAGGAGAACACCGTGGAGATGAAGGCGACGTACAGCATGGTCTGTTCCATGATGCGGTTGAAGTTCAGCATGTCGCGGGTGCGCTCGACCACGCTGGCCACGCGCGGCGTGCCCTTGAAGCGGCGGTGCAGATCGGCGTAGGCGTCGGCATCCACCGCGAGCCAGACGCCGGATATGGCGTGGCCTTCGTTGAGCAGCTGGTTCAGTGCGGCGATGTCCATGTAGCCGAACAGGCCCAGGTATTCCTTTACCAATCCCGCCACCGGCACCTGGTAGCTGCGCCGGTTGCCTTCCAGAACCTCCACGGTCAGCGTGTCGCCGGGTTTCACGTCGAGTATCTGGCCGAGATAGTCGGTGAGCAGCACCCCTTCGGTCGGGATCGGCAGGGGACGCAGGTCGGCATCGAGCAGGCGTTTCACCTGATTGCCGGTTTCAACGCCGCGAATGGAGGTGCGATGGCTGCGGTGTTCGTGGCGCAGCAGCACCGGCACGTTGCGGAACACCTCGCCGTGCTCGATGCCCGGCAGGCTGGCCAGTTCGTACAGGGCGCGGTGCGAGCTGGGTTCGGTGAAGCTGAGGGACATGTCCTCGCGCGAGGCGACGTTGTAGTGGATGTCCATCATGTAGCCGACGGTGTCGCCCTGGAACAGCCCGGTGGTGGTGATGGCGCCGGCGAGGGCGATGCCCAGCACGGTGAGCGCCGACTTGAACGGGCGATGGCTGATGTGACGGAAGATCATGCGCGTGGGTTGCGCCAGGGCATGCTTGAAGCCGATGCGTTCCAGCAGGGATTCGTGGTAGCGCGCCGGCGGTTCGGGGCGCATGGCCTCGGCCGGGCGCAGGCGCGCGGCGGCGCGCACGGCGAGCAGTGTGCCGAGGGTAGCGGCGGCGGCGGTGAACAGCGTGGCGTTGATTACCAGCACCGGCCGCAGCACGAACAGCAGATAGGGCAGGCGGTAGAAGCCGAGATAGATGGTGCTGAGGCCGCGTCCCAGCCAGATGCCGGCGACGAGGCCGACGATGACGGCGAGGGCAACCACCATCATGACCAGCTTGATGTAGTGCAGGGCGATGGCGGCGTTGCTGTAGCCGAAGGCCTTGAGCACGGCCACCTGTTCGCGCTGGGTGGTGACCAGGCGGTTGACCACGATGTTGAGCAGGAAGGCGGCGACGCCGAGAAAGATCACCGGAAAGATGCGCGTGATGGTTTCCAGCTGCTTGAATTCCTCGCTGAGAAATTTGTGCGACAGCTGATCGGCGCGGGCGTAGGCGCCGAGTCCGCCGTAGGGCGCGAGCACGTCGTCGATGTGGTCGATTACCTCTTCCACGCGGCGGCTGCCGTCGAGGCGGATGACGACGCTGTTGAAGGCGCCCTTCATCTCGTAGGCGTAGCCCAGCGGCGTGCGCGCCATCCACATCACCGCATAGCGCAGCTCGTCGGGGAAGAAGGCGCCGGGGCGCAGCTGGTAGATGTGCTCCGGCGACATAGCCGTGCCGACGATGGTGAACACGCGGCGCTTGCCCTTGATGATCACCGGCAGCTTGTCGCCGGGATGCAGGCCGTGGGCGGTGGCGAAGGAGTGATCGACGACGACCTCGTCGTCGCGTCCGCTCTCCACGCTGCGGCCCTGGCGCATGTACAGATCGTTGAGCAGCGCCGGACCGTGGTCCGGCAGGGAGGTGATCAGGGCGGTAATGGTTTCGGGGAAGTCCGGCATGTCCACCGAGCCCCAGGCGGTGACCCGTGTATCGGCCACCATGACGCCGGGAATCTCTTCCAGGCGCTGGCTGACCGATTGCGGCGCACGTTTCAGCGTGACAAAGGCGTCGGCGAAGCGGTAGTCGCGGTAGTAGTCGCTGCGGCTTTGTTGCAGCGAGTCCAGAGTGCTGCCGAACATGATGTAGGTGGCGACGCCGCAGGCCATCACCAGCATGATGGCGAACATCTGCGCGCGCAGTTGCCACAGGTCACGCCACAGCTTGCGGTCGAGGGCGGTCATGGCGCTACCAATGCAGCTCCTTCGGGTCCAGTTTCCGGGTGTTGCGCTCGACGCTGGCGACGCGGCCGTCGCTGATGTGGATGACGCGATCGGCGATGGCGGCGATGTCGCTGTTGTGGGTGATCACCACGGTGGTGGTGCCCAGCTCGTGATTGATGCGGCTGATAGCCTCCAGCACCACGATGCCGGTGGTGACGTCCAGCGCGCCGGTGGGTTCGTCGCACAGCAGCACGGCGGGATTCTTGGCGATGGCGCGGGCGATGGCGACGCGCTGCTGTTCGCCGCCGGAGAGCTGGGCCGGGAAGTGATCCAGCCGGTCGCCCAGGCCCACCAGGCGCAGGGCCTCGTCCGGGGCCATGGGCCGTTCGGCGATCTCGGTGACCAGTGCGACGTTCTCCCGCGCGGTGAGAGAGGGAATGAGGTTGTAGAACTGGAACACGAAGCCGACGTGCTCGCGCCGGTAGCGGGTGAGGGCGGTGTCGTTGTAAACGGAAAGGTCGTGGTCCTGGTAGCGCACCGCACCGGTGGTCGGCACGTCGAGGCCGCCGAGGATGTTGAGCAGGGTGGACTTGCCGCTGCCCGACGGGCCGAGCATCACCACGAATTCGCCCGGCCACAATTCCAGATCGACCCCGCGCAGTGCCTGTACCTGCACTTCGCCCATCTGGTAGATCTTGGTCAGGCCGCGCGCCTCGAATACGGCGCGGGTGCTCGTGCTCGATGATTCCATGCCGACGTTCCTGTCTCGACTAAACGTAGGAGCAATTGTTGCGATAGCGCATTGATTGCCCCAGGCAGCGAATCGCGCCGGTGGCGCTCCTACAGGAAGAACCCACTATACGCCGATGCGCTCACTCACTGTTTTTGGCTGCGCCGCTGCGCCACTGCGCCGCCTTGGCCGGATCGAGCGCCAGGCCCATCAAGCCCTGCGCGTAGGCCTGAACCAGGGCCTCCCGCGCCTCGCGGCTGCCCTTGGCTACCGCCTGCTCCCACAGTTCGATGGCCCTGGCCGCATCCTGTCCGGTGCCTATGCCGTAGGCATACATCACACCCAGGTTGTACATGGCCGGCACATGGCCGCGCGCTGCGGCATGCTCGAACAGCGGCAGGGCCTGACGGTCGCTGCGGAACACGCCGTCACCGGAGATGTACATCACCCCGAGGTTGTACATGGCGTCGGTATTCCCCTGATTGGCGGCCTGGGTGTACCACTCGTGTGCCTGCTTCATATCGCGCGCCACGCCCCAGCCTTTGTGGTACAGCAGGCCCAGGTTGTACTGCGCGTCGGCATTGCCCTCCTGTGCCAGTGGCTGCCATAGTTGCAGGGCCCTGGCGTAATCCCTGGCCTTGAAGGCGGCGACGCCGTCTTCCAGCGGGCCGGCGAGGGCGATATCGGTAAACAGAGCGAGGGTGATCAGGAGCATGAGGGATTTCATGACCGCTATTTCACCATGTCCGGCAAGCGATGGGAAATTGTCGCAGGGCATGGCTTTCGCTGCGGGCACAAGTGCGGCGTTAGCAGGCGGTAGATAAAGCGGATGGCCGAGCCACGCTTTCTCTGCGACGAAATGCTGCAGCGCCTGGGACGCTGGCTGCGCGCGGCGGGCTATGACACGGCCATCGCCACGGCGGGCGCGGACGACGGCGAACTGGCGCGGCAGGCGGTGGCCGAGGAGCGCTGGCTGCTGACCCGCGACCGGGAGATGGCGCTCCTGCGCAACGGTCATGGCCGGGTGGTCTGGCTGGAGCAGAATGCGCTGCCGGAACAGATCGCCGCCGTGACGCAACGCTTTGCCATCGACTGGCTGCGGCGGCCCTTTTCCCGCTGCCTGGACTGCAATACCCCCATCATCCCGGCCAGTCCGGCGCAGTATGCGCAATTGCCGGAAGGGGCGCTGCTGATCTCGCCGCAGGCGTGGTACTGCCCGCGGTGCGACAAGCTCTACTGGGAAGGCAACCATGTGAGGCGCATGCGCCACACGCTGGAGCATTTCGCGCGTGCCGAGTGGGTCATCGCCGCTGACTGAGCAACAGATTCCGCGCCGCGTCCGTGGGTAGCGCTGTGCAATGTGTCCGCTGAGCAAGGGGGGCATGCGGGCGTGGCATACCTGGATCTGGTTAGCCGTGATGCATGTCGTGACTGAGGGACAGGACACCGCCCCCGTTCGAGAGGTGGCATGTGGTTTCTGGCAGCGTCGCTGCGTAACAAAGAGAAAGCCGCCCGATGGGCGGCTTTCTCTTTTCTGCCGAAGCGTTTCCGGCTAGCGGGGCAGCAGCAGGAACTCCAGCAGCGCCTTCTGCGCGTGCAGGCGGTTCTCCGCCTGGTCCCACACCTGGCTGTGGGGGCCGTCGATGACGGAGGCCGCCACTTCCTCGCCGCGGTGGGCGGGCAGGCAGTGCAGGAACAGGGCGTCGGATTTCGCCGCGGCCATGATGGCGTCGTTCACCTGGTAGGGAGCGAAGTCGCGTAGGCGCTGCTGCTGCTCGTCTTCCATGCCCATGCTGGCCCACACATCGGTGGTGACCAGGTCGGCAGCGTGTGCGGCCTCGAGCGGATCGCGGAACAGGCACACGCTGTCGCCGGCGGCGGCGACGATGGCCGGGTCCGGTTCGTAGCCCTGCGGCGTGGCGATGTTGAGACGGAAGCCGAACTGGCGCGCCGCCTCGATGTAGGAATTGCACATGTTGTTGCCGTCGCCGATCCAGGCCACGGTCCTGCCCTCGATGTCGCCGCGATGCTCCACGTAGGTCTGCATGTCGGCCAGCATCTGGCAGGGGTGGAAGGCGTCGGTCAGGCCGTTGATCACCGGCACGCGCGAATGGGCGGCGAAGCGCTCGATCTGTTCGTGGGCGTAGGTGCGGATCATCACCACGTCGACCATGCGCGACAGTACGCGCGCGGTGTCTTCGATAGGTTCGCCGCGGCCGAGCTGGGTATCGCGCGGCGACAGGAAGATGGCATGGCCGCCGAACTGCACCATCGCCACTTCGAAGGAGACGCGGGTGCGGGTCGAGGATTTCTCGAACACCATGCCCATCACCTTGCCCTGGAGCGGCTGATAGACGGTACCGGCCCGTTGCATGGCCTTCAGTTCGATGGCGCGGCGGAGGAGCTGATTCAGCTCCTCCCGGCTCGCGTCCTGTAGGTTGAGGAAGTGTCGTACAGCCACGGTGCTATCTCTTTTAGGCGGCGTTTTCCCGCAGGAAATCATTCACCAGGGCACTTACCTGCTGCACGATCTGGTCGGCTTCGGCGTCGCTCAGGATCAGCGGTGGCAGCAGCCGGACAGTGCGCTCGGCGGTGACGTTGATGAGCAGGCCCTGCTCCAGGGCACGCTTCACCAGTTCGCCGCAGGGGCGATCCAGTTCGATGCCGATCATCAGGCCCTTGCCGCGAATGTCGGTTACGTGGGCATTGCCGTTCAGCGCTTCGGCCAGGCCGAGCAGCATGCGCGTGCCGAGGTTTTCGGCGCGGGTGGCAAGGTCGTTCTGTTCCAGCACGTCGAGCACGGCGAGGCCGGCGGCGCAGGCCAGCGGATTGCCGCCGAAGGTGGAGCCGTGGTTGCCGGGCTTGAACAGTTCGGCGGCGGCGCCGCGCGCCAGGCAGGCACCGATGGGCATGCCGTTGCCCAGGCCCTTGGCCAGGGTCATCACGTCGGGCAGCACGCCTTCGTGCTTGCAGGCGAACATCTCGCCGGTGCGGCCCATGCCGGTCTGGATTTCGTCGAGCATCATCAGCCAGCCGTGGGTGTCGCACAGCTCGCGGATGTCGCGCAGATAACCTTCGGTCGGCACCTGCACGCCGCCTTCGCCCTGGATCGGTTCCACCAGAATGGCGGCGACGCCGACGCTGTTCTTGGCGACGGTGCGGATGGCTTCCACGTCGTCATAGGGCACGCGCACGAAGCCGGTGACCAGCGGCTCGAAGCCGGCCTGCACCTTGCGGTTGCCGGTGGCGGAGAGCGTGGCCAGGGTGCGGCCGTGGAAGCTGCCTTCGGCGACGATGATCAGCGGGGTGTCGATGCCCTTCTGGTGACCGTACAGGCGCGCCAGCTTGATCGCGGCCTCGTTGGCCTCGGCACCGGAATTGGAAAAGAACACGCGATCCATACCTGCAGCGCGCACCAGGCGTTCGCCCAGCGCCTGCTGGTTGGCGATGCCGTACAGATTGGAGGTGTGCACCAGGGTCTGCGCCTGGCGGCACAGCGCCTCGGCGACCTTGGGATGGGCATGGCCCAATCCGCACACCGCCACACCGCTGACGGCATCGAGATATTTCTTGCCATTGCTGTCCCACAACCACGCGCCCTCACCTTTTTCGAAGGTGACCGGCAGGCGGGCGTAGGTGGTCATCAATGCATCGGACATGATGTGTTACCTGAAAAATATGCAACCCAGAAAAACAAAAAAGGCAGCCTCCTCGGAGACCGCCAGTCGTCCACTGGGAACCGATTCTACTGACTCTGCGGGGAGGGTGCAAATCCCCCGGAAGTGGTGCGGAATTGCGTTTTATGGAGCCGGGGGCGGCGCCTGCCGCCCCCGGTCCGTGACGTGGCTCAGGCGAGGTTCTTCGCCACGAAGTCCCAGTTCACCAGGTTCCAGAAGTTTTCCACGTATTTCGGGCGGGCGTTGCGGGTGTCGATGTAGTAGGCATGCTCCCACACGTCGCAGGTCAGCAGCGGCTTCTTGTCCGTGGTCAGCGGGCAGCCGGCATTGGAGGTGTTGACGATCTCGACGGCGCCGTCCTTGTTCTGCACCAGCCAGGTCCAGCCGGAGCCGAAGTTGGTGACGCAGGAGTTGGTGAACTTCTCCTTGAAGGCGTCGAAGGAACCGAAGGCCTTGGTGATGGCGTCGGCCAGGGCGCCCTTGGGTTCGCCGCCGGCATTGGGGGCCATGCAGTTCCAGTAAAAGGTGTGGTTCCACACCTGGGCGGCATTGTTGAACACGCCGCCGGCCGGCGCCTTCTTGACGATGTCTTCCAGGGACAGGTTCTCGAACTCGGTGCCCGGGATCAGGTTGTTCAGGTTGGTGACGTAGGCCTGGTGGTGCTTGCCGTGGTGGTATTCCAGGGTCTCGGCGGAGATGTAGGGTTCCAGGGCATTCTTGGCGTAGGGCAGTGCCGGCAGTTCGTGCTTCATGAAAGTGCTCCTTTAGTTTCGAGTTTGAGTCCTGACCAACATAGTGGGGGTGTTGCCGGGCGCCCGACAGGGGTTGGCGGGCACCCAAAAAGAAAGACCGCCTGCGCGGTCAATAACCTATATATTTGGTAAAGATTACCGAGTTTCAAGGGTTTTGTACACCCTGACGCCGGATGAGGCGGAGGCCCAGAAGCAGCGTGAGTATAGCCCCGTAGATGAGCGGCTCGCGCAGATCGGCCTTCACCATCAGGGTGAAATGCACCACCGCCAGGATGGCGGCGGGATAGATCAGGCGATGCAACCGTTTCCAGTTACGGCCCAGACGGCGCTGGGATGTCTGGTTGGAGGTGAGTGCCAGCGCCAGCAGCAGCAGCCAGGCCAGCATGCCGGTGGTGATGAAGGGCCGCTCGACGATGTCCTCCCAGATGGCGACCCAATCGAAGAACTGATCCAGCAGCGCATAGGCCAGCAGGTGCAGCACGGCATAAAAGAAGGTGAACAGGCCAAGCATGCGCCGCAGCCGCACCGGCCAGCCCCAGCCAGTGAGCCGGCGCAGCGGCGTGGCGGTGAGGGTGAGCAACAGCAGGCGCAGTGCCCAATCACCGAGATAACGGATGATGGTCTCGATGGGGTTGGCACCCAATGCCCCGAGCAGTGCCTGGGCCAGCAGCCAGGCCAGGGGCGTCAGGCAGAGCAGGAAGACGGCGCGCTTGAGCCAGAACTCGTTCAACCCGGAAAGTCCATTAGAGGGCGCGATGATCGCGCCGAGATTGGGATTCACAAGGGATTTTCTGAGGGAGCGCAATACCGGGCTGTATTGCCGACCGAAGAAAATCCCTTGTGGATTCAAAGATCAAGCGAGGGCGAGCCATCTAATGAACTTTTCGGGTTTCAATACCATTTAGTCAGGTCCATGCCGCTGTAGAGCTGCGCCACCTGATCGGCGTAGCCGTTGAAGGGCAGGGTTTCACGCTTGCGCAGCTCGCCCAGGCGGCGTTCACGTTTCTGGCTCCAGCGCGGATGATCCACCGTCGGATTGACATTGGCATAGAAGCCGTATTCCTGCGGCGCCTGTTTGTTCCAGGCCGTGGGCGGCATCTGTTCGGTGAGCTGGATGCGGACGATGGACTTGATGCTCTTGAAGCCGTATTTCCACGGCACCACCAGGCGCAGCGGCGCGCCGTTCTGGTTGGGCAGTACCTCGCCGTACAGGCCGACGGCGAGGATGGCGAGCGGGTGCATCGCTTCGTCCATGCGCAGGCCTTCCACGTAGGGCCAGTCCAGCACGCGGCGCTGCTGTCCGGGCAGTCGCTCCGGATCATGCAACGTGGTGAAGGCGACGTACTTGGCGCGTGAGGTGGGCTGGAAGCGTTGGAGCAGGTCACCCAGCGGAAAGCCGACCCAGGGGATCACCATCGACCAGGCCTCGACGCAGCGCAGGCGATAGATGCGCTCCTCCAGGACATGGGGCTTGAGCAGATCCTCCAGGGTGTAGGTACCGGGCCTTTCCACTTCGCCATCGATGGTGACAGACCAGGGCTCGGTCTTGAGCAGGGCGGCGTTGCGCGCCGGGTCGTCCTTGCCGGTGCCCAACTCGTAGAAATTGTTGTAGGTGGTGATGTCCTTGTAACTGTTTAACGGTTCGCTGGTACTGAGCGGGCTGCGCGGCAAGGAGTCGAAGCGGCGCGGCGCTGCCTGTAGGGCGGACGGCAACAGCAGAGCACCGCCCGCAGCCAAAGCGGTACCGAGAAACCGGCGTCGCTCGCGATAGACTGATTCGGGGGTGAGCTCGGAAGGGAGGATGTCGCTGGGGTGCAGGAGGCGCATGTTCAGTACCTTGAGCAAGAGAAATGCGGTGAAATAAACATAGCAGTATGGAATGGCATCGACGCGGCGAGTTCAGTGCAGTGCGCTGATTCAATGATTGCCTTACTATGTGTGCGTCTATCTGATGAGTCGGTGATTTCCCTGCCATGAACCCTGAAGTGCAACAGCGCCTGCGTAGTACCTTCCCCGACCTGCTGACTGGCGACGCCGGCTTGCTGGAGCGCTTTCTGCGCGAGACCGTGGTGCGCACCCTGCCGCCGGGGCAGGTGGTGTGCCAGCAGGGCGACAGTTGCGGTTATCTGCCGCTGTTGCTGTCCGGTCGGGCGCGGGTGTTCAAGACTGCAGAATCGGGGCGGGAGATCACCCTGTACCGCATCGACGCCGGCGACAGTTGTGTGCTCACCGCCTCCTGCATCATGAGCGACATTCCCTTTCCCGCCCTGGCCGTATCGGAAACGGAAGTGGAGGCGGTGCTGATCCCGGCGGGCAGCGTGCGCGCCTGGATGGGTGAGTCGGCCGCCTGGCGCCGCTATCTGTTCGGCCTGGTGGCGCGGCGCCTGGCCGACGTCATCGCGGTGGTGGAGGAGGTGGCGTTCCGGCGCATGGATGCGCGGGTGGCGGCGTGGCTGCTGGAGCATGCAGCCGGCGGCGTGGCCCATACCACCCACCAGGAACTGGCGGTGGACTTGGGCAGTTCGCGCGAGGTGGTGAGCCGCATCCTGCGCGATCTGGAGAACGAGGGGATGATCCGGCGCCAGCGTGGCGAGATCGAGCTGCTGGAGCATGCGCGTCTGCAGCGCCTGGCCGCTGCGTGACATAGTCACAGACAGGTGGCGGTCCCTTGTCTATCCTTGCCGACAGTTCCCAATCACTGTGCAAGGAGACTCACATGAAGGCAAACGTCGGTACCGTAGACAAGGTTGTTCGCATCATCGCCGGTCTGGCCATCATCGGCTGGGGCGTCGCCGCCGGCAACTGGCTGGGCGCCATCGGCATCATCCCTCTGGCCACCGCGCTGCTGGGTTTTTGCCCGGCCTACAGCCTGATTGGTGTCAACACCTGCGGCACCAAGAAGTAAACATCCGTAGTGGCGCATACGAAAGGCCGCCCGCGCAAGCGGGCGGCCTTTTTTGTCCAGGGACGGACTTATGCCGCGGAGGCCATGGATGGCCGGGAGCGGCGCTTGTCCAGGGACGGACTTATGCCGTGGAGGCCATGGATGGCCGAAAGCGGCGCTTTGTCCGCCAGCCTTCGTGTAAACTCGATATGCAATATGGTCATGGACCCGCAAGGGAGGGAGACATGGCGCAATATCCGCAACACGTGCAGTTCGGCGGCCGGCTGCTACTGATCGGTTTCGGCGCCATTGGGCGCGGAGTGTTGCCGCTGCTGCTGCGGCACATCGGCCTGCGGCCCGAACAGATCACCATTCTGCGGGCACATGCCGGCGATGAGGACATCGTGCAGGCCTGCGGTGTGACGCAGCGGGTGGAACCGTTGCGGCGCGACAACTACCGCGCCATCCTCGACCGCCACGTCGGCCCCGGCGACTTTCTGCTCAATCTGGCGATCAATGTTTCCAGCCTGGCGTTGATCGAGTACTGCCAAGAGCGCGGCGTACTGTATCTGGATGCCTGCATCGAGCCGTGGGAAGGTGGTCATTTCGATACGTCGTTGACCCCGGCACAGCGCTCCAACTATGCCTACCGCGAAGCGGCGCTGGAACTGCGCCAGCGCTACGGCGCGGGGGCGACGGCGGTGGTGAACCACGGCGTCAATCCGGGACTGGTGTCCCACTTTCTGAAACAGGCACTCGTCAATCTGGCAGCCGACAGCGGCCTGTCTGCTGCGGCACCGACGATGAAGGAAGAGTGGGCGCAACTGGCCCGCACCCTAGGGGTAAAGGTGATCCATGTGGCCGAGCGTGATAGCCAATACGGACAGACGCCGAAGCGGCGTGGCGAGTTCGTCAACACCTGGTCCAGCGAGGCCTTCGTCGACGAGTCCTGCCAGCCGGCGGAGCTGGGTTGGGGCACGCATGAGCGGCACTGGCCGGCCGCTGCTCGGCGTTATGGTTTTGGCCGTGACTGTGCCATCTATCTGGAGCGGCCCGGCGCCTCGGTGCAGGTGCGCAGCTGGGTTCCCAGCGAAGGGCCGTATCGCGGTTTTCTCATCTCCCACGGCGAGGCCATTTCCATCGCCGATTATCTGTCGGTGCATGACGGCGAGGGGTTGGTCTATCGACCCACCGTGCACTATGCCTACCACCCCTGCGACGATGCCGTGCTGTCGCTGCATGAACTGGCCGGCAAGAACTGGCACATGCAGCCGCAGCTGCGGCTGATGATGGACGACATCATTGCCGGTATCGATGAGTTGGGCGTGCTGCTGATGGGCCACACCAAGGGAGCCTACTGGTACGGATCGCAACTGTCGTCCGACGAGGCGCGCCGCCTGGCGCCGTACAACAGCGCCACTACCCTGCAGGTGACCGCCGGTGTGCTGGCCGGTGTGGTATGGGTGCTGCGGCATCCAGCCCAGGGGATCACCGAGCCGGACGAGATGGATTACGCCGAGGTGCTGAAGGTGGCAGGGCCCTATCTGGGGCCGATGGTCGGCGTCTACACCGACTGGACACCGCTGGAGGATCGCGCCCATCTGTTCAAGGAAGAGGTGGATCGCGATGATCCCTGGCAGTTCTGCAACGTTCTGGTGACGTGATCAGGTGTTGTCGAGTACAGCCCAGTCGCTGGCCTGGGTTGTCTTGATACGATTGCGACCGCTGGCCTTGGCGCGATACAGCGCCCGGTCGGCACCGGCGATAAGCCGCTGGCTGGACTCTCCCCGCCCCGGTGTCAGGGTGCAGATACCGATGCTCATGCTGACGGAGTCGCCGATGGGGGAGGCGGCATGGGGAATGCACAAGGCCGCGACGATTTGCTGCAGCCTCTGCGCAACGGCATGCGCCCCGACTTCATCGGTTTCCGGCAACAGGATCACGAACTCCTCACCGCCGTAGCGTGCGACCAGGTCCGCCGGACGCTGCACGGCCAGGCTGAGCGCGCTGGCGATACTCTTCAAGCAATCGTCACCGGCCTGATGGCCATAACAATCGTTGTATTGCTTGAAGTAGTCGATGTCGATGAGCAGGGCCGAGAGGGGTGTGTCCTGGCGCATGGAACGCAGCCACTCCTGTTCGAGTGCCTGCGTGAAGGTGCGCCGGTTGGCAATGTTGGTGAGGCCATCCAGCGCAGAGAGACGGTGCAGTTCCTGGATGATTTCACGCACCCTGGTTGCCATGATATTGAAGGCGGCGGCGACGATGTGCACCTCCTCGATGCCGCGTTGGGTTACCAGCGTTTCGTTTTTCTCATGCACGGCATGCTCCATCTGCGCGATCATCTGGTGTACCGGCTCGAACAAATGGCGATTCAACAGCCAGAAGGCCAGGGTCAATACCAGCAGGATCAGAATGAAGAAGGAGAATGACGTGACCAGCTGGGTACGACGCATATCCTGATAGAGCAGGTCGGCGTCGGTGTACGCGGTCAGGTGCAGCACTGTGCCGTCGTCGATGCCGCGCAGCGCGTACTCCATGGCGACATAGCGCGGATCATGTTCGTCGATTTCCTCCGGATGCAGCAGCTCCTCGCCACGGGGGCCGTGAATGCCGAAGGGCATGTTGATCATTTCACCCACCTTGCGCAGATTGAACAAGGGCGCGATCACTACCTCCAGATACCCTTCTGCGCGCAGGCCGCCCACCGGCACCAGTACTGAATAATGCGGCTCGCGTGACGTCAGCCATAGCCCGCTCATGGCCTTGAGACGATCTGCGCCCTGGCGTGTCGCCACCAGCTGAATGAACCTGACTGGCAGCAGCGGCAGATCATCTTGCCCGCCTGTCGCAAGCAGATTGAGTTCCGTGTCGTAGGCGCGCAGCGCCACCAGATCCAGGTGGCCTGCCTCGGCATGACCCTTGCTGAAAGGATCTTGCAGGTGTAAGCGCAAGGTCTGCGCGTCATGGATTTGCAGGCGACGCTGCAGCGAGCCGCCGAGTGTGATGGCATGGCTGCGTGCCTGACGCAGCACTTCCTGTGCGGCCACCTCGATGACGCGGGACATGCTGTCAGTGCGATAGTCCAGGGCTGCGCGGCGGAACTGATGTTGTGAGACAGCCATATGCACCACGGCGATCAGTACCACCGCCAACAGCATGACGGAGATGAGGGTACGGAGTGATATCCGTTCCATGCGCAGGTTCCCCTTAACGCGCTATGGGCAGTTCCTTTTGTAGCCACTCCTGCCAGCCGCCGCGGAACCAGTAGATGGCACGATAGCCCCAGGTGCTGGCCTTGGCAGCAGCATTGCTGCTGCGCAGGCAGCGCTCGCCGTTGCAGTAAAACAGCAGCGGCGTGCTGCGATCGGGCGCGATACGGGACAGCGCGGCTTCCGTCATGTCGGTGTCGAGCAGATTGAGAGCGCCGGGAATGTGTCCCTTGGCATGCTCCTCACTCAGACGGGCGTCGATAATGATCAGATTGGGTGTGGTTTGTATGAGCAGTATGGCCTGTTCAGCATCCATCACGGTGGCGCCGGACAACTGCTCGGGTGCCAGCGGTTTGTCCGCGAAAACAGGCAATGCCAGGCCTAAAAGCAGAAAGCATGCGAAATATTTCATCGTGAACTCCCCCGCGTGTGTTTGTTGTGTGTTCTGCGTACGCGCCAGGAACTACGCCGGTTCCTTGCTTAACGGTACGCTCCGTCAAGGGGGGTGGCAACCTACAGCTTTCATCAGGAATTTCTTTGTCGCCAAGGTGATGCAGGTTTTTTGCGTGGGCGCAAAAAAAGCGGGGCATTGCTGCCCCGCTGCGGATGTTGCACGGCGTATCGGAGCGGAATTAGCCGATGGCTGTTTCGGCCGCGTCCTTCTCACCCTTGTTGTCGACCCAGGAGAGGGCGATCTTGTCGCCCTTCTTGGCGCCGGAGAACTCGATGGAGAGATAGGGGTTGGCGGAGATGGCGGCGCCCCAGGCGGCATTGAGCACGTTCTTGCCG
>Ga0172382_10007454_pt1 | contig 15509 bp, 14 predicted proteins | sample Leawel138RmetaG_FD_122245 | JGI IMG/M metagenome (GOLD analysis project Ga0172382, IMG submission 122245) | Leachate microbial communities from a municipal landfill in Southern Ontario, Canada - Leachate well 138R metaG | ecosystem: Engineered > Solid waste > Landfill > Unclassified | place...
GATAATTTGAGCAAAACGGTGACAAAGAGGGTGGCCTTCTAGTCCGTGACAGTGGCCTTATCTGACCGTGAGGGTGGCCCTCTTTCTCCGTGAAGGTGGCCTTATTCGATCGGAATACTCATAAGACGGTCGGAGCTTGCCTCTCTTTTTATCAGCTTGACCACAATGTCATCTTGCTGGGCATTGAAAGCCTCAACCATCGGTTCGACATAATTCATATGGGTCTCGTGACCCCACACTTCAATCTCGATTGGTGCTCCTAACACGGGAATGCTCCCACCAAGGATTATTACTGAACAAGCAACCAAAAACAGCAATATCTCATGTCTTTTCATTGGTGCGACTCCTCTCTTAGCTAGTAATGACTAATCCAAGGACCAAAAGGTTGCCATCAAAACAGGTTTCCGATGCACGAACTCCTTTTGGTAATAGACGGTCATGATTGTCCCGTCATCTAGCTGTATCGACGCGGGGTAACCTAGATCACCGTCTGGCGCATCATCCCTGATAATGATCTCATCATACTTGTTGAAGTCCAATCCATCGTCACTGATGCGCGCCCGTTGCCCATAGGGTTGCCAACGATACCCGTAGCTCAGTAGCAGTCTTCCATCAGCAAGGAGCGTACAATGGGGCGGGTATCCCTTGAAATCGGCTTGATAAGGCTTACTCCAAGTCTTACCGTAATCATCGGAGTAAGTGATCCACATATAGGGGATCAAACCATAGGGATTTCCGTATTCATCATCACCAGTTGTATGAGCCCTAATATATACGACAATGCGACCACTGGGCATCTGCATGAAATGGGGTTCCCAATATCCGAGACCATAAATCTTCTTGTTTTCCACAACATATTTGGGCAAGTTAAAGATAATACCCGTTGTACTCCATGTATCTCCTTGATCCGTCGAAGTATAGGCTGTTGCCGTATTTCCTGAAATGTTGCCCACGGCAAACAAACTGCCGTCGCCCAATTCAATCGGTCCATGGGGCTGGAAAGGATAGGGAATCAGATCCGACCAAGTCTCTCCTCGATCTTTGGATTTGATTATATAACCACCACCATACTGCTTCACAAGCTCTGAGGCCCTCACAGGGTCGATGGTACTGCTGTCTATGCCTTCCCACCACGCAACACGGGAACTAACGATGATGGTATCATCTTGTGTAACCATAATCCCTGGGTCGCGATCATCTAGCACCGTATCTACCACCACGGTACCATCATCCCAAGTTCTGCCATTATCCTTTGATCTATACAGAACGACCTTTCCATGACAATGGGTGTGACCCTTACCCTCGTAGGTAACCACCAAAAGCTCCCCATCGGATAACTTGGCTACTGTTGGCCATGCGTAATATACATTCGGTCTTTGGGCGATAATCACCGTATCATGTTCTTTACCTTCACCACGTGTCTGAGCTTCTGTGACCGGTACCGATACCTCATCCTTCTTAGCGTCGTACAACTGCAATTCCACCTGTACCGGGAAGTGTGTCGCCCTTAGGCCCACGTAAATATCATACTCACCCTTTAGGTCAGGGAAAAACCGCAGGGCAGGTACCGGGGTGTGGGCACCAGCATAAAGGCTCTTGTTGCCTATGCCACCCATATGATCACTTCGTACAGCCCATTTGCCACCACTTCGTTGGTACATCTGAAAGTCCTGTTGATTCGAGACGCCTACAAGGGAGGCAGCTGGTTGTAGCTTATCAAACTCGGTCCACAAGCCTTCGGCACCTGTCTTAGAGTTGACAAATCGAAAATAGTCGATGAAAACTGTCTCACCCACACTGTCGATTTCAATACCTTTTCCCGTTAGATCAACATTTTTTATCCACAATTGCTCTTCCCACCAATGGTGCTCGGGAGTAGCCAGTGAAGCTGTAATCACATCCAAGCCTCCTTCTTCTGCAGTCAATACACTTGCTTGCACCAATAGCATTAACATGATAAATAAAGCAACCTGCGTTCTTGCCATGCATCCTTCTTCCCTTCTGCGGGCAAAGACCTAGTAACAACATGGACATTCGGAGTGGTCATGACCCACAACTATTCGATTCAGACTGTTGTTTTTCCGACTGAAGACATTACTTTCGTCCCCAGCGCCACGTTCTACCGCGTAGCCCAGTGGGTACAGTCTACAATAGGTCAACCGATGCATCTGTGGGGGTAAGGCTAATGGGCTTTTGCCTATCGCAGATACATCAACTAGGACCAGTCACTCATTCAAATCCACTACTCGTAACCCAAACCGGTTTGGATCATGTGTGGCACGAACACAAACATAAATGTCATACGCACCGCTTAGTCCCGGATTCAAGGTAACATTGGGAACCTGTTCCATATCGGCATTGGCATTAAGGCTTTGACCACCTACATCACCCATATTCGCATCTATCCGGATACCCCATTGGTCAGCTATATCTGCATATGCAGCGTAGCCGTCAACCTCAACCCATGCACCTTTAGGCATTAGACTTGTAAACTTCGTCCAGGTTAATGCCTGGCCTCCATCGATAGGGGCGAACCGAAAGTAGTTGATTAACACACGATCTCCTAGATACTTGATCTCGATACCCTTACCATCTAGTTCTACCCCTGACTTCCATAGGACTTCTTCCCACCAGTGATAGTCGGTTCTACCCTCTGAAGCTGTAATCACGTCAAACTCCGCTTCTGCGGCAAATGCTGTAACATACATGCTCAGTAACATCATAGCAACTAGGATCAATCCCGTTTTCTTCACCGTTTCGGTCCCCCTTTGGCCAGAATATCCCATTTCAAATACGACGCCTTACACCTAATCAACTAGCCGCAGCCCAACACGACTTACAGCGTCTACTGCTCTGATACTAATATAGATACTATAGGTACCCGTCAGCCCGGGATAGAAACTAACATTGGGCAACTGCTCCATGTTTGTGTGGGCGGCCAGGCTTTGGCCACCTGTAGCACCCATATTGGCATCTGTTCGTATCCCCCATTTGTCGGTAATACCCACATAGGCCTGGGAGCCGTCTGCTTCAATCAATGCTTCTGCCGGGAGAAGACTCGTAAACTTTGTCCAGATTATTGGTTCAGTACCATCATCAGGAACGAACTTGAAGTAGTTGATTAACAGGCGATCTCCTAGATACTTAAGTTCAATGCCTTTGCCATCAAGTTTTACTCCTGACTTCCACAACATCTCCTCCCACCAATGGTATGTAGCTGTACCCTCTGGAGCCGTCATCACATCAAAATCTGCTTCTGCAGCAAACGCAGTTATGTGTACACTAAGCACCAATAACGCAACGATCATTAATACAGCCTTTTTCATAGTCATTATTCCTCCCTTTAGGTCGTGCATTTGATTTCACTACCAAATGTTACTCGGAATCGATCATTCTTAATCCAAAACAGCTTACCGCGTCTACTGCCCGGACATTGACGTAGATGTTGTACTTACCTGTTAATCCGGGATTGAAGGTAAGGTTGGGTAATGGCTGCATATTCGCATGGGCAGTGAGACTCTGTTCACCTGTAGCACCCATATTCGCATCAATTCGTATGCCCCATTTGTCGGTAATACCTACATAGACCTGGGAGCCATCGGCTTCGATCAATGCTTCTGCCGGATGAAGACTCACAAAGTCAGTCCAAATCACCGGTTCTGTACCATCAACAGGCACAAACTTGAAGTAATTGATCAGCACACGGTCACCTGTGTACTTAATCTCAATGGATTTGTTGTCTAGCTCAACACCGCTTTTCCATAGAACATCCTCCCACCAATGGCGGGTAGGTTGGCCGAAGGGAGCCGTAATTAGTTCGAACTCAGGTCCGTCAATTCCTTCATCAAGATGGAAACACCCACCAATGGCCAATACAGCAAGCAGAACCGCACCATACTTCCAAATAGATTGCATACCTAATGTTACCTCCTCTTCATCTTGTTACTGACCGTGACTCCCCACGTGTAATTCACTTTTGAGTACAGAACCGAAAGCCACTAACCATCCTCCGCCTTTGGTCCCCATACTCAGTCTAGAAACCCTAACCCCCTTCCATCAACTCCGGTCGTTCTTACTCGTATAACCTAGAGCGTAATTTGATGCCATAGTAAGTTAACAACCATCCACAGTCTGATGATATGTAACGTAGTCCAATCCATATCATCGTAGATCTGATGAATGGATTATTGTATTTCTCATTATAATGTTTGATACTACGATTGTCAAGAGCTTCTTCTTAACCCGGTTCCCACCAGTACGCAGTGCTTTATCGGCTGTGTAACTGTAATCAAGACCGAAAAATAATCATAAACCCTTTTTGGATATTTGGCAATATTCAGTCCGGCAATATCGACATCGCTTCTTTTATCAGGGTGGAGGAATACTGTTAGCGCACATTATGTTGGGCTGTGGGATATGCGGTGATGAACCACCTTCCGAGAGAAGAAAATGAAAGGCGCCTATCAGGTCATTTGCGCTGTGCGGGTAGCTGTGCGACTGTTCTATGGCAGAAGGAACATGGCCCGATAGCATCTGAGCGGAATCCGTACGAACGGCCAAACGGTCTTTCTCAACAGTCAAAAGCTCTTCCGCCACATTCTAAGCAACAACGCTTGAAATTGTGCCTTTGTATATATCTAATCCGACATAGAGGGTAGAATATCTATAGGGTCAGCCTCCTCGTGTGTAGCTCTGGTCTAACTACTTGTTTTTGCTGAGGATAGTCAAGTCCAACCTACGTTCTGGCGAATGGGGCTGGCCCTGCCAGTAATCTATTGTATGGATTTTAACCGTTCAGTATAGGAATACGGAATTAGCTGCCGTAGAGTAGTTTCTTTGTACGCCTCTTCATCGTGGGATATCATACTTAGCGTTTTTGCGGATTCCTCACAAAGGCTGTAACCACATCGTGCAGGATCTCTAGTTCGTCTGCATCAAACACGCTCGCGTCAAACTGATCACTCGTCACCATAGCTTCATCTTCATAGTTACCGAAATAGCATACTTCGGTATCCACTACGCCAGTCTCCTATAAGTAGGCAAGCACGGTATCATGGTTCAATGGTGTTGGTCCGTAATCATGGGGAACCGGTCAATACAGACTCCTTAACCCAACCTGGCTGTAGGTTTCAAGCTTGTACCAGAGCAGCTAGTGGATTTCCATAGGGAGGCGGTATGTTAGATTATCTGGTCAGAAAACACTAAAGATCCAACCATGCAGCTGTTATGTTTGGCCGGATCTTCATGATAGTTCCGTTCTAGATGTCATATGCCGTCCTGATCTGTCCACAACCGTAAGCTAACCATGTAGACTAATTCTTGAATCTTTCCTAGTCTGCGTCCGGCAAGAGGACAGCCGTTTCATGTTCGTCATCCACCGTATTCATCATTTACGCGTTGCCCGAATTGCTATTGCTCCATCGAGACCCACTTTAGGCCCCTAATGTATCTTCCTTTAGTTCCTCATTAAACCAAGCGAAGTGCTTTGTTAACGCCTTCGTTGCTCCCGCAAGGTCCCCTTGTGCTAAAGCACTAGTGATCTCACGGTGTTCATCTAGGATCCGCCTTTGCTTATCCGCATAATACTTTAGGCCGTATACCCTCTCGCTCTGCACGAAGAAGTCCCCCACCACTGAGACAAATCTCTGGGTTACTTCACTATCTACACAGCGGAATAAAGTTTCGTGAAACCGAACATCTTCAGCCACAAAATCCTGTTCTGTACTACTGATGGCAGCCTCCATTTCTTGGAGTCTCTTTTCTAAACTCGCTACCGTCCTTGCCCGGAGCTTTTCATTCCCACCGATGTACTGTACTAGTCCTAGTTCCAAGATCAAACGCAGTTGATGCAATTCCCGCAGTCCATCGGGGCTGAAATACAAGCCATAGGCCATATTATCAATAAACTGGATGGGATCTACGTTCTTTACGACTGTTCCTTCCCGTCTACGGATCTCCACAACACCGAGCACAGAAAGACTCTTCACCGCTTCCCGCACAGATGACCTGCCTACACCAAACATCTCGGCAAGTTCATCTTCTGACGGCAACTTGTCCCCAGGTTGAAGATTCTGTTGAATAATGTATTTACGTAGATTCTCCGCCACCTGTTCATACAGGGGACGCCTTTCAATGGCAAGTATGTCACTTTTCAATTGCAACCCCGCCTCTTTCATAGATCTGATCAATCCAATAGCCAGCTCAATTATATAACAATACACCAAATTGTCAAATCAATCCATAGCATCTGCAGATGCGCTCCTAACCACAAAGAGCGATCCCTGCTCTCCCACTGTCTTCTGTCTGAGAAGCGACTACTTGCTTTGGGCTCTTTCTTTCCCCAGCTGCAACGCAGGGACTAGACGATTAATACAAGGCACATATGTACCACCCATATCGCTAATCTTATATCTGATCAATCGTGACATCGTATGTATCAATTGTAATTGGTCATGTAGGGATTGTCAAACCATCGCGACCACCATTTTTGCAGCGATCCAATAAAGCCATCCTGAATAAGGCCTTGCATACCAACGGTTCCGGGGATCCTCTTCGTCGAGTTGTTTGATCAGCACTTCCGCAATTGGGATGGGAACAACCGGCTAAAACATAGTGCTGATGCACAGTAATACTAAATCATGACACGGATAGACCCTTTAGACCAAGGATTCACAACAAATCCAATAGATCGATCCGCACGAATTGCCCGATAACGACCGCATATACCGGTATCGAAACCTATTCCTATCGGTGCTCTAGCGCTCACCTAGGTTCCCATAAAAGGTCTGATGTGCGCCAAAGCCCGGGTAAGACCTTCCTTTCCTGGAATCGTTCCTCCGTGCTCAATGGAAAGGAAGCCTGGAAAGTCCATCTTCTTAAGTGCTGCAACAATCTCTTTAGTGGGCACTATTCCTTCACCCACAATTACCTCCTTGTAAAAGTAACCAGATCGGTACGGCACGGGAAACACACCAACGATGGGATCATCTACAATATTCCAGTCTTTCAAATGTACATGTACCATCCTAGAAGATAAACGCTCCAAGGCCTCTAAGGGTTCTTGTCCTGCCAGAGAAAAATTGCCCTCATCATAAGTGAACCAAGAGTCGGGAGCCTTGCGGAGAACTCCTCTATCTGCTCAACACGACCCCGGAAGTCGGCGCGGGCCCCAAAGTCACTGACTGTGCGTGGCCCAGAGCTACCACTTCCTCAAGTACTGCTTGCCATCTTAAAGTCCGACCTACTTCCATTCAGGAAGTCCCCAAGCAAATTGAGCAGTAGCCGCCATACCCAGATGGAACATGACGGGTACATAATTGTACCAGGCTGTGGTGATGACTCCCTCTGCACCCGCCACTAGGCATCGCTCACACACCGTCTTGATATTCGGTATGAATCTCCAGTAATTGGGTAACGTATGGTAGCAATCTCCATTGCCTAGAGTAGTGGGCGCTCCAATGACCTTGAATCCCTTATCCTGGTAAAACTCAAGGTAGGGATACCCCTTAATTCGTTTGGGAAACTCCTCCCCGAGATAGGGACCATATACTGAAAGGAAGTCCTCCCCTAAGCTTTCCTCTAGGGGTACGGCTGTACCAAAATTCTTCATCATGGTCCTTTCAAGATCGGAGAGCTCATCATTCCAAGTAGAGTCCCAACCTTTATCGTAAATAGTAACCGGTTTTCCGCTTCTATCATATCTGGCAATGAAGTATGGACTACTCTTACTGGTGGTCCAGTACTCCCAGTACATAATAATAATATTCCGATCCAGATCATCTAGGGCCTCAGGATGAGAACAGAGCATATCATCCCAGATTATTGGTGTAACATCTCTGTCTTTAAGCCATTGACTCACCCTGTTTATGTAGTCCACATACAGCCTACTTACACCCCTTCTTTCTACCTCTTCCTTACACCTTGGGCAAGTGCCCATACGCCGGGCCTCATCGCCCCCGATATGGAAGTGCTTGATGCCAGGATGAAGGGATAAGACCTCCTCGGCGAGCTCTGCAAAGATCCTGAAGGAATCAGGATGCAGGGGGCACACCTGATCTTTATGAACCTCTTCTTCCCGGATGCAAGCATAGTGATCATGTTGTAGAAGATAATCCAGATGCCCGATGGACTGTTGCAGGGGAATGACATCTAGGCCATTAGCTTTAGCTATTCCCAGTAGCTCGGTTACATTATCGGTAGAAAGAGCCGTAGGAGCCTTGATCCGAGCATGCTTCTGGTATGGAAAACGGTTGGAATACTCAAAGAGTATGGTATTCAGTCTTAACTTTGCGGCATTGTTCAACACATATCTAGCCTCATCCATATCCATCTGCCGAAAACTATCAAAGTTTATGTGAAACCCCCTCATCTTTAAGGAAGGAGCATCCTCTATCTTTGCCTGCGGGAACCGACCATCAGGGGAAAACTGGAACAGGGTCTTTAACGCATGTCCTAATCCCACCTGGCTACCTGCAACCACTTTTAGGTTCTCTTGCTCAATGGAAACTTCATAGGCCTCTGGATTCATTACCCCTAAGCTTAGGGTTACATTCTTATCTTGGACCGTTGGGGACAAGCGAAAGGTATCGATCCACTCCTGTCGAATTTGTGCATCTCCGCCAATTAAGCCCCAGCCTTCTCCTAGTTCGACGTGTCCTTCGCTTTGGACTACCTTTGCTGGCCGAGGTACCACCCGATCCCAATGACTTTTAATTGTTATAAACACATTGACTCTCTCCTCGCCATGAACTAAAACTAGCCGCCTTAAGCAGCACCTGATTCATTGGACCCAACTTCTAACCTTGAAGAACTAGGTGCTTCCCCACCGTTTAAAGGAGCGCACCCTATTACTGTAGCTCGGTATTCGAGGAACATACTCATTCCTCTTGTCATTTCTTCTACTGCACTTTCCAGACTAAACGGCCCTGTATCCGTTTTCTACCGAGGGCTTAGGGCCCCTTTTCTCTTCTTTAGCTGTAAAAGAAAGGGTCTTGTGTATAAACGGTAATCGCCCATTTGGGGATTATCAAACCATTATGAAAAGTATCTTTTGATGGGGACTTACCGGGTTCTGATACCAAGAACCCGGTAAACTCAAAGGAATAGTATACGTCTTTGAACTACTTACCCCCGTTTGCTAGCAAAGCCGCCCGGGTCAATTGGTACCAGTCCCCATCCTTCGGGTAGTTGTTATAGGCCTTAAAGAAAGACAGGTTCGCATCATCGACGTTCATCTTCAGAGTCTGCAAAAGTGCATAATCGTTCAAGGACTCTGCAAAGACCTCCCAACGAAGGGAACTAACCGGACCATTAGCACCAGGATAAACCACAAAGGTATCCCCATAGGCCCAAAGTGGCCAGGCTTCCCCATCCAATACGTGATAGGGATCAATTAACTGGGTTGTGGACCGCTTGTACCAGTAGTTATAGCCCCAATGGAGGAATCCTAGGGACTCGAATCGGTAAAACAGCCAGCCAGCCCCGCGGATTTGGGCTAGGGGTGTATCTAGCAGTCGGTTCAGAAATGGTCCCCGGGGTCCACAACAGAAATAGTCCCAGCGGGCAATACCCTTCTCGTAGAATTTCTTCGATGTGCTGATACTAGCTACGGGAATATCCGTTAATCCTGATTCGGCAAAGGAAAGCTGACTTAATGCATCCATCACTTTCATCCAGGGAGCAAGCTCAGCTAAGATATGTCGCGCCTTTTTGTAATTGGGTAAGTGCTGTTGGTGCGGTTCATCGGACAGATGAAAGAAGGAGCGATCCATAATTCCTTCTTCATTAAGGAAGCGCTCAAAACTAGGCAAGAACTGCGAGAGAAACCCTGTATATACCTCGGAGTCTGCTGCAGTATCCGGCGGCCACAGTAATCGATCCTCATATACGCCATCGTAGTTTTCATAGATCCGAATCGCGCACTCAACGCCCCACTGGGAGAAAAGATGGGTCCACTCAAAATATTCCATACCACATGCCTCAGCCAACTCCACCCACTGTTTTACATCGCTCCAGTCGAATTCGTAGCTATTATCATTCTTTCGAATCCGTAGCAACTGGGTAGGACGTTTGACCCCATCGGTAGGGGGAGTAAACAAGGGTGTATGAAGTACATTGGTACCATGCTCCACAAGATCCAGAATATATGGTTTTACGATCTTCCAAAACCCACTGTCAAAGGGATTTACCCCGTACCAGTCACACAGGGCATCGGTGTAGAACCAATGGGTGACCGGAAAATCTTTGCGTTTCTCCACCACCACTGGATGGACAAATACATCGGTTTCCACAGCATAGGTCTCACCATTACTTAGCTTGAAGATAACACTAATCCGGTGCACACCAAGGGGACAATCCTCAGGACTTGTTACGGAAACCCAAAAGGACTCGGTTTCATTGCGGGCTAGAGTGGTCTCCACCTCCGTGAATAACGGGTCAGGGACAAATCCCGGGATGTATTCTAGACCGTCTAGCTCATCTTCCCGATTTTCAGTGTTAAACCGGGCAAAGGGTACGTGTCCTACCCGGCGCACCTGGACATCAAGCACATCGGAGTTCACTACTACATCCACAGTAAGGTTCTCGTCTGTAGCATTCCTGATGCAAGCTTGAAAGGAAGCTTTATCTTTACGCCCGAGGTCCAATCGCATATACCGGTTGGCCCTTGGTCTTGTTCTTTTGAATACTCGCTCCATGGAGCTAGCTGTCCAACAGCTGATCATTTTTCTACCCCTCCATAAAACTGACCTATATAAGGTCCAATCTTCAAAGTGCTGTGATGCTCCTACAGAATCCTTTGCAACGATCCCTGTAGGTTAATGATCTGTTGCTTATAGCCTCCATCACTCTCCAGGCTAACACAGGGTAACAGATCCAATTCCCCTATCCAAATCTCTCTCGACTAAGCATGACACCTCCATTCGCAAGACCTATTCCTATCGGTACTCTGGCCTCACCTAGCTTCCCATAAGGGGTCTGAGGTACGCCACAGCCCGGGCAAGGCCTTCCTTTCCCGGAATCGTTCCTCCATGCTCAATGGAAAGAAAGCCTGGGAATTCCATTTTCTTAAGTGCTGCCACAATTTCTGTAGTGGGCACGACTCCCTCACCCACAATTGCTTCCTTATAGAAGTAACCAGGTCGGTGCGCCATGGGGAACACACCGACAAGGGGATCATCTACAATAATCCAGTCCTTTAAGTGCACATGCACCATCCTGGAAGATAGGCACTCGAGGGCATTTAGGGGATCTTGTCCTGCCAGAAGGAAGTTACCGTCATCATAGGTGAACCACGAGTCAGGAGCCTTGCGGAGGAACTCCTCCATTTGCTCGATACGCCCCCGGAAAGTTGCATGGGCCCCGAAGTTCTCATTTGTGACCTTGATCCCCCGCATCTTTCCATAACTGGCACAATCCTGTAACCCTCGGGCGATGGCCTCTCGTCCTTCTTCATCTAAGATCCCTGGTTTCGGGTTGCCGGGCACAAGCAAGACCTGACGTGCACCAAGACGATGTCCTTTGTCGATTTCCCGGTTAACTTCAGATACTGTCTGGGCTAATACATCTTGGTTGAGGGAGACGAAATCAGTGATGATTATATACATCGCAAGTTCAAGCCCCGCCTGTTCTAGATGGCTTCGCAACTGCTGCTCCGGGATCTGGGCGATTTCTCTATTACTGAATTCAATCCCATGAAGACCTAGTTCAACGCAGCAATCGATCACGTCAAAGACAGTCATCTCGTTGCTTTTCAACTCTTGTTCAAAGGACATCAACATTACCGCAAGCTTCATTGGCAGCCCTTCTTTCTATGTAACCTTAATTACCAAAAGGCCCTGGTATATACCACCCCTGGGGATAATCGGTCACGCCCTACAAGATCTCGTCTTACATACATGGTGAACGGCGTTCGTCCATGTGTAACCCCGTTTCATACTCGTGAATATTATTCGTGTCGACCCACCCTGTTTCCTTCCTGGAGTACCCCTAAAAACGCGGACAGCATTCAATAACGAACAACCTTCCTTCCCGAGCAGTTTGGGCTACCATCTCGTAGATTTCCGATACCCAACAGGGTTCTTCTAGGAACTTGCCCAACTAGAGTAGAACTCGATCGTTCCAAACGCCCAAAAGCCCGCTCAACTTTAGTGGTATTTGGATGCATTACTCACCTTTACCAAACAACAGGGCCGCACGGGTCAGTTCATACCAACTTCTATCCTGCGGGTAATCATCATAGGCCTTAAAGAAAGAAAGACTAGAGTCATCACTGCGTAATCTGAGTGTCTGCAGCAGGGTATAGTCATTTAGTGACTCCGCGAAGACTTCCCAACGAAGGGAACCAACTGGACCATTGGCACCAGGATAAACAACAAAGGGATCACCGTTGGGCAAGATTGGCCATAATTCACCATCGAATACCCTGTAAGGATCAATCAACTCGGTGGTACCATGCTTATACCAATAGTTGTAGCCCCAGTGCAAAAATCCCAAGGACTCAAAGCGATAGAACAACCAACCAGCACCCCGTATTTTCGCTAGGGGTGTATCCACAAATCTGTTCAGAAACCGTCCCCGAGGCTGACAACAAAAGTAGTCCCAGCGGGGAATGCCTTTCTCGTAAAAGTCCTTTGATGTACTAATACTGGCCACTGGAATATCGGTCAGTCCTAGTTCCGTAAAGTCTGGCTGACTTAGAGCATCCATCACTTTCATCCACGGAGCAAGAACCCTTAGGATTTCCCGTGCCCTTTTGTAATTGGACAAATGCTCTAGCTGGGGTTCGTCGGAAAGATGAAAGTAGGATCTGTTCATTAGCCCCTCTGCATCTAGAAAACCTTTGAACCGAGGTAAAAACTCTGCAAGAAACTCGGTATATACCTGGGAATCTGCTTGGGTATCCTCTGGCCAAAGGAGCCGTTCTTCATATTGACCATCATAGTTCTCATAGATCCGGATCCCGTAGTTAGCTCCCCATTGGGAGAAAAGATGCGTCCATTCGAGGTACTCCATCCCACAATTCTTCGCTAGATCCACCCACCGCTTCACATCGCGCCAATCAAATTCATAGCTACCATCGGTGCTTCTGCGCACACGGAGTAATTGCGTGGGACGTTTCACCCCATCGGTAGGGGGCGTAAACAATGGTGTGTGACATACATTTGTACCATGCTCCACCAGGTCTGTAATGTATGGTCTTACGATCCTCCAAAAGCTATCATCAAAGGGTTCTACCCCATACCAATCGCATAGGGCATCGGTGCAACACCAATGGGTAACCGGAAAATCCCTGCGTTTCTCTAAAGTTACCGGGTGTACAAACACATCGGCTTCAACGGTGTAACTTGCGTCATTGCTCACCTGCAAGATGACACTAATCCGATGAAGACCCAAGGGACAGTCTTCGGGGCTCTTTAAGGAAATCCAGAAGGATTCGGTTTCATTACGGGCTAAGGTGGTCTCCACCTCAAAAAACAATGGATCGGGAATGAATCCCGGCACATATCCTAGGGCATCAATATCATCATCCCTATGCCCGGTGCTAATGTGTGCACAGGGTACGTACCCCACACGCCGCACCCCCACATCAAAGACATCAGAGTTCACTACTACATTTACTGCGAGGCTCTCTTCTGTGGAGTTTCTTACACATACTTGAAAGGAAGCCTTATCCCGGCGTCCAAGATCCAGTCGTAGATAACGGTTTGTCCTAGGTCTTGATCTTTTAAACACCCGCTCCATGGAACTAGCTATCCAGTAGCTAATCATGCATGCCACCCCCCAAAAATTACCCCGAGTGCTATGCTTGTTCTTGCACAGTCACTTGGGGCTCCTCTCCCCAGGCCACATGATATCGCCACAGGTGCCGGTAAATAATCTGTTGGGCCCGGGCAAAACCATGTGCAGCCAAAGCGTTCCGGATACCCCAATGTTCTTCGATAAACAGACGACGCTGACCGGATGTCGCGTTGATTTGGTTTCGGGGATGACTGAAGAAGTCTTCAATCACCTTGGCCAGCTCCAAAATTATATCATTACCAGCAAGCTCCATTAACGTTCGGTGGTACTGCATGTCCAGTTGTGTAAACCTAGGCGCGGCAAAAATAGCATGATCCATCTCCTGTAGGATCTGATCAAGTCGTTCTAAGCCCTCGGATGTTAGCCGAGCACTAATCAACGGTACCGCACCGGTCTCTAGTACCAGTCGTGCCTCCCAAAGGGAGCTTTGGGGCTCAGAGACAAAACGCAACCCATAGGCAAGCTGCTCCATCAGGTCACTGACCAAAGGCGCTTGCACCACAACTCCGTGCCGTTGCCTAATCACTACCACACCTAGGGATTGGAGTAAGCGAAGGGCTTCCCGGACCGAGGGACGACTCACACCAAACATCTTTACTAACTCATGTTCCGTAGGCAGTTTGTCCCCGGGTTGTAATCCCCATTCGTTAATATAGACTTTGAGCCTGTCTGCAATCTGTTGATACAACGAGCGTTTGCACTGTGTATTAAGTTGAAACAGCTCACCCTGGCGTCCATCTAGTTCGAAGGCTTCACCTATCCCCATTGGATATCACCCTTGTTGTCTTGCAGTACGTAAATCAAGTACGGCTCTTTGTTCCCTGATCTTAAACGGCAAGGCTGTCTTGGACAGCCTTGCCACTGTTATTAGTCCTGGAGCAAAAGTTCAATCTGCCTAGCCACTTCCGCCTTCCTGTTTAGGAACGCCTTGGCATCGGGATTCCAGTCCTTAGGACTTCTAATAAGGTCATCCCCGATTATAAGCAGCTGCTCAGCCTGCTTTCGCTTAGGGGAGTCTTGGGGAAGCTTACTCACAAGGTCCTCAAGGAACAGGAAGTACTCCACATCCTGGATTCCCTCCCGGACAATTTCAAAACGAATGGAATTAATCGGGCCATCGGGTCCAGGATAAACAAGCAGCCCATCACCCCAAGTGTCCGGCATTCCTTGGAAACTTTGATCAGTCCAGGGATCTCTTCCATACCACCAGGCGTGTTCCCAGTAGAGAAAGCCCTCGGCACCATATTTATATGCCAACCACAAAGGAATGCGGTTCGTCATTCCCGGCTGATGTAGGAAGAAGTTGGCATGGGGTCTACCTGGGCCGCTACACACGTAGGTCCACAACGTTCCTCCCTGTTCAAGGTGGGTTTCCAATTCTGGCAGGTCTAAGGAGGGAGTTAAGGGACACCAAATGTCCACACCCTGCATCATTGGATCCGGCTGTTTGGTGATCATGTTGGGCAAACCGGGTGCGAATTCATGCACCCATTTGGTAAACGTCGTTACGCTCGGATACATCTCCTTAATAGGTTCATCGATCAAATAAGTATAGGCAAGGTCCTCCCAGCCCTTCTCTTTAAGGTGATCATGTGTTTGTCAACATAAAAGTGATCCACGTTCTAACGTAAAAGTGATCCACTTTTTCTAATCTGAAAGTGATCCACCTAGAAGGATGTTAGGCCTTGATGGATCACTTTATTCCCAACTTA
>Ga0172382_10007458_pt1 | contig 15498 bp, 9 predicted proteins | sample Leawel138RmetaG_FD_122245 | JGI IMG/M metagenome (GOLD analysis project Ga0172382, IMG submission 122245) | Leachate microbial communities from a municipal landfill in Southern Ontario, Canada - Leachate well 138R metaG | ecosystem: Engineered > Solid waste > Landfill > Unclassified | place...
TCGCGTGCTAAACATTCTCTATCTCATCCAGGAAGAGCTGTTGAATCTGCCTATCCTGTACCTTAGTCGCCATGTGATCGCCAACAAGGCCGACTACTATCGCCTGCTGCTCAGTGTCACGCGTGATGGCGCTTGGGAACCGTGGCTGCTTTTCATGCTGCAGGCCGTCGCAGACACGTCCAAATGGACCACGGGCAAGATCGCCGCCATTCGTGGGTTGGCCGAACACACCACCGAGCACGTGCGCACACGCCTGCCCAAGATATATAGCCGCGAATTGGTGGATGTCATCTTTGAGCAGCCGTATTGCCGCATCGGAAATCTGGTGGACAAAGGGATTGCCCAGCGCCAGGCTGCTTCGCGCTACCTGCATGACCTGGTCAGCCTTGGTGTGCTGCGCGAAATGCCGTTTGGCAAGGGAAAGCTCTTCATCCATCCCAAGCTGATGCAAATACTAGGCCGAGACAACAACGACTTCCAGCCTTACACCTGAAACGGATGCGTTGTTGAACTTCGCGGGCGATTCGCTGCTGAATCAGGACTTCTGCGTGGGCCAGTTGCTGCGCGAAGAGTGTTTCGATGGGGCGATTGAGGTCGGTCAAAAGCCACCATTTCTTCGTCCGTCAATTTCACCTTGCGCCCGATGTCTGCCAGCAGGTCGCCCAGCTTTACCCGGCCTTCCGGTTTCACGACGGTCGCTAATATTTCGCAGATCTCGGCTTGAAATGTACGGCCGTTCTGCGCCGCCCTAACCTGAATGGCACGATGCACCTCTTCCGGCACATTCCTGATCGTTACTGCTCCCATGTCTGAAACAGTTAAAAAGTATCCAACTTTTGGGTTGCAGTTCATTACGCGGGCTTAGCGACTTTTTATGCCTTCAGATGCCTGATGGTGCCAGACGTCCAATCATTCCCACTCAATCGTCGCCGGCGGCTTGCTTGATACGTCATAAGCCACCCGATTGATACCGCGAACTTCGTTGATGATCCGCGACGAGACTTTCTTGAGCAGCGCGTATGGCAGTTCCGCCCAGTCGGCGGTCATGAAATCGGTGGTCTGAACGGCACGCAGGGCAACCACGTATTCGTAGGTGCGGCCGTCCCCCATGACGCCGACGGATTTCACCGGCAGGAACACGACAAAGGCCTGGGATGTCAGGTCGTACCAGCTCTTGCCGCTGTTGTGGTCGATGGTGTTGCGCAATTCGTCGATGAAGATGGCGTCGGCGCGGCGCAGCAGATCGGCATATTCCTTTTTGACTTCGCCCAGGATGCGTACGCCCAGCCCTGGCCCGGGGAAAGGATGACGATAGACCATAGCGGGCGGCAGGCCCAATGCAATGCCCAGTTTGCGAACTTCATCTTTGAAGAGTTCGCGTAGCGGTTCCAGGAGCTTGAGATTCAGCGTGTCGGGCAGGCCACCTACGTTGTGATGCGATTTGATAGCGACGGCCTTGCCGGTCTTGGATGCGGCAGATTCGATGACATCCGGGTATATGGTGCCCTGTGCCAGCCAGCGGGCGTTCTTCAGTTTGGCTGCTTCAGCCTGGAAGACTTCGACGAACTCACGACCAATGATCTTGCGTTTGTCTTCTGGGTCGGTAACGCCTGTCAGCTTGCCCATGAATTGTTCGGTCGCATCCACATGGATGACCTTGACACCGAAGTGGCCGGCGAAAGTGTCCATGACCTGCTGGGCTTCATTCAGGCGCAGCAGGCCGTGGTCGACAAAAACGCAGGTAAGCTGGTCACCGATGGCTTTGTGTATGAGCGCCGCCGCAACAGAGGAATCCACACCGCCCGACAAGCCAAGAATGACTTCGTCATCGCCAACCTGTTCACGAATGCTGCGGATGGCTTCCTGGACGTAATCCGGCATATTCCAGTCGTGAGTGCAACCGCAGATTTCCGTGACGAAGCGATTGAACAAGGCCTCGCCCTGGGTCGTGTGGGTGACTTCGGGGTGGAATTGCACGCCATAGAAACCGCGTTCTTCGTCAGCCATGCCGGCGATGGCGCAAGTGGGCGTCGATGCCATGAGCTTGAAACCGGGCGGCAGCGCGGTGACCTTGTCGCCGTGGCTCATCCAGACCTTGAGCATGCCATGGCCTTCGGGCGTGCTGAAATCTTGCAGGCCGTCAAGCAGGCGTGTGTGGCCGTGTGCCCGAACCTCGGCGTATCCGAATTCGCGGTGATCGGACCATTCAACCTTGCCGCCCAGTTGCAGCGCCATGGCCTGCATGCCGTAGCAGATACCCAGTACCGGCACGCCCATTTCGAATACGCGGGCGGGCACTTTCAAGGCTTCTTCCTGGTATGCAGAAGCGTGGCTGCCTGAGAGTATGATGCCCTTCAAGCCGGTTTGCGCTTCGAGAAAAGCGGGGTCGACATCGCCAGGATGGATTTCGCAATAAACGCCTGCTTCGCGGATGCGACGGGCAATGAGCTGGGTAACCTGGGAACCGTAGTCGAGGATGAGTATGCGCTGATGCATGATGGGAAGACAGTAGAAGAATCCAAGCCGTTAATGTAACGTATCGCACCGGTTTCCGCAGGAGAAAGCATGTCACGCAACCCACCCGTCCACGCCCTTGCCTGGGCCGGCCTGGTCGCTCTGGCCATCGCCATGGGCATAGGCCGGTTTGCGTTTACGCCTCTCTTGCCCATGATGCAAAAGGATATGGGCCTGGGGCTGGCACAAGGGGGGTGGCTGGCCAGCGCAAACTACCTGGGCTATTTTGCCGGGGCGCTGACAGCCACCTATCTGCCATGGAGCGCAAGCACCATGTTGCGGGCCGGTCTGGTGCTGGTGGCCGCCACTACTGCCCTGATGGGTTGGACACAAGCGTGGTCAAGCTGGGTAGCCTGGCGCTCCATCGCTGGCGTTGCCAGCGCCTGGGTGCTGATTGCGACGGCTTCGCTGTGCCTCACGCGGCTTAACGCCGCCGGTGCCTCCGGAAAGGCCGGGTGGGTGTTTTTCGGGGTGGGTAGCGGCATTGCGCTGGCGGGGCTGCTATGCATGGCGGCCGACCTCGAGGGGTTGAAAGCGTCTCAAGCCTGGCTGATGCTGGGCGCGGTAGCCGCGATTGGCCTGTTCGCCACTTACCCATTGTGGAAAGGCGCTACTGCCATGCCGCCCGCCCATGAAATCATGTCTTATCAAGGGAACACGGCCGGCCGGCATTTACGGTTGATGCTTTGCTATGGCCTGTTCGGATTCGGCTATATCCTGCCCGCGACTTTCCTGCCTGCCCAGGCGCGAGCCCTGCTTGATGATCAAGCCTTGTTCAATCTGGCGTGGCCTCTGTTCGGCCTGGCCGCAGCAGTGTCAACATTGATCTGCAGTTCATTGCTCCAGCGGTTTTCCCGCAGGCAGCTGTGGCTGGTGGCGCAGTTGTTGATGGCAATTGGCGTGGCCCTGCCTGCGCTGGCGCCGGGCCTGGCCAGTATTGTCATAGCCGCAATATGCGTAGGCGGTACCTTCATGATGATCACCATGATGGGCATGCAGCAGGCTCAGGCGTCGGGTGGCCCGAGAGGCCGGGAACTCATGGCCAGCGTCACAGCTGTTTTTGCGGGCGGCCAGCTGATAGGCCCCGTCTTCTTCAGCCTGGTGAACGAACACCTGGGCCTCACACTGGAAAGTTCGCTGTATATCGCTTGTGCAGCGCTGCTGGCAGGGTGCCTGCTGTTGTTAAGGCCTTTTCCGGAATATGCCGCCAGCCCCCAGGCTGGCGGCCCTGCGGATCAATCAGCGCGATAGTTGGGGGCTTCTTTGGTGATCTGCACATCATGGACGTGGGATTCGCGTACACCCGCTGCGGTGATTTCAACGAATTCGGCCTTGTTGCGCATGTCTTCGATGGTGGCGCAGCCACAATAGCCCATGGACGCCCTGACGCCCCCCACCAGCTGATAAATAATGGCGATGACGCTGCCCTTGTAGGGGACCCGGCCTTCGATGCCTTCAGGCACCAGCTTGTCGACATTATTGGAAGGATCCTGGAAATAGCGGTCGGCAGAGCCATCGGACATCGCGCCCAGGCTGCCCATGCCGCGATAAGCCTTGTATGAGCGCCCTTGATACAGCACGACTTCGCCGGGCGATTCTTCGGTGCCGGCAAACATGCCCCCCATCATGCAGGTGGAAGCGCCCGCCGCCAACGCCTTGGAAATATCGCCCGAATAACGGATGCCGCCGTCGGCAATGAGGGGCACGCCAGTGCCGTCCAGCGCGTCTGCCACGTCAGAGATGGCCGTGATCTGAGGCACGCCCACCCCGGCGACAATACGCGTGGTGCAGATAGAACCTGGGCCGATACCGACCTTGACCGCATCGGCGCCGGCTTCGACGAGTGCGCGCGCCGCCGCCGCCGTGGCAATATTGCCGCCTACAACCTGGATGCGTGGGTAGTTCTGCTTGACCCAGCGAACCCGTTCGATCACGCCAGCAGTGTGCCCGTGAGCCGTGTCGACCACGATGGCATCCACACCTGCCGCGGCAAGCTTGGCGACACGCTCTTCCGTGCCCTCGCCCACCCCGACCGCCGCAGCCACCCGCAGCTGCCCATAAGCGTCTTTGCACGCGTTGGGGTGTTCGGTGTTCTTGACGATATCCTTGACTGTGGCCAGGCCCCGCAGTTCGAAATCCTTGTTCACAATCAGCACCCGCTCCAGGCGATGCTTGTGCATGAGAGCCTGGGCTTCGTCCAGAGTACCGCTCTCATCCATCGTGACGAGTTTTTCCTGGGGTGTCATGATCTTGCTTAGCGGAAGATCCAGACGATCTTCGAAGCGCAGATCGCGGTTGGTGACGATGCCTACCAACTTGCCGTTTTCGACCACAGGCAAGCCAGAAATGCCGTGTTCGCGTTGCAATGTAATTGCGTCGCGCACCCGCATGGTCGGCGTCACGGTGACCGGGTCGATGACGATCCCGAACTCATGTCGCTTGACGCGCGCCACTTGTTGCGCCTGTGCGTCTGCCGACAGATTTTTGTGGACGACGCCGATGCCGCCTTCCTGAGCCATGGCTATGGCTAGGCCGGATTCGGTGACGGTATCCATTGCAGCGGAAACCAGGGGAATGTTGAGAGTGATGTCGCGCGTGAACCGGGTGGACAGCTTCGTGTCACGCGGCAGGATGTCCGAATAGGCCGGCACCAACAGGACATCGTCGAATGTCAGTGCTTTCTTGATGAGGCGCATGTACGAGCTCCGTGCAAAGGGGAATTATAACGCGGGGTATGCGGCACTTCAGCCGATCCACGCACGGGCATTGCGGAACATCCGCATCCAAGGTGTAAACCCGCCATTCGGCAGGTGCGAACCGCCCTGATCGGCCGACCCCCAACGCTCAGGCGCCCACGACATCATGACGTTGCGGGTGACCCGCTCCGGGTGCGGCATCATGACTGTAAAGCGCCCATCGGCGGTCGTAACACCCGTCAGGCCACTGGCGCTGCCATTGGGGTTGTACGGGTACTGCTCGGTTGCACGACCATGATGATCCACGTAGCGCAAAGCGGCGATGGCCTGCGATGCGTCACCCTGGCGTTCAAAATTGGCATAACCCTCGCCGTGTGCGACCGCCACCGGCACCACAGTGCCGGCCATGCCCTGCATGAAGAGCGATGGTGATTCGGGAATTTCCACAAGGGAAAGCCGTGCCTCGTATTTTTCAGACAGGTTGCGCGTGAAACGCGGCCAGTGCTGTGCACCGGGAATCATGGATGCCAAGGCCGCCATCATCTGGCAGCCATTGCATACGCCCAGGGCAAAGCTGTCGTCACGGCCAAAGAAGGCGGCGAACTGGTCGGCAAGCATATTATTGAAGCGTATGCTGCGCGCCCAGCCTTCGCCGGCCCCCAGCACGTCCCCATAGCTGAAGCCACCCACAGCAACCAGCCCTTGCGCATCGTCCAGACGAACCCGGCCTTCCAGCAAGTCTGTCATGTGGACATCCATGGCTTCGAACCCGGCCTTATCGAAGGCCCAGGCCATTTCCACCTGGCTGTTGCAACCCTGTTCACGCAGAACAACGACCCTGGGACGCTTGCCGGTCGCGATATAGGGCGCCGCCACGTCTTCCTGAGGATCGAAGGCTACACGAGCCTGCATACCAGGGTCACCTGCTTCCTGCCAGAGATCGAATTCAGCCTGGGCACATTCTGGGTTATCGCGCAAGGCCATGATGCGGCGAGTGACTTCCGACCATTGCTGGCCCAGTTCGGCGCGGGCACGCTGATAGATAAGCTTGCCATCCCGGAAAATCTGGATTTCGTCACTGCCATTGAGTGAACCGATGGCATGCACATGACGGGCCAAACCGGCTTCGCGCAGGCGGCCCAGAACCTTGTCGCGTTCGCTACGCTGCACCTGGATGACAGCACCGGCTTCTTCGGTAAACAGTGCCTTGAGGGTGAGTTCGTCACGCTGCACGGCGATCTGTTCCGGGCGGATCTTGTAATCGCCCCAGTCTTCAGCGTGCGGGTCGATGGTGAGCATGTCGAGATTGACCGACACACCAACATGACCGGCAAAAGCCATTTCACAGAGCGTTGCCAGCAGGCCGCCATCAGAACGGTCATGATAGGCGAGGATCAGGCCATCAGCCGCGAGTTCACGCACGCTGCGGAAGAAGGTGGCAAGCAGAGCGGCGTCGTCGATATCGGGGACTTCGTGCCCGACCTGACCATACACCTGCGCCAGCACTGAACCGCCCAGCCTTTGTCTGCCGGCCCCCAGATCAAGGAATATCAGCGTCGTGTCGCCACGATCGGCGCGTAACTGAGGGGTCAGCGTAGCGCGTACATCAGCAACCGGCGCGAAAGCGCTGACAATAAGCGATACAGGCGCAAGCACCTCGCGCTGTTCACCTTCGTGCTGCCATGTGGTGCGCATGGAAAGAGAATCCTTGCCCACGGGAATGGACAGGCCCAGCGCCTGGCACCACTGGCTGACGGCCGATACCGTGTCGTACAGGGCTGCATCCTGGCCGGGCGTGCCACAGGCGGCCATCCAGTTGGCCGACAGCTTGATGTCTTCAAGCGCCCGGACATCGGCCGCCACCAGATTGGTCAACGCTTCGGCCACGGCCATGCGACCCGACGCGGGCGCATCCAGCACGGCCAGCGGCGTGCGTTCACCCATGGACATTGCTTCGCCGCGCACCCCTTCATAATCTGCTAGCGTCACGGCGCAATCGGCCACAGGCACCTGCCACGGACCCACCATCTGGTCGCGGCTGGTAAGGCCGCCCACGCTGCGGTCGCCGATAGTGATGAGAAAATTCTTATTGGCAACAGTGGGGTGACGCAACACCCGCTCTATCGCTTCGCCCAGATCTATGCCAACGACATCGCAAGGCGTGCCCTCGATATGCTCGCGCACTACGTCGCGTGTCATGCGCGGCGCCTTGCCCAGAATAACGTCAATCGGCACATCGACGGGTCGTAATTCGTCAGGTTTGCGCGGCGTGATCGGTTCGGCTACGCCGGGCAGGCCTTCACCGTGTGTAACAAGCAACTGACGCTCTTCAGTGGCTACGCCAACAACCGCATAGGGGCAGCGCTCGCGGCGGGCAATGGCTTCGAAACGCTGCAGGTCGTCCGGCTGAACAGCGAGAACATAACGTTCCTGCGATTCATTGCTCCAGATTTCGGCGGCTGACAGCCCGGATTCTTCAAGATGGACTTGCTGCAGTTCGAAGATGGCGCCCCGCCCGGCATCGTTCACCAGCTCAGGAAAGGCATTGGACAGCCCGCCTGCCCCTACATCATGAATGGCCAATATGGGATTGTGTTCACCCTGCTGCCAGCACCGATCAATGACTTCCTGAGCCCGCCGTTCGAGTTCGGGATTGCCCCGCTGCACGGAGTCGAAATCGAGTTCCGCCGTATTGGCGCCTACGCTCATACTGGAAGCCGCACCCCCACCCATGCCGATACGCATGCCGGGCCCACCCAGTTGAATCAGCAACGCCCCAGGAGGCAAGGGATCTTTGTGTGTGAGGCGGCTGTCTATGGACCCCAGGCCACCGGCAATCATGATGGGCTTGTGATAGCCCCAGCGTCGCTCACCGGCATGCTGTTCAAACGTGCGGAAATAGCCCAGCAGATTGGGTCTGCCGAATTCATTGTTGAAGGCGGCCGCCCCGATGGGGCCTTCTATCATGATGTCCAGCGGCGAAGCAATGCGGTCGGGGGCGCCATGCGGGCGGTCTTCCCAGGGCTCGGCCGCATCAGGGAAACGCAGATGAGATACGGTGAAACCCGCCAGGCCGGCCTTGGGCTTGGAACCCCGGCCGGTCGCCCCTTCGTCACGAATCTCGCCACCCGAACCGGTGGAAGCCCCTGGGAAAGGCGCAATCGCGGTCGGGTGGTTGTGGGTTTCCACTTTCATCAACGTATGCACCACTGCCGAGTGGTGTCCGTAGCGGCCCTGGCTATCGCTTGCGCCTGCGTGAAACAAGGTTGCCGGCCCACCTTCCATCACAGCGGCATTGTCGGAATAGGCGACAACGGTGCCCTGCGGCTGCGCCGCATGGGTGGCCCGGATCATTCCGAACAAGGTTGCCGCCTGGGGCTGACCGTCGATCACCCAAGTGGCGTTGAATATTTTGTGCCGGCAGTGTTCGCTGTTGGCCTGGGCGAACATCATGAGTTCGACATCAGTGGGATTGCGGCCAAGATTGGTGAAAGCGTCCACCAGGTATTCGATTTCGTCTTCTGATAATGCCAGGCCAAGTGCAGTGTTGGCTGCTATCAGTGCCTGGGCACCTGCGCCGATCACATCGATCGTGGTGGTCGGCTTGCCCGGCAGCGAGGCAAACAAGGCAGTGCCGTCGAAACCCGCATCAACCACGGTTTCGGTCATGCGATCATGCAAAACGCCCGCGGCCTGGGCAAGCTGGGTTTCGTGTAGCGGCTTGGCCCCCAGCAGGCCCCGTTCGGGCACAAGGGTGTAACGCACACCACGCTCTATGCGACGCACCGCCGACAAACCACAATTATGCGCAATATCGGTGGCCTTGCTGGCCCATGGCGACACTGTTCCCAAGCGCGGGAAAACGCGCAGCACCAATGGGTTGCGGCTTGCGGATTGATCTTCAACGGGGGTGCCGTAATCGAGCAACTGTTCGAGCTGGTGGCGGCCGGCGTCGCCCAGCGGCGCTTCCAGCCAGACGTAATGTTCATACTGGCCGGTGATGTCCGAAATGGGCAGGCCCAGGGCCGCGAAGCGTTTGAGAAGCTGTTCACGGCGGAACGGGGACAGGACGGACGAGCCGGGAAAATGCAGAATTGGATTCACTGTGTACGGGACGACGCGCAAGAGGTGGACTGGACTTGGTATTTTACCCTTCCGTAGGGAATACGGGCTGGGTAGAAAGAGAGGGGCTACCCCTGTCAGGGTTGTGGGTAGCGGACTTCCAGGATGTCGAGTTCCTCGACGCCGCCGGGGGTTCGCAGGATAACGGTATCGCCTTCCCTGGCCTTGAGCAGCGCCCGGGCAACCGGGGAAATCCAGCTGATACGGCCCTGCAAGGGTTCGGCCTCATCAATACCTACGATGGTAATGCGGAACTCTTCACCTGCCGAATCGGAATACAGGACAGTGGCACCAAAGAATATCTGATCGCGGTTCGGTTGCTGGGCGGGGTCCACAACCTCGACGGTTTCCAGCCGGCGTATCAGAAAACGGATGCGCCGGTCTATTTCCCGCAGACGTTTCTTGCCGTAGAGATAATCACCGTTTTCCGAGCGGTCGCCGTTCGAAGCGGCCCAGGACACAATCTGGACGACATCGGGGCGCTCGACATTCATCAACTGTTCAAGCTCGTTGCGCAGTTGTGCGTAACCATCGACGGTAATGTAGTTTTTGGTGCCGACCGGCAACGGCGTACCTTCAAGCTCAAGGTCGTCGTCGTCCTGGTCGTTTTCCTTTACAAATGCCTTGCTCATACTGCAATACTCATCATGCGAAGGGCCTTATTGCCAATCGTGCCAGATAGGGGTGAGATCCTTGGGAAGAGCAGGAAGCCGACCCAGGTCGATACGCGCTTCTTGTGGGCTGTGAAAGTCTGACCCGCAGGACGCCAGGAAGCCATAGCGCCTTGCAACATCGGCATACTGACGATATTGCTCGGGCGTATGACTGCCCGTAATGACTTCGATGCCTTCCCCTCCCAAGTCGCGGAAGATTTCGAACAAGGCATCGAACTGCATTGGCGTGTAGTCGTATCTGCCGGGGTGAGCAATAACGGCACGCCCGCCCGACTGGTGAATCCAGCTGACAGCCTGTTCAAGGGATGACCATTGCATGGGCACATAAGCCGGCGAGCCTTCGCCCAGATACTGGCTGAACACCGCCTGCAAATTCTTGCAGTAGCCCTGGCTGACAAGGTAACGGGCAAAGTGGGTACGACTGATAAGCGCTGGGTTGCTGACATACGCCAGAGCGCCTTCGTAGCTGTTTTCCACGCCCATGGCGTCAAGCCTGCGCCCCATTTCCCGGGCACGTTCGCTGCGGCCGCTACGGACAGCACGCAGGCCTTCACGCAGGTCAGCGTGCCCGTCATCAACATTCAACCCCACGATATGGACGGTATGCCCACTCCAGGTAACGGAAATTTCCACGCCGGCAATAAAGCCCATGCCAAGCGCATCGGCCTGCGCGCGGGCAGCCGGGATGCCGTCAAGAATGTCATGATCGGTCAATGCCCAGAGCGTCACGCCATTCGAATGAGCGCGACGGGCGACATCTTCGGGTGCGAGCACACCATCGGACATGGTTGAATGGCTATGGAGATCGACTGTAATGATGATATCCCTCTGATGAACTGAATCGGCCAGCCAAGGCGGCATTCAAGCAAGAGCACCGGCCCTTGCTGCTGCCAGCCGCCGGGTATATGCCTTGCCATAAGCTCAGGCGGGGGGACTTTCCTGCAGGAAAGCTGCCACAGCCTCGACCTGGTCGGCGGAGCGCAAGGTGGGCGCGTGCCCTACCCCTGCGAAGGTGATGCCACGTGCCAGCACATTGCGCTGCTGCATTTCCTGCATACTTTCTTCAGTAAGCAGATCGGAGCTTGCCCCACGCAGAATCAGCACGGGGCTGCGCAGGCTTTCAAACCCTGCCCAAAGCAAGGCTTCAGCCCCTTTCAGCACGGTGGCATCCTGCCGGGCGATGGGTTCCGCAATGCGCAGGTCGTAATGCTTGACCCACTGCCCGCCCTGTTGATTGAAAACGTAGCGGGTGAGGTCTTCCCAGCCGGCATCATCGTGCGGCCCAAAGCCTTCCGAAACCGTCTTCACATATTCGACCGCCTCGCCAAAGCTGTCAAATGTTTCCTGCCTGCCGACATAGTCGGCAATGCGGCTCAGCCCACTGTCGTTGAGGCTGGGACCAATATCATTGAGGACCATATGACCCAGTTGCAGCGTCTGCGAAGCATCCAGCCCGAACTCGCCACGCTGGGGCCGCATTGCCGCCGACATTGCCAGCCCAGCAGCCAGACCCAGGCCGATCAGCCCACCCATGGAGGTGCCCACCCAATCTAGGCGCGCCGGATTCAGTCGCGCAATAAGCGTGAGCATATCCGACACATATTGTGGAATCACGTAGTGTTCGGGATTGACCAACCAATCGGACCTGCCCCGGCCGACCACATCCGGGCAGACCACCCGATAAGTGTCGGCCAGCCTTGCCGCCAGCGGGTCGAAGTCCCGCCCGGAACGGGTCAGCCCGTGCACGCACAGGAGCACCCGATCGTTGTCCGGATCCCCCCACTCCCAATAAGCCATGCGATGCAGGCCGCCAGGGCTGGCACACATGACATGATGAAGGCGGGGTTCGCCGGTAGAATGCAATCGCGGCAAGTCACTCATAGCAGGCTCGCAGGAAAGAGGCACAGGCTGCTGATTGTAAGCTCAAGCGTGCAAGCCCTGCCCCATCGCCTTCAAGGCGGCTTCCTGTACGGCTTCGGAAAGCGTGGGATGAGCATGGATAGTGCCCGCCACATCCTCAAGCCGCGCGCACATTTCGATGGATTGTGTGAACGCAGCCGCGAGTTCCGAAACATTCGGCCCCACCGCCTGCCACCCAAGGATCCGGTGATCATCCCGGCGTGCCACGACACGCACAAAGCCATCGGCAGCGTCCAGCGTCAGCGCACGCCCGTTGCCCGCAAAGGGAAATGATGCCACCAGAACGTCGCCAACCTGCGCTTGGGCGGCTTCGGGCAGCATCCCCACCACCACGACTTCGGGATCGGTATAGCAGACAGCTGGGATGGCCTGCGGTTCAAAGCGGCGGCGCTGGCCGGCAATGGCGGCGGCCGCCACTTCAGCCTGCGCCATGGCGCGGTGCGCCAGCATGGGCTCGCCCGTGACATCGCCAATAGCCCAGACATTACGCATGGAAGTACGGCATTGTTCGTCCACACGAATAAAGGGGCCGTCGGTGTCCAGCATCAGCCGATCAATACCCGATTCGGCTGACCGGGGGCGACGCCCCACGGCAACCAGAATCTGATCCGCCTGTATCTGCCTGGATTCCCCTTCTGCCGGCTGCAGCACCAGAGTGCCCGCTTCAGCATCGCCTTCCAGCAAACGCGTGTTGAGCAGAAGCTCGATATTCAAGGCCTGAAGCCGGCGCTGCACGGGACGGGTCAAAGCTGTATCCCAGGCAGGCAGAATGCGTTCCTGTGCTTCGACCACAGTGACGCGAGTGCCCAGTTTTGCGTAAGCCATGCCGAGTTCCAGGCCAATATAGCCCGCGCCCACCACGACCAGACTGTCTGGCAGCGACTGGGGCACCAACGCTTCGGTGGATGAAATCACTCGACCGCCAAAACGCAGCATAGGTAATTCGGCAGGGGCGGAACCACTGGCAAGCACCAGATGCTGGCAGATGACGCGCTGACTCTGCCCTGCATCGCCATCAATGTTGCGCACCTCGACCGTCTTGCCATCCAGAACGACGGCGTCGCCCGTGATAACACGGACGCCGGCCCGTTTGAGCAATGCCTGCACCCCCGTCGTCAACTGCCCGACGATGCCCTGCTTCCACTCATTCATGCGCGGCAAGTCAAGCGTGGGCTGCGATGCAACAATGCCCAGGCGTGCGGCCTGGCCACCAGCTCCCAAACGATGGAACTCGTCAGCGGCGTGAATCAGCGCCTTCGAGGGGATACACCCGATATTCAGGCAGGTGCCACCAGGGCGTTCGCGTTCTACCAATACTGTTGCAATACCGGCCTGTGCCGTGCGCAGGGCGGCCACATACCCGGCGGGGCCGCCGCCCAAAATCAATACATTCGTCGACTGCATGGACTGTTACTCCACAAATAGCATCGAGGGACATTCGAGATAGGCGCGAATGCTCTGAATGAACTCAGCCGCATGCATCCCGTCCACCACGCGATGGTCGAACGACGAGGAAAGATTCATCATCTTGCGCACCACAACGGCCCCATTGAGAACAACCGGCCGCTCCACAACGCGGTTCACCCCGACGATGGCCACTTCCGGATAATTGATCACCGGGGTATTCACGATACCGCCCAAGGCACCCAGGCTGGTGAGCGTGATGGTGGAACCCGACAATTCATCGCGCTGTGCAGAGCCGTTGCGTACGGCTTCCGCCAAGCGGCGGACTTCACGGGCCACCCCCCAGATATCCTGGCTTTCGGCATGACGCAATACAGGCACCATCAGCCCCGCATCTGTTTGCGCCGCAACGCCCAGGTGCACGGGTGCATAACGCAATACCACCCCCTTGTCGTCGTCATAACGCGCATTCATTTGCGGGAATTCACGCAGCGCGAGCACCATGGCACGCGCCAACAAAGGCAGTATGGTGAGCTTGCCACGTTCCTCGCCCCAGCGCGCGTTCAGTTTCTGTCGTAGGGTTTCCAGTTCCGTGACGTCGATTTCCTCGACATAGGTGAAGTGCGGAATATGGCGTTTAGATTCCTGCATCTTCTGCGCAATGCGGCGACGCAAACCTATCACAGGAATTTCTTCAACCCCTTCGCGACGGGCCAGCAGCATGCCGGACTGCCCTGTGCCAGCCGTCGCAGCCGGCAAGGCACCCCCTTGCTGCAGCCAGCGGTCCAGGTCTTCGTGGGTGATCTGGCCAACCGGGCCCGTGCCGGGCACGGCCCGCAGATCCAAGCCTTCTTCCAGAGCGCGGCGACGAACGGCGGGAGACGCCAGCGGCCGCGAGCGGCGACCCGTGGACGAAGCTTGTGACCGGGCTGGCGGAACAGAGACCTCCACCCCACCGCTGGTAGCGCTTGAAACAGGGGACGCGGATTCTTGAGAAGCCTTGGAAGAAGCGTCTTCAGGCTGCGCAGCCTTTACAGACGCGCCGCTGGCATCATTGTCAGCGGCAGACGAGGTTGCCGGCATGCCGGAGCTTTCCGCAGGCGCGACATCGCCTTCGTCGGCCACATTGCCTGGCCCTTCGACTTCAAGCCGAATAAGCGCCGACCCTACCGACATGATTTCACCGACCCGGCCACCCAGTGCCAATACCTTGCCATGCACCGGCGATGGCACCTGCACGGTGGCCTTTTCAGTCATGACATCGGCCAACACCTGATCTTCGACGACGCTGTCGCCTTCCTTCACATGCCACTCAACCAGTTCGACTTCCGCAATACCTTCGCCGATATCCGGCATCTTGATTACATAAACACCCATATCAGCTCTCCTCTCCGCTTTCCGACCCGAGGTCATCTTCCGGAAGTAGCGGCGGCAGTGGCGACGCTTCTCCGACCAGCCTTCTCATGGCGTTCGCCACGCGTCGTGGACTGGGGAAGTATGCCCATTCATGGGCGTGTGGATAGGGAGTGTCCCAACCTGTGATGCGCTCAATCGGAGCTTCAAGGTGATAAAAGCAATGTTCCTGCACCAGCGAAACGAGTTCCGCACCAAAACCACTGGTCAGCGTCGCCTCGTGCACCACCATGCAGCGCCCTGTCTTGCGCACCGACCGGACGATGCTTTCCATGTCGAGCGGCCACAAGCTGCGCAGATCAAGAATTTCGGCGTCCAGGCCGCATTCAGCCACGGCTGCCTCGGCTACATAGACCATGGTGCCGTAAGCCAGCACTGTAATCTGCTTGCCAGGGCGGTGGACACGCGCCGATTCCAGCGGAATGCTGTAGTAACCCTTGGGGACATTGCCCAGGTGATGACGCGACCACGGCACCACGGGCTTGTCATGATGGCCATCAAATGGGCCGTTATACAGACGCTTGGGTTCCAGAAAAATGACCGGATCATCGCTTTCGATGGCGGAGATCAACAGGCCTTTGGCGTCGTAGGGATTGGATGGAATGACCGTACGCAGGCCGGTCACATGGGTAAATAAGGCCTCGGGGCTCTGACTATGCGTCTGCCCGCCATAGATCCCGCCGCCCGAGGGCATGCGTATGGTCAGGGGGGCTATGAATTCACCGGCACTGCGATAACGCAGCCGGGCGGCTTCA
>Ga0172382_10007460_pt1 | contig 15494 bp, 13 predicted proteins | sample Leawel138RmetaG_FD_122245 | JGI IMG/M metagenome (GOLD analysis project Ga0172382, IMG submission 122245) | Leachate microbial communities from a municipal landfill in Southern Ontario, Canada - Leachate well 138R metaG | ecosystem: Engineered > Solid waste > Landfill > Unclassified | place...
CCGAACAGGCGAAGCATCATGCCCTCCCGCGCTTGAACAGGTAATGATTGAGTGCGTCACCCGTGTTTCTTATCACACCTTGGTTGCTGTAGCTGGCAAAGAGATTCGCTCCCAGTAATGCCACCAGGCCCATGGCCCATGCGGGTGCGCCCCACATACCCGGGAACGCAATGCCGCCGCCGGCGAGAGCGAGCGCCTTGGTACCCTGCTCGATGGCGCCGCCTTTGTTGCCGTTTTGCCACAGCATGATCGGATCGGTGATCCAGTTACCGGCCACCAGGCCTTGATGCACGCTCCAGTCGTTGGAAATGAAGCCGGTACTGGAGAGTTTCATCCCCACACGTGCGCGGTGTTGGTCCACCAGCTTGGTGTTCACAACGTCGTTGGCGTAGAACACGGTTTGCTTGGCGTAATCGTGTTGGGGAGACAACAGGCGCAGCGCCTGCTTGAAAATGGCGCAGCCCCGCTCATGAACCGTCCAGTTGACTTCGCGCTTCTCGCGGGCCGCCATCTCGATAGACGCGGCCAGTTGCCGGGCCGCCTGGGTGCCGCCCCGCAGGCCGGTGCTGTCCTGGATGCACTTGTAATCGGCGTCAAGGAAACCGTTGTAATCGTTGTAAAACAGCGTGTATTCCGCCTTTTTTTTCAGTTCCTTGCTCGGGTAACCTGCGTTGACAAAGGCTGGCATCATCCAGGCTGCATGTCTGAGATCTTTCACCAGCCCGTTAATGGCAACGTGTTCCGTGGTGATGGAATCTGCGCTCTCAGTCGGATACTCAACTCCGTCGTTAATGACGGTATAGAGCCCCCTTGCTTTCTTATTATTCCTCCGATAGTCCCAATCCACCGTCAAACCCGTCAGCAGGACATCGCCACCCCGCATTTCGTAATGCAGCTCACCGCCGTCCAGCTTCAGTTTGCGCTTCAGGGACGTGAATTTGCTCACGAGGTTGTTGACGGTGCCGATGTTGGCACTCAGGCCCACCACCTGTTTGTGCAGGTACAAACAGTGGTAGTCGACGCGCGCCTTCCTTTCGAGGTCCTTGAACAGGGTGTAAGCCTTTTCCTGACACAGGACGGCACGGCCGTGGCCGCGTGTCAAATAGGCCCATTTGACACCATTGATGATCCGAAAGGCAGGCGATTGGGAGGAATGCTTCTTGGCGCTGGCCATGCGAACGTCCTTATCATCCATTTCCATTGACGTGAGTCTTGTAGTACGCAGCCGGGGACTCAAAGGTACACAGCCGACGTGCGTTTCCCTGAACAAAACTGTATCCAGGACAGCCCGCTGAACATTGGCATGCCCATGACACAATCAAGTCCGGCCCGGATTTTCGTGGCGTGCTCAGTACATTGTCAAGTCGCCCTTATGTTATTACCGGCTCGTTCAGGATTCACCCGAAGGGTGCACCGGCCGCGATTCCCAACGTCACTACCACGGTTTTCGCTAACCCATTCGCGCCCGGCGCTCCCTTCGGGCATCAAGGCACTCCTCCTACTGGTGGGGAGCCAAACCACGGTGACGCGGTTCTCCTGCAGGACGTTACGGCCGGCCCGTTGATCGTGGAACACCGAGGCCCCATTTCGTGACCGCGATGGGAAACGTGGTTCACGCCCGGAACTTTTGCCCCGGCCACGCTGTCGTTTTGCATCGGATATCGACACCCTTTCGAAAAGACCCGGAACGATGTCATCCCTCAGAACAACAAAAAACCGACTGAAGTCATTCCCCATTCTCGCCCGCCCGCCGCCCGCCTGCGGCTGATCCCGCCCACGTCACGGGTGGAGGATTGGTCCGGGGCGGACACGCCTCCCGCCCTGGGTTCATCGCCAAAACAAGGAGAACCACAGATGATCCAGGTGGAACACCTGACGCGCCGTTATGGCGATTTCACGGCCGCGGACGATGTGAGCTTCAGCATCGGCCGCGGCGAGGTGGTGGGGCTGCTGGGCCACAACGGCGCCGGCAAGACCACCATCATGAAGATGCTCACCGGCTATCTCGAACCGACCGCCGGCAGCGTCCGCATCGACGATCTGCACATGGGCCGCGACACCCGCGCCATCCAGGCCCGCATCGGCTACCTGCCCGAGAACTGCCCGGTGTGGCCGGAGATGACGGTCATCGATTACCTCGATTACCAGGCGGGCCTGCACGGCGTGCCCGAGGGGCGGCGCAACGCGGCCGTGGCCGAGGCCATCCGCCGCACGGCCCTGAAGGAAAAGGCCACCGCCCCCATCCAGACCCTCTCTCGCGGCTACCGCCAACGCGTGGGCGTGGCCCAGGCCATCCTGCACGGGCCCGACATCGTCATCCTGGACGAGCCCACCAACGGCCTCGACCCCACCCAGATCCTGCACATGCGCGAGCTCATCCGCGAGCTGGCGCAGACCGCCACCGTGATCGTTTCCACCCACATCCTGCAGGAGGTGCAGGCGGTGTGTGAGCGCGTGCTCATCATGCGCGCCGGGCGCCTGGTGGTGGACTCGCGCATCGCCGACCTGCAACAGAGCCGCGCCCTGCGGGTGGCGGTGGACGGCGACGCCCGCGCCACGCTGGGCAAGGTGGAAGGCGTGACGGCGGTGAGCGAACTGGACGCCGTCGACGGGCGGCGCCGCTACCGGCTGGAGGCCGCGTCCGAGGCCGCGCCGCGCGTGGCCGCCGCCCTCGCCGTGGCGGGACTGGCCCTGCACGAATTGCAGCCCGAGCGTCATGACCTGGAGACCGTATTCGCCCGCGTGAACGAGGAGGTGGCCCATGCGTGATCTGTTCCCTGCCATCGCCCAGGTCGCCCGCAAGGAATTCCGCGGCTTTTTCGCCACGCCCGCGGCCTGGCTGTTCCTGGGCACCTTCCTGGCGGTGACCCTGTTCGTGTTCTTCTGGGTGGAGACCTTCTTCGCCCGCAACATCGCCGACGCGCGCCCGCTGTTCCAGTGGCTGCCCTTGCTGCTCATCTTCCTGGTGGCCGCGCTCACCATGCGCGCCTGGTCCGAGGAACGCCGCAGCGGCACCCTGGAGAGCCTGCTCACCGCGCCGGTGCGGCCGGTGCAACTGGTGCTGGGCAAGTTCGCCGCGGCGCTCGGCCTGGTGGCGGTGGCCCTCGTCCTCACCCTGCCCCTGCCCGTCACGGTGTCCCTGCTCGGGCCGCTGGACTGGGGCCCGGTGATCGGCGGTTACGTGGCCACCCTGTTCCTGGCCGCGGCCTACGTGGCCATCGGCCTGACCATGAGCGGCCGCACCGACAATCCCATCGTCGCCCTGATCCTCACTGCCCTGGTGTGCGGCCTGTTCTATCTGGTGGGCGCGGAAAAGATCACCGGTCTGTTCGGGCACCAGGTCGGCGGCGTGCTCGCCCTGCTCGGCACCGGCGCGCGCTTCGAGTCCATCACCCGCGGCGTGCTGGACCTGCGCGACCTGTATTACTACCTGTCCATCGTGGGCGTGTTCCTCACCCTGAACCTGTTCTCCCTGGAACGCCTGCGCTGGGCGGGCAATCCGGTGAGCCGCCACCATCGCCTGTGGGGCCTCGCCGCCACCCTGGCGGCGCTCAATTTCGTCGCGGCCAACCTGTGGCTCGCGCCGGTGAACTGGGCGCGCGCGGACATCACCGAGGACCACCAGTATTCCCTCTCCGAGGCCACCGAGCAGCAGCTCGCGAGCCTGCGTGAGCCGCTGCTCATCCGCGGTTATTTCTCGGAAAAGACCCATCCGCTGCTGGCGCCGCTGGTGCCCCGCCTCAAGGACCTGCTGGAGGAATACGCGGTGGCCGCGGACGGCCGCGCGCGCGTGGAGTTCATCGATCCCACCCGTGACCGCGACGCTGAGGAAGAGGCCGCCTCGCGCTATGGCATCCGCCCGGTGCCGTTCCAGACCGCCGACCGCTATCAGGCCGCGGTGGTGAACTCCTATTTCGATGTGGTGGTGGCCTACGGCGATCAGTACGAAACCCTGGGCTTCCAGGACCTCATCGAGGTGAAGGCGCGCGGCGAGCGCGACCTGGACGTGGTGCTGAAAAATCCCGAGTACGCCGTCACCCGCGCCATCCGCAAGGCGGCCGGCGCCTGGCAGGCGGGCGGCAATCCCTTCGAGAACCTCGCCCGCCCAGTGCACTTCAAGGGCTACGTGTCGCCCGAGGGACGCCTGCCCGAGGCGCTGCGCACCCTGCGCAAGGACCTGGACGCGCTGCTCGACGAGTTGCGCGAACAGGGCGGCGACAAGCTGCAGGTGAGCTTCGAGGACCCGGACGCCGATGACGGCCGACTGGCCGGCGAGCTGCGGCGCACGTACGGCTTCGCCCCGCAGGTGGCGAACCTGTTCGATCCCAAGCCCTTCTGGTTCTACATGGTGCTGGAGGGCGACGGCGAGGCGGTGCCCGTACCCCTGCCCGAAACCCTCGACAAGGACGCCCTCAAGCGCGCCCTCGACGCTGCCCTGCAGCGGCTCACCCCGGGCGCGCTCAAGACGGTGGCCGTGTTCAAGCCGCAACCCTTCGGTCCCGGCGCGCAACGCTACAGCCTGCTGGAAAAATCCCTCGGCGAGAACGTGCGCGTGAAGCAGACCGATCTCAAGAACGGCCACGTGCCCGAGGACGCCGATCTGCTGCTGGTGCTCGCGCCGCGTGAACTGGACGACAAGCAACGCTTCGCCATCGACCAGTTCCTCATGCAGGGCGGCAGCGTGGTGCTCGCCACTTCGCCCTTCGACGTGCAGGTGAGCAACAGCATCACCGCCGGCAAGCAGGCCACCGGCCTGGAGGACTGGCTCGCGCACCACGGCCTCACGGTGGACGGGCGCATGGTGCTGGATCCGCAGAACGCGGCCCTGCCGGTGCCGGTGGAGCGCTACATCGGCGGACTCGCGCTGCGCGAGATCCGCATGCTGCCTTACCCGCACTTCCCCGATCTGCGCGGCGACAGCCTGAACGGCGACAACCCGATCACCGCGTCACTGGGTCAGCTCACGGTGAACTGGGCGTCGCCGCTTGCCGTGGACGCGGAGAAGAACAAGGACCGCAGCGTCACGCGGCTGCTCACCAGTTCGTCGCAAAGCTGGAGTTCCGACAGCCTGGCCGTGCTGCCCGACTACCGCTTGCACCAGGCCGGCTTCGCCGTGAACGACGAGCGCAAGCCGCAGCTGCTGGCGGCGGCGGTGGAGGGACGTTTCGATTCTTACTACAAGGACAAGCCCTCGCCGCTCGCGCAGAAGGACGGCGACAACGAGAACAATGAGAACGAAGAGAAGGCGAAGGAGGACGAGCGCATCACCGGCGTAATCGAACGCTCGCCCGAATCGGCGCGCCTGGTGCTGATCGCCAGCAACAGCTTCGCCTCCGACATGGCCATCGAACTGGCCTCGCAGGGACTGAACACGCTCTACACCAAACCGCTGGAGTTCCTGCAAAACGCCATCGACTGGTCGCTGGAGGATCGCGGCCTGCTGGCCCTGCGCGGCCGCACGCAACTGGCGCGCACCCTCGACCCGCTGCCCGAAGGGCGTCAGGCCTGGTGGGAATGGGGCAACTACGCCATGGCCGTGCTCGGCCTTGCCATAGTGTGGCTGTGGCGGCGGCGCGTACTCGCCGCAGACCGCAAGCGCCAAGAACAGATTCTCGCGGAGGTGTAATCCATGGAGAAGACCATCAAGCTGCTGGCCGTACTGCTCGGCGTGCAACTGGTATTGGCGCTGGGCCTCGGCCTGTCCGGTCAGGGCGCGGCCGCGCGCGGCGGGACGCAGATGCTCGTCGACGCGGCCGCGGACACGATCGATCGCCTGGTGCTGGAAGAGCCCGGCAAACCCAGGGTCGTGCTGGCGAAGCAGGGCGGCGCCTGGCGCCTGCCGGAGGCGGGCGATTTCCCTGCCGACGCCAAGCGCGTGGCGCAACTGCTCGACAAGCTCGTCGCGCTCAAACCCGGCGCGCCGGTCGCCGCCAGCGCCGGCGCACGGGAACGCTTCAAGGTGGGCGAGGAAACGTTTGAAAGGCGCATCACGCTCGGCGCGGGCGACGAGACGCTCGCCACGCTGTACCTGGGAACGTCACCGGCCATGCGGCGCATCCATGCGCGCATGGGGAAAGACGACGCGATCTACGCCGTGGAACTGGCCGCCCACGAGGTGCCGGTCAGGACGGCCGACTGGCAGGACAAAACCCTGCTGCGCATCCCGGCCGGCGAGATCGACGCCATCGAGGTGGCGGGCCTGCACCTGCGCCGCACCGCAGAGGATGGTACGTGGCTGGCCGACGGCCTGCCCGATGGCCAGCGCGCCAACCCCGATGCCGTGGAAGGACTCACGTCCCTCATCGCCGAACTGAGCGTCGGCGAAGTCCTCGGCCGCGAGGCGGGCGCGGAACACGGCATGGACAAGCCCGTGCTCGATCTCACGGTGACCCGGCGCGGCGGCGAAGCCGTCGGCTATCGCCTCGGCAAGACCAGGGACAAGGAGGAATACACCCTCAAGGCGTCGAGCCGGCCGGAGTACTTCCGCCTGCCTGCCTACACGGCGAGCGCACTGATAGAGGCAGGTAAGCGTGAGGCCCTGCTGGAAGCGGTGGAGGAAAACACGGCGGAGAACGCCGAAGAGAAGAAGTCGTAATCTCGCGGCGGCGGGCGCGCGTGGCGCGCCCGCCGGATCCGCATGGAAGCATCCCGCTTACTTGCCGGAGAGATAACGCCGGTCGTCAAAGGTGCTGATCCAGTCCGGACGGAACAGCACCAGACTGGCCGTGATCATGCCCGTGAAAAATGCCTCGGCGAAGATCATGAGCGGCGCGAAAGGAAGGTATTCGTGGGCGACCTTGGTGAAGGTGTACGGACCGCAACAGGCGAGTAGCACCGTACCGGCCGCGAGCGTCGCCACCATGGCCACGGCCCCGCCGAAAAATGCATTGCCCATCACATAGACGAAGAAGTGATGAGGCAGAAAACGGAAGGTGAAACGATGAATGGACGCGCTCACCAGCACCGGCACCGCCACCATCACCAAACCGTTCAGCGCCAGTGACTGCAGATCCCCCATGCCGTCCAGTGTGGAACCGAGCAGTACCAGCGAAAGGCCGATGAAGGCAAGCTCCCAGCCGAACATCAGCACGAACAAGGTCGCACCAAGCAGGTGATAACTCATCCCCGGCTTGAGTCCCGCCTCCAGCTGCCAAAGCAGCAGCAGCAACACGCAACTGCCCAGCAAGACATGAAGTTTTCCGGGGTCCTTGCGGTAAGCGGACCATGGTGCCTTGTAGATTGCCCAACCCAGGGTTCCGATGAAGCCCCCGAAAGCGAGGGCATAAAGAAACGGGGGCAGAAGACCTGCAGAAAGATTCATCATGACACCCTCGGCCGCCGCCGGACACATGGTATTGCGCGGCCGAAACCGTTGCTCCAGCAGGGGCCCGGCACTACTAACAGCTTACTTCAACTCGAACAATGAGCTTCTACGGGTTTCCCGTACGCGCCGGCAGTATCGAGGGTGGTAAGCCCCCGGGGCAGCAGCCGCATGCCGGATCCTGCACGTGTTTTTCCCCGCAGGGTAGCGGTCCGGCCTATACGGCATCCGGCGTGCGGCGGTGCATGAAGGCGGCCTGGGGAACCAGACTGCGGTGCAGGATCTGGCGCAGAAAGCGATTGACCTGCCGGCGTTCATCACGCACATAGCGTGGGTTGCCAGCGATGGCGTACGGCGGCGGCAGGCGATCACACCCCTGATAGGCAATCACTTCCGCAACGCGTGCATCGTGATATACGCGCACCGTCATGCCCACATCGGGCACGAGGTCGTCCGCTTCGAAACGATGGCGAAGCTCGAAGGTGCTCGTGTAGCGCGCATGCTCCAGCAGTTCGATCTCGAGCCCCGGCGGCTGGCGCGTGATACCGTCACCCAATCCGGGCAACAGCAGCACGAGCAGCCCGTAGAGCTCCTCGAAGATCGCCTCCGGCCTTTCACCTGTTACGCATTTCACTGGTTGCCACCGCAAACCCAATCATGACCTCTGCCTAAAGACACGCCGCTGCCCGCGCGGTTCCGTGCAGTTGGGAGCCTATGAGATGGAGGGACATGTGCTGAACGGCACACACGCCTGACCGGGACATCCGTTGTCAGAGCAACGCCGGCCCGTGAACAACGCCGGCGAAGCTTAGGATAGCACCGGGTGAGATATCGGGGTAAGCGTGAACATGCATGTAAACCGAAACCGCGCCATGTAGCAGAAAACGCACGTTTCTGCTTGACATCGCAGCCATTACGCGTTCGGGTTTGGCGGTACGACGAAGGGGTGCGACGTGCGCGCAAGGACACACGTCGGCTCATTTCATAGGGAAAACATTGTTCGGCGCACGCGCAGGTCCGATGGACGCCGTATCGCCGGCAGCGACACGCGGGCACGGCGCCTCGATCAGGCGAAGTAGTCGACCATGCCCCGCCCCGAATCCAGCCGGCTCACTTCCTGAACCGATGCGGTAAGCTCTTCACGACCATCGGTTGCGTGGCTGGCGCTGCGCGGGATGCGGTGTTCCCTTCCGTCGCCGCGCTCGTGGGGCGATTGCTGCGATACCTCCGACTGCGCCAGGTTGAGGCCGCTATCGGCAAGCATTTCCCGCAGCCGCGGCAGGGCGTTTTCGATAGCCTCCCGCGCCGTGCTGTTCTGCGCGGCGAAGGCGACGGAGACCTGATCCTGCTGCATGGAAATGCGCACCTCGATGGGCCCCATCTCGCGCGGCGTGACCTGAATATGCGCCTCCTGTAATCCCTGGCGCGCCATCCACACCACGCGCTCGCTGAAAGCCTGATCCCAACCGGGCCGGTTGAGCGGAACGGGGATGCCCTGGCTGACCGCAGCCGCCTGCGGGGCGGGACTCGCGGCACTCATGTCGCGGCCGGCAGCGGCGGTCATGTTGCTGAGCACCGTGAGCGCATCGGGCAAGCGCCGCGCGGCCGCCTGCCCCTCGGCCGGCGCACTGATCTCAGGCACCGGGTTCGCCGCGCCACGCTCCTGGGCCATCATGCGACTGAAGCGCAAGGCCGTGAGCAATCCGTCCGTGGTCCGCTCCTCCGCCTTGTTCTCCCGGGTGTTGTCAACGGGCACTTCGACCGCCGAACGCGCGGGCAGGGTTTTGCGCGCAAGCGCGGCCGGCAGCAGGTCGGCGTCGGTCGCCTCCTCGCCGGGTTCCTTGGCTGTCGGGACGACCGCAGGCGCAGCACCCTTCACCTCAGCGGCAGCGGCGGCGGTCTTCGCCGCATCCGCCAACAACGGCTCCGCCGATGCGGTGCGGTCCTCCTGCGTGTCCGGCTGCGGCGTTCCGGGCACAACCGTCGGCAAGTCCTTGCCGTCCTCGGCAAGCAGGGGCTGCAGCATGTTGCCGGGTACGCCCTCCGTCCCCTCGCCCGCGGCGACGTCATCGGTCGCGGGCTCGGCCGCGACCGGCTCGGACGCGGCCTCGGGATCCGCGGCGGCCTCCGCTTCCGCGCTTGCCTCGGCAGGCGCCGTGGCTTCGTCGGCCTCGCGGGCCTGCGGCGCCTCTTCAGCCGGTGCTTCGCGCGCCGGGGACTTATCGGCACTGCGCGCCGGGCCGTTTTCCGTGGGCTTTTCGCTCCGTTCCGCCGGCTTTTCGGCGGGCTTTTCGGCGGCCGGCCGCGGACCGGCCCCGCGCACCTGGGCGTCGAATACCTCGGCGAAACCGTCGCTACCGTTCTTCTGCCCCGTACGGGGACGGGCGGCGTTGTCCAGCCCGAGGAGACCGCTTTCCAGTGTCTTGGTGTTGGGTGTCATTGTGAGCTCCCTTGCTTCGCGGTAACCGGAGCAATATCCGTACCACGCTATTCATCTTGGGTCCGGCGGCGCTGCGCGAGCTCATCCAGGACCTTCTGCTCCCGCCTGTCCTCGTGCTGCCGCTCCAGTGTTTCGAAGCGTGTCTTGGCCTTCTCAAGGCTCTGCGACTTTTGACGGGACATGAGCCAGTGCTGGCGCTTCTGATTGCACAGTCGCGTGGCCTGCTCCACCACCATTTGCTGTTGGGTGATTGCCTTGTCCAGTTGCGCGAGGAAGCGATGGGTATCGACGAGGCGAGAGGCCGTGATACCCGCCGCCGCCTGGTTGTCGATCTGCATCTGGTATTCACGCCGGTAGCCCTGGAGCTGCACCAGTTGCCGCTCGTGCTCACCCAACTGGCGGCGGCTTTCCGCAAAGGCGTGCGCGGCCTGGTCCTCGCGGGATTCGGCGATGCGCAACACCGGTTCCATACGTTTCGACTTGCGCACGCTTCACCTCACTGGCGCACGGGGGCGGCCTTCTTGGCCGGCACCGAGAGGGCCTTCTCCAGCAAGGCGCCGAGATCGTGCTGGCTGTCCTGAAAGTTCACCGCGTCGCGCATGCCCTGTGCGAGGAAGTCCATCATGTGCGGCTGCATGCGGATGGCCTCGTCGATGCGCGAGTCGGCACCCGCCGTATAGGCACCCACGCTGATGAGGTCGCGGTTCTGTTCGTAAGTCGAATAGATCTTCTTGAAGCACCGCGCCGCCTGCTGATGTTCGGGCGTGGTGATCTCGGTCATGGCGCGGCTGATGGAGGCCTCGATGTCGATGGCGGGGTAATGCCCCGAATCCGCCAGTCGGCGTGTCAATACCACATGGCCGTCGAGAATGGCGCGCGCCGCATCGGCGATGGGGTCCTGCTGATCGTCGCCCTCGACGAGCACGGTGTAGAAAGCGGTAATGGAACCACCGCCCTCGCCGCCGTTGCCTGCGCGCTCCACCAGCGCAGGCAGCTTGGCGAACACGGACGCGGGATAGCCCTTGGTGGCCGGCGGCTCGCCGATGGCCAGCGCCAGTTCGCGCTGCGCCTGCGCGTAACGCGTGAGCGAATCCATGAGCAGCAGCACGTCCTTGCCCTGGTCACGAAAATATTCGGCGATGCTGGTGGCGAGCGCCGCACCGTGCAGGCGCATGACGGGCGTGTTGTCGGCGGGCGCGGCCACCACCACGGCGCGCGCCATGCCTTCGTCGCCCAGGATGTTCTCGATGAATTCCTTCACCTCGCGGCCGCGCTCGCCGATAAGGCCCACCACGATCACCTCGGCGGTGGTGAAGCGCGTCATCATGCCGAGCAGCACGCTCTTGCCCACGCCCGAACCGGCGAACAGGCCCATGCGCTGGCCACGGCCCACGGTGAGCAGGGCGTTGATGGCGCGGATGCCCACGTCGAGCGGTTCGCGGATGGGCCGGCGCGCCATGGGATTGATGGGGCGCCCGGTGAGCGGCACGCGTGCATGGGTCTCGGGCTCGCCCTTGCCGTCCAGCGGACGCCCGGCGCCGTCCAGCACGCGCCCGAGCAGGGCATCACCGACCGGTGTGTCGTACACGCTGCCGGTGGGAATGACGCGCGAATCGGGGCCCACGCCGCGGATGTCGCCCGTGGGCATGAGATAGAGACGGTCGCGCGCGAAGCCGACCACTTCCGCCTCCACGTACTGGCCGCCTTCGGCCTCCACCAGGCAGCGGGTACCGATGGTGGCCTGCACGCCCACCGCCTCCAGGGTGAGTCCCACCAGCCGGCTGAGTTTTCCTTCCACGCGCAACGGCAGGGGCGCCGACACGCGCTCGCGGCGGCGCTGCAGGCCGTCGGCCCAGGCCTCGGCGCGCGGCTTTTCAGCGTGCGCCTTCATCGGCGCCGTCCATCAGCCGTTCCACCACGGCCGCGAGCCGCGCTTCCAGGGTGGCATCGACCCGTGAGTTTTCGCTCACCACGCGGCAACCGCCGCGGGTGAGCGACGGATCGTCGACGACGCGCCAGGCGTTGTCCGTAGCGGCGGCATGCTCACGCATGAGCGCGGCATCGTCGGGGTGCAGAAAGACCTGCAAGCGCTCGGCATGAGACGGGAGCACATGGATGGCCTCGCGCGCCAGCGCAACCACCTGGGCGGGATCGCTACGCAACTCGCGCCGCACCACCTGGCGAGCCACCGCCAGCGCCAGTTGCACCAGTTCCTGCTCCACGCGCGCATTCACGTCGTGCAACGGTTCGCTGAGCGTGTTCAGCACCTGATGGAGGCACTGCACCTGCGCGGCAATCTCTTTCTGGCCGGCCTTGAGACCTTCGTTCCTGCCCTGCTCGAAACCTTCGGTGTGCGCCTGGTTGCGGATCTCCTCGAGTTTCTCCGCCGACAGCATTTCACGCAACGCACTGGCGTCCAGTTCTTCGGCCGTGACGCGCGCAGTCTCACTACCAACATTGGGTAGCTCCCAGCGTTCGTAGGCGGTGAGCGTCTCCTTGGTGATGAGCTTAGACGTACTCATCGCCACCGCCGCCTAACGAAAGGTCGCCTGTTTCGGACATGCGCCGAGCGATGGCAAGGATTTCCTTCTGCGCGGTTTCCACCTCGGACAGGCGCACCGGCCCACGTGCTTCCAGATCGTCGCGCAGCATCTCCGAAGCACGCTTGGACATGTTCTTGAACACCTTCTCCTTCACCGCCTCGTCGGCCCCCTTGAGCGCCATGATGAGGCTGTCGGACGAGACCTCGCGCAGCAGCGCCTGCATACTGCGATCATCGATGTCGGCGAGGTTCTCGAAGACGAACATGAGGTCTTCGATGGTCTGTGCCAGTTCCGGCTCGGTGTCGCGGATCTTGTCCAGGATCTTGGTCTCCACCGTGGTGTCCATGAAATTGAGGATGTTGGCCGCGGTCTTCTTGCCACCCACACTGGAGGCCTTGATGTTCCCGGTGCTGCCGGAGAATTGCTTGTCCAGGATCTCGTCCAGTTCGGCCAGCGCTGCGGGCTGAATACCGTCCAGGCTGGCCACGCGCATGAGTACGTCGGGGCGCAGGTTTTCCGGCAGCGCCGCCAGCACTTCGGCGGCCTGATCGCTGTCCAGGTAGGACAGTACGATGGCGATGATCTGCGGATGTTCGAGGCGCACGATCTCGGCGATGGCGCGCGGCTCCATCCACTTGAGCGCCTCAAGGCCCTTGGAGGAGCGCCCGAGCAGGATGCGGTCGATGAGATTGGCCGCCTTGTCCTCGCCGAGGGCGTTGTTCAGCACACGGCGCAGGTATTCCTCGGAACCCACCCCCAGCGCCGTCTGCATGCCCAGCTCCTCGGCGAAGTTCTGCAGCACGTTGCTCACCTGCAGCTTGGTGACGCTGCGCGTGGCGGTCATGGCCTCGCCGATGCGCTGCACCTCCTTGGGGCCGAGATGCTTCATGATCTCGACGGCACCTGATTCGCCCAGGCTCATCATGAGGATGGCCGCGCGCTCGGCGCCGGAAAGCTTGCTCTTGGGGTTAGGGTGTTCAGCCATGGTTGTCGATCACTTGTCGTCCGCAGCGATCCAGCTGCGCACCACCTGGGCTACGCGCTTGGGATCCTGCAACGCCATCTGGCGCGCCTGGTTGAGGTTTTCCTCGTAGGTCTGATCCGGACCGGGCAGGTGCACCGTGGGTGTCGCACTGCGCAAGGTGAGCTGGTCCTCGGCCATGCCGGGACCGCCGGCAAGCGCGGCGGCCGCGGGTGGGGCCTCGGCGCGCACCGCGCCGAAGCTGCGGATGACGGCGCGCAGGGCGAACAACAACACCACGGCGGCGATGGTCCAGGCGAACACTTCCTTCGCCATGTCCCACAACCAGGCCTGCTGCCATAGCGGTGGTTCGGGTAGCGCTTCCAGTTCCTGCGCCTCGGTGAAGGAGGCATTCACCACGTTGACCGTATCGCCGCGCGCGGCATTGAAACCGACGGCGTCGCGAACCAGGGCGGTAATGCGCTCGATCTCTTCCGGCGTACGCGGCGTGCGCACCATGGCGCCGTTCTCTCCCGCCGCCAGTTTGTCGTCCACCACCACCGCCACGGTGAGGCGCTTCACCTGCCCCACGGCGGAGCGGGTGTGACTGATGGTGCGGTCCAGTTCGTAGTTCACCGTGGCGCGTTTGACCGAGCGCGTGGTGTCACCCTCCGCCCCCAGCATGCCCTGGGCGGGCAGCGTCTCGGGCGCGGCGGCGGCGCCGGGCGGCTGGTTGGAAAGCGCGCCGGGCACACCCTGCATCTCGCTGCCCGCGGTGGATTCCTCGAAGCGCTGTTCGCTGCGCAGTGCCGGGGCCTCCGGGTTGTAGGTCTCCTGCGTCTGTTCGGTGACGGCGTAGTCCACATCGGCGGACACCTCGGCGCGCACGCCACCCATGCCGACGATGGGCGCGAGGAGGTTCTCGATGCGCGCCACGTAGGCTTCTTCCAGGGTGCGGGTGTGCTCGAACTGTTCCTTGCCGGCCGAGAGCTCGGGGCTCAGCTTCTCGGTGCTGAGCAAGCGGCCCATCTGGTCCACCACGGTGACGCGGCCTGGTTCCAGGTTGGGAATGCTGGAGGCGACGAGGTGAGTGATGGCCGCCACCTGTTCCTTTTCCAGGGAACGGCCCGGAAACAGGTTCACCAGCACCGAGGCGCTGGGTTCCTGACGCTTGCGCACGAACACCGATTGCTTGGGCAGGGCGAGGTGCACGCGCGCATTTTCCACGTGATTCACCGACGCGATGGTGCGCGCCAGTTCCTCTTCGAGTGCGCGTTGGTAGCGCGCGCTTTCCATGAACTGGCTGGTGCCGAATTCCTGCTTTCGTTCGAGCACGTTGAAGCCCACGCCCGCACTCTGCGGCAGACCGGCGCCGGCCAGGCGCAGGCGCAGGTCGTGGACCTTGTCGGCGGGCACCATGATGGCGCCGGTTGTGGCGTCGAGCCGGTGTTTCACGCCGTCCTTGTGTAACTGCTCCACCACCGCCGAGGCATCCTTGCCGCCCAGGCCGCTGTAGAGCACACCATAGGTAGGTTCACGTCCCCAGAACACCACCGCGACACCGAGCGCCACCGCAGCGGCGAGACCGAACATCACGCCGAGTTGGCGGGTCACGGGGTTTTGACTGAGGAGGGCCAGCTGGGTCGCCATGAAGATTGCCTTTGCCGCGTTTCTGGGGTGCGGGAATTACGCCGTCAAACCGGCATGCGCATGACTTCCTGATAGGCCTCGACCACCTTGTTGCGCACCTGGACCATGGCCTGGAAACCCAGTTGCGCCTTGTTCGCGGCCAGCATCACGTCCGACAGGCTCACACCGGGCGCGCCGGTTTCGAACGCCTGCTTCAGTTCGCCTGATTTCTGCTGCATGGTGTTGACGGTCTCGATGGATTGCTTGAGCGCCGTCGAGAAGCTGACGCCGGCTGCCTCGCCGGCGGGCGCGTCGGCGGCCGGCAGCACGCCGGTTCCCTTGGCCTGCGCGGCGGCAAGGCGCAACTGGGCGAGGAGCTGGGAGCTGTCGATGGTGTTCACGGTGCCTCCGCCTGTTTGAAATCCGTCACTACCGAACGTCCGATGCATTTACGGTGCCAACAGCCTCCGGCAGCGCGAAGCCCTCGGCGCGCATGCGTGCCAGCTTGTACCGCAGGGTGCGCTCGCTGATGCCCAGCTTCTGCGCGGCGGCCTTGCGCGAGCCTACGCGCAGGGCCTCCGCGATGAGGTGGTATTCGCG
>Ga0172382_10007463_pt1 | contig 15491 bp, 7 predicted proteins | sample Leawel138RmetaG_FD_122245 | JGI IMG/M metagenome (GOLD analysis project Ga0172382, IMG submission 122245) | Leachate microbial communities from a municipal landfill in Southern Ontario, Canada - Leachate well 138R metaG | ecosystem: Engineered > Solid waste > Landfill > Unclassified | place...
CCGGAGGGTGCGGAGAGAATAACTACTTTGAGTTCTTCGGGCCACATTGAATCCACTATAAAACGTTTAAACTCTGTTCTTTAATCTTCTCTAGCTCATCTTTCATCTCGACAACAAGCCGCTGGATGTCAGAATCATTGGCTTTTGACCCAATGGTATTGATTTCGCGTCCGATCTCCTGCGAGATGAATCCGATCTTCCTGCCAGGTGTCTCTTCCGAATCCAGAATTTCTATCAAGTAGGTGCAATGATTCTGAAGCCTGACCATCTCTTCGTTGATGTCAATTTTTTCAATGTAGTAGATCAGTTCCTGTTCGAAACGATTCTCATCTAATTTGATCCGCCCGGCAATCTCCTTTAAGGCAATGCTCATTTTTTCGCGGATTCTGTCGATGCGGTTTTTTTCAATAGCTCGAATGCTGACGAGGCGTTCCAGGATGACGTTTATGTGATTCTGGATGTCTCGCCCGATGGCTTCTCCCTCCTGGATACGGAAATGGTCAACGCCGCTGATGCACTGGCGAATAGTTTCCATAACCAACTTCCACTCCTCTTCATCAAAATCCTGTTTTTCTACCTTAACCACATCAGGAAGCCGCATCACAATGGGTAATAAAACGTCGTTGCCGGGCATCTGGATAGTCTGGCCTAGTGTGTTAATCTGCTCCAGATAGTCAAGTATCACAGCCTGATTGAGCGTGACTGTTCGATCGACTCCCTCCGTCTCAAGCCAAATATTTGCTTCAATCTTCCCGCGTAGGAGTGTTCGCGCAAGTTCGTTGCGTACTTCGTTTTCTCCTTCCCGGTAAATAGCTGGTAGTTTAAGGTAAATATCAGCTTGTTTGCTGTTCAAACACTTGATCTCCACGTTTACTGTGTGGCTGTTGAAAGCTCTGACCGCTTTCCCAAAGCCGGTCATTGATCTGATCATGGTAATTTGGTTTTAGGACAAAGTTAACAGAATGCTTAAATTGATACGTGTTTGCATGATGATTAACTTTGGCAAGGCTATTGTAAAAGAAAGATAAACCACACCATGAGAATTAAACACTACCTGCTGGCAGGCGTTATGGCCTTACTGGTGATTTCAACGGGTTCCACCATGAAGAATGAAGAGGGCGATCTGGTAACAGCTTGGAAGAAGGTGGATTCGCTTGAAAATCAGGGACTTTATCGAAGTGCTCAAGCTGAAGTAATCCAGATCTACCGGGTTGCTAGATTGCATGCCGATCAGCCAAACGAAATTAAAGCTCTGATTTACCAAATGAAATACCAGCGGGAATTGAGTGAAGATGGAAGAACAGCAGCCTTGCTGGAAATGCATCGGTATCTCCCGGATAACCGTCCGGTGATGGCGGCACTAAAAAATAGCATGCTGGCAGAGCTCTATTATCGTTATTATTCGGTTAACCGATGGGAAATTATGCAGAACCCGACAGAGTCGGAATCGTCAGTACAAACTTCTGGATCCTTGGAAATGCTAAAAAAATGGAGCCCGGAACAGTTTTTCCAGACTATCCTCAGCCTTTATGCTCAATCGCTCAATGATCCTGAAATACTCCTCAATACACCGGTCAGTTCATTTAGTGACCTGTTCACCGGAAGTCTCGCTGATACAGTGAACCAGCCTACGCTGTATGATGTGCTGGTGAAACGGGCTGTAGATTTCTCTACCAACCTACATGAGTTCCCAATCTTTAGAGTAAAACCCGCCGTTTTGTGCCAGGAAACACTCCTGGGCTCCGCTGATGAGTTTATTCGAGCAGTGAAGAGAGAAAAGGACGATTCTGCTAATCCCTGGATGCAAACTTTACAGTGGTACGCCAACTGGCTTGAATGTCATATGGCGTTTAAAAATACTGATAATGAAGTTGTTAATAGTGCACGACCAGCGTTATTAATGGCGGATCTTTCGCGGCTGAAATTTGTCAGGGACCACACTTGCCATCCCGATGTGGATAGCCTCTACCGTTGTGCTCTGATCAACCTGGCTAAGCCATTGGAGCAGGATTCTCTTCAAGCTAGAGTCTTCCTGGAGCTGGGGCGATTCCATGCTACTCGATCGGAACGGTTTATTCCAAATCAGGAGGATACTTCAAAATACAAACAGGACAGGAGAGAAGCCGTTTCATGGTTGGAGAAAGCCATGCGCTGGAGTTCAACCATGGATGGAAAGGAGAGCAGCAACCTGAGGAATAACCTTTTGAAGCCAGTTATCCGAAGTGAAGTACCACAGGTTCAATTGCCGGAACAATCACTCCCGGTTAGCTTGTGGTATCAGAATGCAAAAGAAGTTTTCTATGAGGTTTATGCATACAGTGCCTTAAACTATTACTCGAACTGGAATAAGCTCCAACCGGAAGAACGGTTACAAGTTTTAAGTCAGCTTAATCCGTTACGTACTGGTCATCATCAACTTCCCGATGATGGAGATCTTAACCCTCACATAGTCAATGTAATACTCGATCCATTGCCAGCCGGATTCTACCTGCTTCTTTGGTCGGTCAACGACCTTGTGACCGGTAAGCTAGCAACAACGACTGTTACTCCAGTGGCATTAAGCCGGATCAGCTGGGTAACTCGCACGGACGATTTCGGGGGGCGGGAGTTCTACTTTCGCGACCTGGAGAGCGGTGCTGCCGTATCATCAGTGAGAGTTATTCCATGGTATCAAATCTGGGACGATCATTCGCGTCAAACACGTCTGGAAAGCGGGACAGGTCTGTTTGCAGCTAAAGATGGATTTTTAAGAATACCTGCCGGAGCTCCCGGTCAGAATGATCCGGCCCGTCGGGCTTACCGTATTGCGGTAGTCGCTGGGCTGGATACCCTGATCAGTCAGGAGCTTTTCCATCCTGGGTACGGACAGCCTGGTAGGAAGGTTCAAACAAGAGCCACGATCCATACCGACCGGAGTCTGTATAAGCCGGGGCAAAATCTCCATTATCGAGGAGTGCTGATTGATCACTATCGTGATTCATTGGCAATTCACCAAACCGACTCCATTAAGGTGACGTTACAAAATGTTCGTTATGAGGCTGTTGAAACAATAACGGTGCCGGTTGATGAATTTGGGTGTTTTACCGGATTGTTCCAGCTTCCGCTCAAAGGCTTAACGGGTCGCTACTTTGTGAATACCAGCTATGGTCAGGCAACTGTCAATATGGAGCAATACAGACGTCCCGGATTTTACTTCCGAATTGACCCAGATCACCAGTATTATCAGGAGGGGGATCAAATTTCTGTAAGTGGTTCATTAATAGCACTTTCAGGAGAGCCTGTGCCCGATGCGGAAATTGCGGTAGAGGTCGAAATTCAAGCCGGGGTTCATCCTTTGAGATGGAGCCCCTGGGCCGGCCAGCGCATCCGAGTTCACACTGAAAAGATCAAAGGCACTTCAGATGGGCGCTTTCACTGGAGTTGGATGACACTGCCGGCTAACCGCAATCCTTATTCCCCGGGTGGAGTTTCGAGCTATCAGATCATCCTAAGAGCGACAGATCCCAATGGAGAAACACAGGTTGAGAATCTGCTGATCAACTGTGGCAGGGAAAGCCTTCGCTATATACTGAATATCCCGACTGGAATTAAGGTTACGGATACTTTACGCATTGATGTGGAAGCTTCTGCAACTGATGGACGTTCTTTGGCGGTTAACGGTTTGCTCCGAATTGAAAAGCTCAAAATTCCGAAAATCAGATATTTACCTTCCTTGCTGACCCCACCTGATCGGTTTCTTTACTCGCTCGACGAGTGGCAGAAATGCCAAAAAGGAGTGCCCTATGCACAGGAACATAGGATGGAGCATTGGATGACCGAAAAGATACTGTATGATGCTAATATCCGAATTGATTCAGCCTACACGCTGCGTCTACCTCCGGTCGGAAAAACAGAAGCCGGATGGTACCGGGCGTCATTGAGTTCAGCTGAACCTTATGCTGAACAGGAGCCAGTGGTGCGCTATTACTATCTGGAACCCAAAAAGTTGACTCGGATACCCGTAGGTCAAACTCTCTGGGTAAAACCATCAAGCCAACAACTTAAGGTGGGTGATCAATTTCATCTCAGCTTGGCTTTCCCGGAAAAGACATTCTGCTTGGTCGAGATTCGGTTGCTCAATGAAACCTTGACTAGCAAATGGTTAGAAGTTGGCTCCAAAACTGTTACTTTAACCTGGCCAGTTACCAGTGCCTGGCAGGGCGGAGCTCATGTCAGATTTGTGGGAATCCGCGACGGGCGATCGTTTTCCAAAGATTTTAATATCAATGTCCCCTGGGTAAATAAACAGATCACCATAACCGGACTGGAAGTTCCAGAAAAGGTTGAGCCGGGGGATACTATTAAATTGAATATTAAGTTGTTGGATGAAAATGGTAGTCCGGTTTCTGGATTGATGGGAGTTGCCATATATGATGCCTCGCTTGACCAGTTGGCACTCCACAACTGGAACCGTGTGGCGTGGCCAGGGGTGTCCGTAAGACCTTCCTGGGAAACCACCCTGAACCGAACGATCGGATCGGAGACACTTTATGATAAGCAAATTGACTGGGTTTGGATTGGCCAGTCCAATCCTTTGGTATTCAATTGGTTCGGAATGGGTTACTATGGGATAAGCCGACAAGGCCAAACGATGATGCTGAAATCAACTGCACCTCAACGAACGCCTGGCAGAATTGCTGAGTCGGTCAAAAATTTTCAGGATCAGGCTGCCGGTAATGCTGCTGTGGAGGAGGATGCTTCTCTTCCGTCAAATGAAGTTGATCAGCCCCAGGATAGAACCCCGGCATTGGTCCAGATCCGTTCAGATTTTCGGGAGACAGCTCTGCCTAATGGGGTAGTAAAAACTGACGAAGAGGGTCGGGCAAAAGTAAAATTTACTGTCCCTGAAGTGTTCACAAAATGGAAGGTGCTTGCTGCTGCGCATGATCAACAGCTCGCAATTGGCTATTATTCAGGCGCTTTTGTTTCGGCTAAAGATTTGATGATCCGCTCAAATTTCCCACCATTCTTACGCAGAGGGGATACGGTTGATTTGGCTGCTCGCGTTGGATGGTATGGCCAAGGCACCATTAGCACAAGTACAAATCTTACGCTTACTGGACCTTCCGGAAGTCAGAGCCAACAGTATGAAACCCTGGATGCAACCATTTCTTCTGGAGTATCGGTTCCTTATTATTGGCGGTATACTCCTGATATCAATGATGGAACTGCCATCAGGTATAGCCTGGTAACTCAGAGCGATAACCAAGATGATGGCCTGACCGATACCATTTCGATCTATCCGGATCAGGTTGAATTGTGGAATTCTACTCCCTTCTACTTCAATGCTCCGGGTAGCAAGACGCTGTCTGTAGAGGGTCGACCGTTGGAAGCTTTGATGGAGATCACCTCGACGCCGGTATGGCAGGTTATTCAGTCGATGCCTGAGGTGATTTCCCGGGAGCGCGAATGTTCAGAGTACTGGTTTAGTAGGTTTTATCTGGCCAACCTGACAGGCTATGTGGCTGCCAGGTTCCCGGACATTGCTGCATGGTTCAGAAATGAGCCTGTGGAAGTTATCCTCGACTCCCTGAGTCATCCGCTTCTCAGGAATGTCGATATCAAGGGTACTCAATGGGAATCAACCATCTGGAGCCCCCAGAGGAAAACAGAGGAGGCTCGTATCAGACAGCTGAAAGAGTGGATGGATCCGGAAAAGCTCACTCGGGAGATTGAATACTCATTCGAAAAACTCTCAGAGCTTCAGCGTCCCGATGGGACGTGGCCTTGGTATAAAGGGATGGGGCCCGACTGGTTCATTACTCAGCAGATTTTGGCCGGATTTGGTGAACTTAGGGCCTGGCAGGTGATGGATATCTCGCGGGTGCAGCGTGGTAATTCCATGATTGGGAAAGCAGTTGAGGCTATGGATAGCTGGTTGAACCGACAGTTTCAGGACCTTTCAAGGGTTGATTCTACCCTGCAGCAAGAAGTTCAGTTGAATCCGCTTGTGATTAACTATCTCTATACCAGGGCTTATTATGTAGGAATGAGCCAATCGGCTTTAAATGAGATTGCCTATCTCTACTTTATTGATCGAATAGGCGAGGAGTGGGTTAAGCATGAAGCTCCTTTGCAGGTGTTGATGGCCATTACTCACGCACAGATTGGCCGGATGAAAGAGGCCTCGGCAATCTATCGATCGATTCGTGAACGAATGGTTTCGTCTCCTGAGATGGGTCTTTATTGGCCGAGAAGAGGTTATGCGTCAGCATGGTATCACTGGGATATCTGGATGCAGAGCCGGTTAATCGAATTATTTGCTGCCGTGGAGGAGGGCAGGGGTGAACTGGATCAGCTCAGACTCTACCTGTTGCACCAGAAGAGGGGGCGCGATTGGGGTAATGGTATGGTGGCATCCTGGGCGGCCAAGTCACTCTTATTCTATGGGTCACCGTTGCTTCAACAACCGGCATCCATCGGATTCCAGTGGGGTAAGGAGCAATTCAGTCCGCTGCGAGTAAAGACCGGCTCAGTAGCTCCCAACGGCTATTATCGTTATGGATGGAAAAATCAAGAGGAGATGTCGGATGCAGAAAACCTGGAGGTGATCCACGAGGGTGGCGGACCGGCCTGGGGTGCATTCTATACTCTTAGAGACTACCAGCTGAATGAGTTAGCTGCTACCGATGGGCCCCTAAAAATCGACCGAACCCTGATGATACGAAATGCAGAAGGGGAATGGACAGATTATCAGTCTAATACCGATGCTACAGTGGGACAGGTTGTGCGTGTTCGTCTTACCATTTCTTCTGATCGCGACCTGAGTTATCTCGAGTTAAAAGACTTTCTGGGAACAGGATTTGTTCCGGTGGGAGTACTCTCAGGATACCACTATCAGCAGGGGTTATCCTGGTATCTGGCTAGAGAGCCAGAAGCGGTTTTGTTTTACCTACACGCCCTTCCGCGTGGTGTTCATGTTATTGAATATCAGGCAGTAATTGAGCAATCCGGGCACTATTTTGGAGGATACGCCACGCTGCAGAGCCTGTATGCCCCTGAGTTTAGAGCCTGGTCGGACGGAGTTAGGTTGAGCGCAACGCGTTAGGCCTTAACCGGCTCCAGCTCCATGGTAAAATGACGAAGAATGGGGGCTTCCCGAGTTAAACGGTAACCTCTTTGGATGAGATTGGCTCGTTCCAGGACTTTTCCTGCGACTGCAGCCGTGTAGCGAATATGATCGGAGGTATAGACTCGTCTGGGCACGGCAAATCTAACCAGTTCCAGTTTGGGATAACGGTTTTCGCGGGTCACCGGATCACGGTCGGCCATCAGGGCACCGATCTCCACGGTTCGGATTCCTCCTTCGCGATACAGCTCAATGGCGAGAGTCTGGGCTGGAAACTCTTCGCGTGGAACATGGGGTAAAGCTTTCAGTGCATCGACAAAAATGGCATGGCCGCCAAATGGTTGCAGAACCGGAACACCAAGCCGCTGCATTTCACTACCCAGCAAAGCAACCTGTCCAATCCGCCAGTCGAGGTAACTGAGCTCCGTTGATTCCCGGAGTCCTTGCGCTAGGGCTGCCATATCGCGCCCGGCTTGGCCGCCATAGGTTAGGTAACCTTCAAACATGATATTGTAAACCGATGCCGCCCTAAATAGTTCCTCCTCGCGCATGGCAATGAAACCACCGATATTGACTAGGCCATCCTTTTTTGCCGACATGGTGGCTGCATCAAAGTAAGAGAACATTTCCCGGACGATTTCACGGATGGTATGCCCCTCAAACCCAGGCTCGCGCTGCCGTATAAACCAAGCATTTTCGGCAAAACGGGCCGCATCCATCACCAATGGCTTACCAAATCGGTTAGCCAACTGTTTCACCGAACGAATATTTTCCATGGAAACAGGCTGACCACCAGCAGTGTTGCACGTTGCCGTGATGAGAATAAAGGGGATTTGATCGTGACTCTCTTCTAACACCTCCTCGAGGCGTTCGAGATCCACATTCCCTTTAAACGGGTGAATCAATGTGGGATCACTAGCTTCCCGGATGGTGCAGTCAACAGCCTCGGCTTTCCGGAACTCCATATGCCCTTTGGTCGTATCGAAATGAGCATTTCCGGGAACTTTGTTTCCCTCTTTCACCAACACGGAGAAAAGCACGTTCTCTGCTGCCCGGCCTTGATGTGTCGGAAGTAAATGGGCAAACCCCATGAGCTCCTTGATCGTCTCTTTGAGCTCATAAAAGGATCTCGATCCGGCATACGACTCATCACCGGTCATGATTGCAGCCCATTGATGGTCACTCATCGCACCAGTACCCGAATCGGTAAGATAGTCCAGAAAAACATGCTCGCTACGAATGTTAAACAGATTATAACGGGCTTCTCTGAGCCAGACCTCCCGCTCTTCACGCGTGGAAAGGTAGAGAGGCTCAACTGCCTTGATTTTAAAAGGTTCGCAGGATAGTTGTGTCATGAGGGAAATAGTTGGTTCTGTAATTCGTTTCTTTTGAATGGGGCTAATTTCGCAATATTGGAAGAAATCCGGGCATTTACATCAGGTTTTTGTTGGTCTGCTTTTGTAATTTTACCGCTGTTTGTCAAAACAAGATTAGGATGAGGATCAAAAAGATTTTTATGGTTTTGATGGGTTTGATCCTGCTGGTCATCCCTGGATACGGACAGGTAAATCAAAATCACCAGGGGTTTCGGGATACACTCAAGATCCCCCGGGATTCAATCATTAGAATGTTGGTTGTCAAAGATTCCTTGCTGGTTGTAGCAAAAAGAGATTCAGCATTTTTGGCACAGCAGATTTTCTTGACTCAAAGGAGCAAGGATTCACTCGATTCGAGTCTTCAGAGGATCCGGATGAAACAACAGGAGGATTCCCTCGAAAGCATTCGCCAGTACCAATTGTCGCGAAATTTCAATAAAAGGGCCCGACTCGAGTTGGTCGATCCGGTTGATCAGATCTATGAGGATTCGGTCAGAGGAGCCCTTACCGATCTGGTAAACCTGGTTTTCGAGGATACGGCCTTTTCTCCCTATCCGAGACAACTTAAGTATAGTTTTAATCGATTGGTTCATCATCTGGCTAACGACTCAATCTATTTGCAATTTGTTAACCTTCAAAAGGATACTGTTCCGTTTGTGCTGAAAGCCAACCGGGCTGATTCGACCGCTTTTTTCCTGATGAATGTCAAAGAAGACTCGGCTAAGGTCTTTTTACGCAGCCAGGATAGAAACACCTTGGTGATGTGGCTCGAGGAGGGACTTGATTTACGGAGACTCTTCAGGCGGCAGGTTACGGCTGATCAAATTAAAATCGCTTGGGCACAACCGGATAAGTATCGGATTCCAAGAGTGAAAGTTCCTAACCCGCCGGCAAAGCTTTGGGATACCGGTGCAGAGTTCAGTGCCACTTTGTCCCAGGTAGCCTACTCTCACTGGGCTAAAGGGGGAAACAACAACCTTTCACTTAATACCGAAACCAAAGTCCATGCGAATTATTCCAAAAGCGGAGTCCGATGGGATAACCTTTTCTGGTTCCAGTATGGTATTCAAAAAGCTGAGCTAGTGAATCTTAGAAAAAGCCAGGACCGATTAGAGGTGCGATCTGCCCTTTCCCATAAAGCCTTCAAAAAATTCGACTATTCGGTTGGTTTAACGCTAATTACTCAGAGTTTCAATGGGTATGACTATCCGAATGATTCGGTCAGAATTTCCCACTTTATGGCCCCGGGTATCATCGATATCAATATCGGGATGCTGTACCGGCCTAATTCTAAATTCTCTGCCAACTTTTCACCCGCTTCGGGAAAACTGACAGCCGTTCTCGATACCACCCTGGCGCAATTACCACGATATGGTAACCAAGGCAAACGAATCCGCCCAGAGGTGGGCGCGCGGGTGACTATCGATTATAAAACGCTGTTGTTCAAAAATGTTAACCTGAACACCCAACTCAAGCTGTTTAGTAGCTATGTGAATCATCCTGAGCGAGTTGATGTTGACTGGTACATGGCTCTCGACCTGAAGGTGAATAAGTACATGACAACCTCTATTAAGACGCAGTTGATGTATGATGATGACGTCCTAATTCCCCTTTACGAGGTCCAGGATGGGAAAAAAGTGAAAGTTGGAGAGGGTAAACGAGTACAGTTTTGGGAATTTATCGGTGTGGGATTCAAATATATCCTATAATCCCTAATTCAGATAGAGACTGATGATGGTGAAAATGGCATAAATCAGGCTGGCTACCCCGTTGGTGGTCCCGAAAGCCCGGTTTATCCGACTTAAATCACCCGGTTTAACGATCAGATGCTGATAGAGTAATAGGCCGATAAAAATCAACGATCCAGTCCAGTAAACCCAATTTCCCAGCCCTGCCCATCCAATCCCTACCACAATCGCTGCCGTGATTAGGTGAAGAACGATGGAGGCTCCCAACGCATTTTTTACCCCGATATGTGCAGGAATCGAGTGGAGACTCATGCTTCGGTCAAATTGTTCGTCCTGAAGCGAATAGATGATGTCAAAACCTCCAACCCAAGTAATGACGACCCCTGAAAAAAACAAGGGTAACCAGTCGAACCGACCGGTAACGGCCAGGTAAGCTCCAATGGGAGCCAGCGAGAGGCCCAACCCAAGTATCAGGTGGCAAAGCCAGGTGAATCGCTTGGTGTAGCTGTATCCTAGAATGATCAGCAGGGCAACAGGGGAAAGGAAAAGACAAAGATGGTTTAGCATCCCTGCTGTGAGGATAAACAGAACTGCATTGACAATCGAGAAAAGAAGGGCCGCGCGGCCGGGTATCACTCCTGACGGGATTTCGCGCTGAGCTGTGCGAGGATTCTCACGGTCAATCCACCGGTCGGCCCAACGGTTAAAACCCATGGCCGCATTGCGCGCCCAAACCATACAGGCGATGACCAACAGCAGCTGCTGCCAATAAAATGGATAACCTGCATACCGGATGGCCAGGAAGAATCCGGTTAAAGCAAACGGCATGGCAAAGATGGTGTGGGCAAAGACTATGAGTGACAGATAGTTGCGGATCTTCATAAGGATTGATCAGATCGGACTAAGGTAATCAATCCGGCTTACTATCTTTGCCATCATGATTAAAATGGTGGTGACTGACCTTGACGGAACACTTCTGAATAATGACCAGCAGGTCAGTGCTCAGAATTATCAATTGTTACAAACGCTGCAGGAGAACAGCATTGTGACAGTTATTGCTACCGGCCGCTCTCCTTTTTCATTCCGTCGCGTGATACCGGCAGATTTTCCTATTGATTATCTGGTTTTTAGCTCAGGCGCCGGAATTATGAATTATCGTACCGGGGAGATCATTTATTCACAGAATTTACCCGGAGATCAAGTTCTTGCCATTGCCCTCAAGCTGCACGGAATGAGACAGCCTTTCAAGGTTTTAGCTGCAGTTCCGGATAACCACCACTATGTTTATTATGACAACGGTAACCTCCATTCAGATTTCCTGAGAAGAATGGAAAACTATCGTGGTTTTGAAAAGCCGATTTCATTTGATCCCCCAAATTTCGGCGAAGCATGCCAATTTTTGATCATTCTTCCGCCCGACCCTCCACGCTTTGAGTATCTGAAATCCCAATTCGAAGGTGTTAAAGTGATACGAGCAACTTCTCCGATCGACCATCAATCGATCTGGATGGAAATCTATCATGAGGATGTATCAAAAGGTAAAGCGATTGCCTGGCTAGGTAATAGGCTGAAAATCAATAAAGAAGAAATAGTTGGCGTTGGAAATGATTACAACGATATCGACTTGTTAGATTATGCCGGACACTCTTTTGTGGTCTCGAATGCTCCAGAAGAGTTGAAGGCAGATTATCAGGTTGTTTCTTCCAACAATGAGAGCGGCTTCAGCGAAGCTGTGTTATCTCTGCCTTGCTCCCAATTGCTCCTGAAAAGCACGAAATAGACGCCCCATTGTCTCTTCTATCTGCTTGTCTGTGAGTGTTTTGTTTTCGTCTTGGAGGATAAAACTGACAGCAAGAGACTTCTTGTCAGTACCAATTTTCTCACTGGTATATACATCGAAAACATTGACCTCTCTGAGGAGTTTGCGTTCTGTCTTGAAAGCTAACGTGCGGATCTGTTCATAACTGATTTGGTGGTCAACCACCAGGGCGAGATCGCGCCGGACCCAAGGAAAGCGTGGCAACTCTTTAACACGAATTTCGAAATTGGCTTTTGACAGGAGCAGGTCCCAGTTTATTTCAGCAAACCAGACATTTTCTTCGGTTTCAGTAAGCGCAAGGATGTCGGGGTGGATGAGTCCTACTTTGACCAAATCTTTAGATCCAATACTCCACGTTGCTCCATAGGCAAACCGTTCATCCGTATCCCTGGAGAGGGTTAAATGGTTAAGAGAGAATCCAAACCGTTTGATTATTAGCTCGATATAACTCTTGAGATCAAAAAAGCCGGTATCTGTACCTTTGCCAGACCAATGTTCCGAATGTCTTTTCCCGGTAAGCCAAAGGGCTAACAGACGGTGTTCTTTGTACCCATTTGACTTTTGAGGATCTCCTCCCGGTTTTAGTTGATACGCATTCCCGAACTCATACAGGCGGAGGTCGTGGTTTTTATAATTTAGGTTGGTGGTTATGGCCTCTAGTCCACCAAACAGAAGGGTCCTGCGCAGGGTACTCAAATCGCTGCTTAGCGGATTTAATAGCTTAACGGTGTACTCCAGCGGAAAGGTTGGTAGCTTTTCGTAGTAAGCAGCCCTTGAGAGCGAATTCGACATGATCTCATTGAATCCTAGCGTACTAAGCTGATCGGATACCTGGTTTTCTAGCAGGTCTGGATCAGGGGTTTGTCCATAAGCCAGCGTAGAAGTGACTCTTTCAGGCATTCCAATGTTGTTGTATCCGTAAACCCTGAGAATCTCCTCGATTACATCGGCCTCTCGCCGGACATCAACACGATACGTAGCCACAGCCAGAGACAGTCCGTCGTCAGTTTCTTTAGTAGTTTCTATATCAATGGATTCTAAAATATTTTTGACGATATTCCGATCAATTTTTATTCCAATTAACCGGTCGAGATTTGACCATTTCAGGTTGACGGGGTAGGGTTGTACCGGATTGGGGTACACATCGACTATATCTGAGGCAATTGTTCCACCGGCGATTTCGCAGATAAGTGAAGCTGCCCGGATCAGGGCGTTGATAGTCCCGTTCGGATCGGTACCTCGCTCGAAGCGGAAGGAAGAATCGGTAAAGATTTGGTGCCTTTTACTGCTACGTCGTATCCAGACAGGATTAAAGCAGGCTGATTCAAGGAAGATGGAAGTGGTAGTTGGTGACACACCGGAATGGAGTCCACCGAATACACCAGCCATACACATCCCCTCTTTGGTGTTGCAGATCATAAGATCTTCACTGCTCAGGGTTCGTTCCTGTTCATCCAGTGTTATAAATTTCGTTCCCTCGGGCAAGGGTTTTACAACTACTTGGTTTCCCGTAATCGCTAGGGCATCGAAGGCATGCAAAGGTTGACCGGTTTCGTGGAGGACGAAGTTTGTGATATCCACGATGTTATTGATGGGGGTCATCCCGATGCTCCTTAACCGATTCCGCAGCCATTCGGGAGAATCCCCAACGTTAACGTCTGTGATGGTAATGCCAGAATACCGAATGCACGCATCCGGATTGGCAATCTGGACGGTAATTGGCAGATCGCCGGTTCTGAGAGGCAGTTGACCAGTCGGTTTTCGTAGCTCTACCTTGCGCTCTGCGCCCAGTGCAGCTTTCAGCTCACGAGCCACACCGTAATGGGAAGCACTATCAATGCGATTGGGAGTCAGGCCGATTTCAAAAATCCAGTCTGATTCAATTTTATACAGACTGCTGACGGGAAGCCCGGGTTCTGTAGTTTTGGGAAGAACGATGATGCCGGAGTGGTCGGTGCCAATTCCAATTTCATCCTCTGCACAAATCATCCCCTCGGATACCTCCCCTCGAATTTTTGCTTTTCGGATTGTCAGCGGTTCTTCCATACCGTACAGGGTACAGCCCACTGGAGCTACCACCACTTTCTGTCCTGCAGCAACATTGGGCGCTCCACACACGATGTTCAGCAACTCCGGACTACCAATATTTACACGTGTAAGCGACAACTTGTCAGCCTGTGGATGCTTTTCACAAGAGATCACCTCTCCGGTGATGAGGCCGTTCAGACTGCCCGGAATGGTCTCGAATGGCTCAAGACCCTCAACTTCAAGTCCAAGGTCGGTAAGGATGGCTGCCAATTCCTCCGGTGTGAGGTTAATATCAATGTATTGGCGAAGCCAGTTCAGGGAAATCTTCATGTTATTGAATAAAAAATGAGGCTCAAAAATAGGAAAAATCCGGATTGGGAATCCGGATTTTCACTAACCTAAAACCTAACCTATGAAAATGATCCAGAATTGGATCGGATGAACAAAATCAAAACCTAAAACTACACTACGTTGTTTCTAAACAGTAGGCGAAACTAAAAAGAATAATCCGAACATTCTACTATTTTAACAATTATTAAGAATTCCATGATGGGTTGAAAGTCTTATCCTGCAATGGAAAAATCGTATTTTTGAGGCCATGAGAATTACCATAAAATCTAAGGCAATCGATTACAAATTGTTGATAGGTAGTTTCCTGCTGTCAGTTGTTCCCCTGGCTTCATTCGCTCAGAATCGCTCCGATAATCTCACCAAATCGCTGCGCGAGCATGTCGAGGTACTCGCCTCCCAAGACCTGGAAGGCCGTTATCCTGGCACGGCAGGAGATCGAACCGCCTCTTCTTACATCGCTGATCATTGGACCGACTACGGATTAACTCTTTTTAACAGCGAGGGATTTCAACCTTTTAAGGTTCGCACTGGTGTCAGTCAGGGAGTTAATAATCAATTGATTATCAATGATGTAAGGGCTGAATCTGGAAAGGATTTTATCCCCATGTTTGTGAGTGGCAATGGTTTAGCTGAAGGGGAATTGGTTTTCGCTGGCTATGGATTTCGGATAAAAGATGGTGACCACAGGTGGGATGATTTCGAAAACATTGATGTTAAGGACAAAATTGTTTTAATGCTGCTTGGTGCACCGGATCCTCCGGCAGATTCAGATATCGATCCGTTTGAAGATGCTGGGTCGTTGCGTGTGAAGATCCTGAATGCTCGCGACCAGGGAGCTGCGGCTGTCCTTTTTGTAGCTGGACCACGGTATGATGAAAAGGATGTGCTGGAATTCGAGGCTCTCCGGGAGAGCCCGGCTGGGATCCCCGTTCTTCGGGTTAGCCGAGGGTATATAGGCAAAGTATTCGCAGGCCTGGATATGGATATTGCTGCTCTTGAAGCGGATTTGGCTGCTAGGGGGGTAAGTTTGACTAGAACAACCAACCTTAAGGTTTCTCTTCAGGCTGATGTGACCACCGAGTGGGCCGAAACATGTAATGTAATTGCTTGGATACCAGCAG
>Ga0172382_10007464_pt1 | contig 15486 bp, 11 predicted proteins | sample Leawel138RmetaG_FD_122245 | JGI IMG/M metagenome (GOLD analysis project Ga0172382, IMG submission 122245) | Leachate microbial communities from a municipal landfill in Southern Ontario, Canada - Leachate well 138R metaG | ecosystem: Engineered > Solid waste > Landfill > Unclassified | place...
GACGGGCTCCAGCCGCAACTCTTCGACCAGGCATCCGACCGGGGGGCCGAGCACATCGTCCTCGCCCTCGAAGCGCACCAGGATGATGTCGATGTCGGGGGCGGCCTCGACATGACCGGTCTTCACCACCACGCCACGGGTTCCGGCCGCAGCGAGCAGCGCGCCGGCGTCGATATCGGGAATGCTGCCGTCGTTGTGGATGGCGTCGAGTGCGAACACGACGTCGCCGGGTGAGCAGAATGCAGTGCTCATGGCGGTCACCACACGCTGGCCGGCGCCAGCAGGCGCTCGACCGGCTTGTCGCCGATGAGATGCTCGTCGATGATGCTGCCGACATCGGCTGCACTGACGCCTGAGTACATCACGCCTTCCGGATACACCAGCACGCTCGGGCCATTGGAGCAGGGGCCGATGCAGCCGGTATTGGTCACGGCGTAGTCCGCCCACAGGTTACGGGCCTGAAAGGCTTCCATGAAGCCCTGATAGACCTCGTTGCAGCCCTTCTGCTGACAGGATCCGCGGGGGTGGCCGGCGGGGCGGCCCTGGACGCAGACGAGAACGTGTTTCTTGGGTTTTGCCATGATGGGCTCCGTTACGATGGGGGTGTTCCGGGGTGCCCGCGCATGGCGCGGGCGTGGACAGGGGGCGGTCAGCCGGCGGCAGCCATCAGTGCCGGCGTGATCCCGGCCAGCCAGGCATCGACACGCTCGTCGGTAAGCGTGGGCTGGTTGTCGTGGTCGAGTGCGAGACCGACAAAACTGCCATCGATCACGGCCTGGGAGCTCTTGAAGGTGTAGCCGTCGACCGGCCAGGTGCCGATCACGTTTGCACCGCAGGTGGTGACGCAGTCGTAGAGGTCGGCCATCGCGTCGCAGAATTCGTTGCCGTATTTCTCCTGGTCGCCGAGTCCAAAGATGGCAACGACCTTGCCGCTCATGTCGGCACCGTCGAGCTGAGGCAGGAATTCGGCCCAGCTTGCGGTCTGGGCACCGCACTCGAGGCCGGGCAGTTCGCCGTCGCCCAGCGTCGGGGTGCCGATGATGAGGGCGTCGTAGGCGAGGAAATCGTCGGCCGTCGCCTTGTTGACGTTGAGCGGATCGGCGGCTGCATCGCCGAGTTTCTTCGCGATCGACTTGGCGATGCGTCGGGTGCGGCCGGTGTCGGTGCCGAAGAAGATGCCGATGTTTGCCATGCTGTGCTCCTGGTCTTGATCAGTGAGATTGGCTGGGGTTGGTGGCGCCTGGACTGGGGCTGCTCAGGCGGCTTCCGGCAGTCCGAAATGGGTGCGCAGAACGCCGAGCAGGCGCGCCAGGCTGAGCTCTTCCCGCACCAGCGGCTCGGCGGGCGGCGGCGGGCTGCCCGCCTCGGGGAATGAGAGTTCGACCCCATAGCGTCCGGGCGGCTGACCGTAGGTGAACACGAAGGCTGCAAGCGCTGCGTCTCCCGGCAGCAGCAGACCGACGGCCTCTTCGTTGTCGCGCCAGCGTTCATCGAGTTCGATCAGGCCGTCTTCGAGCGCGTGTTCCAGGGTACTCAGCAAATGAGAGAGGGCGCGGTACTTTGGGGGCATTGAGCTGGTCATGGCGGCAGTCATCCGATCGTGTGGCGAAGCAGTTGGAGGCAGCTGCGGGTGGCGGCGAGGTCCACCGCACGGGCGTCATCGAAATTGACCAGCAACGGGTCGGCGCCGCATTCAAGCAGCAGGGCGACCATCTCGGCCTTGCCGGCGGAGGCGGCGTACATCAGGCAGGTCGCCCCCATGTCGTTGCGGTTGTCGATGTCGATGCCTGCCTGCACGAGCCTGCGCACGATCGCGGCATTGCCCGATACGCAGGCCAGCCAGAGGGCGTTGTTGCCGTCCATGTTGCGGCGGGAAACGTCAGCACCGCAGGCGAGGAGGGCGTCGGTCACGCCCTCATGCCCAGTGAGTGCCGCGCGCATCAGCGCTGTCAGGCCGTGCTGACGCGGTGCGTTGAGGTCGAAAGGGTCGAACCCGTGTGTCTGCAGAAAAGCGAGGAGTTCGGCGCGGGCGTCCATGCCTGCGACCGGCGTGCCTTGCTGGCCGGCGTGGCATGTAGCGAGTGCGCGGGAGAGGGCCGGGTAGCCGCCATCCACGCTATAGACCTCGGGGAAGCGGAAGTCCGCGAACCACTGCGCCCAGGTGCGGCTGGCATTGCCGTGATAGCAGCAGATCAGCACCGGCGTGCTGCGGTTCAGCCCCCGGATCTGTTGCGGGAAAGAGGCTTCGGCGAGGCGGATCGCTTCGTCAATATGCGCGGCGAGATAGCTGTTTTCGTCACGCACATCGAACAGTGCGAGCGCAGGCAGCACGCCGTCGCGATAGCGCAATATCATGTCGGCCGCATCCTCGGCGGAGATGCGGTGGGCCTGACGGCTGGTTGGCTGGGAGACGGTAAGGGTTTCGGTATTCATCATGTTGGCGTCCGGTTGACGGGCTGATGCAGGGCGCGATCGGCGGGGTAGGCCGGGGCGGATTCGATTCTTGAGTCGTCGATCGGCAGGCCGATCGTGAAGTGGTACAGGGTCTGATGGCTGCTGCCGGAAAGTCCCAGTAGCTTGTGCACCGGATCGTCGAAGAAACAGCCAATGCCGGTGCCGCGGAGGCCGAGACGTTCGGCAAGCAGGTAGAGCGCCTGCCCCGTCTGTCCTGCCGCCCGGAGCAGGTCGCGGTAGGCTGCGGGGTCGGCGCTGATGGCGTCGTCAAAGGGGGCGATCAGGCCGAGTGCGAGACAGGCATTGGCCGCGATGTCCTGATGACAGTGCAGGCTGCGTGCCAGTCGATGGAGTTCAACCTGCCCGAAGCTGCGCAAGCGCACGAGTCCCGCGCTTTCGCCCCGTGCGCAGAAAACGGTTGCCACCGGTTCCCCCCAAGGGTCAGCAGGAGGCGGGTTGTTGCCGGCGGCAAGGAGGTAGATTCCGGGTGTGAGCGTGTCGACCCGGTGTACGAAAAGCGCGGCCATCATTCCCGAGATCGACGCAGACAACCGGCCGTCCTGCAAGCGGTCTCCCAGCACCTGTAACACGGCAATGAAATCGGCGTGACTCATCTGCTTGCCACTATCGAAGCGTTGCGCACTGCGTCGGGCGAGCATGATGTCCGCTGCGCCGTGTCCGGTGACCGAGGCACCCGGCCAGACCGGCGTGGGGGCTGCAGGCGTGGGGTCAAGGGCCGTGTCGTGGTGCCGGCGCGTCGCCCGGGCGACATCGTCGATCAGCGGCCAGCGATAGCGTGGGAACGGGTCGAGTTGTGAAGCCTTTCCGAACCACTGGACGTTCGTGGTCGACAACAACGGATCCGGTTGAGGTGTGGGCGGTGCAGTGCCGTCGAACCCGACCGCAAGCAGAATCTCGGCTTCCTCGCGTTCGGACTGTGGGTGTCGACTTGGCGGGAAATCATCGTCCCGGTCCAGCCCGAGCCGGTGCGACAGGCTGTGTGAACCCGGTCTGAGTTCGTGTGTCGACCAGCCCAGCACGGCTGCCGCGTGTGCGATCGAACTGGTTGCGTGGCCAACGTCAAGTTGGCAGTAGCGAAAGCCCCGCTCTCCGTACTTCCAGGCTTCGCGCCACATTGCGGTGCTCAAGGCAATGCGCAGTTCAGCGTCGGCCTGCTGCGGTACGGTATCTGTGTCATCGCGTGCGCGCAGTTCCAGAACATGATCCTCTGGGCGGTAGTGATGGACGCCGTCGACCAGGCCCTCGATTCCACGTGTGATCAGCCACGCTTCGACGGGATGGAGGTTGCCGCTTGAGGGGTTGGCACGCACTGCCCAGCGGTCCGGGCCAAGCGTCTTCCATGCCGTAATCCCCAGCGCGAGCTGCAACAGCGCACCGAGGCTGACGAGGCCTGGAGGCTGACGGGTGTCGGCGATCCCCGCGAAAGGTCGTTCGAGTGCTTCGTGCAGCGCAGGGTTCTGCTGGCCGTCGCTGATCAGGGGCAGGACGACGGTGGGCGCACCTTCATAGCGGCGAAAGGCGGCTGGCTGGGCGTCCCAGTCGAGCATGCCCGGACCCTGCGCATAAGCCTCGAAGCGGTGTTTGCTGCGGTCGTGGTACAGCTTCACCACATCGAGTGCGGAGAGCGTCGGGGGTGTTGCGGGCATGACGGCATCTGCGGAGTTCATGGTTCGCACCTTGCAAATCCGATACCAGATCGTGCCGACAGGACGCAGGCCGCTTGAATGCTGGAGTAAGCGCGGGCGCGGGGTGCCGCGGATGTGTGGAAACCACCCCGCATGCGGGGTGATTGTCGGCTTTGCGACAGTCCATCATCAACACGGACAGGATGTTCCGCCTGGCGCTCAAATTGCTGAGGTCAGTTTCAACCTGCCATCGTTACGGAGCCAGAGCGCATGACTGTTGAAGAGATGATGACCAATACCATCAGCCGGGTGGAGGCTGCCGCAACCGACATACTGACGTTGGTTGAAGGGCTGGGCGCCGAGGAGTTTGCGCGCAGTCGTCTGATGCGGCGGACCGTACTCGCCCGTTTGCGTGCCATAGCCGACGCCGCTGCATCACTGCCTGCACAAGGGCGGGAGGCGATGCCGGAGGTGGATTGGGCGAGTTGGGTCGCGCTGGGCGATGCACTGGCAAACGGGGCGGCAAGCCCCGAGCACGAATGGGCCGCCGCTAGCGAGCAGGCCGCAGTGATTCTGCAGTGGATGCGGGTCTACAGTCAGACCGGTTGAGCAAGACCCGCTCCGGTGCCGCCGCTCAGGACTTGGGGGGCGCTTTTTCCGCGTCGGGTTTGGCTGCTGCGGCCAACTCCTGCTCCAGCAGTGCAGCCAGTTCCTTGTAGGCGTCCTTCGTTGACTGAATCAGCTGGCTTTCGTCGTGGTAGAGCGCCTGTTGCCGCTTGAGCAGTTCCTGGTCGTTGCGTGCGAACAGATCGACAATATGCTGGGCGGCTGCAGGCGGCTTGCCGAGCGCCTCGAAGGTCATGGTGGCCAGGGCGAGACTCGACTTGAACGTTTCGCGCATCTGCAGCGTTACTCCGAGGTCCATCAGGCGATAGGCGTGAAAACGGTCGCGCGCCCGGGCAACAATCTGTACGTGCGGGAAATGCTTGCGTACCAGTTCGGCACAGCGTATCGAGGTTTCGATGTCGTCGATCGCAAGGATCAGAACCTTGGCCTCGCCCACGCGGGCCGCGTCGAGCACCTCAAGGTGAGCCGCGTTGCCGTAATAGGCCTGGGCGCCAAAGCGACGCACCATGTCCACTTCGTCCAGGTCCTTGTCGAGGGCGGTAAAAGGCACGCCACGCACACGCAGGATCCGGCCGATGATCTGCCCGACCCGGCCAAAGCCGGCGATGACGACCGGGTTGGGTTCGTCGGGCATTTCGTCGGCAGGGCGCTCAGGCTGGCTGGCCACCTCCTTGGCGTTGATGCGGTCGCCGATGATGAACAGCAAGGGCGCAATCGCCATTGACAGCGCGACTGCGAGGGTCAGTTGCTCTACCACATCCAAGGGCAGCAGCGAGCTTGCCCGCGCAACGCCAAACAGCACGAAGGCGAACTCGCCGCACTGCGCCAGCGCAAGCGCCTCCATGCGGGACTCCTTCGCCCCGCCACCAACCAGTCGGCGCAGACCGTAGAGCCCGAAACCCTTGATCGCCAGCAGGCCGACCGTAAAGCCGATGACGTTGATCGGGTGCTGCACGATCATGCCCAGGTTGATCCCCATGCCTACGGCGATGAAGAAGAAGCCCATCAGCAGGCCCTGGAAGGGTGCGATCGAGCCTTCGAGTTCGTGACGGAAGTCAGAGTCGGACAGGAGCACACCGGCAACGAAGGCGCCGAGCGACATCGACAAGCCGCTGGCTTCCATCAACAGGGCGAGGCCGAGCGCGGTGGCCAGCGCCGCGGCGGTGAACATCTCGCGGCTGTCGATGCGGCTGACATGACGAAACACGCGATCGAGCAATGGCCGTCCGATTGCGATCACCACGCCAAGCACGACCAGGCCGATGACCGGTGACACGCTGCCTTCCGCCTTCTCGGCGCCGAGCAGCGGGAGCAGCGCCAGCAACGGGATCACCATCAAGTCCTGAAACAGCAGCATGGCAAAAGTCTCGCGCCCGTAGCGGCTGTGCAGCTCATTGCGCTCGGCCAGCGTTGGCAACACGAATGCAGTGGACGACAAGGCCAAGGCGAGTCCGGCCAGAACGGCCTCGGCCCAGTCCAGTCCGAGTAGCCTGGCGACGCCGATGAGCAGCGCGCCCACGCCGAAGAACTGCAGCGTGCCAAGCCCGAACACCGGTTTGCGCAGCGCCCACAGGCGGCTGGGCTGAAGCTCCAGCCCGATGATGAACAGCAGCAGCACGACGCCGAGTTCGGCGGTATGCAGCAGGTTCTCCGGATCGTGCACCACACTCACGCCCCAGGGGCCGATCAGCACGCCCGCAACAAGGTAGCCCAGCACCGTGCCGAGGCCCGCACGCTTGAAGAAGGGTACGAGAAAAACAGCAACGGCGAGCAGTGCGGCGAAGGTGACGACTGATTGCATTGAGGTCGATTCGGGTGTGTGCAGAGCGCGCAGTCTCCGGCCCTCTGCGGGGTAGGTGCCGAGTCCCGGTCGCTGCCGGAGATCAAATCGGGATGGTTGCGATTATGCCGCGATTCGGATGAGGTGTTGCCATGAATAGGTCGCAGCCGCCATGCGCAGCAGAAGAAAACCGCACCGCCAGCGTCGAGCAGTCGCCATCTACAGGGTTTTCAGGTATTCGATGAGGGCACGCTTGTCGGGAGCGCTCAGGTCCGTGCCGAAGGTGTGCCCCGCGTTGCCGCCGCCTTTGGCTGCGACCTCATGGCGCGAGCCGATGCGTTCCGCCTCCGCGCCCCGGGTGACAAAACCCACTCGTTCAGGGTCGTACAGATCGTATCCGCGCCAGAATGTGGCGGGTCTGCTGGCGGTGGGTTCGAGCAGATCGTGCAGGGTCGGGACCGACCCGTTGTGCAGGTAAGGCGCCCGCAGCCAGATGCCGTCCAGAAATGCGGCGACATAGCCGGTGAGCGGCGCCTCGACGAGTCCGGGACGATCGATACCCATGTCACGCACCACTGCGTTAGCCTCGCGCGCGGCTTTCTCGTTCCAGGTGTCGAGGCGGTTCGTGTCGGTGCCAACCTCCGCGATCGGGATGACGGTACCGGTGCGGGCCGACGCGTGGCAACTGGCGCAGGTGGCGTCGAACACGTTCTTTCCCCGCGCGGCTTCTGTCTCATCGATCGCGAACGGATAGGCGGGGGCCCGCTTGGCTGATACGTAGGACTGGAGCCAGCGCACCTCGGCCAGAAATTCCGCGTTGTCCTTCGGGGGCGCACCGAGCAGTCCGAGCGCCGAGTCGATGATGACCGAGTACGGGTCATGGCTGTCGCCGGCGAAGTTCATGCGCATGCCGTCCTCGGGCTTGTACTTGCCCAGATTCCACAGCGAGGGCATGTCGGTGGGGCCGAAGCTGTCGTCCATCGGCCAGCGGATCATGAAGTACTTGGTCAGGTTCATCGCGTCGTCACGTCCGCGCCCCCAGGGCGGGAAGTCCTCGCGATAGAGCCAGGCGAACTGCGTTTCCCGTTCCAGCAGGGTTTTCTTCGTGATCGGGATGATCAGGAAGCGGTAGATGAGCCGGTCGAGCACGGACATGTCGGTCACCAGCCGAATCTCGGCCATCAGATTGTCGGCGTTGAAGCGGGGATCTTTCGCGCAGTCGACCAGAAAGCGGAAAAAGGCCCAGAGGTTGAGCGTGTGACTGGGGCCGGTTGGCACGAAGACCGGGTTCGAGTCGGTGCGTTCGCGATAGCTCGCCGTGTGGCACGCCGCACAATTGTTCGCGACCCTTGGAAAGCCCACGACCTTCTTGGAGAAACCGACCGGCAGTTCCTGCCCTTCTTCCCACACCACACCGAACGAGGCGTATCCCCCCGGCCCGGGCAGCTTGTCGGGGAAGATGCGCGGCAGCACATAGAAGATCCAGTACGGAATGCCGGCGTCACGTTCGGCGCCGATGGATCCGTACTTGAAGCGCATGTCAGGGTCACCGGTGATCCATTCGGGCTGGGGCTCTTCGCGGAAGAACTTGTACCACGCGAATGTGCCACCCGCTGCGCCCAGTACCAGCAGCACGAGGAGTGCGGTAAGCAGACTGCGGCCGCGACAGGCGGTTCGGACGACGTGGTGCATGGTGGCACTCCTTGTCAGAACGTTTTCAGGTACTCGACCAGCGCATCCTTGTCTGCGGCCGAGAGCGTCGTGCCATAGGCTGCACCCTCATGGCCGCCATTGCCGTTGCCTGGCAGCGTGGTGTCGAAGAGAAAGGGGAGAGGGCCGGTAGCGCGTGCGGAGGGGCTGCCGGAAGCAAAGCCGACGCGTCGGGGGTCGTACACATCGCTGCCGCGGAAAAACCGCACAGGACGGTTTGCCGTGGGCTCAAGCAGATCGCGCAGCGTTGGCACCGAACCATTGTGCAGGTAGGGGGCACGCAGCCAGATGCCGTCGAGCGGCATGTTGGCGTAGCCGTGGGTCTTGCGGAAATGCTTGAAGCGGTGCGGGTAGCCGGCGTAGAGCGTGGCCTGGTTTACGGCCAGATCACGGCTGTAGGAATCGAGCCGGGCGCGATCGGTGCGGATGTCCGCGATGGGCGTCACGTGCCCGACCAGCGCGCCACGAAAGTCCTTTCCGCTGGCGCCGTGACAACGGGCGCAATTTGCCGCGTAAATGGATGCGCCGTGTTCCGCCAGCGGGAGATCAATGGGCCAGGGCCATGGCGGCGGGCTCAGGTCGAGCAACCAGTCCTCCACGCGGGCGATGGCCGTGAGGTCGATGGTCGGCGGCGTGGTGCCGGTGCCAAAGGCCGCGCTCTTGTTACGTTCCTCGGTGTGAGTGTTGTTGCCGTCCCAGTGCAGTTCCATGCGCTCGCCGTCATCGCGGACGGTGCGCTTGCGCTGGTTCCAGATCGACGGAAAATCGGACGCGCCGAGCAGTTCGTGTGCAGGAAGCTGCTTCATCGGGAAGTTGAACAAGACCTTCGCCGAATTGAAGGTGTCGACGCGGCCGGGGCCCCAGTCAGGCTGCTCGAACACGAAATCGAACCGCCCTCGCAGCATCAGCAGGCGCTCGCGCATGAGTGAGATGGCAACTGGATAGACCACATAACGGTCGATGAGGCTGATGCCACCGGCGAGGCGCTCGATCTCGGGCACGATGAAGGCGGACGAGAACTTCGGCCCGGCGGCGCAGTTGAAGAAGAATGACTCGAAGGCGCGGATGTCGAAACGGTGTGCCGGCATGCCGACGATCAGGCGTGGCGGGCTGTCCGCGGTTTCGCGCACGGTGCTGGTGTGGCACACCGCGCAATTGAGAAAGACGCGGTCGATGCCCAGGTTGCGTCGCAGGGAGACGCCAACCGGCAGGTCGTGACCCGGTTCGTAGCTCATGCCGAGCGACGCGTATCCGGACCCGGGCAGGTCCTCGGCGCAGACCTGCGGCAGCGCCTTCCAGATCCAGTACGGAAAGCCGGATTCACGCTCACCGCCGGTCGAGCCGTACTTGAAATGCTCCACTGGATCGGCATGGGTCACGGCCCTGTCGGGCAGGAAACGCAGCGCTGCGTAAAGCGCACCGGCCGCGATCAGTAACCAGGGCAGCCAGAGCAGCAGGCGCAACAGCCAGCGCAGTCGCGAACGCTTTGTGGCGGTGACCGGGGGGGAGACTGAACTCACGAGGGATCTCCTTGCGCCGCTTCATTCATGTTGCGCACACGACAGGGCGGAAGCGTGGCGTAGGCCCGCGACATCACCGCATCGGGATTGCTGCCGCGTGCTTTCAACAGCGCACCCAGCTGGCCGAGCATGGCTGGCAGATCGGCAGAATGGGCAAACGCAGGCGCATGCGCAGCAGCAGGGGGAGGCATCGGGGTCTTCGTGCGCGCGGTGGTTGGTGTCAGGTTCATCGTCAGTCTGTAGAGCATGCGTTCTGCGCAGGTGTCGAGCGTGCTGCGCACCTGGCTGTCGTCACCGCGCAGGAAACCGGGCGGAAACGCCGTCGCGTCGGCGTGACACTGTCCGCACTGGCGCGCAAAAGGCTGCAGGTCGGCCGGCCATCCGGTTGATCGCAGCAGGCCGACTTCCGCCACGCGGGCGGGGGAGCGTTCAGTGTGCTGTTCGGGGGAGATGGCGGGTCGGATGCCAAGGTGCTCGAACAACGGTGCGAGGATGGCGATTCTGCGCAGCGGCCCGTCACCGAGCGCATCGCTGGTGCCGTTGAGCGTGGATGCGGCAATCGCATCGATGGCGAGATCGAGCGGGGGCAGGTCGGCGACGATTTCGAGACTCGCCAGCGCGGGGCGGCTTTCCGTTGCCCTGGTTACGGTCAGACTGCGGATGGTGTCGCCCGCCGGTGTGCGTACGCTGCTGCCGTCTCGCTTCAGCGCAAAGTGCAGGGTGTTACTTGCACTCTGATGCGGTGTGCCGATGCCGACCGCGCCGATGTTGCTTTCGTCGAGCTGCAGGCGGTCGATGCTTCCACCCGAGATCTCCCCTGCTTGCAGGTTGAGACGCGCCAGCAACAGGTGGCCGTGATCGCCGTGGCAGTCGAGGTCAATCCGGTTGTGGCTGGTGCTTTCACGCTCGCTGCAGATCAGCGACGTGTTGCGACTGGCGGGATCTCTGACGCTGGTGAGGGCGTGGTCGATCTGCAGGATATCGGTCCGGGAAAAGAACATCGACAAGACCTGGACGAAGCGGCGCAGGTCTGCGACGTCGTGACCGTGCCAGATTTCGAGCGGTGCGCGCAGCACCATGGGATCGAAGGCGATGCCGATGTCGGCGTAGCGGTAGAGCTCAGCCTTGTCGGGTGTGCGCTCCCCCGGTGGAACCCCGGCGAAGGGCTGGCGATTGGGCACTTGCGGGTCGGGGATGGGGATGCCTTCGGGCCAGTGCGTGTGCCAGGCTGCAAGCATGGGGTTTGTCAGCGATTGGTCCGTGCCTGGGCCAAAGACTGCCGGCAGGCTGGCACCAAGCCGGTAACGGAGGGCCTGCTTCAATGCGGTAGCCCGGCACCGGATGGTGGCCTCGTGCGTAGTGGAGACACAAACGCGCTGCCAGAGCTGCTGTGCGGTGGCAAGCAGGTTGGCACGTCTGACGGCGCTATCGATCGCGTCGGGTACGTCGACGCCGCTGCGCCAGTTCAGTCCGTAATACGACAGACCGGTGGCGGCCAGACGGGCGGAAATGTCCGGGTTGGCGCTTGTCTCGTCCCATGATTGACGGGAGAAGATCGGCCCCGCGTTCTGATGGCAGGACAGGCACAGACTGCGGTTGGCATAGCCCACTTCTGCTGTGGCCCCAGCCCGATAATTCCTGACCAGCTGAAATTCGAAGCGGGCGGCTTCGTCGTTGTAGCTGATCACTTCAAGCGCGGCAGCCTTCTCGTGATAGGCGATGTAGAGCCGATCCTTCAGATAGGGGTGGCCGGGTGCTGCGTCACGGGGGGGCGATCCGGTTGCCGCTGCAACCACGCGGGGATAGCGGAAGGCTTCGGCGTCGCCAGCCGCATGCCTTTGCAAGGACCGGCCGAGCGGGATCAGGACCACCGAAAGGCCGCCAGAGGGGGCGCTGTCGTCGAGCTCGAACGAGATACGTTGCAGCAGCCTGGCAAAGGGATACGGAACCTTAGGGTCGCCGTCGCCTTGACTCGAAAGCAGGCGGTCGAAGAGGGCACGCCCTTTCGGGGGGAGTGTTTCGCCAGCAGGTTCGGCTGCGGCCGCGCCAATGAAGATGAAAGCTACGCAGGACAGTACCCACCTCAGCGCCGGCGTCAGCAGTGCGGATCGGGGGGCTGTTCGAAGCATGCTTTGTCTCCAGAATATCGCCGGGTGCCCCGGCGCGGACCTGCAAGCCTTTCCCGAATCCGTGAAGGGGGCAGGCGGGCGTGAGCCTGCACCTGTGTCCGTGCGTCAGCCCTGGCCTGCGTCCTTCACCTGCACAATCCGTTGTTGTGTTCCGGTCCAGCAGTCCTGCTGTACCTGACCTGTCTTGGTGAACTCGTCACGGGCGCGCTCGGAAATCTCCTTGTTGTAGAGAACGAAGTTCACCACGAAGGCACGGTCCATGTAGGCACGGCCGAGATAGAAACCCGGGTACACCATGCGGATCTCATCGCGGATTGCGAAGCCGTCGCGCCCCGCAAGGACGTCCGGCATGCGTCGGTAGGCCGGCAGATCATCGGTAAACGCATAGTCGATGATGATCGACTCGCGGCGGCCATCGAGCAGGCTCTGGCCGCAATAGAGTTTTGCGGGGAACAGCAGCCACTGATCCTTGCCGTTGAATGTGGCCTTCTGAAGTGGATTGTCGGGGCTCTCCTCAACCAGACCGAGTTTCTTAAGTGCGGACAGATCTTCGATGCGATTACGCAGCACGCGCTCATCCCTGTAGAAAACCTTGCCTTTCCACAAGGTTTCGCCGACGAGGTCGAGCTTGGCCCCGACCACATTGACCAGCAGGCCTTTCAGGCCTCCTCCGGCAATCTCGGACAGACGCAGCTTGCCGCTGCTGCCACGCGGAAAAAACAGATCGCCTTCGAAGGCGCCATCCGGAATCGGGCCTGCGCTGAGCCGCGCATAGATCTGATCCACCTGTTCCTGATCGAGGAAGGACAGGTTCTTGGGCGTGATCTTGTACAGGTCGGCGGTCGGGATGGGGTGCTGGTATTCAAGCTGTGCGAAGTCGGGCTTGCCCGCGTAGTCCTCTGCATAGGGCGCGAACGGAATCTCGGGGGCGGCCTTGTCTGCGCTGTCAAAAAAACCGCAGGCAGAGACCGACAGCGCGACGGCGACACAGGTGGAGCGGGAGAGCAGGGTGTCTTTGATCATGGCGTTTCCAGGGGTCAGAGTGTCGCAAGGAAAGCGATGAGGGCGTTCTTGTCCGCGTCGGACAGGTCTTCGCCAAAGCGGTGGCCGTCATTCTCGATCTCGGCGGTACAGCTGCTATAGGTCTGCTTGATCAGATAGGGGCGAGCCTGCAAGGCTGCGACCAGCGCATTCGGTTTTCCGGCAAGCTCGCCGGTGATGGCTTTCAGGTCGGTGAAGACTTTCTTTCCGGCTTCGGCGCCGAGGCGGCTGGTGAGCTCGGCCTGCAGCGCCTTCGGCGCCATCTTTGCCCTGACCAGATCGACGATGAATTGCTTGTGCTGGAAGTTGCCGATGGTGCCCGCGGTGACGCCACGGCCGTCTATCTCGCTCGGAATGGTGAGCTCGAAGCCGAGCAGGGTTTCCTTGTCCGTGCCGTCCCAGAGCCGGGGACCCATGCGCAGGGTGATGTCCTGGCTGAGCAAGGTCACCTTGGGAATGCGTTGTGCCGGGTTGAGCAGTTCGTGCATCGATTCCACATAGAGGCGGAAGCGGCCCTCGACACTCGGGTCATACTCGAAACATGCGGGCTGCTGATCGGCCGGAAGCAGTTTGTTGTTGTGATCCACGTAGCGTGGGCGTTGTCCGTAGAAATCGTTGGCTGCGTTCCGGGGCTTGCCGCACAGCTCCGGTCCCATCGCGTTGTTGTGCATGAAGGGCGCGTGTGCCCACAGGTTGAGCAGCGAGATGTTGCGGTAATGACCGCGCCCGCCATCTCCGGCTTCCTTCACGTTGGGGTCTGGCGGTTGCGCGCGCAGGGTTTCCGAGCCGAACTCCTGCCAGATTCGCCCACTCATGTGATTGGAGTGCAGTGCTCGGCAACGGAAGGTGCCGACCTCGGAGACGGGCGTCGGCCGGTCGCTGCCGAGCCAGTCCTGGCGCAGGCCGGTTTCTAGGTCGAGCTTGTGGAAGTCCACATTCACGAACTGGCCATCCGCTCCCTCCTGCTGACTCGAGTGGCAGCGTGCGCAGGTCTTCGCGTAGATGTTGCGTCCTTGCGCCACGGCGCCTCTGCCGAAAGACTGCTCGAGATCGGCGATCAGATCCTGCTCGGTGTAGCGGGAGGCAGGGGAGACTGCGCGCAGGGCGTTCTCTCGTGCATCGCGCAAATCGGTTACGTGCGCTTCGGCAGACATGAAAAAGTCGAGGATGTTCGTCAACCTGTCTTCGACCGCACGGAAGCTCGGACAGTCGCGTCGGCACTGCGCGATGTTGAATGGCGTCTGGCCGAAGCCCCGCTGCTGGGGATCGAGCTGGCGCAGATCGGACAGATGGTTCATCCAGCACTGTTCGGAGCAGGAACCAATGTTGAAATAGACGCGCTGAATCGCCTCGAGCGCACCAATCGAGTCTTCACCACCCTTCAGGATGTGATGCACGGTGTCCTGCTGCAGCGACTTCTTCCAGCATTTGCCGTCGCGGCCCGGTTCACACCAGCACGCAGCCTCGTCCTTATCCTCTCCGCAAGTGTTCACCTTGCGCCACTTGAGCACCGACTCACCTGCAAAAACGGGGCGTTTTGCGATGTTGATCAGGGCGTTGATGGTGCCGGGATTATTGACCTGGTCGGTCGGAATCGCCGATGTGTCCGAGGCGCCGGGGCGCGCATGGGCAAACATCTGCCATTCCAGCGTGTTGCTCGCCATGCCCGACACCATGATCTCGGAGATGCGCGTGTACTGGTTTCCGATCAGTCCCTTGATGTTCTCCCACTTGGGACTTGCCGGGTCATCCGGTGGATTCAACGGGTCGAAGGCGATATGACAGGCGCCGCATGCGGTGCCGATGAGGAAAGGCGGTTCGACGGATCCGTCCTGGAGGTGGGAACGTGCGGCGTCACGATGGCCGCCAGCGGCAGCGATCGGACGGTTGAAGCCTTCCCAGGTGCCCAGCGAACCATTCAGACGTTGCCACGCGGCCTTGTCGAAGCGGGGGTTGGGAAACTTCCGGATGCCAAGGGCGCCAGTCGAGGTGCCGAACCGGAGGTCGCATGCCGATTGGCGCTGATCGGTGGTCGCGTGGGGATCGTCCGCTCGCAGCGGCGCATCGCGAAAATCACAGGCGGGGTCGGGGTAGCCCTGGCGGCCGACGTAGCCAAGCAGCTCTTCGTCGCCGGGGCACCAGTCGAGACCGTAGGTTTCATCGAGGGTCTTCGCGGGGCAATTGGGCGATCCGGGTGTGCAGCAGGAGGGGTCGTTGATGATGCCCCAGGCGCGAAAGCGATCGTCGCGCTGGTCGGCCCTCAATACGCGAAACCAGTCGATCAGCACGCCGACGCGCTGCTGGAATACATAGGTGTGAAAGCGTTCGTTGCCCGCAGTGGCCTTGAACCAGATCAGCCGCCCAGCGCACTCCGACTCGTTGAGCCCTTGACGAGCGCAGGCCTCGTAATAGGGGGCATCCTGCGCGTGGTCGACATGCACCATGGCGGGCCCGGGCCCATCGGCCACGGTGACCGTTGCCGGCGGGCCGGCGTCAGTCGATGCGGGCGATTGGGCTGATTGGGTCGTGGCCGGGGTTGGAACTGCAACGGCAAGCACCGCGACAAGCAGAGTGGCAAC
>Ga0172382_10007465_pt1 | contig 15485 bp, 15 predicted proteins | sample Leawel138RmetaG_FD_122245 | JGI IMG/M metagenome (GOLD analysis project Ga0172382, IMG submission 122245) | Leachate microbial communities from a municipal landfill in Southern Ontario, Canada - Leachate well 138R metaG | ecosystem: Engineered > Solid waste > Landfill > Unclassified | place...
GAAATAGATTCGCCCAGATCTCTATATCACCTTCATAAAGTTGACGAAATAAACTAAATAGTTTATTTTTTCAACAAATGGAGAACCGTTGATGACGAGCCCTTATTTGCAGATCGCGCGCACCGGCCCGCTGCTGACGCTGACACTGGCCCGGCCCGCGCAGCGCAACGCCTTGAACACGGCGCTGTGCGAACAGTTGCTGCAAGCGCTGGACGAAGCCAGTCGGGATGAGCACTTGCAGTTGCTGGTCCTGGATGCGCAAGGCCCGCTGTTCTGCGCGGGCGCGGACCTCAAGGAGTTCGCCGGGCAGGCGCCCGACCTTGCGCAGGCGGCGCGCGCGCGCCGTCTTGAGCTGCTGCAGCGGCTTACCCACACGCTGCGCGAACACCGCCTGCCCACGCTGGCCGTGGTGCATGGCGCTGCGATTGGCGCGGGCGCCAATCTCGCCCTATGCTGTGACCAGGTCCTCATTGCCAGCACCGCCTACTTCCACTACCCGGAACTGGCGCACGGCATTGACCCCAGCAGCATGATCCCGATGCTGGCCCAACACCTGGGCCGCAAACAATTGACCGACGTCCTGTGGATGGGTGAGCGTATCCAGGCCGCGCAGGCGCAGCAATGGGGACTGGTCAGCGCCGTGGCTGAGCCCGGCCAGTTGGATACCGTGCGCCAGCAACGCTGCGAACGCCTGCTGTCCTATCCGCCGCAGGCCTTGCAATCAAGCAAGCGCGCCGTGCTGAAAGCTTATCCCCTCTCTTCGTGAACCCGAGCATGAAAACCCGACTTTCCCAACTGTTAGGCATTGACACCCCATTGATCCAGGGCGGCATGAGCTGGGCGTCCTCCAATGCGGAACTGGCGCTGGCGGTGTCCGAAGCCGGTGCCTTGGGCGTCATCGCGGCCGGGCCGATGTATCCGGACGCCTTGCGCGCCGCCATCCGCAAGGTCAAAAGCAGCACCCGCAACCCCTATGCCGTCAATGTGCCGCTCTACAACAAGCGCGCTGCCGAATACCTCGACATCGTGCTGGAAGAGCACGTCCCGATCCTGATCGCTTCGCAGGGCGGGCCGAAAGCCCATATCGCCCGTTTCAAGGAAGCAGGCGTCACCTGGATCCACGTCACGGCCAATCCGGCGCATGCCAAGAAAGCCGAAGAAGCTGGCGTCGATGCCGTGGTTGCCGTCGGCATGGAGGCAGGCGGCCATCCCGGCCCGGATGAGATCAGCTCATTGGTGCTGACCCGCGCCACGGTCCGGAATGTATCAATCCCCGTCATTGCGGCAGGCGGCGTGGCCGATGGCGCAGGCGTTGCCGCGATGCTGGCCCTGGGCGCCGAAGGCGTGCAGCTGGGCACCCGCTTTTTGCTGACCCACGAAGCCAGCCTGCATCAGGCGTATAAGGCGGCGGTGCTGGGCGCATCACTGAATGGCACCGCCATCATCGGACGCGGCCGCTCGCCAATCCGCATGTTGCGCAACGAATTCGCTGAACGCTACGAAGCCGCCGCACGCTCAGGCGCCTCTGACGCCGAACTGAACCAGCTCTTTGCCAGCAGCAGCCTGAAGCTGGCGGCCTTGGATGGCAATGTGGCGGAAGGCAAAGTGGAAGCGGGACAATGCGCGGGGATGATTGATCAACTTGAACCGGCGGGTGAACTGGTTGCACGTTTGATGCGCGAAGCGCGCGAGGCGGTTCATCGCACCCAGCAATGGCTGGAGTGAGCGCAAGGTTCGTTCGCGAGCATTCGCTCGCTCCTACATGAGCGCAGCGGCATTCGTATTTCGCTGGGTAGGAGCGAGCTCTGCTCGCGAACCTTGGGCATGAGGCTGCGATTCGCGAACTGCGTTCGCTCCTACATGAGAGCAACAGCATTCTTATTTCACTTGTAGGAGCGAGCGAACGCTCGCGAACCGCGCCTGGCGCGGCAGGGCTTATGTTTTCCGCTTCACGCCGCTGCCGACGGCATGGGGCACAAGCAAACTTCCGTTTTCCACCTCCAGGCCCTGGAACGGGTCATCAAGCAGATGGGTAAACTCGGCCAGTTCGGCCCCGCCCAACAAGTGCTCAGCCACGGCGGCCAGTTGCAAACCTTGGGCCACCAGTAGGCGCGGCCCGAAAATGGCGCCCATCCGATAGCGGACCCCGGCGGCTTCGCATAAACGCATCGCCATCCAGGTCTGGGTAATGCCGCCCAAGTAGTGCAGCTTGAGGTTGTAATAATCCGCCGCCCCCTGATCCAGCAAGTGCATCAAACCGGTCAGCGAACCAATCGCCTCATCCGCTTCAATCGGCACCCGCCCGGCCTGGCGCAAGCGCTTCAGGCCCGCCACGTCGGCGGCGGCAACGGGCTGCTCCAGCGCTTCCAGCGCATAAGGCTGCAAGCCCTCGGCCAAGCGCAGCGCATCGGGCAAGGCATAGGCCTGGTTGGCGTCCGCCGTCAGTCCCATCTCCGCGCCCACCGCGGCACGTACCGCTTCGACCCGTTGCAGATCCAGCGCCAGATTTCCATCCAGCTTGATCTTCAGGTGGCGATAGCCCTCCGCCTGGCGGGCACGCGCCAGCTCCGCCATCTGCTCGGGCGACTTCAGCGGCAGCAAACGCGTCACCGGCACCTGCCGATGGCGCGCGCCGCCAAAGCGATGATGTAAAGGCTGTTGCAACAGTTGGCACTGCAATTCCAGCCAGGCGGCCTGCAAACCCGAACGAATGCAGGGGTCATCCGGACACAGCGCCTGCCAGCGCGTTTCCCACTCCGCCAGTTGCCAGACGGACGCGCCCACCAGGCCTTCCACGGCGCGCTGCAACAAGGCCGCGATCCGTTCGCTTTGCGGCGCATAGATCGGCGTGCCGAGCACATGCCCCCAACCCTGTTCTCCGCTGGACGCTTCCAACCCGATCAGCCAGCCTTCAATATGGGTAATGGATCCCCGGGCGAACTTCCATTCCGGGTCATCCTGCCGCTGGTGGCAGGGCAGGATGCGCACCTGCGCCAGGGTCGGGCCCGCAGGGCGGGTGTTGACATCAACAGGCATGCCGGGCTCAATCCATTTTCAGCGGAACGTGCTTCATCAACGCGTTCAACTTGCGCGCATCTTCCTGCACAAAAGCCAGGGTTTCCGCTGGCGTCAGGGTTTCCAGTTCAGTGCCTTGCGCTTCCATCGTGCTGCGGTACTCGGGATTGCGCATGACCTGGTTGATGGCATCGTTCAGTTTGTCCACCACGGCCTTGGGCGTGCCTTTCGGCGCGGCAACGGTATACCAGGACGCGGACTCCGAGCCGCCCAGCCCGGCTTCTTCAAACGTCGGCACATCCGGCAGCAATGGCGAACGGTTCTTCGAGGCGTAGGCCAGGGCCACCAGTTTGCCCGCCTTCACGAAAGGCAGCTCGCCGGACAGGTTCATCACGCCCATCTGCGTGCGCCCGGCCACCAGATCGGTAATGGCCGGGGCGGCGCCTTTGTAGGGGATGTGGGTGATATCAACGCCCTTGGCCTGCTTGATCAGCTCGCCGCCAATATGCGGCGACGTGCCGCTGCCGGAAGAACCATAACTCATTTTCTGGTCCGGTTTCTTGGCCAGCGCAATGAACTCATCAACAGTCTTGACGTTCAGGCTCGGATGAACCACCAGCAGGTTCGGCTGGTTGGCCGCCAAGGCCACGAACTCAAAATCCTTGATGCCGTCGTACGGCGCCGGTTGCATCAGCGGCGAGACTACGTGCGAAGCCGCCGTGCCGAACAGCAAGGTATAGCCGTCCGCATTGGCCTTGGCCACATGCGCCGCGCCAATGGTGGCGCCCGCGCCCGCCTTGTTTTCCACCACGACCTGCTGTTTCAGCACCGTGCCCAGCTCCTTGGCCAGCACGCGCGCCACGTTATCGGCCGGTCCACCCGCGGCATACGGATTGACCAGCGTGATCGGGCGCGTCGGGTAGTCATTGGCGAAGGCTTGGCCCGCGGCCAGCGCCAGGCTGACGCCCAGCAGAGAAAAAACCGTCTTTTTCATCATCGTCTCCGTCCCTGAAAGGGATTAAATCACCTTGCCGGCTCGTAGCTCGGCGATGGTTTCCCGGCTTTTTCCGAGCCAATTCAACAACAACTCCTCGGTGTGCTCGCCCAACAGCGGAGGACGGCTGACCTCGGGGTTGTCATAGCCGGTGAATTTGTAGGGCAAGGACAGCGCCTTGAAGCTGCCGAGCTGCGGGTGAGAAAACTCGCGCACCAGCTCCCGGGCCTGCACATGCTCGTTGTTCAGAATCTCATCCACGTTCAGAATGGGGCCGGCGGGCAGTCTCGCCTCGTCGCACAAGCGGCACAGCTCATCGCGCTCAAACCGCGCAATGGCCGCGGCCAGGCCCGCCATCACTTCCTCGCGCCGCGCAACCCGGTTGGCGTTCAGAGCCAGCGCCGGGTCTTCGGCCCAGTCATCCAGCCCCAGCAGGCGGCAGAACGGCGCCCAGTGCTGGTCAGAGCCGGTGATCTGCACCCATTTTCCGTCCTTGCACTCGAACGCCGCCGACGGCACCCGTCCCGGGTGCTCGGTACCGAGACGGGGCGGGACTTCGCCCAGCGCGAAGAAGCGCGCCGCCGCCAAGGACAGCAGGCCCACCTGTCCGTCCAGCATCGAAAAATCAATATGGCAGCCCTTGCCCTGCTTTTGCAAACCGGCGTAGGCGGACAGGATGCCGATGGCGACCCATAAGCCCGAGGTCAGATCCGCGACCGGCAGGCCCGGCTTGACCGGCCCGCCGCCGCGTTCGCCGGTCAGGCTCATGATGCCGCCCATAGCCTGGAACACCGTGTCATAGCCTTTGCGCGGCGCATACGGTCCGGTCATGCCAAAGCCGCTGCATGACACATAAATCAGGGCGGGGTGTTCAGCGCTCAGGCTTTCATAATCCAAGCCATAGCGCTTCAGCGTTCCCACCGGAAAATTCTCCAGCACAACATCCGCCTTCGCGCTCATCTCGCGGACCAGCGCCTGGCCCGCCTCGGTCTTCAGGTTGACCGTGATCGAGCGCTTGCTGCGGTTGAAGGCCATGTAATAGGCCGACTCGGATCCGGCCGGACCGTCCACCCGGGGCTCAAAGCCACGCGTTTCGTCTCCGTGCCCCGGCTGTTCCACCTTGATCACCTCGGCGCCCAGCTCGGCCAGAATCATCGAAGCGAACGGGCACGCCAGCACCCGCGACAAATCCAGAATCACCAACCCATCAAGCGGCTTCATGCCTTGTCCTCCTGACGAAAACCGCGCATCAGCATATTGGTGTCCCGCCCCGCTTCCAGCCCTTCTTGCAAGGTCAGCTCCGCCACCCGGTGGAACAATTGCTTGGTGGTGCTCACCGCGATGGGCTTCCAGCCCGCAAGCGTCTGCGCGACCTCAATGGCCTTCTCCAGCGCCTGTCCGGCGGGCGTCACCCAGTTTGCCAGCCCCCACTCAGCCATTTGCGTGCCGGACAAGGGCTCGCACAGGGCCAGCAATTGGAAGGCTTTTTTGCGTCCGAGCTGGCGCACCAGGTTCGACATCACCACCGCGGCAACAATACCGTGCTTGAGCTCCGGATAGCCATAGCGCGTGCTTTCACTGGCCACGACCAGATCGCAGGCAATGGCCAGCCCCGCCCCGCCACCCAGCGCATTGCCCTCAACCGCCGCAATCACCGGCTTGCTGAGCTGGCTGAAGCAGGCGTGCAGATTCGTGGTCAGATAGCCGCGGTCCCGCACGGCTTGCGGATCATCGGGGACCAGGCTGCTGAACTCCTTGGTGTCGGCGCCCGCACAAAAGGATTTCCCTTCCCCCGTCAGCACAATGGCATTGACCGACCGATCCCGGTCCGCCGTCAGCAGGGCATCAAAAAGCGCCTGGGTCAACGCGGTATTGAGCGCATTGTGCTTCTCAGGACGGTTCATGCGCAGGATGCGCAACGCGCCTTGGTTCTCAACAAGAAGTTCGCTCATGGTGTTCCTTTTCAATCTCCAAACCAACTAGTTGATTTTATATACTATTTAATTGCTATTATCAACTAACTGAAAGAGACGGCCGAAAAAAAACCGCACAGAGCGGCGACGGTGTGGATTTTTTTAGGTGGGTTCGCGAGCAGAGCTCGCTCCTACAGCCAAGGCCAGCATCCTCTCTTTCGTAGGAGCGAGCTTCTGCTCGCGAACCTCAGCGATCAGGCGCGTTTTTTGCGTCGGGACTTGCCCGGCTCGTCCCGCAAGGACGTCAGCATGGAGATGGAATGGCCGGTCAGCTTGTCCAGCACGGTCTCAAGCACCTCCCGCTCGTCCGGTGTCAGCACCGCCAGCAAGGCCTCATTGCGCTCGACCGAGTTTGGAAACACCTTGCGATACAGATTCTTGCCCTTGGTGGTCAGCGACAGCTGAATGCCGCGGCCGTCGGTGGCATCCGCGCCCCGATTGACGTAACCGCGCTCGATCAGGTCGCTGACGCTGCGGCTGGCCTGGCTTTTGTCCAGGTTGGCCTCATGCGCCAGCTCATTCAAGGACAACGGCGAAAATGCCCCGAGCAAACCGATGATGCGCCAATCACGCGGCCCCAGGCCAAACTGCGACTCATTGACCGTACTCGCGATACGGCTGGACACATGGGCCAGCCGGTTCAATCGGTAAGAAAAGAGTTCCTTCAAGTTGACGGGATTCGGTCTTGACATAGCTGCGCTCGTAAAATTAAGGGTCTCTGCCGACACCACCAGCGGTGCGCGCAGTGACCTGAAGGAATTTACCGCACTCCGCCCGGGCTGCCCAGGGGCTCAGCGCGCGGCGCCGCCACGGCGAATCTTGAAACTCGCCATCGCCGTGGCCACCAGTTCGCCAGAATCGTCAATGACCTCGCATTCGCAAAAAGACAGGCTGCCGCCCAGATGCCGAACACGTGCCCTCGCCGTCACCTGCCCTTCTCCGGGCCGGATGAAGTGCAGGTTCAGGTCCACCGTTCCCTGCATCGTCAGGCCAGGATCCAGGCTGCGCGTGGCCAGCGCCATCGCGGAATCCACCATGGTCGCCAACGCGCCGCCATGCACTTTGCCGCGGCGATTGGCAACCAGATCCGTGGCGGGCAGCACCATCACGACCCGGCCCTCGTCCGCTTCCCGCACCTCGATGCCCAGCATCTGCGCAAACGGCGCAATGGCCGTTCCCGCCAGCGGACCGTGCTCGATCAGCTTGTTCGGTTTGCGCAACGAACACTCAGGCGCGTGATCACCCATTTCAAACTCCCAACAAAGGATTCAGACCGCTTTGCGCCACCCGGCTATGCAGGCTACGTCCCAGCACCGCCTCGCACGCATCGGCCACCGCAAGCAGATCCGACAGCTTGATACCGGTCTCAATGCCCATGGAGGCGAACAGATTGACCAGATCTTCCGTGGAGACATTGCCGGTATGGCCGCCCCCGTATTTGACCTTGGCCGGATGGCCACCGACGCCGCCAAAAGCACAATCAAAATAGCGGCAGCCCGCTTCATATGCGGCCCAATAGTTGACCAGGCCCGTGCCGCGCGTGTCATGGAAGTGCGCGATGGGGGTCACCTCGGGCAGCTCGGCAATCACCCGCCCGAACAACTGGCGCGTTGACAGCGGATCGGCCATGCCGGTGGTATCCCCGATGGCCACCAGCTTCACGCCCAGCTCGGCAAAGCGCCGCACGTCGTCCAGCACCCGCTCGGCGGGCACCACCCCCTCGAATGGGCAGCCAAACGCCACCGACACCGTCCCGACCAGCCGGAAGCGGCCCTGCGCCGCCTCGACCATGTCAGCGATGTTGCGCCACTGGTCTTCGCGGCTGCGCTTCAGATTCTTCAGGGAATGCGAATCGCTGGCCGACACCAGCAAGGAAATCTCGTTCGCCCCGAAGCCCTGCTCCAGATCCGCCACCGCCCGCTCCACCGCCCGGACGTTGGCGCAGGTGGCCTTATACCAAACCCCTGGCCTGCGCGGCAACTGACGCAGCAGTTCTGAGGCATCGGCAAACTGCGGCACGACCTTCGGATTCGAGTACGACGTGGCCTCGATCCGCTCAAACCCAAGCGCGGCGAAGCGCTCGATCATCGCAATCTTGGTGGCCGTGGGCAAGAACACGGTTTCATGCTGCAAGCCATCACGCGCAAAGCATTCGCACAATACCACTTTGCTCATCGGTGGGCTCCCGTATTCATTTGATCGGCCAGGCCGAAAATCTGGATGGCGTGGTCTTTCAGCTTGTTTTTCTGCACCTTGGAGCTGCCGGTCATGCCGATGTGCTCAAAGCTGTCGACAATGCGCAGATAACGCGGCACCTTGAAATTGGCGCAACGCCCTTTGCACCAGGCAACCAGCTCGTCTTCTTCCGCCCGGTGGCCTTCCTTCAGCACGACGAAAGCCGCCGTGACCTCGCCCAGGCGGGCATCCGGCACGCCCACCACCTGGGCCAGCTGCACCGCCGGATTGGACAGCAAGGTTTCCTCCACCTCCGCGGGCGCAACGTTTTCACCCCCTACCCGGTACACATCCTTCAAGCGCCCCACCATGCGCAGACGGCCCTCAACGGAGATTTCCCCCAGATCGCCGGTCCGGAGCCAGCCGTCCGGCGTCAGCGCTTTCTCAGTCTGCTCCGGCATTTTGTAATAGCCGCGCATCACGTTCCAGCCCTTGACCTCGATCTCACCCTGCGAGCCTGGCGGCAGCGGCTGATGGGTTTCCGCATCGGTCACCCGGATCTGAACCCCCTCCAGCGGCAGACCCCAGCCCGCGGCCCGCAATTCGAACGAATCCTCCCAGCTCGTCATCGTGACGTTCGGCGACGCTTCGGACTGGCCATAGGCGTTGCACATGAACGGCACGCCCATGTCATCGCGGATCTTCTGCATCACCTCCACGCCCGCCGCGGCCCACCCGCCGCGCAGATGCAGCTTGCTGCGATCAAAGTGGGGATGGCCCATCAACATCAGGAAAATGGTGTCGTTGCCCGAAATCATCGTGCAGCGCTCCGCTTCCAGTACCGTCAGGTTTTCCTCGACATCGAACTTCGGCAGCGTCAGCAGGCAGCAGCCGGTGACCAGGCTGACCAGGATCGACAAGGTGGTGCCCGCCACATGGAAGTACGGGCGAATGCTGAAATAGCGGTCTTCCGGCCGCATGCCGATCCGCTGCGCCACCGCGCGCGCATTCGTCAGCATATTGCCGTGGGTCAGCATTACCCCTTTCGGAAATGAGGTGGTGCCGGAGGTGAACTGCATCAGCAGCAGGGAGTCCAGGGACACCAGCCCCGCCCGGTTCTCCAGCTCGCTATCGGCCAGCGTTGCGCCCGCCTGGATGAAATCGTCAAAGGCCTCGCACGCGGCAGGCACATCGGTGCCCGCCACAATCACCCGCTCCAAACAGGGCAGCGCCTGGCCGGGTAGCCGGGCATCCAGCGCGGGCTCGACCTGGCGCAGCAAGTCGATGAAATCAATGCCCAAGAAACGGTCGGCCAGGATCAGCAGCTTGACGTCGGCGTGCTTCAGGCAATAGGCCAGCTCGTCCGTTTTGAAACGCGTATTGATCGGCACGGTAACCGCGCCGATGCTGGCGCAGGCGTAGAACACCTCAATCCACAACGCGCCGTTGCCAAGCATGACGCCCACGTGATCACCGGCTTTTACGCCATGCGCCATCAGGGCCTTGGCGGTGCGCCCGGCGCGCTGCTTCAGTTCCAGCCAGTTCAGGCGTTCGCCCTGGCACACGAAGGCTTCTTCCGAACCGCGCTGCCCCGCCGTGCGTTGCAGTTGATGATAGAGCGGCAGCGAACCTTCAATCATGCTTTTTCTCCCGCGCCAAAGCCCGCAATCGCCTTCTTCCAGTCCGTGCCGCGCAGGTTCTCTTCGATGGCGAGGATTTCCACCGCCATCGCCCCCTCACGCGTGGTCTCGATGCCCTGATCCAGCGAACGCTTGGTCAGGCGCACGGTCAGCGGATTGGCCTTGGCGATCAGCCCGGCCATGTCATAGACTTCACGTTCCAGCGCGTCCGGCGCATACACATGGTTGACCAGGCCCAGCTTCAGCGCCTCCTCGGCCGCGACCGTGCGCCCGGTGAACAACAGCTCCTTCGCCATCCGGACCCCGACAATGCGCGGCAATCGCTGCGTGGCGCCCACCGTCCCCCAGCCCACTTCGGGGTAACGGAAACTGGCGGCCGACGAAGCCAGAATGAAGTCCGACGCACCGGCAATCTCGCAGCCCGAGCCCAACGCGGGACCGTGGACCATGGCGATCACCGGCTGCGGCAGGCGTTCAATGGCGGCATAGGCCATGAAGCCCTTGATCCGGCGCGCGGAAATCTCAGCGGTGGACATGTGCTGGCGCTCTTTCAGATCCGCACCCGCGCAAAACACCGAGCCCGCGCCACGAATGACGACCACGCGCACGTCACTGTCAGCGGCCAACGCCTCCGTCACCCGCACCCACTCCTCGCACATGGCGCTGTTCAGCGCATTGCGGCTCTCCGGACGGTTCAGCGTGATCGTGGCAATATGGGTATTGATCTCGACCGCCAAGGTCTGCTTCTCTGCATTCATGACATCCTCTTCCAGGCACATCGCCCTCTCCAGTTAGTTGAATTTATACACTACATTAGTTGATAATTTCAACCATTATCGCGAGGAGGAATCAGCACCCCGGCGCTGAGCCACTGATCCCGCTCTTCGGCACCGCAGCCCAACATCCCCATGACCCGGTCCAGATGCTCGCCCAAGCGCGGCGCAGGCAGTTCAGCCATTCCCATCTCGCCATTGATCCGGATCGGATCCGCCAGTTCGCGCATCATGCCTTCCGACGGATGCGCCCGCATCTGCACGACCCCGGAGCCCGCAAAGTGCGGATCCTCCAGCACGCCCCGAATATCCTGGTAGGCCATGGCGGGAATGTCTGCCTCGCGCAGCAGAACCAGCCATTGCGCCGTGGTTTTCTCGCGCATGGCTTCGGCGCGGATCGAAAAATACTCGCGGCTGTGCGCGGCACGCGCCAGTTTGTTGGCAAAGCGGGGATCGGTCCGCATGTCCGGGCGCCCGATCAGATCCATCAAACGGAAAGCCTGCTGATCCGTATTCGTGGTCAGGCAGACATAGCCGTCCCGGGTGGGGAGCGGGCGCGCCTGTGGATCGATCAAGCGCAGATCGCCGGGCTCGGACAAGGCAGGCTCATAGGTGGCGCCGTACAGATGCTCCCCCATCACGAGCGCCGCCATGCTTTCATACATCGGGACTTCCACCTGTTGCCCCCGGCCGGTCCGATACCGGTTCATCAGGCCCATCAAAATGGCATTGGCCGCCATCAGGCCCACCGTGCGGTCCGCCACCACGTAGGGCACGTAGTTCGGCTCAGATCCTTGCAGCGCGAATAAGGAAGCCAGCCCCGAAGCACCCTGGATGATGGAGTCATAAGCCGGATAGTTCCGGTAGGGCCCTTCCCCAAACCCCACCATCGCACAATGCACCAGTTGGGGATTGTGCTGCCAGACCGATGCCGGATCCAGGCCGAGACGTTCGACGGCCTGCGGCCGCATATTGATCATGATCACATCCGCCCATTTCAGCAGACGCTGGAGAAAGTCCTGCGCGCCCGGCTTTTTCAAGTCCGCGCACACGCTGTACTTGCCCCGGTTCAGATGCATGAACTTGCCGCCCATGCCCGGCGTGGGCGAAGGACCGGCAATCCAGCGGATCACATCGCCGTCCGGCGCTTCGATCTTGATGACTTCCGCGCCGCGGTCAGCAAGAATCTTGGATGCGTACGGGCCAACCACGGCCGCGCTGAAATCCACAATGCGAATGCCCGCCAAAGCTTGTGATGACGCGGCGGAGCCAGAAGGAGATTCCATGGTTTTTCTCTCAGGGTTTATCGCGATTCGAATAATCGATTTATCTGTTGAAAACAGCAACTAGTTATCTTATAGTTGAAAACAACCATAGTTGCTTTATTCAACCAAATAAGCCGATTCCTGACAACGGCACAAACCCTCTGCTGAGGAGACGAACATGAAAACCATCCGCCCGCTCACCGTGATTGCCCTGGCCCTGGGCACGGTTTTTTCCGCTCAGGCGCAAACCGCCGACAACTACCCCAGCCGCGCGATTCGCATCATCGTGCCGTATACGCCCGGCGCCATCAATGACATCCTGGCCCGGCGCATGGCGCAAAAACTCGGTGAAGAGCTGAAGCAAACCGTCGTCGTGGAAAACAAGCCGGGCGCGGGCACCGCGATCGGCACCGAGTTCGTGGCGCGGGCTGAACCCGATGGCTATACGCTGCTGCAAGCCGCGGCCGCGCATTCCATTCTCCCCTCCTTGGTGAGCAACCTCCCCTTTGATCCGATCAAGAGCTTTGAGTTCATTACTCTGGCCGCCACCTCCTCCTATGTGATGATCGCCAACCCCGGCCTGCCCGCCAAGAACGTGGCCGAATTCATTGCGCTGGCCAAGAAAGAACCCGGCAAATATTCGTATGCGTCCACCGGCAATGGCAGTTCGGCTCACCTGATGGGTGAGATGCTCAAAGACCTGGCCGACGTCGATGTCATGCACATCCCGTACAAGGGTCTGGCCCAAGGACTGAATGACGTGGCCAGCGGACAGGTTCACGTGACCTTCGGCACCTATCCCGGCTCCATGGCTTACCTGAAGCCGGGACGCGTCAAGGCCCTGGCCACCACCGGCAAAAACCGGATGAGCTCACTGCCCGATGTGCCAACCATTCAGGAAACCGTGCCCGGCTATGATGCGCAGGGCTGGTGGGGCTATGTAGCGCCCGCGGGCACGCCAAAAGCGATTGTTGACAAGCTTCACACCGCCATCAACAAGATCCTCAAGGATCCGGAGTTCAGCAACACGTTCACGTCTGAAGGGGTTGAAATGCTGGGCACCACCGGGGACTCGTTCAAGGCCCACGTCGAGCAGGAAATGGAAACCTGGGGCAAACTGATCAAATCCGCCAACATCCAGGCCAATTGAATGAAGCTTGCCGACTGGTCCCTGCGTTTCTACCGCATCCCCTACCACCAAACCATCCATTGGGCCAATGCGATTGAGGATGAGGGCGTCTTTGCCCTGCTGACGCTGCGCAACGAACAGGGCCAGTCCGGCTATGCCGAAGGCACGCTGAAAGCCACCTGGTCGGGCGTCTCGCCCGCCATGCTGCGGGCGGCCTTCCACGACGTGCTCATGCCACAACTCAACGGCATTGACCTGAACGATGCCCAAGCCGTGGCCAAGGCCCTCGCCACCATCCCGGAAAACCGGCTGGGCAAGGGCATGCTGGAAACCGCCGTCCAGTTGCTGCAAGCGGCCGCCCATCAACAGCCTCTGTGGCGTTTTGGGCACGGACAACCCGAGGTGGAAGTGTCGTGGACGCTGACGCGTCAATCTCCGGATCGAATGGTTGAGGAAGCGCTGGACCAATACGCCCGGCATGGCATCCGCAGCTTCAAAGTCAAGGGCGGGCAGGGCTTTCAGACCGATCGCGCGGTGCTGCGCGCCTTGAGCGAAGCCCTGCCCCATCACTGCCGGTATGTGGTGGACGCCAACAGCCATTACGCGCCGGATGAGGCCCTGCCCTATCTGGAACTGCTGGCCGAATGCGGCATTGAGTACGCCGAAGATCCCTGCCCGCTGGAGTCACTGCCGCTGTTTGAATCCTTGCAGCGGCACTCTCCGCTGCCAATCTTGATTGATCGCGCCTGCACCACGGCGCACGATGCCGAACGGTTTCTGCAAGCGGGCGCCCGGGCCCTCAGCACCAAGCCTGGCCGCATCGGCATGGGTGAAGCACAGCGCATTCGGCAATGTGCCGCCCGCCAGGGAGCGAAGACCACGGTCGGCATTTATGCGGAAAGCGCGCTCGGCACGCTGATCAATCTGCAATGGGCCGCGGCCTGCCCCGCCGAGCTCGATGCCTTTCCCGCCGAACAAACCTTTTATCTCAGCCTCAAGGCCAGTCCGCTGAAGCAGGCGCTGGCGCTGAAAAACGGCAGGATCCGGCTCCCCGATCACGTGCTGGATGACAGTGCGCTGGAGCTGGCGGGGCTAGCGTTCAGCCTGGACTGAGCGGCTTTCACCCCTTTCGCGAAGCGTAGGCGGTATAGCGAACTGAGTAGTCCCCGGGTTCCCCGGCTGGCATAATGGTTCATCCCTTCCCCTGCTTGCGCGGATGCGCCCGCACAGACCATGAACAAAGCGTTAGACCGGACTCTTTTCACCAGCGGCGGCAGCAAAAAGCTGCCCAGCCTCGGCTTTCTACTGGGCTTTCTGAGCCGCGGCATCAGTACCCGTTTCTCTCGAATGACTGCCCCTTACGGCATTCGTCCGGCACAATTCCCGGTCTTGAAGTGCCTTGATAAGCTCGAGACCTCCACACAAAAAGAGCTGTCGGCGTTATGCGGGATGGAGCAGCCGTCCATGGCCGTCACCCTGCGCAAGATGGAGAAGGAAGGATTGATTGAAAGATCGGTGGATCCCAGCGACGCACGCCGCCACCCCGTCACGCTGTCCAAGGAAGGAAGGGCCAAGCTACGGCATATGTACGCGGTTGCCGACGAACTCTACGCCCAAGCGCTTGAAGGCTTCAGCCCTGAAGAAATCGAGACGTTCACACATATGTGTGAACGTCTCATCAACAACCTCAAAGAGTGAGCCGACTTACTCGACCTTGATGCCGCTCTCCTTGATGACAGGCTTCCACTTTTCGATTTCTTCTTTCATGAAATCAAGCAAGGACTGGCCCGGCATTGCCCACGCCTGCAAACCTTGCCCGCCCAGCCTTGTCTGATAGTCCGGGTCTTCCAGAACCGCCAGGATATTTTTACGCAGGAAATCCGCACGGTCCGTCGGCGTACCGGCGGGCGCCAGAATGGCGATCCAGGTGGGCGCCTGATACCCTGGGTAGCCCGCTTCGGCAATCGTCGGCACATCAGGCAAGGCGCTTGAACGTGTCGTGCCGGTGGTGGCCAGGGCCTTCACGCGGCCGCCCTTGATAAAGGGCAGAGAACCGGCCAGATCAAGAAACCCCGCATCGACCCGCTCGCCAATGACATCCTGCATCGCATCGGGCGTGCCCTTGTAATGCACGGTATTCATCCTGAACCCGGCTCGATTCTGGAACATCTCCGAAGCCAGGTAATGCGACGTGCCCGCGCCAATCGATGCCGCATTCAGCCCTTGCGGACTCGCTTTCGCTTTGTTGACCAGATCGTCCAGCGTATTGATACCCGTGTGCGGCCCCGCCACCACCACGACCGGCCCCTGCGCCAGCATCGTGATCGGCTCAAAATCCTTCAGCGAATCGAACCCGAGGTTCTTGTACAGGGTCGGGTTGACGGTCAGGGCGCCACTGACGCCGACCAGAATGGTGTAGCCGTCCGCGGGGGCGCGCGCCACATAAGCGGTGGCAAGGTTGGCCGCGGCGCCCGGTTTGTTCTCAACCAAGAACTGTCCCCCGGTCCGCTCTTTCAATTTC
>Ga0172382_10007467_pt1 | contig 15482 bp, 16 predicted proteins | sample Leawel138RmetaG_FD_122245 | JGI IMG/M metagenome (GOLD analysis project Ga0172382, IMG submission 122245) | Leachate microbial communities from a municipal landfill in Southern Ontario, Canada - Leachate well 138R metaG | ecosystem: Engineered > Solid waste > Landfill > Unclassified | place...
AAATCAATGAACTAGCTATATATTATTAACATAAAAATATTATTTTTTCAAGCTTCTCCATCTTTTAACAGACCTTGTTCTGGCTAATTCTTTCTCAATTTGAACGGCCAACCCTGCAAACTGGACAGCGTCAGAATTGCGTATATCCTCAAGTGATTTTTCAGCTCTTGCTCTAGCTTCCTCAGCTCTTTCTATGTCTATTTCTTCAGCTCTTTCCGCTGTGTCAGCTAAAATGATAACCTTATTAAGCAAAACTTCAACAAAACCGCCAGAAACAGAGACTATATCAATTTCTCCATTAATTTTTTTTAGTTCCAAAACACCAGGCTTCAAAATCGAAACCAAAGGAGAGTGCTTTGGAAGTATAGTTATCTCTCCTTCTTCTGTTGGGACAGTTACTTGAGAAACTTCTTCTTTTAAAACAACTCTCTCCGGTGTAGCTATTTCAAATTTTATTCTTTTTTGATCTGGCATAATTATTTTTTAACTACTTCATCAATAGTGCCTTTCATATAAAAGTCACCTTCATTTTTATCATCATGCTTACCTTCTAATATTTCTTTAAACCCTTTTACCGTATCTGAAACCTTAACATACTTACCTGGAACTCCAGTAAATGTTTCAGCAACACTGAAAGGTTGTGATAAAAATCTTTGAATTTTTCTAGCACGAGAAACCGTTATTTTGTCTTCGTCAGAAAGTTCCTCCATACCTAAAATAGCGATAATATCTTGCAGATCTTTGTATTTCTGTAAAACTCTTTGAACACCAAGGGCTACATCATAATGTTCTTGTCCAACAATTTTTGGATCTAAAATAATAGAGAAGGAGTCTAATGGATCAACAGCTGGATATATACCAAGCTCTGAAAGAGAACGAGATAAAACAACGGTAGAATCCAGGTGTCCAAAAGTTGTCGCTGGAGCTGGATCTGTTAAGTCATCAGCCGGCACATAAACAGCCTGGATAGAGGTAATAGATCCTTTGTTTGTAGAAGTAATTCTTTCTTGAAGTTCTCCCATTTCAGTAGCTAGTGTTGGTTGATAACCTACGGCACTAGGCATACGACCTAACAATGTAGAAACCTCTGAACCAGCTTGAGTAAAACGAAAAATATTGTCCACAAAAAATAATACATCTTGATTTTGTTCATCTCTGAAATATTCAGCAATAGATAAACCACTTAAAGCAACACGAGCACGAGCTCCTGGTGGTTCATTCATTTGTCCAAAAACCATAGCCACCTTATCCAAAACACCAGCACCTTTCATTTCATGGAATAAATCATTACCTTCACGAGTTCTTTCTCCAACTCCAGCGAAAACAGAATAACCTCCATGAGCTTTGGCTATATTATTGATAAATTCTTGTATAATAACTGTCTTACCAACACCAGCTCCACCAAAAAGTCCAACTTTACCACCTTTTGCAATAGGACAAATTAAATCAATAACCTTAATTCCGGTTTCTAAAATTTCTGTTTTAGTAGATTGATCAACAAAATCTGGCGCTTTTCTGTGAATTTCATATCTTTTTGTTTCAACTAAATCCTTACCACCATCAACAGCCTCACCTAAAACATTAAAAATTCTGCCCAAGGTTTCTTTTCCAACTGGAACAGTTATACCTTCTCCAGTATTTAAAACCTTTCCACCTCTTTGAAGTCCATCTGTTGAACCCATAGAAATAGTTCTTACTACATTAAAGCCTAAATGCTGTTGAACCTCTAAAACAACCTTATTTCCAGAAGCATCAGCCTCTAAGGCTGTGTATATTTCTGGTAAATCAGATTCAAAATAGACATCAACAACGGCACCAATTATCTGTCTAATAATACCAACTTTCTTATTATCTTTTTCCATATTATTGTTTAAATTTATAATTATTTTTTTAAAGCATTAGCTCCAGCACTAATTTCTGCTATTTCCGATGTAATAGCTGCTTGACGAGCCTTGTTATAGAATAAGACTAATTCTTTAACAATGTCATTAGCTGCTTCAGTAGCTTGGTGCATAGAAGCCATTCTAATACTGTGCTCTGAAGCATTAGACTCTAATAAAGCCTGAAATAGTTGAACTTCAACTAAACGAGGTATCATTTGATCTAAAACTTTCTCAGAACTAGGCTCATAAGAGAAAATATATTTATAATCATTATCTCTTAAATACTTAGCTTCTTTTTCGGCTATATATTCTTTTGTAGTTCCGATTTTTTCATCTTGTCCAACAATTCCTAAATATTCATCTTCAGTATTAACGTCAACTGGTAAAATTTGCTTAACTCTTGGTATTTGTTTCACTGGACTAACAAAGTCAGTATAAGCAACAAAAACTTTATCATATCTATTATTCAAAAAATCATTTATCAACATTTTAGCTATGGGGGTTACCTCTTTTATTTCTGAGACAAAGTCGACTTTGTCAAATTCAGCCGCAACTTTATACCCGTAACGACTATTAACCATAAGCCCTTTTTTACCTAAAAGTATAAACTCTGTTTCAATGTCTCCATGCTTTTTTATAGCATCAACAGCTTTATTAACTATATTTGAATTAAAACTACCACATAAACCTCTGTTAGAGCTAATTAAAAGAATTCCCACCCTGTTTGTCTTTGGCTTTACATTAAGTAATGGATGCAAGTTCTTACCCAACTCACAAGAACCAGAAATATTTAAAACAGTGGTCCAGGCTAAGTTGGCATAAGTTCTGGTTTTTAAAACAGCCTCTACTGACTTTCTCATTTTAGAAGCAGCAACCATCTCCATTGCTTTAGTTATTTTTTTGGTATTATTAACAGATTTTATTCTGCGTTGTATTTCTTTGGTTTTAGCCATATTAAGCTTTATTTAATCAAGTAATCTAAAGTGTCTTTATAGTTATTAACTGCTTTAATTAATTTTTCCTCATCACTTTCATCCATAACCTTAACCTCTCTAATGTTTTTCAAAACATCAGAAATATTATCACTTAAATATTCTACTAACCCTTTTTCAAATTTTCTAATTTTATCAACCGGAACACTGTCCATTAATCCATTAATTAAAGAAAAGAAAACGGAAACCTGAAGACTGACTTCCATCGGTTCATATTGATCTTGTTTTAATATTTCCATTAATCTTTTTCCTCTTTCTAACTTATTTTTAGTTTCATCGTCTAGGTCTGAACCAAATTGAGCGAAGGCAGCCAACTCTCTATACTGAGCTGCTTCCAAGCGCATTTTACCAGCAACTTTTTTCATGGCCTTGATTTGAGCACTACTTCCAACACGAGAAACTGATAAACCAGCGTTAACAGCAGGTCTGTTGCCTTGATAAAACAAGTCTGGCTCTAAATATATTTGACCATCAGTAATAGAAATAACATTAGTTGGAATATATGCGGAAACATCACCGGCCTGAGTTTCGATAATAGGTAAGGCTGTAATTGATCCACCACCAAAATCTTTATTTAATTTACAAGCTCTCTCTAATAATCTTGAATGTAAATAAAAAACATCACCAGGGTAAGCTTCACGTCCAGGAGGTCTTTTTAAAAGAAGTGATATCTCTCTATATGCAACGGCATGTTTGGAAAGATCATCATAGATAATTAAAACATCCTCACCTTTGTCTAGAAAATATTCAGCCATGGCACATCCAGCATATGGGGCTATGTATAATAAAGAAGCAGGATCTGAAGCTCCAGCAACAACAACTGTTGTATACTCCATAGCGCCAGCATCTTGTAATTTGGCAACTATACCGGCAATTTTAGATTCTTTTTGACCAATAGCAACATAAACACATTTCATGTTTTGCCCCTTTTGATTAATTATAGTATCTATAGCAATTGCTGTTTTACCAATCTGACGATCACCAATAATTAATTCTCTTTGACCACGACCAACTGGAATCATAGCATCAATAGCTTTGATACCGGTTTGAACTGGCTCATCAACTGATTGTCTAGTAATAACGCCAGGAGCAATTTTTTCAACTGGGTAAAACTTCTCTGCCTTAATAGCGTCCTTGCCATCAAGTGGTAATCCTAAAGGATTCAAAACTCTTCCAATAATATCTTCTGAAACAGGAACCTCTAAAATTCTTTTTAAAGCAACAACTTCATCCCCCTCCTTAATGCCACTTCCGTCACCCAACAAAACAACACCAACACTGTCTTCTTCTAAGTTTAAAACGACACCAAAAACAGAACCAGATTCTGTTTTAAATTCAAGCATTTCTGACATCATCGCCTCAGAAAGACCAGAGACACTGGCTATACCATCTCCAATTTCAATAACCTTGCCAAAATTCTGTTCTTTAATCTCAGATTTAAAACCAGAAATTCTTTCTCTTATTTGTTCAATTATTAAATCTCTTGAACCGTTATCCATATTTTTATATATTTAATTTAATAAATTATTCTTAAAAGAATTGAGCCTATTTTTAATGCTCGCATCTAAAATTTTATCTTTATATTTTAAAACAAAACCTCCCTTAATTTTTTTATCTTCTTTTTCAGTAATCTTTACATCTTCAACTTCTGATACTTTCTTTAAATAGTCTATTAAAAGATTTCTGGTTTCATCTCCCACCTTCTGTGATGTCTTTAATTCTGCCTCAACAATAGAATATTCTTTGTTCCAAATTTTCTCAAAATAATAAATAATTTTTTCTATTTGAGAAACATTGTTATCCTTAATTAAAATACCAACAAATCTTTCAACGACTCCTGATTTATCTCCTTCGCTTTTGTTGCTCAACTCTTCAAAAAGAGCTTGGGCGTATTGCTTTGCCTTTATTTTCATATATCTAATTATTTAAAGCTTTCTTTATTAACTCCATATCCTTTTGAGAATCAATCTTTTCATCAATAACCTTTTCAACGGCTAAAATAACCAATTCTGAAAGATTATTTTTCATCTCCTTAAAAGCCTCATTTTTCTCTTGATTAAATTTTTCTCTTTCTTTTAAAAGCATTAAAGATGCCTCTTCTTGAGCTTTTTTAACTATATCATTCGCTCTTTTCTCTGCTGTTTCTTTAGCTTCATTAATTAATACTAAAGCCTCTTTTTTTGCCCCTATTATAACTGCTTTTTCTTTTTCACCTATTTCTACCAACCTCTGTCCAGCTGACTCTGCATTTTTTACACCCTCTTCTATCTTCAACCTTCTATCTTCTAAAAATTTTAGTATTGGCTTATAGGCAAATCTCCATAAAACAAAAACTAAAACAGAAAAATTAACAAATTGAGCTAATAAAATTTTGCCATTTATACCTAAAGCGTTTAATAGTTCCATATATTTAAATATAATTAATAATTTTTAATGGCTATCGATTTTTTAAAGAATCGACAGCAAACAAAAATCATTAAATTAACCAAATAAAATGATTAATGAAATAACAAGAGCGTAAATAGCTGTAGATTCTGTAACAGCCATTGAAACGAACATTAAAGGGGTAATTTTACCACTAGCCTCTGGGTTTCTGCCAATTGCTTCTAAAGCCTTTGAGGCTGCTATACCTTCACCGATACCGGGACCGATAGCACCTAAACCAATGGCCAAACCAGCTGCTATATACTTTGCTGCGTCTACTTCCATATTTTTTTTATTTATTTATTAAACATTTTTAAAATTGTTTAATAAATTTAATTAATTAATTAATTATTTAAATATTTAATTACTTAGCTTCTTCTAACTCCACCTCCGATGCCATCGAAATAAAGACAAGGGTTAATACTGCAAAAACAAATGCCTGAACAACTGCCGTTAGCAAGCCTAGAAACAGGAAGGGAAGGGGGACAAAAAAAGGAACCAAAAACAACATTACCATTCCTAAAACCTCACCAGCAAATATGTTACCAAAAAGACGGAAAGATAATGAAACAATTTTGGCAATTTCACCAATTAAATCCATCAATCCCAAAAAGAAGGACAGAGGATTCTTAAAATTAATAAATCTACCAATATATTTAAATGGCCCACTAACAGCAATAGCTACGACCTGTATGGTGACAACAGTAATAAGGGTCATAACCAAAACAAGACCATAATCAGACATTACAGCTCTAAAAACAGACAAAGGGCCACCTCCGCTATCAAGAGTTATAGCTGACTGCCCCGGTATATAAACGGCTAGGTTAGAGGCTAGGATAAATATAAACATTGTGGCAACAAGAGGAAAAAGTCTTTTAGCCTTTTTGCCAGGGCCAGTAATAGATTCTACAAAAGAATAGCTTTCTTCAAGCAAAAGCTCTATAAAGTTTTGTAGTTTAGATGGCTTGTCTTTTAATCTTTGCCCAACAAAGACAAAAATAAATATCAAAAAAAGACTTATAGCAACCGTCCAAATAAATGTATTAGTAAGGGGAAAAGATCCTATATAAAAAAGAATATCGGGAGATAAAGATATATTAAGTTCCATAAAAGTTTAAAATGTAAAAATTTTATTTTTTTTTAATATCTTCGTTTTCTTCTTCTTTCTTCAATCCTTCTTCACCTATTTTTTCAACACTTGCATTTATTCTCTTAAGTTTTTTAAACATTAAGACCTGAGAAAATAACCAAGCGATAAAAATTGAAAAAAACAAAATAAAACGATTATCAAAATATCTACTAAGAATATAACCCAATCCACCAATTAAAAGCAAAGGACCAAGTATGGAATAGCTTATGTAAAGAAACATTGCTCTAGCAATTTCTTTATTGTTAGTAGTTTTGTTCATTCTTAAAAAAATAAAAAATTAAATTTTATAATTTAATTCTTTAAAATATATGTATTTATTTTGAAGGTCAAAACAATACGCCTAAATTATTAAGCACAAATAAAAAAAAGTCAAGGGTGTTTTTATCTATTAATTTTATTCCTAATAAATGCCGGCACATCTAACTCGTTCTCATCCTCTTCCGAAAAATCAGAAGAATCTTGCTTTTTAGAACTGTTATCTTCTTTTCCTTTATGAAATATACCCTTTGAGTTAAAATTAAATATAGATTTACTGTCGCCACTCTTGTTTTCATCAAAAATAGAAGAATTTCTAGAGCTAGAATTTCCAGATGATAAATCTTTTTGAGAATTATTATTATAATAATCAGACAAAGAAGATGTTACTTCTTTCTTTTTTTCACTTTCAACCTTCTTGCTCGGTTTTATATTTTTATCATTAAAACCAGTCGCAACTATAGTGATTTTAATCTCTTCTCCTAGAGACTCATCAATAACAGCTCCAAAAACTATTTTGGCATCTTTATCAGCCAAAGCCTGAATCATTTTAGCTGCTTCACTAACATCAAACATGCTTAAATTAACTCCTCCGCTTATAGTGAACACAACACCTTTAGCCCCCTCTATTGAATATTCCAACAACGGAGAACTAATAGCTGCTTTAACAGCATCTGAAGCCTTATTTTCTCCTCCAGCCTGACCGATACCCATTAAAGCTGAGCCAGTGTCAGCCATTATGTTTCTAACGTCTGAAAAGTCAGCATTAACTATTCCAGGAACGGTAATTATTTCTGAAATACCTTGAACTCCTTGTCTTAAAACATTATCAGCTATTTTAAAAGAGTCTATAAAGGTTGTTTTTTTATCTACTACTTCTAATAATTTTTCATTTGAAACTGTGATTATTGTATCTACCTTTTCAGAAAGAGCCCTGTATCCCTCTTCTGCTATTTTTTGTCTAGCACCACCCTCAAAAAAGAATGGCTTTGTTACAACAGCTATAACAAGGGGTTTTTTTGATTCTTCGTCGGCTGATTGTTTTGCTATTTCAGCTATAACGGGAGAAGCTCCTGTTCCTGTTCCACCGCCAAGACCACAAGTTATAAAAACCATGTCAGCTCCTTTAAGTAATTCTCTTATCTCAGTTTGAGATTCTTCAGCTGCCTTTTTACCAAAATCTGGATTCATACCAGCACCCAAACCTCTGGTAACTGACTTACCTATATTGAGTTTTTTGCTGGCCTTATTGTTTTGTAGGGCTTGAATGTCGGTGTTAATAGCAATAAACTCAACACCTCTTATTCCAGATTCTATCATTCTATTAATGGCGTTTCCACCACCACCACCAACTCCAACAACTTTTATCTTTGCTGATGTTTCTATGTTTGGTTTAATTTCTGGCATATTATATTAAAATTATTTATTATCTTGGAATTATTTTTTTTATAAAACTTTTAATATTAGAAGTTATTCCTTCTAAATTCTTCTTGAAAGGATTGCCTCTTTTTAGTTTATTCAAACCTTGTTGAGATGAAACTAAAAGGCTTAAAGATGTTAAAAATTCTGGACTCTGAGCCTTATCAATTTCTAATTTTAAATAGTTAGAAGGATCAACACTATTGACAGGCAATGCTAATATTCTCTTAGCCACTTTTCCTACATTTCTTACCAACATTCCACCGCCACTTAAGAAAACACCTACCGGTAAAACCCTTGATCTGTTTATTTTTTGAAATTCTGCATCAACCATATTAAATATTTCTTCAACTCTAGCCTCTATAATTTCAGAAACATATTTCATTGAAATAGAGTCCATATCATCAACATTTTCACCTTTTAGTAATGAGCTAATATCAACTTCATCTTCTTCGCTATAAGCTTCAGAGTCAGCATCTCCAAAATTAACTTTAATTTTTTCAGCTAAGCTTATTGGACACTTTAATCCTAATGCTATGTCTGACGTTATATGCTCAGAGCCGATTGGCAACACAGCTAAATGAAGCAAATTGCAATCCTCGTAAACAGAAATAGAGGTTGTTGTTGCTCCAATATCGACAACGGCAGCTCCAAGCTCTTTTTCTTTGCCGCTTAAAAAAGCAGAAGCTAAAGATAAAGGAGTTAATAAAAATTCATTAATATCTAAGTTAGCTCTATGAACTATCTTTATTATATTACTAACCTGACTACTTAAAGCCAGAACAACTAAAACCTCAACCTCCAACCTAACACCATTCATTCCAATGGGGCTTTTAACATCCTCGTTGCTATCAATATTATATTTAACTGGTATGGTATCTATTATTTCATAGTTATTTGGGACCGGAAATGATTTAGCAGAATCAACAGCTCTTTCAATGTCGCTGTAATCTATCTCTCCCTCTCCTTTGCTTATAATGGCGACACCTTTTGTTTTTTCGTACCTTATTTTTGAATTATTAAAAGACAATGAAACAGAGTCTATTGGAACGCCAACAAGCCTTTCTGCTTTTTCTAAACAAGCAGACAAAGAAGAGACTGCATCTTCAATGCTATTAACTATTCCACCCTTGCCAATACCAGCGCTAGGGTGAGAAACGGCACCAATAACACTTAAACGATTATCACCATAATCCTCTTTTAATTGTCCTATAACCATCTTTATGTTACTAGAACCAATATCAAGACCAACAAAAATGTCATTCTTCATAAAAAACAAGTCTTTATTTAATTATATATATTATAGCTATATCTGAAATTAAAGTCAATTTAAAAAACCAGAGAAAAATACCAGTCTACAATGCTATTTCCAAAAAACAAACTTATAATAAGTGCGACTGAAAGAAAAATTCCTAAGGGCAACTTAGACCCCACACTCCTTAGTTTAAATAAAAGTAAAAAAGAGGCTACAACTCCACCTATTACATAGGTCAAAAAAATGGTTAAAGCCAATATTCTTAAGTCTGGAAATATAATTCCAAAAAGAGCCCCTAACCATATATCACCTTCTCCTATACCTCTGCCTTTAGTAATTAAATACTGTAAACCAAAAAAACTAGCCCCCAAAGCCATAGCTATTAAGATACTTAAAGGAGAATAGCCAAGCAGAATATTAACTAAGGCTAAAACAAGGCCTCCAACAATAATTGTATTTGTATGGATTAAATACCACCTAAGATCAAAAACAAAAATAATAATAGCAAGTGATATTACAAAGAAATAAAAGAAAAGTTCTAAAAACTGAAGATCTCTGTTCATTGTTACAAAATATGAAAAGAAAAAAGTAAAGCCAGTTATTAATTCAACTAAAGGATATTGTATAGAAATTTTTTCTTCACAAAACCTACATTTACCACCAAGAAAAATAAAGCTAAGTAAAGGAATATTATCGAACCACTTTAACTCTCTATTGCAATTAGGACAATAAGACCTGCCTAAAACTGTTTCCTCTTTATAGAGGCGCCAAATAAGACAATTTAAAAAACTTCCTATAATTAAACCAAAAACAAAGAAAAAAATATAAAAAAATAACTCCATATATACTAAATAAAAAATAAATAGATTGTTTTATTATTTTAACAAAAAAATATATTTATTACCATAAAAAAAATAAAGGGAGAAAACTCCCTTTATTTTATATATAAATTTAAGTTACCTTCTTCTATCAAATAATACTAACAACGAACTAGAAATAAAGATAGAACTATATGTACCAATAAATATTCCGATTGCCAAAGCTAGAACAAAATCTTTTATTGTGTCTCCTCCGAAAAATAGAATAGACAAGAGAACTAATAATGTAGTAAAAGATGTGTTTATAGACCTAACTAGAACTTGTTTAATACTTTTATCTATAGTGTTAATAAAGTTATCGTTACTTCTTGGTAAATTCTCTCTAATTCTGTCAAAAACTATAATAGTATCATTAACACTATAACCAAGAAGTGTTAAAATTGCTGCGATAAATGCTGTGTTTATTTCAACTCCGTAAAACTTTCCTAAAAATGCGAACACACCTAGAACTATTAAAACGTCATGAAACAAGGCGATTATAGCTGATATTCCATAGTTCCAAGAAGAAACTGGCTTAGAAATCTTTCTAAAAACAAGTGCTACATAAAGAATAATTAAAATCAATACTATAATCATAGTATTAAATGATTTACTTTTTAATTCTTTTCCTATAGAAGGGCCAACGGAATCAAACTGAAGTTTTTCGAACAGTTCATTTTCTAAATAAGAAACATGTTCATAATTACCATTTTCACTGTTTATTTCTAGAGATAGAATATTCAAAGCTTCAAGCGCGCTATAATAAGATTCACTATCAATATTCTTAAACTTTAAAATAAAGGTATTGTTCTCTGTTGGCTGAACAATTAGACTTTCTAGCTTAATATCGTTCAGAGTCTCTCTAACCTCTAAAACGCTTGGATTTTTTCCTCCAAATTTAACCTCCAAGAGACTTCCTCCTGTAAAATCAATGCCGAAATTAAAACCCCAAAGAAATATGAAAACCAGCGAAATCGACATCATAACAGCTGATATTGAAAGCCAAATTTTCCTATTTTTAACAACTCTTAAATTTATCATAATTTTATTTTTAATTCTTACTTTTGTTTTTAACTCCTAATAAAAAATTAAATTTTTCTATTTTTTTATTTAAAAGAATTAATAAAAAGCTTCTTGTTATAACAATAGCGCTAAACATTGAAACAGAAACACCTATAAACAGAGTAGTACCAAATCCTTTTAAAACACCTGTTCCGAAGCTCATTAAAACTAAACAAATAAGGAGTGTTGAGAAGTTACCATCTCTAATTGACGGCCAAGCACAACGAACACCCTCATCTATTGAGTCTCTTAAACTTCTACCACCTCTTATTTCTTCTTTAATTCTTTCAAAAACAAGAACATTAGCATCAACAGCCATACCAATTGACAATATAAACCCTGCGATACCGGCCAATGTCAATGTAACTGAATTGATTCCAAAAACAAAAAGTATAACACCAATAACAACAAAAAGTAATGTTAAAGAAGCATCTAAAATTTTTAATTCGTCAAAAACCATCAAAATTAAGGCAACAAAAAGTAATCCCAAAAGCAAAGAAATTGCTATTGGTAAAGACTTAAACATTGCCAAAACAGTCAATCCATAAATCACCAAAGAAAGAACTGACGAAATGCCAAAGAATCTGTAGACCAATAACATAAATAAGGCAACCAATATAAGCCCCAAAATTCCAGCCTCTAAACTATCAACAACGGACTGATGTCCAAGAGTAGCTCCGACAGTTTTTTGACTTATAAGCTCTATCGGAACCGGTAAGGCACCAGCTTTTAATCTGGTGACCAATTCCTTAGCTTCAGTTATACTAAAATTACCACTTATAACAGCTTTTCCTCCTGAAATTTTTTCATTAACATTTGGCACACTTATTGGATAGTCATCTAAATATATAGCAACTGGTCGTCCAACGTTTCTGTCAGTTATTTCTTCAAATAATTTAGCTCCCTCATCGTCAAACTCTAAAGAAACTTCAGGAACGTTTGTGTTTGGATCAAACTGCAAGACAGCTCTTTTTAAGTTTTTTCCAGATAATTCTGTGTTCTTCCAATTACCGTCAACAAAACTCATTAAATCGTTCTCAGTCATTTTTTCTAATAATATTTGTCTAACGCTATATTCGTCAAAACCACCCTCACTATTAACCCTCTTGTCTTCCACTTTTAAAATAGCAATAAAATTGTCGGCATCCACAATCTCTGAAAAATCACCAACTTCATAGTCCTTAACAATGTCATAAACAAAAGGATCTGAATCTTCGCTTAACCAACCAAGACCACCATCATTTTCTGTCCCCGGAGCCCCGGGCGCTGAAGAAAGTGAAATTGGAGAATTGTTAGCAACGGCTAACTGGTAAAAATCTTGTCCTTCTTTTATTTTTTCTAAAATATCTTGAGCTTTAATAGAAAGGTTTTCATTATATTCTTCCATTAAGCTTATGTACTCTTCTCCAATAGTTACATTTTCGTCGTCCTTTTCTTTAAATTCTAATCTCGGAGTCTCACCAATTTCCTTAATTGCTTCATTTACATCTTTAATACCAGCAAGCTCTACCAAAACCCTATAATCGCCATCTGCTGTTTTATTAATTTGAATAATTGGCTCGCTAACACCAAAGGTGTTTATTCTTCTTTCTATAACATCTCTAACCCCCTCTAACAGGTCTCCTCTGTCAGATTCTGGGATAGCAGAGACATCTGCCTGGTAAATCAATTGAGCGCCACCCTGTAAATCAAGGCCTAATCTAAAAGGAGTTTCCTTGACTTTAGGCAATACTATAACATTGTTAGTTTTTTCTGAAAGCCAAGAAGAAAAAACATTATATTGCTTATCTCCAGCCTTTACTAAAACTAAAACGAAAAACAAAATAATAAGAGAAAAAATCAAATTATTTTTCTTTCTTTTTGAAAATTTTGTAGACATATTTTATAAATAAATTTTAATTCAAAAAAACAATACAGGCATTCTTATGCCTTTACACTATACTATAATAAAAATTAACAAAAATCAAGCTTGCGGAGTATATTGTAAAATTGATTAAAATAAGGTATGATAAATTACAAACAATAAAAATTAATAATAATATTATGTCACTTATTCCAACGGTTATAGAAAAAAGTAGTCATGGGGAAAGAGCTTATGATATATACTCAAGACTTTTAAAAGATAGAATTATATTTCTAGGTGAATCTATCAATGATTACACTGCCAATATTATAATAGCCCAATTACTTTTCTTGGAGGCAGAAGATAAAACAAAAGATATAAAATTCTACATAAATTCACCAGGTGGATCCGTTGTTGCTGGTCTAGCAATATATGACACAATGCAATATATAAAGTGCGACGTGTCGACTATTTGTATTGGTATGGCCGCCTCAATGGCTTCAGTACTTCTAGCCGCTGGAGCTCCAGGAAAAAGATTGTCTCTTCCAAATAGCGAAGTTATGATTCACCAGGTTATGGGAGGTTTTGAAGGGCAGGCAAGCGATATCAAAATACACGCTGAACATATCATTAAGATAAAGAATAAAATGAACGGTATACTAGCTAAACATACTAAAAGAAAGTCTTCAGACATAGAAAAAGACAGCGACAGAGACTATTTCATGAGCGCTGAAGAGGCTAAAAAATATGGAGTAATAGACAAGGTTATCGGAGGTAAATAACAAATTGTGAATAAAAAAAATGAGCTATTTAATTTAGCTCATTTTTTTTTATTCACACAATTTATCTTAATTTAAAAGAGTTGATCATCATTCTAAAAATATTTGGGTATTCAGGCCCTCTAGGAGAAAGGCTATAAAAAATACTATACACTTTATCACCATCCGTCAGATAAAAAGAATCTTTATTTGGGCTAAGCACGCCCTCCAAGCCATCAACTTCTAAAACTAAAGAGTCGTCAACAATTTCAAAAAATCTAGAAAAGTACCAATCAACAATATCTTTTTTAAGTTCATTTTCCTCAACCAAAACTTGAACAAAAGAATCTTGATTTATAAAAAAATTAACTGAAGTGCTATCAGAAAGGGCTTTAATTTCCCAAGCAATTGGGTAAAAAATAGAATAAGAAAAAATTTCATTTTTATACTCACTAATATTGCCATTCTCTAAAATAGACCCACTTCCTACTGGATTGTAAAGATTAAGAACTTCTGTTAAATCGTCAAAACCATCATTGTCGGTGTCAGAGCTTAAAAGATTTGTTCCCAAAATTATTTCCTCTAAATCATTTAAGCCATCTCCATCAGAATCATTTATCTCGCTTAACACTGGATTCTCTTCAACAACCTCTTCTTCGACAACTTCTTCTTCGATAATCTCCTCTTCAATAATCTCCTCCTCAACAACCTCTTCTTCAATAACTTCTTCTACCACCTGTTCATCTTCAATTGTTGGATCTTCTATGACATTTTTTCTTTCAAATAGAGCAGAAAAATTAAATATATTCGCTTCAGGATTTTTAATGTATAAAAAGGCAGAATATGCAAGTCCTGAAATAAAAATAATACCAAAAAACACAATTAAAAAACCTATTTTTTTACCTTTAGAGTTTAATTGTTGTTTATTTTTTTCTTCTAAAACTGAGTTTGCAGATGTTGTGTCTTTTTTACCATGAAAAACGCTGTCAAATCTACCAGTTTTATAGCTCTTTGGCATTTTATGAACACCAAAAGACGGCTCTTTAACAATCTTTTGATCTGCGTCTAAGATCTCTTCTGTTTTTTTATCCTTATTTCTCATAAATCTACAAATTAAAAGCTTCTACTATTTCTGGGTAGTTCTCATAGAAAAGCTGTGGATTTACAAATATTGTTGAATCAATAGGTCCATTTCCTAATGGATTGTAACCATTTAAAACTTCGCTACCATCAAAATAACCATCCTCATCGGAGTCAGGGTTTAAAGGGTCTGTGCCAAATATATAGACCTCATCATAATCACTTAACCCATCATTGTCAGAATCAATAGATTTTAAATATTCAATATCAACCTCTTCTTCAATAACAACCTCTTCTTCGACAACTTCTTCTTCGACAATAACATCATCTATTATAACCTCTTCTACAACTTCTTCTTCGATAATGATATTGTTATTCTGTTCTTCTGCTATCATTTTATCATTTTCAATTGACTGTGGTAACAATACTTTTGAATAAACAAAATATGCTCCAACACCTAACAAAGCTAAAATTATTATAGCTACAAACAACTTTCTCAAAATG
>Ga0172382_10007468_pt1 | contig 15482 bp, 12 predicted proteins | sample Leawel138RmetaG_FD_122245 | JGI IMG/M metagenome (GOLD analysis project Ga0172382, IMG submission 122245) | Leachate microbial communities from a municipal landfill in Southern Ontario, Canada - Leachate well 138R metaG | ecosystem: Engineered > Solid waste > Landfill > Unclassified | place...
ATCATTCTCTCTCGTACGGAAAAGGTTGGTGGGATACGATCGAGTTCTTCTTTTTCTTAAAAGAACAGTTGCAGATCGAGGACATGAACGTGGTGGCTACCTTCACTCTCCGAACTCCGCCCCCGACGGAAGAACTGCTGAGCCCAATCGTTCGACTGCGGACGGACGACTTCGTGGCCTACTTGAAAGAAGACTTTGGGGAGCCTCTGATTTGGTGGACAATGAGCTTGAATGTTCATCGAGACATCAAGCATCTAGACTTATCGCCGTTCCTGATCCACGGCGAGGCCAAGAGCCGGGCCCTTGAAGGCTTCTCTCCCGACTGGCTAAACGGGCCTTATGAACCAGGTTCACAAGCCTTTACCTCCCGGCTCGCCAATAACTACGATGTTTACGGTGTTCTCAGACAGATCAGCCCAGGTCAGCGATGGATCGAGCGAAAATAGTGGCTCCCACATTCATTCTCATCGCCGGACCCAACGGCGCGGGTAAGAGCGCGGGGATTCCCTTGAAGAGTTCGCAGTAGACCCCAAGATGTGGCATAATGTCAGAAGTAAAAGCTTATGAGTATTCTAGAGAAACTTCAGGACCACGATTGGGTCACCGCAGCCATCCAGCGCGGGGCCCGGCAGGCACTTATCAAACACAAAGCAATGGGTGTGCCGATCGCTATTTGGCGAGAGGGGAAGGTTGTGTTGGTTCCACCCGAGGAGATTGAAATTCCTGACGCACCTGAAGACTGCTCATCCAGCCCCACGTAAAGGTACAAAGGCTCAAACACCCCCGCTGCTTCAGAACTGCTTACCGATGAAGAGCGAGTCAATCGATCGCTCAGACCCAGACATTACGGGCCTCCGAAGAACGCGCCAAGCCTGCGCCTGGGGACGAGGTGGGGACCAAAACAAGAGCGGGGTCGAGATCAGTCGAAAAGGAAGTCGCGTTCCGGCTCTGAGCTTTATAGGAACCCAGTAACCAAGCCATTCTTCGTTAGTGTGGACCAAGTAAAGCCTGGAGTCCGTTCTCAGTCAAAATCCGCGGCATTTAGGCACACAGACAGGTTAAATCGAGTTGTCGATCATTCTCTCGCCTTGCTTAATTTAGATATTTGCTATAAAATTCTAAACATGAATCAAGCGCAGATTATAGAGAACTGGCTCAGGAAGCAACGAAAAGGGGCACCCTTCTCATCGCGGTCACTTTTGCAGTTTGCCAGCCGGGGAATGGTGGATCAAACGTTGAGTACCCTCACGAAAGAGGGGAAAATAAAGAGGCTTTTACCCGGCCTCTATGTGAAGCCAAAGACGCATTCTGTCCTGGGTGAAATGACGGTACCCGAAAAGGAACTTATAGAAGCATACTTTCGCCATTCCAGCGAGATCGTTCGGCCCTCCGGGGCTGAAGCGGCCAATCGATTAGGTCTCTCCACTCAGGTACCTGTACGCTCAACGTACCTTACGAGTGGACGGTCCAGAAGATTGAAGGTCGGAAGCCACTCTGTTAGCTTGAGACAAACTCATCCGAAATTCCTTAGGCTTGAAGGCCAGGCTGGTGAGATCGTGCGTGCATTCCGATACCTGGGCCGCGATGGAGTGACGAACGACCATATACTCCAGATATCCAAAATTCTAGACGACCAGAATAGAAAGGCGCTTATCGAGTACCAGCCTCAGTTGCCGGCTTGGATGGGCTCGAAGATCAAGATTCTAGCGAAACTGGCTTGAGGTTTCTTGAACTCGATAGAGCCGGGCGTCGCGAAGTCTTTGAAAGAGCGGCGCGTGAACTGGGTAGGTCGCCTCTGGTTCTAGAGAAAGACCTGTGGGTGTGCTGGTGCCTTGAAAGGGTCTTCGGCTCCGATTTAAAACCGAAGGTCGTGTTCAAGGGGGGCACATCACTGTCCAAAGTTTACCGAGTCATCGACCGGTTCTCGGAGGACATTGATCTCACGGTCAGCAAGCTAGATCTGGGATTCACTGAGTCAGACCACGATCTGAGCAAGACAAAACTGAAGCAGAAGCTCGAGGCAGTCAGTCGCGTTTTGTCGCAGCATCTTGAAAAAGACTACCTGCCTCTCTTCCTTGAGGAATCTGAAGTGTCTGCCCGTTTCTCAGAAAGGAACAGTAACACCGTTCTGGTTCACTATCCCTCGGTCTACCCCTCAGATACTGCTACCTATATCGAGCCTCTGGTCAGACTAGAGTTTGGAGCGAGGAATCCCATCGAGCCGTCCGAGCGTCATGAAATAACTTTCGATGCCAAGGACATCTTTCCGCAACTGACCTTTCCAGCCACGGTCGCTTCTGTTTTGTCCGCTCGAAGGATTTTCTGGGAGAAGGCGACCTTGTTACACATGCTGTATTACTGTGCTCACGAGAAGTTGTCCGCCGGGAGGGGCGAGCGCCAGGCAAGACACTATTACGATTTGGTGAAGCTGGCCGAGCATGACCAGGGGAAGGCCGCCTTGGAGGACGATTTCCATCTTCTTGAGGTGGTAAGTCGTGACAAGTCGATCCTCTTTCCCGCAGACTGGGCCAGGTACCAAGAAGCGAAACATGGTACCCTAAGATTGGTGCCAAACGCTGCTTTGTCGGAGTTCTTGGCCGATGATTTCCAGAAAATGATCCGGTCTGGAATGTTCGGAACCCAACCTCCATCTTGGAGCGAGATTCTCGAAGTTCTGAAGAGTCTGGAAGCTCGGATAAATTCATAGTTCTCGCACACTATAGGCACACTATCACTCGCAACCTTACCAAGAAGCCCCACAACAAAGCCATTCCTCGCCTGTTGAAATGCTTTTTCGCCATGTTCGGATCATGCAGGGATTCCCCCTAATAGAAGGACCTCCTCACCACAGAGGAAGGAACCCGATTCGAGAAAACTCTAGGAGCTATGGGCGATCAACCTCTCAAGCTTTTACTGGCCGGTTACTTTGGCTTCGACAACGCGGGGGATGAGGCGATCTTTGAGTCGATGGTGGAGAATTTCCGCCGTCTGGACCCGTCAGTTGAATTGACGGCGCTGGTCCGGGGCGAGGAGACCGCCCGCAGGTTGGGGGTCGCCTGTGTGCCGCGCAAGGATGTGGGGGCGGTTTGGAAAGCGCTGCGAAGGAGCGATCTTTTCGTGCTGGGTGGGGGCGGGCTCTTTCAAGACGTGACCGGTCCCGGTTCGGTTTACTATTACGGTGGACTGCTCTTGATGGCCAAGCTTGCGCGTTGCCGGAGCGTTTTCTTCTGTCAGGGATATGGGCCAGTGAACGGCAACCTGGCCAGGTTTGTTACCCGGCAGGCCCTGCGCCTTCCCGATCTCATTACGGTTCGTGACCAGGAATCTCAGGCCGAACTGGTGGACCTGGGGGTGCCCTCTGAGCAGGTGCACCTGGCCGCCGACCCGGCCCTGCTTCTCAGCCCCCTGCCGGTCCAGGAACTCAGAGCCTTGCTGGGTGAAGAGGGCCTGATGCAGGAGCTGGGGCGCTCTGAACTCCCGGACGGCCGGGTCTCCGCGGCGGGACCTCTGGTGGCTGTCACGGTCCGGCCCTGGCCCAACCTGCCGCTGGAGGAGCTGGGGCGGGCCCTCAAAGCGTTTCGAGAAGAGACCGGGGCGCGATATCTGTTACTCCCGTTTCAGCCAGAAAGAGACCTGGAGCCTTCGCGCAAGCTGGTGGAACTGCTGGATGGCGAGGCCAAGCTGCTGGAGAGAGGGCTTACCCCGGCCGCGCTGACCGGAATTTTGGCCTGCTCGGACATGGTGATCGGGATGAGATTGCACTCTTTGATCCTAGCTACGGTGGGGAATCCACCCCTCTATGGTTTATCTTATGACCCAAAAGTGGAAAGATTCTGTAGACGTGCAGGTGCTCTCTCCTGCTTTATTGAAGAAATTTCATCAGAGCGACTCTTGCGGGAGTGGAAACACGTCCTAAACGGGCGAAAAACTCAGCGCAAGAGCCAGGAAAAATCCGTCTCGACCATGCGGGGAGAGGTGGAGAGGGCCTTCGAAGCCAGTCTGCGGCTGGCCCGGGGGGGCTCCGCGGAAGAAGTCGCTCAAAAAATCAAGGGTTCGGCGGGTTAGACGCGGCGGGCTCGAAACAAGGAGCCCGCTGTGTGGGGATTTCTAAAACGTCCGGAGATTAATCTGGACACCTCGGGTCAGGTACCGATGATAGACATTTGTGAACTGGATCTGGTCTATCCAAACGGTCACAAGGCTCTTCACGACATCAACCTTCAGATCAACAAAGGGGAATTTGTGTTCCTGGTCGGCACCACCGGGTCTGGAAAAAGCAGTCTGCTCAAGCTGCTCTATCGAGAGCTCCACCCCTCTGGCGGCTCGGTCCTGGTGGGCGGTCTGGATCTGGTGGACCTGGCTCGTCACGAAGTACCGTACCTGCGGCGAAGCGTGGGGGTTATCTTTCAAGACTTTCGTCTGCTAAGCAACAAGACCGCTTCGGAAAACGTAGCCTACGCTCTGGAGATCACCGGCACCCCCAAGCGCAAGATCCCCAGTCGGGTAGCCCAAGTGCTGGAACTTGTTGGGTTGTCGGACAAGGCCAAGCGCCTTCCTTCCGAACTCTCCGGCGGGGAGCAGCAACGGGTGGCGATCGCCCGCTCCCTGGTCAATGAACCGGTTCTCCTGCTGGCCGACGAACCTACCGGAAACCTGGACCCGGATAGTACCTGGGACATCATGCAGATTTTGTCTCGAGTTCAGAACTCGGGAACCACGGTGGTGGTGGCTACCCACAACCAGCAAGTGGTTGACCTGATGAGAAAGCGTGTGCTGGTGATGAAGCGGGGCCACCTGGTCCACGACCTGGCTCGGGGCGCTTATCGCCTGGACGGTCGCGGTTCCGGTCTGCACGTTGAGCAACCCAGAGGACCCTTTTCGGCGGTGGTGGTGTCATGACGTCAGCGTACTTTTTTAGAGAAGTTTTTACCAACATCAGGCGTTCTCCGCTGATGAGTATCGCCAGCGTGACCACGGTTCTGGTGCTGACCCTCATTCTGGGATACTTCACTGCCGTGATGATGAACCTGGAAGCCCTGGCCAACTCACTGCTGGATGAAGTGCAGGTGGTCGCTTATCTCGACGACGACGCCAATCAGGTGGCGGTGGCCCAGCAACTCGAGCGGATCCCGGGCGTGCAGAAGACCCACTTTGTGTCCAAGGAGACCGCCCTGAACAAGCTGGTCGAGAGGATGCAAGGGCGGATCAAGGTGGACGACCTGACTCGAAACCCTTTGCCGAATTCCTATGAGGTTTCGGTGGTCAGCGCCGATGATCTGGAAATGGTGGCCACCCGAGCCGAAAGGGTGGCCGGGGTGGACCGGGTGAAGTATGGAGAGGAGATCGCTCAGCGGATGCTGCGCTTCAACTCTCTGGTTCGGGGGGTAGGGGTGGTGGTGCTGGGGCTGCTCTTTCTATCCACCGTGCTGATCGTGAGCAATACCATCAGGCTCACCGTGTTTGCTCGACGCAAGGAGATCGAGATTATGCAGATGGTGGGAGCGGCCGAGTGGTTTATCCGCTGGCCGTTCATCCTGGAAGGAGTGCTTCAGGGGCTACTGGGCTCGGTCGTCGCGGCCGTGGTGGTGGGTGGATCCTATGCCATGGTGATTCCCAAGCTGATAGAAACCATCAACTTCCTTCCCATGGTGGGGGCCCATGGTTTACTCCCAACCTTACTACCCTTACTGATTTTGAACGGTGCCTTTGTGGGGGCCCTGGGTAGTCTACTCTCGGTCAACAAGTTCTTGAAGGTCTAGAGGCAAGTATGAAGCGTTTTTCCATACTGCTGATCACCCTGGTTCTGCTCACCCAAACCGGCATCGCCCAGGAAGGTTCCCGGATCAGGCAAGACCTGGCGGCCAACCGTAAGCGGATCTCTGAAGTCAAGAAGAAGCTGGAAGAAGCCAATCGTCGGGAGCGGGAGATCGCCGACAAATTGGCCGATACCCGGGCCCGAATGGTGGAAGCTGAAGATGAGTTGGCCCGGACCCAGAATGAATTGGATGTGGCCGAGGAAAAACTTCGCAAGCTCAAGATGAGAGTGCGCCGGACCTCCATCCGGTTGCTAAGAGCCCAAACCGCCCTGGAGGCTCGGCTTCGAGAGATCTACATGGAAGGGGAGGTGTCGTATCTGGCGGTGCTTCTCCAGTCCGATGACTTTACCGATTTTCTCAACCAGGCCGACTACTTGAAGCTGATCGTGAAGTCCGATTCGCAACTCATCAATACGGTCAAAAAGCACAAGGGAGACCTGGACGTTCAACGGGAGGGTGCCCGGGTGGCGGTGGTCGAGTTGACCAAGCTCAGGGCTCAGAAAAAGCACGCCCTGGAAACCCTGACCAGGCTAAAGTCTGCCCAGCAAGACCTTTACGCCCGACTACAAAAGTATCAATCCAAGTTAGAGACTCGGGTGGACAAACTCGAAGAGATCTCCGCTCAGAAGGAAGCCGAATTGCGAGACCTCATCAGGCGGGCTTCCCTCCCCGGCTACGTTCCCATTCCGCGCTCCGCGGGCGCCATGATCTATCCGGTGAATGGTCCCGTGACCTCCCACTACGGCTATCGGGTCCACCCCATCGCAGGCACCACCCGACTACACACCGGGATGGACTTCGGGGTGGGCCCTGGAGTTCCGATCCTGGCTGCGGATAACGGGGTGGTGATCCACTCCGGATGGTATGGTGGTTACGGAAACACCGTGATCGTGGACCACGGTGGTGGTTTTACGACTCTGTACGCCCACGCTTCCAGCCTGGCGGTCCATTCCGGACAGACGGTGAAGCAGGGTCAGATGGTGTCGCGGGTCGGTTCAACCGGCTTCTCCACCGGGCCCCACCTGCACTTCGAAGTTCGCTATCACGGCAATCCGATCAACCCGTTGAGTCGCTTGTAGCAGACTCGTTACAGGTTGCCGGACGCCTCGGGTTGAACAGAGGCGCGGGAGAAGAAACCGTCACCTTTCATTTCGGTTTCAGTTTTTAAAGTAGACCTCAAGGAGACCTCTTGGTTATATCTCTTCGCCGGCTTTTGGTGGCCGTTACGCTATTCGGATTTATCACACTGGGAGCCCTGGCCGAGGGGGGTAGGGCCGATGAGTCGTTCAAGGTGGTCCAGAATATGTTGAATCTGGTCCAGACCGAATACATCGAGGATACCCCGCCCTCGCAGATCGTGACCGGAGCCTTCGACAACCTGAACGCCGCTCTGAAAGAGAAGGGTATCGCTTATCGCGTGCCCGATTCGGTACCGGAGACGATGACCAATGAGGAGGCCGAGAAGCTTCTTCAGCAAGAGTTTATGAAGGCCGCCAAAGCGGCACCGTCGACCCTGGACAAGAACTGGTTAGCTCATCGGGTGATCGAGGGCATGGTGGAAGGTCTGGGCGACCGCTACACCGTGTTCATGGATCCCGAGGAGTATCAGCGCTTGAAGGAGTCGATGTCCGGTGGCAATTTCGGCGGTGTAGGCATCTACATCGAGCTTAACAAAGACAACGGCGGTCGCCTCACCGTGGCCAGGCCGATCCCCGACACTCCCGCCTCCGACGCCGGTTTGCAGGAGGGCGACGTAATCCTGGCCATCGACGGAGAAACGACCATGGGCTACACCATCGACGACGCCCAGGCCAAGCTACGAGGGCCGCTGGGTTCGGAAGTCGTGCTCAAGATTCGGCGACTGAACCAGGCCATGCCGTTCGAGGTGAAGCTGATTCGCGACAGCATCAAGGTGAGTTCAGTGAGTAGTGAGTTACGGACCGACGACGGTTTTAAGATCGGCTACATTCGCTTACAGATGTTCGGCGAGAATACCGACCAGGAAATGGAGGAAGCGATCCGCAAGTTGGACGAACAAGGAGCCGATGGCTATATCCTGGATCTTCGTAACAACGGCGGAGGTTACATCATCTCGGCGGTCGACGTGGTCTCCAAATTCTTGCCCACCGGGTCGGTCGTGACCTCGGTGGAAGAACGAGGCTCCGGCAACCGAATCTATCGGACTCGGCCAAGCCTTCGGCAGCCCAAACCGCTGGTCTTGCTGGTGAATCAAAACTCGGCCAGCGCTTCTGAGATCACAGCCGCGGCGCTTGCTGATCACGAGCGAGCCGAATTGATCGGGGTGAAAACTTTCGGAAAGGGTTCGGTCCAGAAGATCTTCAGCTTACCGGATGGCTCGGGGGTGAAGATCACCACCGCTCATTACCACACTCCCAAAGGTAAAGACATCAATGAGGTCGGTATCGAGCCCAATCAAGAGGTCGAGTTTGAAGGCCAGGCTGGCGCCGACAATGAGGATACCCAGTACGCTGGTGCCGCCCAGCAATTGCTAAAAGAGATTCGGGCAAGCCAGGGGCAAACGGTCTCTTCGGCGGGGTTACCGCTGGCCCGTACCGGAGTCGAGCAGTGGAGATACTTGCTCGAACTGGGCCGGGGTAAACCGGAAGTGCTGGAAAGAAAGTACGTCTTTGGAGTAGAACCTCGGACTATCCTGGAAGAGGTGAAGGTCCTCTTCCCGGATTCCACTCGCCCGGAGGTCATCCGCTTTGACCTCGGTCCGGCACTGGGTCTCTCCTCCTAAGGATTTTCGTGGCCTTCAGTCCCCTCAAGCGGCGGCTTCAGATCATTCTGTCGGCCGTCGTTATTCTTTGTTGTGCGGGCTTTTTGCTCAAAGATGCTCTCTTCTCTGCGGCCCTGCCGGCAGGACGTTCGGAATTGTCGGAGTGCCATTTTCTACTCAAGCATAGCTACGTCCAGGGGGCTGATGGATTGCAACTCGTGCAAGCGGCTGCCCGGGCTCTGGAGCCTCACCTGCCTCCGGATTCGCTACGCTCCTGGAAAGGGGTGGAGGAGGAGGAGGCGTTGCGTAGGCTGGAACGGATGGTGGAGCAGGCCGTGGGGCCGGAAATGACGCACGAACAGGCGGTCTATCTCGGAATGGATGCCATGGTGGATAGCCTGGGAGACGTCTTCACCAGCGCTATGGATCCCCAGGAGTATTCACGTTTTCGAGAGTCCCTCAGCAGCCAACCCTTCGGAGGGGTCGGGCTACAACTCGGGCGAGGTAACGGGGGGACGATCGTGGTCTTCAGGGTGCTGGAGGATAGCCCGGCTGCTAAGCACGGGATCGCGGTGGGCGACCTGGTATTGAAGGTGGACGGACGCGCGGTCGCAGGTTTGTCTCCCGACGCGGTGGAGGAGTTGCTCAATGGTGAGCCGGGTACCGCGGTAGAGATGACTTTATCGAAGAATGGGACGGCGTATACCCTGAAGATTGAAAGGGTCGTTCTCAAGACTCGCTCGGTGAGAAGTCGGATCGTCACCTCCCCGGACGGTACCCGAGTCGGTTGGATCACCGTTCTAGCCATGAAGGAAGAAACCGGAGAGGAGTTGGAGGAGGAACTCGAGGCTCTGCAAGCCCAGTATCCGGAGGGGCTGGTTCTAGACCTGCGGGACAACATGGGAGGGTACGTCAACGCGGCTCTTGCGGTTTGTTCACAATTTCTGGAATCCGGCTTGCCGGTGGTGGAGATCAAGAGCCGGGATAAGTCCGAGGTCAAGGCAACGCTTGCCGAGTCGCACAACAAAAGCCCTCTTCTCGTGTTGATCAATGGACACACCGCGAGTTCTGCCGAGATCGTAGCGGCCTGTCTCCAGGATTATGATCGGGCGGTGCTGGTGGGGGAGCGGAGTTTTGGAAAAGGGAGCGTTCAAAGCATCCACGAGTTCGATTCGGGAGGCGCTCTGAAGTTTACGGTGGCGCGTTACAACTCCCCGGAAGGGCGGATCATCGATGGCCTCGGCCTAGAGCCCGACGTGGTCCTGGATGCTCGCGAAGTTTTAGCTCATTGCGAAAAGTTATGGAAGCATACGGCAACTTATTAGAAGAGAAGTTGCGACGTTTACCTGACTCTCCGGGTGTCTATCTCCACAAAGATGCCGCCGGGCGGGTGCTCTACGTGGGCAAGGCGAGCAACCTGCGAAACCGGGTGAGATCGTACTTTCAAACCTCGGCCCAGCACTCTCCTCGAATTCGTTGGATGGTCTCCCGGGTGGCCGATGTGGAGTTTTTTCTGGTGGGTTCCAACCTAGAGGCTCTGATCTTGGAGTGCAACCTAATCAAGAAGCATCGCCCTTACTTCAACGTGAAGTACCGCGATGACAAGCGCTATCCACTCCTGGAGATCACCACCTCTGAAACTTTCCCGAAGATCCGAGTGGTCCGCCAGGCCCGCAATCAGAAGAATCGATACTTCGGTCCTTACCCCGATGTCGGAGCCATGCGCCGAACCCTCAAGGTGATCCAGAAGATTTTCCAGATCCGCACCTGCAAGATCGATATGAACAAGGTGGCCGAACGCCCGTGCTTGGACTATCACATTGAACTCTGCACGGCCCCTTGCACTCGCTACGTCGATGCCCAGAGTTATCGAGCGCAGGTGGATGCCGCCATCGATTTTCTGGACGGCCGCTCCGAGCGACTGATCAAGCGGCTCGAACACGACATGGCGTATCACGCCGAGCAACTGGATTTCGAACGCTGCGCCCGCCTCCGGGACACCCTCTCCGATGTACGACGGATCGTGGAGAAGCAGACGGTGGTGTTGTCGTCGGCTCCGGAGGATGAGGACTACATCGGGCTCACCTCCAGGCGGGACACCGTTTCGGTTCATGTGCTTTGCGTGCGGGAAGGAAAATTGCTGGCCCAGCGCAGTTTTTTCCTGGACTCTCACGGGGGAGCCGATGAGAAAGAGCAGATGTCGGCTTTTTTGAAGGAGCATTACCACAATCCGGTGAGCCTGCCCAAGCGGCTCTTGTTGTCGGTGGAGCCCGAGGATCGAGAGGTGCTGGAAGAATGGCTCAGCGCCCGGGCGGATCGAAGGATTGAGCTGAGGGTTCCCCAGCGGGGGGAGAAGAGACGGCTTCTGGAGCTTTGCCTGAAGAACGCTCGGCAGTCTCTGGAAATGGAGACGGTAACCCCCAGCCGCTACGAGTCGCGGCGCCAGGGGCTGCAAGAACTTGAAGAAGCGCTGGAACTCGAAGGCCCCCCCTGGCGCATCGAGTGCGTGGATATCTCAAATACCCAGGGAAAACAGGCGGTGGGTTCGCTGGTGGTTTTCGAGCAAGGCCTTCCCAAGAAAGAGCAGTATCGAAAGTTTCGCATCCGCAGCGGTGACACTCCCGACGACTTCCGAATGATGCACGAGGTTCTGACCCGCCGCTTTGCCGAAGAAGGGACGAAGAAGCAATACGAGGCGATCCCCGACCTGCTGGTGGTAGACGGAGGAAAAGGTCAGTTGAGCGCTGCCTGTCGCGCTCTGAGGGAGATGGGCATGGAGGGTCGCGTTCCGGTTGTGGGCCTGGCCAAACAGCACGAGTGGATCTTCCAACCAGAGCAAAAAGAGCCGGTGGTTCTGGCGCCAGGCTCCAAGGGACTCTCTTTGATCACCCATTTGCGAGACGAAGCCCACCGCTTTGCCATCACCTATCACCGCAAGCTGAGGGGGAAATCGGTCAGCGCCTCGCCCCTGGACCAGGCCCCTGGAGTGGGCCCATCCAAGAAGAAGGCACTGCTCTCCCACTTCGGCTCCTTGCAGAAACTTATGAAGGCCACCCCGGAAGAGATTTCTGAAGTGGAGGGCATGGGACCCAAGCTATCGCGAGCCCTCCACAGTTACCTTCATAATTCATAGCCCGCTCTCACCTGCCCGGGTAATCCAACAAGACGATTTTTTCCCCGGGACGAAGCTGCGGGATATTATCACCTTCCTCAGAATGGCAAGACCCATGGAAGAGACCGCCTATAGCCTCATGCATGAGATCGAGGATCGACTCTGGTGGTACCGAGGGCGCCGTAGGGTTTGCTTCGATCTCCTGGACCGCTTCCTGGCCCCTGCTCCAGAGCGGCGGATACTCGATGTCGGATGTGGCACCGGGTACAACATGGCACACCTGAGGAAATACGGCTCGGTCCAGGGGGTGGACATGTCGGAAGAGGCACTCCGCTTTTGTCGCCAGAGGGGGGAGATGAACGTGGCCTTGCATCGAGCCGGGGAACTGCCGTTCCCGGACCAAAGCTTCGAGCTTCTCACCGCTTTCGACGTGCTGGAGCACATCGAAGATGATCGGGGGGCCCTGCGGGAGTTTGATCGGTTGCTGGTGCCCGGAGGGTGGCTGTTGATCTACACTCCGGCCCTGCCCTGGATGTACAACGAGCACGATCGAAAGGTCGAGCACAAGCGACGCTACGTCAAGGCTGAACTGATGGATAAACTAGACCAGGCGGGCTTTGAGATAAAGCACCTGTCTTACGTCAATCTGTTGATCCTGCCGGTGGTGTTGCTGGCTCGATTGTTTTACAAACTCAGGCCTGGCAGCCACGCCGAGATGCAAGTGCCGCCGGAGCCGTTTAACTGGTTCTTCACTGCTCTTTCTTACCTGGAAGCCCGTCTGGTCAACGGCCCCGCGCTGCCTTACGGAATGACTCTGGTGGCCCTGGCCCGCAAGGGGTGAGGGCGTCCTTATGGAATCGCTCCGTATGAAAAGCCCCGAGATTTCACTGGTGATACCGGTTTACAACGAAGCAGACAATCTGTTCCCTCTCTACGATCGGATCGTGGATTCTCTGGATCCCGCCGGCATTGAGTTCGAGCTGATCCTGATCAACGACGGAAGCCAGGACCTCAGTATGGAGAGGTTGCGGGAGCTGGTGGACCGCGATCGCCGAGTACGGGTGGTCGATCTGCGGCGTAATTTCGGCCAGACAGCAGCTATGGCAGCGGGGATCGACCAGGCCAGGGGAGAGTTCGTGGTGACCATGGATTCAGATCTGCAGAACGACCCCGCCGACATCCCCGGGATGCTCCAGCGGGCGCGGGAGGGATACGACATCGTGAGCGGCTGGCGCAAAGAGAGAAAGGATGCTTTCGTATCTCGGACACTTCCTTCAGTACTCGCCAACAAGTTGATCTCCACCATCACCGGGACGTTCTTGCACGATTACGGATGTACTCTAAAGGTTTATCGACGAGAAGCCCTGAACGGTCTCAATCTGTACGGTGAGATGCATCGTTTTCTGCCGGCGCTGGTGGCTCGCACGGGAGCACGAATTGCGGAGATGGAAGTCCGCCACCACCCCCGTTTGCACGGGGAGTCGAAGTACGGCATCGGGCGGACCTTCAAGGTCATTCTCGATCTCATCACTGTAAAATTTCTGGGCAGCTACGGCACCAAGCCGATCTATGTGTTCGGGGGCGTTGGGCTGCTGCTATTTTTGCTTGGTTTTGCCACCGTGGCGGTGATGCTCTACGCCAAGTTTGTGCACGGGGTCTCGATGATTTTGACGCCACTGCCTAACCTTTCGGCCATGTTCGTGATCCTGGGTATGCAGTCATTGATGCTGGGGTTACTGGCGGAGTTGGTGGTTCGGACCTACCACGAATCGCAGAATAAGAAGATCTACGTGGTTCGAAACACCTATCAGCAACTCGACGACCAGCTCTGATGTGTGGGATCGCTGGATGGTTTGCTTTCGGTAAGTCTGTGGTTTCTCCCGAGACCTTGGACTCCATGCTGGATTGCATCGAGCATCGAGGGCCTGACGAGCGCGGCCGGTACCAGGACGGTCCGGTTTGCCTGGGCATGACTCGACTCTCCATCAACGACATCCAGGGAGGCAGCCAGCCATACTACTCTGAGGATCGTTCTGTGGTGGCCGTATTTAACGGAGAGATCTATAACTTCAAGGAGCTTCGGAAAGAGCTTGAAGACAGGGGTCATCAATTCCGTAGCAACACCGATGGAGAAGTCATCGTGCATCTGTGGGAAGAGCACGGGACGGAGTTTGTAAAGCTTCTCAACGGGATGTTCGCCATTGCCCTGTGGGATGGGCGGGCGCTCCACCTTTTCCGGGACCGAATGGGGATCAAACCGCTCTACTATACGGTTATAGACGGCGTCATCTACTTCGGTTCGGAACTGAAGACTCTGGTGGCTGTGCCCGGGTTTTCTCGCCGACTCTGTCACGGGGCTGTTCGGAGTTATCTGAATCTGGAGTACGTGCCTTCGCCGTTTTCAATTTATGAAGATGCCTTCAAACTAGCTCCGGCACACTTCCTGAGCGTGGGAGAGGGGGGGCCATCGGGCCCGATCCGATACTGGCAATTTCCCCGCTTTACCGCAGACGGGGGAGGGACCATGGAGGAGTGGGCGGAGCGCTTGCGGTTCTTACTCTCCGCTTCGGTGAAAAGGCGTCTTTTGGCCGACGTACCGCTGGGTGTATTCCTGTCCGGCGGTCTGGACTCGTCCACGCTCACTGCCCTGATGAGTGAACTCGAGCCGGGCCGAATACAGAGCTTTTCGGTGGCCTTCAGCGAGAAAACCTTCGATGAGTCGAGCTATTCCAGAGCCGTGGCCGGTCACCTCGGTACCACCCATCACGAGCAGACCCTGGACCCGCAAACCACCCTCGAGGTCATTGAGCCCCTCTATCAACGCATGGATGAACCCCTGGCCGACGCCGCCCTCATCCCCACTTACTTGCTCTCTCGGTTCGCCCGACAGCGGGTGACGGTGGCCCTAACCGGGGAGGGGGCCGACGAACTCCTGGGTGGCTACCCCACCTACCTGGCTCATCAGTTGTCTCAGCCGTTGAACCGTCTGCCCCGGGCTTTGATCACTCTGCTACAACTAGCGGTGGCCCAAATCCCCACTTCGCGTCGTTATATGAGCTTGGACTTCAAATTGAAGCGGTTCTGCTCGGGCCTTGGCTTGCCCGATGCCGCCCGTCATCTTACCTGGATGGGCTCTCTCCCGCCGGCCGAAACGCATCCTTACTTGCTCGACCCCCGACCTCCCCTCTTCCAGTGGCCCGAGCAGTCTGAACTTCCGTTGGTGGAGCGCATCCAGACTCTGGACTTTCACACTTATCTGGCCGAGAACTTGCTGGTGAAACTGGACCGAGCGACCATGCTCACTTCGCTGGAAGGTCGTGTCCCGTTTCTGGATCACGAGGTGGTGGAAGGGATGGCCCGACTGCCCACCCGATTCAAGTTGAGGGGCACGAACGCCAAGCGCGTGCTCAAAGCCGCCATGAAAGGGCGCTTACCCGCCTCGGTACTTCAGCGGAGTAAGAAGGGATTCGGTATCCCTATGGCCGAGTGGTTGCGGGGGCCTTTGAAGTTCTTGCTGGATGAGCATTTGGGGCCGGGTTACTTAAAAAGCCAGGGGTTGTTTCGCCCCGAGCCTATCGCTCGGATGGTCGCCGAACACCTGAGTGGGCAGGTCGATCATCGAAAACCACTGTGGACTCTCATCGTGTTTCAGAAGTGGTGGAAAACCTATCGTCCCGTGCTATAGTAAAGAAGTGCTCTGTCAAACTTCAAAATTCGGCCGAGGGCGGCCAGCGCCCAAAGGGCACCCGAATTCTATCGTCATCGATTTTCGCTTACGTATTCCCGATACGCGCACTCAAATCGATTTAGATAG
>Ga0172382_10007471_pt1 | contig 15478 bp, 16 predicted proteins | sample Leawel138RmetaG_FD_122245 | JGI IMG/M metagenome (GOLD analysis project Ga0172382, IMG submission 122245) | Leachate microbial communities from a municipal landfill in Southern Ontario, Canada - Leachate well 138R metaG | ecosystem: Engineered > Solid waste > Landfill > Unclassified | place...
CCAATCGAAGTGAGACTATCAGGAAGGGCAATACTTTTTAAAGAACTACAATAAGAATAAGCACTATCTCCAATCGAAGTGACGCTAGCAGGAAGGGTGATACTTGCTAAAGAGCTACATTCGTAAAAAGCCTTATCTCCAATCGAAATGAGATTAACAGGAAGGGTGATACTCTCTAAAGAGCTACATTTGTAAAAAGCCTCATCTCCTATCGAAGTGAGACTATCAGGAAGGATGATACTCTCTAAAGACCTACATTCGTAAAACATCCCATCGCCAATCGAAGTAACGCTATCAGGAAGGATGATACTTTCTAAAGACTCACAATAAGCAAATGCCCCATCGCCAACCGAAATGAGATTAGCAGGAAGGGTGATTCTTTCTAAAGAATGACAAAAAGAAAAAGTAAAATTTCCTATCGAAGTGAGACTATCAGGAAGGGCAATACTTTTTAAAGAACTACAATAAGAATAAGCACTATCTCCAATCGAAGTGACACTAGCAGGAATGGTAAGACTTTCTAAAGAGCTACATTCATAAAACGCCCCAACCCCAATCTTAATGACGCTATCAGGGATGACAATACTTTCTAAAGAGTGATTATAAGCAAAAGCTCCAAACCCAATTACGGTAATATCGTTGGGTATAACTACATCGTAATCGTACCCAATATATTCAACTAATACCTTATTGCCTGCACCGTCTATCTCGGTAACAAAGTCTTGTGCTATTAGTAAGTTCAACGGTATTAAGACGAGCAATATTATAAATATAATCCGCTTAGACATACCCCACCCCTTTATTAACAAGAGTATGGTTTACTCTTTAGGCTTCCATCTTAAGATGGGATTCTTGGCTGCCCTAGCCTCATCAATCCTCTTTATGGGGCGGGTGAGGGGGGCCTCTTTGAGTCTATCACCATCAGTTTTGGCCAACTCTCCTAACTCAATTAAGGCCTCAATAAGCCCATCTAAAGTCTCTTTACTCTCACTCTCGGTGGGCTCAAACATTAGAGCCTCACTGACAATAAGGGGGAAGTAGACTGTCGGGGGGTGGTACCCATAATCTTGGAGGGCTTTGGCAAAGTCGAGAGCACTCACGCCGTAACGCTCTTTAAAGTCGTGAACTGAGATCACAAACTCGTGCATACACCGCTCTTGGTAGGGGACATTGAAGTGCCCTCTTAGACGACTCAACATATAGTTGGCGTTGAGGAGGGCGTGGATGGAGGCCTCTTTAAGCCCCTCTCTCCCCATAGTGAGGATATAAGCATAGGCTTTGAGGTAGACTAAGAAGTTACCCCAGAAACCACTCACCTTCCCAATTGAGAGCTCTCTATCCCAATCCCAGCAATATCCCTCTTCAGTTAAAACAACATCGGGGGTGGGTAAGTATGGTCTTAAAGCCTCTTTGACTAAGACAGGACCTGAACCAGGTCCTCCCCCACCATGGGGGGTGGCAAAGGTTTTATGGAGATTGAGATGGACCACATCGAACCCCATATCACCAGGGCGAGAGATTCCTAAAACTGCGTTTAAGTTGGCCCCATCATAGTAGAGGAGAGCACCGCATCCGTGAACTAAGGTGGCAATCTCGGCTATATCTTCTTCAAAGAGACCCAGTGTGTTGGGGTTGGTCAACATAATTGCAGCAATATCGTCATCAAGTAACTCTTTAAGGGCCTCAATGTCGACTAGTCCCTTCGCATTGGTAGCCACCTCAACTATAGAGTAGCCAACCATGGAGGCGCTAGCGGGGTTGGTACCGTGAGCACTGATGGGGACAATTACTTTGTTGCGATGATCTTCCCCACGACTGGTATGGTAGGCACGAATAATCTTTAGCCCCACATACTCCCCATGGGCCCCGGCCAAGGGCTGGAGGGTCCCCCAAGCCATGCCGGTAATGGCTGAAAGAGACTCGGTTGTCTTGTAGATTACCTCTAAAGCGCCTTGGACACTCTTCTCATCTTGAAGGGGGTGGATATTGGCAAACCCCTCCAAAGCTGCCACATAGTTGTGGAGCTTGGGGTTGTACTTCATCGTACAGCTCCCTAAGGGGTAGGCCCCCAAGTCGACTCCAAAGGAGAGGCTCGCTAATGCAGAGTAGTGGCGCACCACATCTAACTCAGAGAGCTCAGGTAAGATGGGGGACGTTTGACGCTGAAGATGTTGAGGCAGTTTCTCACAACTGGGAACATCACTGGCGGGGAATTTATACCCTCGGCGCCCCTCTTGGGAGAGCTCAAACAGTAGTTTTCTCTTCATGCTACTACCCCTTTAACTGTCTCATAGTAGAGATTGAGCTCCTTAATGGTGCGCTTCTCGGTGACAGCGACAACCATGGTCGCTTTATCTTCCTCTCTGTGGGTTAGAGGGTAGAGACGTACTCCACCAAAGATCCCCGCTTTGGAAAGGGCTTTAAGCGCCTTCTCCAGCACCTCAGGGGAGGTGAAGGTGAGGGGAAACTCACACCAGAAGGGGGCGCTATTGTTAAGCTCAACACCCTCTATTGTTTGCAACTTGTTAGCTAGATAGTGGGCCTTGTCGTAGCTCTGATTAGCCACCTCAACCATTCCGGCCTCTCCCACTAGGGCAATATAGATGGCGGTGGTGAGGGCTGCTAGGGCCTGGTTAGAGCAGATATTGCTGGTGGCCCGCCCCCTCTTTATATGTTGCTCCCGTGCTTGAAGGGTAAGGACAAAGGCCCTCTCTCCGTCTCTGTCAACAGTTTCCCCTACAACACGTCCCGGTATTTTACGCATGAGCGCCTCACTAACGGCAATATAACCACAAGAAGGACCACCAAAGGCGCTCACTAGGCCGAGAGGTTGGGTGTCGCCAATGGCGATATCGCCTCCCCACTCCCCTTGGCTCTTTTGGAAGACCAACGAGAGGGGGTCACTCGAGATGGTTAACAGCGCGTTGTTGGCATGGACCTTCTCTGCTAAGCCAGTGTAGTCCTCTATGAAACCGTAGCGGTTGGGACTTTGAACAATTAGACCAGCCACCTCACCGGTGAGGTATTCCTCTATATCATCAGTAGAGAAGGTTCTCTCTTTCTCGGGGATTATTTTTATGATTGTCTCAGTTCCAAAAGCCCATGTCTTTAAAACCTCCAGCGTAAAAGGGTGGAGGGTCTCGGAGACAAGGATTGTAGTGCTCTTCCGTTTAGAGGCCAACATAATAATCGCCGCTTCACTCGCTGCGGTGTGGCCGTCGTAGAGGGAGGCGTTGGCGACATCAAGTGAAGTGAGATTGCAAATCATGCTCTGGTACTCAAAGATTGCTTGGAGAAGTCCTTGGGAGATCTCCCCCTGGTAGGGGGTGTAGGCGGTGACAAATGCAGGTAGCGATGCAATGCTCTGCACAGCTGCCGGAATGATGCGCTCATAGGAGCCCATCCCAAGGAAGGAGACCTTGCGTTGGTTGAGATTAGCCAACTCTTTGAGGTGTTGGAACACCTCTTCCTCACTGAGACCAGCAGCAATAGGGAGCTCCCCTTTAAGGTGCAACTCTTTAGGTATCGAAGAAAACAGCTCTTCAATTGATGCAACACCAATTGCCTTGAGCATCTGTTCACGCTCATGGGCGGTGTGAGGTATATAAGGGGTCATGGAGCCTCCACTACTCTAATGTTTTGAGATACTCTCCGTAGGCCTCTCCATCTAAAAGTAGCTCGTAATCGTCGAGATAAAACTCCTTTAAGATGTAGAGATGGTTGGCGTAGCTATCTTCGTTAATCAAGTCGGGTGAACCGTCGAGCTCTTCATTGACCTCAGCCACGGTACCACTAATAGGGTTGTAGATGGCACTGGCTGCTTTGACCGACTCAACGTTGGCAATCTCCTCTTCAGCCGCGTAACTCTCCCCTACTGGAGGTAGCTCTACATAGACAATTTCACCCAAGGTGTCTTGGGCGTAATCGGTAATTCCCACATAGGCTAAGTCACCCTCTAGGCGCACCCACTCGTGCTCTTTCGTATACTTTAGATTACTAGGAATATTACTCATCACTCTCCTCCTGTTTGGCAACATACTCCAGTAAGAGGCTCAGGTCAAGTTCTGGATAGAGGAGAAATTTATCGAGCAGTGTTGCCACCCTTCCACGTGCTTGAGTAACAATCACTTGAGGGGTGACAGCGCGTGCTTTACTTGTCTCTCCCGCCTTAGCCCCTTTTGTGATGGTGGCAGCTTTAGTATTGGCTAACACCAATTTAATTATGGCAGCAATCTCCTTCATCTCTTCAGGACCCATCCCTAAGGTGGTGACCGCTGGAGTTCCAATACGGAGTCCGCTGGTGTACCAAGGACCGTTGGGATCAAAGGGGAGCGAGTTGCGGTTGAGTGTTATACCGCAATCCCTCAAAGCACCCTCGGCTTGGCGCCCATTGAGGCCAAAACTGCGTACATCGAGGAGCATCAGGTGGTTATCAGTACCACCGGTAGCGACACTGATGCCCTCATCGATACAAGCTTGGGCAAGGGCTTTGGCATTGACCACAATTTTTTGAGCGTAGGTGGCAAATGAGGGCTCTAGCGCTTCGGTATAGGCAATAGCGTTGGCCGCTAACATCTGGGGAAGGGGGCCTCCCAATACCATGGGGCACCCTTTATCGACCGCTTCAGCAAACTCCTTTTTACAGAGGACCATCCCCCCGCGGGGACCTCGCAAGGTCTTGTGGGTGGTGGTGGTCACCACATCGGCCCAAGCAACGGGGTCGTAGTTACCACGCATCACCTTTCCGGCCACAAGGCCGGCAAAGTGGGCCATATCGACCATAAAGACAGCCCCCACAGAGTGGGCAATTTCACTCATCCGCTTAAAATCGATTAGACGGGGATAGGCGCTGTAGCCAGCAAGCAGTATAAGAGGCTTAACCTCTTGGGCAATCTTCTCAATCTCTTCGTAATTGAGGAGTCCACTCTCTTTGTCAACACTGTAGGAGTAGGCATCAAACATCTGAGCCGAGATATTTTGGCGGTAGCCATGGGTCAAGTGTCCCCCTGAGTAGTAGTCTAAACCAAGCAGACGCTGATTCCCTAAGCGTCCCCTCAATACATCCCACTCCTCGCGAGAGAGGTTACTGACATTGGTCTCTTCCAACTCTTCTAGGGCAGGTGTCAAGACCCTAGTGTGCAATATGGCCCAGTAGGCCACTAAGTTGGCATCAGCGCCACTATGGGGTTGAACATAGGCGTGTTCTGCTCCAAACAATTTTTTAGCTTGAGTAACCGCAAACTCCTCAATCGCATCGACGTTGTCACACCCGGCATAGAAGCGGTGATAGGCAAACCCTTCGGCATACTTGTCGGTTAGGAGGTTCCCCATCGCCAATTGGACTGGAAGAGAACTGAAGTTCTCACTGGCTATCAACTTGAGGTGGCTACGCTGGTCGGCTAACTCTTGAACAATATGGGAGGCGACTAGGGGGCTCACTTGGGTTATTTGCTCAAGCGCTGCCAGATAGGCGATAAGACCACTATTGACCTTATCTAGGGGTGTTTTCTTAAGATAATCCTTTAAGGGTGAAGGGGTAGCCATTATTAAATCCTCCTAACGTCACAACATTTGGGGTATTGTGCCCTTTTACACACAATAATGTCAAGAAAATCGGTGCATTTGTTTTTAATCCATGCTATTGTTATCGAAATAACGAATAAAGATGGTTATAACTTTTAAAGGAGGGTTTATGTCGCAGGAACGAGAAAAATTGAGGAGTCGACTTGGGTTTATTTTTCTGGCGGCTGGATGTGCAATTGGGCTAGGTAATGTTTGGCGTTTCCCCTTTATAACAGGTAGGTATGGAGGGGCAGCGTTTGTTGTGATTTATATCATCTTCCTCCTAATCTTTGGATTACCAATTATGGTAATGGAGTTTGCAGTTGGTAGGGCGTCACAAAAGAACGTCGGCCTAGCTTTCAAAGAGTTGCAACCTAAAGGGACAAAGTGGAGTATCTATGGTCCCATTGCAATTGCTGGTAACTATGTGTTGATGATGTTCTACACCGTAATTAGTGGTTGGCTCATGTACTACTTCTTCTCAATGGCCAAAGGGAGTTTAACCAGTGTCCCCACCGAAGCGATTGGGGCCCACTTTGGAGCCCTCATTGAGAGTCCGGGGACAATGACCCTCTGGATGATAATTGCTGTCGTGATAGGGTTGGGCATTTGTGCTATGGGTCTCCAAAAAGGGGTTGAGAAGGTCACTAAGTATATGATGAGTGCCCTCTTAGTGGTAATGATCCTCTTAGTTATTAAATCTGTCACCCTCCCTGGAGCTGGTGAGGGGCTCAAGTTCTACCTATTGCCCGACTTTAAACGGTTAGCTGATGCAGGGGTGTGGTCCTCTATCTATGCCGCTATGGGGCAAGCCTTCTTCACCTTGAGTTTGGGAATTGGAAGTATGGCAATCTTTGGCTCTTACATTGGTAAAGATCGCTCTTTAACCGGTGAATCGGTCAACGTTATCCTTCTTGACACCTTTGTAGCGCTGATGAGTGGATTGATTATCTTCCCCGCAGCCTTCGCCTTCGGTGTACAGCCCGATGCTGGCCCCTCTTTGATTTTCATAACTCTCCCTAACATCTTCAACTCGATGGGTGGTGGGCGCCTCTGGGGTAGCCTCTTCTTTGTCTTTATGTGTTTTGCGGCCCTCTCAACCGTGGTAGCAGTCTTTGAGAATATCATCAGCTACTGGATTGATGTCCACAAATGGTCTAGGAGAAAGGCTGTTTTAGTCAACCTTGTAGCCATCATTCTCCTCGCCCTCCCCTGTGTCTTTGGATTTAATCTATGGGCAAAATTCCAACCCCTTGGGGCAGGGACCAACGTTCTCGACTTAGAGGACTTCATCGTCAGTAACCACCTCCTCCCACTCGGTTCACTTGTCTTCTTACTCTTTGCTACCAGTAAGAGAGGCTGGGGGTGGAAAAACTTCCTCGCTGAAGCTGATACCGGTAAAGGGATGAAGTTCCCCAAATGGTCACGAATCTATGTCTCCTATATTCTGCCAATACTAGTAATATTTGTCTTCATCATGGGATACATTGATTTCTTCTCTTAACAAGAGATATCTAAAGGGGGTGGGTTGTGCCACCCCCTTTTTGTGGTTTGAGTTGACAAAGGTGGTCCCTTTTCTTACACTTTCGAGGGTGTAACACCTAAAAAGACTATCTATGGAGGTTCTGTGGCTAAAGAAGAAGCAATCGAAGTTGAAGGAATCGTTAAAGAGGCCCTTCCAAACACTATGTTCCGCGTGGAACTGGCCAATGGGCACCTAATATTGGCCCACTTATCGGGTAAGATGCGCAAGCACTATATTCGAATTGTCCCGGGAGACACCGTCAGAGTGGCCCTCTCCCCTTATGATTTGACACGAGGTCGTATTATCTACCGCGAACGCTAACCGTTCTCCCCCGTTGTAAAATTACCCACACAGCACCGCTACCCCCCTCTACAGGCTGGGGGTTGCCGTATTCTCTAACTAGTGGGGAGTTATCGAGAACATCCTTAACCACATCTTTAATAACCCCTTTACCATCGACTGAGTGGAGTCCCCGTCCGTGGACTATCATCACTTTTTGGAGACTTTGGGCAACTGAGTCCTCTAGAAACTGTGTAATGATTTGGCGGGCCTCTTCACTGGTATAGCCGTGAAGATCTAACTTGGCTTGGGAGCGCATCCCCTTCAATTTACCCAAAGAGGAGCGTCCAGTGAGGTACCCACTATATTGAGGCGTCTCATTTTCGCGATGGAGACCCGCCTCTTTCTCCGCTATAACATGGGAAAAGCGGCTTTTTTTGGCCGCTTTTGTTTTCTCCCACTGCTCAAAGATCTCTTTAAAGTCCATCTAGACCTCACGCACATCTAAAATCTCCAAGACCATCGGCTTAATCAGGTCGACCGCTTTTTCCATCGAGATGCCCTGCATCTTAATCGTACAGATAGCATTGGTGGAATCGGTCCCCATGAAGGTCCCCATCGCAATAATGTCAATATTATTGCTCGCCAGTAGTGAGGTAATCGTAGCAATTGTCCCCGGCTTATCTTCGACTAAGAAGCTGAGGCGCACACCATAGTGGCGCGCTCCAAAGAGTTCAAGGAGGATCTTGAAAAGGTCGCTCTTTGAGACAATCCCAATCAACTTCCCATTCTCCAAGACAGGGAGGCTCGAGAGGTCTTGGTCTACCATCAAGCGGGCCGCCTCTTCTACCGTGATGTTCTTGTCGATAGTGACCACATCTCGGGTCATCAATTTTTTCACTGTCAGCTGGCTCAACAAATAGGCCATCTCGTGAATCGAGAGGGTGCTGACGGGTGAAGGGGAGGCATAAAGGATATCTTTCTCGGTGATGATACCGACAAGCTTTTTATCTTTATCGAGTACTGGCAGGCGGTGCACCTTCTCCCTTTTCATCAGTGCCGAAGCCTCAGATACCGACATATCGGGACTGGCAGTCACCGGGTTTCTGGTCATTCGTCTCTCAATAATCATCTCAACCTCCACCAACATTGTACCCCAGCTAACGGGGGAATTCTATACCTTCTACTCGCCTAAATAGGCCGACTTAACTTTCTCGTTCTCCAATAAATTAGCACTTAAATCAGAGAGGACAATTACACCATTCTCCATCACATATCCCCGATTGGAGGCGTTGAGGGCGAGGCGTGCATTTTGCTCAACGAGGAAGACTGTCACCCCATCCTCTTCGTTAATAATCCTAATCTTCTCAAAGATATCTTGGATAATAAGGGGGGCTAAGCCTAACCCGGGCTCATCAAGGAGGAGCAGTCTAGGCGAGCCCATCAGAGCTCTGGCGATAGCCAACATCTGCTGCTCACCACCACTCAAAGAGCGGGTCTTTTGTTTGCGACGAGCCCCTAAGATGGGGAAGAAGTCGTACATCTCCTCTTTTTTACGGGCTATAAGCCCCTCATCACGCACTAAGAAAGCCCCCATATCGAGGTTCTCTTCAACACTCATATCGGCAAAAACGCGCCGTCCTTCAGGAACTAGGGCCACTCCCCGTCCCGCAATCTCATCGGTCCTCAAGAGTCCTTCGCGGTGCCCTTTGAAGATCCCCTTCTTCCCATTCTCATGGGCGCGGCGTGCTATAATATCATCCTCGTAACTAATCTCCCCACCAGTGAGGGGTTCTAGCCCCACAATCGCTTTAAGGAGGGTACTCTTACCCGCTCCGTTAGCGCCAATTAGACAAACGACCTCCCCCTGCTCAACATGGAGAGAGACTTCGTGGAGAGCTTCAATATTTCCGTATGAGACACTGATTGAGTCAACATTCAACATTTTTTTCATCATTCTTCCTTCCCAAGATAGGCCTCAATCACCTTATCGTCGTGGCGCACCTCATTAGGGGTTCCTTGAGCAATCTTCTCCCCATAGTTAAGGACAGTAATGGTGTCACAGATATTCATCACCAGTTTCATATCGTGTTCAATTAAAACAATGGTGACCCCCAAGTCGCGAATACGTCGAATTGTATCCATCAAACTGGTGGTCTCAAAGGGGTTCATCCCCGCTGCCGGCTCATCTAAGAAGAGGATTGAGGGGTTGGTTGCCAAGGCACGGGCAATCTCCAACTCCCGCTGGTGCCCATAGGGGAGGTTTTTAGCTAACTCATCTTGGAGGGGGTCGAGGGAGAAGAATTTGAGCCATTTGAGGGCAATCTCATACATCGCATCGTACTCACTGCCGGCCCAGATGAAACTCTTTATGGCGGCACCAAAGCGCCCCTTAGTGGGCCCTTTGCCTGTTTTGAAGTGGAGTCCCACCATAACATTTTCTAACACCGAGAGCTCTTTAAAGAGGCGGATATTTTGAAAAGTACGGGCAATTCCAAGGCGACAAATCTTATGGGCACTCACATTGGTGATATCCTTACCCTGAAAGATTACCTTCCCCGAAGTGGGGTTATCTAAACCACTAATATTATTAAACAGGGTTGTCTTACCGGCTCCGTTGGGACCAATAAGGCCGGTGATTAACCCCTCTCTAACTTCAAAATCAACATCACGGACAGCGACAACACCCCCAAAGGAGCGACTCAGTTGAACTGTTTCAAGTAACATTACTTCGCCCTCCTCTTGCTAAAGGGGCGCCACGGGGCACTCCTTTGTTCGCGTCCCAAAATCCCCTGAGGTCTCCAGATCATCATCACCACCAAGATTAGCCCAAACAGAACCTGTTTGAATTGGGGAGGGATGACGTTGGTTAAACCGGTCAGCTGTGGGAAGTAGGAGATAAATTGGATAATCAAGGCACCCAAGATAACGGCCTTAAAGTTACCCATCCCCCCTAACACCACCATACAGAGCACCATAATCGATACCATGAAGGTGAAGACACCCGGGGCAACCGAGAGGATAAAGACAGCTTGGAGGCTCCCCGCCACCCCAGCCACAGCCGCTCCAAAGATAAAAGCCCACACCTTGTAGGCGGTAACATTAATCCCCATTGAAGAGGCGGCAATCTCATCTTCTCGAATAGCCTCCAAAGCACGCCCTAAGCGCGACTTGGCAAGGCGCTGGAAGAGGAGGTAGGCAATCAAGACAAAGGACCAGACCAGTATTAAGAACCCCCACTTCCTGTAAGGGCTGATGGTGTGACCAAAGAGGGTGACCATTGGGATTCTCTGAATTCCCATGGGGCCGTTGGTCAGTTTGTCCCAGTTGTTTAAGATATTGCGAACAATCTCACCAAAACCGAGGGTGGCAATTGCCAGATAATCCCCTCTAAGGCGCAAAGTGGGTAGTCCAATTAAGAGTCCAAAGAAGGCCGAAATGAGAATTGCTACTGGAATAGTGAGCCAGAAGTTGACCCCCATTTTAACCGTCAAAATAGCGGTCACATAGCTCCCAATGGCAAAAAAGCCGGCTTGAGTGAGGGAGAGGAGACCAACATAACCGGTTATCAAGTTTTGTCCAATTGCCATAAGGGCGTAGATTCCAGTATAGATAAATATTAAGAGTAGAAAGTTTAACACTATACCTTCTCCTTTTCAGCTTTACCGAGCAACCCTTCGGGCTTGATCAGGAGGATTAAGATGAGGGCAACAAAGGCAATCGTATCGCGGAGTCCATAGGGAATTCCCAAGAGGGCCACCCCAAAGGTCTCTAAGAGGCCGAGGAGAATCCCCCCCAGCATCGCTCCCGAAATATTTCCAATACCCCCCACAACAGCTGCTACGAACGCTTTTAAGCCGGTCATCGTCCCCATTGAGGGGTAGACCTTGATTTCAAGGGCAATCAAGAAACCGGCCGTCGCCGCTAGGGCTGAACCGATGGCAAATGTGATAGCTATGATTTGGTCAACCTTCACCCCCATCAGCTTAGCAGTATCTTGATCAAGGCTCGTGGCGCGCATCGCTTTCCCAATACGGGAACGGTCGACAAAGAGCTTGAGGGCTATCATCATTATAACAACGACCACTAAAATTAAAATCTGGTGGGGAGTTATCGAGACTCCGCCAAACTTAATCGGGGTGTTTTTGAAGGGGTAGTCGAGCTTACGTGATTTAGTTCCCCAAATCCAGGCTGCCATATTGCTCAAAATGAAAGAGACCCCGATGGCTGAGAGAAGAGGGGCTAACCTAGTGGCCTTCCTTAGGGGCTTGTAGGCCACCCGCTCAATCACAACGCCGAGACCCGCACTAAAGGCCATTCCGGCCAACATCGCAATAAAGAAGGCGATAAAGGTCCAAGGACCAAGGGTTTGACCTTTGATTAAATTAAAAGCAAATAGCCCAATGTAAGAACCCACCATGAGGATATCCCCATGTGCAAAGTTTATAAATTTAAGAATGCCATAAACCATGGTGTAGCCCAGAGCAATCAGGGCGTAGATTCCTCCAAGGGTTAAGCCATTCATTAAGTGTTGGAAAAATTCGGCTATAGATCCCACAAAAGGCTCCTTAATAGGCAGACCTCCGACTAGCGGAGGTCCACACATCATCGTAGTGACACAGTATCACATGTGCCCCCGACGTTGCAATAAACTAAATGGAGGGGAGGTGTCCCCTCACACCTTAAAGATCGACTTCGATCAACTTTCCATCGACAACAGTATAAGCACCAAGATATTTTGGGGTAATCCCCTCAACCCGGTAGACTCCCTGGTAAGCGACGAGGTCCCCATTCTCCGCAAAGTTAATGGTTCCAGTCACCCCTTGGAAATCTTTGGTGGCAGCAAAAGTATCACGGATAGCCTTGCGATCAAATTTGCCAGTTTTTGCATAGACCTTCTCAAGAGTCTCAAAGAGGATGTAGGACGCATCGTAAGCGTTGGTGGCAAATGAGTCGGGTGCAAAGCCCCACTTAGCCGTATAGTCGGCTACAAACTTCTTGAAAGAAGACGACTCTTTAACCTCGGTGGGTCCCACGTAGATGACCCCATCGGTGTAGTCGGGAGCTAGGCTGTAGATTAAGGGGTTAGAGAATCCGTCACCCGATAAGAAAGGAATATTCATCCCTAGCTGGTAAGCTTGCTCAAGAATTTGAGCCATCTCAGCGGTGTAGTTGGGGATATAGATTGCATCGGGGTTGGCTGCTCTAATTTTAGTGAGCTGGGTTTTGAAATCTTTGTCACCCATTTGGGCCGTTTCTGTGATTATGATTTTACCACCACGACTCTCAAAGCTCTCTTTGGTCCCCTCGTACAACCCTTGGCTGTAATCGTTCTTAATATAGAGGATAGCAAGGTTGCGCACCCCAAGTTTCTCATAGTAGTAGTGACCTGAGACTTCTCCCTGTAGACCGTCACTGGCAACTGTTCTGAAAACATAGTTTCCAATATTGGTAATATCTTTGTGGGTTCCAGAGGGGGTAACCATAAGAATACCTTCATCTTGGACCCTCTCGCCAACAGCAAAAGCAACACCAGTAAATACCGGTCCAATCAGAGCAACGATTTTGTCAGAGCTGGAGAGTTTTTCAATTCCGGCAAGCCCCTTCTGGGGGTCCCCTTCGGAGTCTTCAACTACTAGGTCAATCTTAAACTTTCCTGCAATTCCACCTTGAGCATTCTTCTCTTCAATGGCGAGTAGAGCACCCTTAGAGATTAGGTCTCAATAGTTACTATGGTCCCCAGTCATTGGTCCAATAAAACCAACTTTTACAGAATCCTCTTTGCTGCCTCCGGCGAATAGTGGAATTATTGAAACAACAACGACCAAAAGCACTGTAAACAAAATTTTTCTCATACATTCCTCCTGCATGACTACCTATAAGCTACCCAATTGGTCTATAGGTAAAGATTAGAAACTATATACATAATTTCGCATAAATATTCAACACTCTTGCGTTACAACCTAAAAGTAAGGTTCAAGAGTACCAAGTTTTACCCCATTTACTCAATATGTTGACAACTCGACGCTGTTTCTCATATTATCAAACGCGTCACCACGCTCCGATAGCTCAGCAGGATAGAGCACTTCCCTCCTAAGGAAGGGGTCACGCGTTCGAATCGCGTTCGGAGTATATCTAAAGAGTCTGTTCCGCTTTTAAAACTTTAATCATCAGGGCAGCTCTTGCCCAAGGAAATCGCCCCTTGATTATCTCATAAGGGGGCCCCTCTTTAACAAAGAGCCCCTCCCCTTGGATAAGAAATCCCGTCCCCTTATGGCGTAGCCCCTCCACATCGCGGTGGCAGATTGTAACTAGAACTCTAGCGTTCTCCTCTAGGTTCTTTTCACTCTTCTCCATCCTCCCCGCTGGAATAAGGAGTTTATCCCCCTCATAAATCTCAATGTAACTGTTCCACGTGTTAACTAAGTGGACTCCATCTCTCCCCTGGGTAGCAATCGCTACGGCACTATCGGGGGGAGTAGAGAGAATTTCTACTATTTTTGGATCTAACATAGCCCCTCCCTACCAAGATAATGGGGGAAAGATACTCAAATGGGGATAATTTGACAAATTCTCTAACTACCGCGCCTGCGACTATTGAAGGCAGAGAGGCCAATCATCACTAAAAGGGTGAAGACATAGGGGATAGCCAAAATAAACTCAGCTGGGATGTTAAATGCCCCCTGAGCATAGTTTGAGAAGGCATCAGCTAATCCAAAGACAAAAGCTGCTAAAAGGAGTCCCAAAGGTCTCCTTTGCCCCAAGAAGATAACAACTAGGGCAATCCACCCCTTCCCACTCGTCATATTAGGGACAAATGCCCCCAATGAGAGGGAGAGGGTTGCCCCACCAAAAGCACAGAAAGCACCCGCAATAAGGAAAGCAACCATCCGATAGAGATTTGGTTGGTGACCAAGAGAGAGGAGCACCTCTTCGTTGTCCCCTATTGAGCGGAGGCGCAAGCCAAAGGGGGTGTGGTAGAGGAGGAAGAGGGCTACCAATAGTAAGAACCAGCTTAAATAGACGAAGAGGTGGTGCCCTATTAAAAGGTCTCCCAAGATGGGAATCGATTGGAGGGGGGGAATCTTTAAGTAGGGGAGCTCTTTTATCCCCTTAAAGACGACAACCCCCTTGTTACCAAACATCCGGTAAGAGAGGACCACCGTTAAACCCGAGGCGAGTAAGTTAGTTGCCAAACCCGTTATAAAGATATTGGAGCGCAAATAGAGGGTGGCACTCCCCATGATAGCTGCCAAGAGCATTGTTGTTAGGAGGGCTAATAACACTCCCAGGAAGAGGGAACCGGTATAGTGGGTGAAAACTATAGAGGAGAAGGCCCCCCAAAGCATCATCCCTTCAAGGGCAATATTGAGCATCCCCGAGAGTTCAGTGAAGAGCCCTCCAGTAGCAGCTAACAACAACGGCGTCATAATTGAAACAGCGCTATGCAGGAGGGGGAACTTAGCCATGACGTCCTCCCCTCTTTTTTAAAAGTGCACTGGTGATGAAGAAGAAGATTACAGCTTGGACAATTGAGATAATCTCAAAGGTGACATCGCTATGGAGCATGGCATTACGAGAGCCAGCTTCGAGGTAAGCAAAGAAAAGGGCCGCTGGCACAATTGCCCAAGGGCGGTAGCGGGCAATAAGGGCTACCGCTAGTGCATTCCACCCCATCCCAGAGGAGAACTCCTTAACGGTGGCGTGGTAGGTTCCAAAGATGGAGATTCCCCCCGCCAAACCATAAAAGGCTCCACTGAGGAACATGGGCCAAAGAGTGTACCACCCCACCCTTATCCCACTGTAGAGGGCAAACTGGGGATTAAAACCCACCATCTTGAGTTCAAAGCCACGACGACTACGGTTGAGGTAGAAATTGACCACAACAACCGCTAAAAGGGCATAAATTAATCCCGTACTAAGATTACTGGGCTCCAAAATTTTAGCCAACTGAAACTGAGGAGCAATCTTACGGGTCGCAATTAAATTGGTGGTGGGGTCTAAGAAGGGCCCCCCCACCAAATAATTGACCACTAGAACGAGGGCATAGGAGATTAAGAAGGTGGTGATTAACTCATTAGTCCCCCACCTCAATTTAAGAAACCCCGAGAG
>Ga0172382_10007472_pt1 | contig 15478 bp, 17 predicted proteins | sample Leawel138RmetaG_FD_122245 | JGI IMG/M metagenome (GOLD analysis project Ga0172382, IMG submission 122245) | Leachate microbial communities from a municipal landfill in Southern Ontario, Canada - Leachate well 138R metaG | ecosystem: Engineered > Solid waste > Landfill > Unclassified | place...
AAATTTTTTAGCTATGGACGGGTATAATTCCTTTGTAACCGCGCTCAATAACCCCGTATTTTCCACAACCATTGCAATCGCTTCTCTCAAATAAAGATACCCCTTGATATGAGCGGGAACTCCGATCTCATGTATTATATTGGTAATTTCCGCTTCAAGGCTGCGATTTTTTGTTATCAGGGCCGAACGCCCCTGCCTATTTTTATTCACAATATTATTGGGGACAACAGCTTCCCTCGCCCCCGTTATTTGCCTTATTCTATCGATAAAAACTTCAAAATCGAAAGGTTTAATCACATAGTAATCAGCGCCTAAACTTATTGCTCTCTGTGTGATTTTGTCCTGGCCTACCGCCGATAATATGATAACCTTAGGAAATTTATTCAAATTCATACTGTTCATCTGTTCCAGGACCCCCAGCCCGTCCAGATGCGGCATTATAATATCCAAAATAACCAGATCCGGTAATTCATGTGATATTAATTCTATAGCCTCTTTCCCATCATTAGCTATTCCCATTACCTCAATATCATCCTGTTTTTTTAAATATTCATCCATGATGTCGCAGAAATCCTTATTATCATCAGCTATCAAAACCTTTATTTTTTTACCATCCATCAAAATTTTCCCCCTTAGAACCCTCATTTTTCATATCTTTTATCTATTTATCTATTTGTTCCCATTAACATATTCGACAGTATATGTTCAATCCCTTCTATTTAAAATTAATTCATAAAAAAAGTATAATACATTTTTCTCCAAATTTTTCACTCGGTATTGCCGGCGGTTTCGGATTCTGAAATCATCCACTCAATAAATACGCCATATCCCTTGGTAGGGTCATTGACAAGAACATGAGTGACCACACCTATTATTTTGTCGTCCTGAATGATAGGGCTTCCGCTCATTCCCTGGATGATCCCCCCCGTTTTTTCCAACAATCTTTTATCCGTAATTTTAATTATCATGCTCTTTGAATCCGGTTTTGTTTGCAAATTTATCTTTGTAATCTTTATTTCAAATTTTTCTACCGTATTATCATCCAAGGTTGTCAATATAAATGCTTTTCCTTCTTTGATCTCATGCTGATATGCGATGGGCATGGATTTTTGTTTGCCGATACCTTCGACATCCGGAAACAGCTCCCCATATACACCCAATTGAGTATTTTTTTCGATTTTCCCTATCGGATTATTTGTCTCATAAAATACGCCCTTTATCTCCCCGGGTATCCCCCGTTTGCCCTGTTCGATGGAAACAACCCTCGATCTCACAATTTCTCCGTTTTTTATCGAAAGCAATACCCCCGTATCCACATCTGTGATTGCATGACCGAGGGCACCGAATTTTCCGCTGTCCGGATGTATAAAACTCAATGTTCCTACACCTGCGGTTTTATCGCGCACCCATAAACCTAATCTGTATTCTCCGTCCTCTTCGGATTTTATCGGATTTACATCGATTACAAATTCCTTTCTGTTCCTTATGATGGAAAGACTGAGCTTATCGCCGTCGCTTGCTCTTACAATTTCACCGACATGGGATGCGTTTTGCACTTTTATATCATTGATCTTAGCCAATGTGTCCCCCGTTTTTATCCCCGAAATCGATGCCAAGTTATGTGTTTTAAAGTTATCATCCGTAATATCGGCTGTCCCGACAACCAATACCCCGTCCGTATTCAATCTTACACCTACGGATTGTCCGCCCGGAATAATTTTAATCTTGGGTACAACATTGATTTTTATATTTTTATACGGTATCAAACCCAATATTTTTAATTGAAGATTTGCCGTCCCTTTATCCAGTGTTTTTAATTCAAAAATATTTTTGTTTGCCAATATGGAGTTTGCAACATTTTTGACCTGATTGACCTCTAATATTTTATTTATATCATCCGCAGGCAATGAAAAGCCCAGCGGAAATCTCGCCCGCAGTGCATATTCATCGCCTATCGTTATGTTATATTCCGAATTTATATTATTGATAATTTCAAGTGTGTACATACACATAAAAAATATAAAAAAAATAGACAAACCTATTGCTAAAAGCGATTTAAGCCTTCTGTAAATATTCATTTAACCCACTCTCCTGCCATTCTGACCCGGCAAATTGGTCTTATCCGTTTGCCTGTTATAATTAGATTGGCTTTTTGGAGGTGTGTTTATAATACATAAAATATATTAAAACTGTTATTATAATCCTATTCTATCTTATCAAGTTTCTAAAATGTTCTATAATGTCTTCCATCTTATCTATATCCCTGATGGCCAAAAAAATAGTATCGTCCCCCGCAATTGTCCCTACGACCTCTTCTAAACCTACGGCATCTATGGCGGCCGCCGCAGCTTGTGCAGACCCTGTCAAGGTTTTCATAACTAAAATATTTCCGGCATAATCAATCGACACGATTGAATTTTTGAATATTTTTACAAGGCGATCCGATAAGATATTATCTTGACCGTTTAGTGTCGCATATTTATATCTTCCATTTTTAGTTAAAATTTTGATGAGCCTGAGTTCTTTGATGTCTCTTGATACCGTGGCCTGAGTTACATTTAATCCCTGTTTTTTTAATTCGTTTGATAATTCCTCCTGTGTCTCTATTTCTTTATTTTTAATAATTCCAAGTATTTTTTTGTGCCTCGTATATTTCATTTGATACCTCCTGTTCAATAATAATCTCATGATGATAGGAAACCTTCGGTTATGCCATCCTAAGACGGACAGTATGAATGGTTCTTACGAAGGATCTGTATTTTAAACCGATCGAGGCTTTTCGCTAACGCTGAGAGTGGCAATTATTGGAATGTGACCTGTTGATTGCATCATCTATGTATTCCCTGCTTAAAGGCTCCTTCTTAAAATCATCCGTATTTTTCATATACAACAGATACTCTATATTTCCCTTCGGGCCCTTAATAGGCGAGTAGGTAAAATCAACTGCTTGAAGCTTAATTTTTGCAGCAAATTCGACAATACCCGATACCACGCTTTTATGTATCTCTATATCCCTCACTACACCCCCTTTGGCAACATTTTCTCTGCCGGCCTCAAATTGAGGTTTAATCAGGGCAACTATCCCTCCATTCTCTTTGAGGAGCCCCTTTAATACGGGGAGCACTAATCTTAAAGATATGAACGAAACATCTACGGAAGCAAAATCCGCCTTTTCTCCAATATCATCCGATGTAACATGCCTTATATTTGTCCTCTCCATAACCACTACTCTTGGGTCCTGCCTCAGTTTCCAGTCAAACTGCCCATATCCCACATCGATGGAATATACCTTTTGAGCCCCGTTTTGAAGCATACAATCGGTAAATCCGCCCGTGGATGCCCCTACGTCCAAACAGATCTTACCATCTAATATTATATTGAATTTATCTATTGCCTTCTCTAATTTTAATCCTCCCCTGCTCACATAGGGAATTGCATCCCCCCTCACCGATATAGGGGCATTTTCGATCACATTTGTGCCGGGTTTATCAATCTTTTGATTGTCAACAAAAACAATCCCGGCCATCACGGCCCTTTTCGCTTTTTCCCTGCTGTTAAAAAAACCCTTTTGAACCAACAAGATATCTATTCTTTCTTTTTTACCCATGGTAACTCCTCTAATTATTTTGTCATTGCGATATTAAAAAAAGTAGGAAAATTAAAATCATTTTTGATTTTCTCAATTATATCATATTCCGCCAAGCCAAGGCTTTTATATAAAATATCGGTATCCCCATGTTCCACAAATTTATCCGGAAGTGCAAATACTCCTACTTCCTTGAGGACTTTATGGTCATTTAACAATACCTGGACAAGGCTTCCGAAACCTCCGATTTTAGCATTATTTTCGATAGTATATATTTTTTTATGTTTTTTGGCCAAATCAATGATGAGGCCTTTGTCAATAGGCTTAATAAACCTGGGATTTACCAAAGTGGTGAGAATATTATCATTTTTCAGCTCCTTGCATATATCCAAAGCTGTTTGATTGGCAGTCCCCAGTGCAATTATCAGAGCGCCCTCTCCCGTTTCATAGACAATTTCCCCCTTACCAAGCTCTATGGAATTAAATGATTTTCCGTCCCCCGGTTTTGCCGCCCCCCTGGGATAGCGAATCGCTACGGGCCCGTCATGATGCATAGCAAATTTGATCATCTCCTCCAATTCCAAACCGTCCTTGGGAGCTAAAAATGTTAAATTAGGGACACAGGATAAAAATGATACGTCAAATGATCCATGATGTGTTTCTCCGTCGCCCCCTACAAGGCCGGCACGATCTATCAAATAAGTGACAGGTAAATTCTGAATACATGCATCATGTATCACCTGATCATATGCTCTCTGCAAGAATGTGGAATAAACCGCAAAAACCGGCTTATACCCTTCGACGGCCATTCCGGCTGCAAATGTTGCCGCATGCTGTTCGGCAATCCCCACATCAAAGAACCTGTCCGGATATTTGTCGGCAAAACTGCCCAAACCGGTGCCCGACGGCATAGCGGCAGTGATGGCAATGATCCTCTCATCCTGTTTTGCACATTCAACTAAAGTATTGCCTGCGATTTCGGAATAAGTCAAGGCAGCATTATCGGAAACAGGTTCCCCTGTTTTCACCTTAAAAGGATTGACTCCATGGAATTTACACGGCGATTTTTCGGCAAAATCATATCCCTTGCCTTTCTGAGTAAGTGCATGTAACAGGACGGGGCCTTTGATATTTTTTATGCGGTTGATCATACTATATAATGCATTATAATTATGCCCGTCGACGGGACCCATGTAGGTAAATCCTAATTCTTCAAACAATACACCGGGTAGAAAAAAATATTTTATACTGTCCTTCGCTTTTTCCGCGGTTTTAAAAACACTTTTACCGATAGCGGGAATGTGGTTGATTAAATTTTCAACATCACCCTTGAACTTAAAATATATGGGTGCTGTCCTTATTTTGCTCAAATAGCTGGACAGGCCGCCTACATTCGGAGATATGGACATCTCATTATCGTTTAAAATAACAATCATATTTTTTCGGCTCTGACCGATATGATTCAATGCTTCAAAAGCCATTCCGCTCGTCATCGCTCCGTCACCTATGACCGCTATGACATGGTGTTTCTCGCCTTTCAAATCCCGTGCCGCAGCCAAACCCATGGCAGCGGATATAGAGGTGCCGCTGTGTCCCGTGCCGAAAGGGTCATGCTCGCTCTCGCAGCGTTTCGGAAAGCCGCTCAACCCCTTATATTGCCTCAAGGATGAAAACTGCTCTCTTCTGCCGGTCAATATTTTATGTACATATGATTGATGCCCCACATCCCAGATAATCTTATCCTTCGGGCTGTTAAAGGCGGTATGCAATGCCAAAGTCAATTCCACTACCCCTAAATTAGATGCTAAATGCCCCCCGGTTTTAGATACCGAATCTATTAGAAATTGCCTGATCTCTTCAGCTAATATGTTCATTTCTTTATTATCAAGTTTTTTCAGATCTTCAACACAATTAATCCCGGTTAAATATTGATACACTCATAACATTCCCTTCCTATTTTTTTTGCTTTATCGGGGAAATAATTTCTATCCCTGTTTTTCTGTATACGAGGTTTAAAAAACGTGCCGTATTAAAAACAATAGTGTGGGCATTATTTATAGCGATACCCTTCCCGACGGCTTTACCGCCCACGGTAAATGCCGCAACCAAACCGCTCAAAATTATGGTCAACAGGGACCTGGACATGGAAAATGGCAATGTCCCCAAATTTATAATGATGCTGGCTCCCGCTACCCCGCTTAAAATGCCGCAGATATCACCGATTACATCATTGCAAAAATTCGATACCGGCCCGGCATTTTTTAAGAGCTTAATAGCATACCCCGCCCCTTCGACCTTATCCGCAGCCATAGCATGAAAAGGCCTCTCCGATGCAAAAGTTACCGCTATACCTATAATATCGGCTAATACGCCTATTAAAATAATGATCATTAATGTTATAATTGCAAAGAAAATTCGTGCATTGCTCAAAATGACTTCGGAAGAAATACTTATTCCTATCGCTAAAAAAAATGTCCAAACAGTGATTATAATAACCCATCTAAAATTATATTTTTCCCATAAATCCGATAATCCAATATTGGATAATCCCGTATTCTTATTGCCCTTAGACAATATAATCCCCTAACCTTTCTTTCAAAACATTCCATAAATATAAAGGCTGACAGCATATGCCATCAGCTCTCTATCAGTGATAGTATAATTAAGTAAATTTTACGGCTTAGGTCCAGTTGGATTTCCCAAACCGATGCTGCCTGTCACCATCGCAGCGGTTTCCCTTTAAATCGGTTTCTATCCCGTCACCAAGGATAGGACTGGATTACCACTCAGTCCGCACTGTAATCCCTAATATACTTCAGAATGAACAGTCTAGGAGTTTTCCTCAACAATTAACCTAACCCTTAGCCTCTTTTGCAACATAGATTTCAAGCAGCAATAAATCCTTTCACCGGGCCCTGGTTTCCGGAAATAGATCTGCCTATCCGCCTACACCACTCAAGGCAGGCTACACTGTCTAATTGTATTTACATACAATATCGCAGGTTCCCCCTTTTCATTAATATGAACAGGTCTCCACGGAGAAAGGGTCTACGCCCACATGCCATTGTGGATCGCCCCCTCCCCTTACTCTCGGAACTAACCCCCAACTGGGCGTCGGCAGCCAGAACTAAGAACTTCATTGATATGCCCTTTGACGGATTTTTAGCCCCGCCCTCGAGGTTGGATTAATTGACTAGAATACTGCATCACTGTAATTTAATCATAGCTATTATAGCATATAAATTTAACCTTATCAAATCATTAAATTGGCAATTATTATTCCTAAAATAGCGCCTGCAAATACCTCAACAGGAGTGTGACCGATCAATTCTTTTAATCTCTGTTCCGTTATTATTTTTTTCTTTTTGTGCTGCATGTCTTCCAACATTCTGTTTAATATAATTGCCTGTTTTCCTACCGCCCTCCTCACACCCGCCGCATCATACATGATCACGAATGAAACGGATAGGGAAATTGCAAAATATGTGGAATCCCAACCATGTATCAATCCGATAGCCGTTGTCAGGCCCATCACAAACGATGCGTGTGAACTGGGCATCCCACCCGAACTTACAAATCTTGTAAAATCAAAACGTCCTTTTACTATAAAGGCATGAATCACTTTGATCGTTTGGGCTACAAACCAGGATAAAGCAGCAACATGAAAAATTCTGTTATTTGCAAACGATTTTAAAAAATCCAACAATCTTCCTCCTCGAAAATCAGAACTCTCTGTTCATCAGATAATCGCTCAATTCTAAAAGAAAATTCGATCTGTCCCTATAAGGATTGAGCAGTAATTTTACGTTTTCAGTCAGTTCTTTCGTATAAGCAATAGATGTTTCTAACCCAAACAGAGCCGGGTATGTGGCTTTGTGTTTATCGATATCTCCGCCGGTACTCTTACCTAATTTACTTTCGTCCCCTATGATATCCAATATATCGTCTTTTACCTGAAAAGCAAAGCCCAGATTTAAACCTGTCTGTTCCATACATTTTATATCTTCTTCAGAAGCTCCGCCGATGATGGCCCCTATCTTTAAAGCGGCAACAATCATAGCTGCGGTTTTATTTAAATGGATATATTCCAAAGTTTTTTTATCAATATTTTTATTTTCACTCTCCAAGTCAACCGCTTGACCGGCGATCATACCGTTAATTCCGGCAGCGCAGGCTATTTCCCTTATACTTCTTATATGCGGATGAGGTTCATCCTGCTCAAGGGCATTATCCAACATGATTTCAAAAGAGTAATTGAGTAAACCGTCCCCTGCAAGTATTGCAATCCCTTCTCCGAATACTCTATGATTTGTCGGCTTGCCTCTCCTGTAATCATCATCATCCATGGACGGTAAATCATCATGAATCAGAGAATAAGTATGGATCATCTCCAATGCACAGGCGTAGGGCATGATTTTATCGGTATCATCCCCAAACAAGCCGTAAGCAGACAGAGCGAGTACGGGCCTCAGCCTTTTACCGCCTGCAAACAAACTGTATTTCATTGCTTCTATCAATGTACTATTATATCCTTCTTTACAGTCTAAATAACCTATAAGTTGATTATTTACTAATTTTATATAATTATTTAACTGTTCTTTAAATTTCATCTATTACTCATCCTCATGTTTAAAGGGAATTTTTTTAAATTCGCCGTCTTCTTGTATGATCAAACTTATTTTTTTCTCTGCTTCATTGAGTTCCTTACTGCATAGCCGATAGAGATTTATCCCTTCTTCAAATATCTTTAATGATTCGTCCAAAGATAATTCTTCGTTTTCTAATTTATTAACAACCTCCTCCAGTCTAATCAATGCTTCTTCAAAATTAAAATCAGACAATGGTTCTCGCCTCCTTCGCATATTTGATGACTTTACAATCAATTTTACCGTCTATTAAACCTATATTTAATACCTGATCCTTTTCCACCTGTTCTATAGATTTAATTATCTTTTCATTTTCGTCTCTTACTATAGAATATCCCCTGGAAAATATGGATAGAGGGCTCAATGCATTCAGCCGCTCACCTATATGCATCAAATGTTTTTCCTTAAATTCCTTCTTAGTTTTTAGAGATTTATTTAATTTTTGTACTAAATCATCTATGTATTGCTGTTTTTCATATATAGGATTTAGGGGGTATTTAAAAAAATGGTTGTTTTCGGTCAGAGATAGCCTCTGCCGCAATGTATTGGTTTTAACGTCAATAGAATATAATAATCTCTTCTCTAGGGAATTCATATATTCCTTTATCTCTATAATATTCGGCACGACCAACTCTGCGGCCGCGGATGGAGTAGCTGCCCGTAAATCTGCAACAAAATCTGCGATTGTAAAATCCGTTTCGTGCCCTACCGCAGATACTATGGGGATATCGCTATTAAATATGGCCCTGGCTACTTCCTCTTCGTTGAAGGCCCATAATTCCTCTATAGAACCCCCGCCCCTACCGACAATTGCGACATCGATATCCGAAAAATCGTTGCACATTTTTATAGCATCAATAATAGACGGTACTGCGATTTCGCCCTGTACCGAAACGGGAAAAATATACAGTTCTGCTCCGGGAAACCTTCGGAGTATTATAGAAATAATGTCCCTGACGGCTGCTCCCGTAGGTGATGTGATGACAGCAATTTTTTTGGGGATATAGGGGATCGGTTTTTTATGTTTAACATCAAAAATACCTTCCTTCTCCAATCGTTCTTTTAACTGTTGATAAGCCATATAAAGAGCACCCATACCTGCCGGTTCCATATCGTTGACATATAATTGATACTGTCCTCCCCGTTCATATATGGATATATATCCCTTACAGATTAAATTCATCCCTTCTCCGGGGACAAACTTTAACCTTTCGCAATTTGACCTGAACATGACACAGCTGATTCTGCCGCTCTTATCCTTCAAGGTGAAATACATGTGCCCGCTGCTATGCGGGTTATAATTCGAGATTTCACCCTTTACATGTATATGTGCCAAAATCGGATCACCGGTTAAGATTCTCTTTATATATTGATTCACTTCCGAAACAGAGAGAGCTCTAATTTGCATATAATTTACCTTCCTTTAAATTAACTTGTTGTGGTGGAATATAATTAAATATTAATAAAAAAATTGATTGGTACAATGGGTTGAATTATATGTTTTCTATTCGTTTTCCTTTAAACCTTCTTTTTCTATGTAATTGTCCAAAATACCGTTGATAAAAGGCGGTGATTCATCGGAACAATATATTTTAGATAATTCAACAGCCTCATTGATCGATACCTTATAAGGTATGTCCTCCATGTATAAAATCTCGGAGAGGGCAAGTCTCAAAATTGCCAGGTCAACATTTGCAATACGATTGAGTTTCCATCCCCTGGAATAGTCTTCAATAATTTTATCTATATTTGCTATATTATCTATGGTTTTGGTCAGCACACTATAAATATATTCATTCTGTTTTTCATTGATGCTTCCTTCTTCAAGATGATATTCTATTCTGTTCAAATCGAAATCGTTATTCATATGCATATCAAACAACACCTTCATGCATAACTCCCTGGCTAATTTTCTGCTCATATTTTCACCTCTTTGCAGTCCTTCGGTATACACTATTATATATTATATATTGTTACATGTAACTAAATATTTAAAAGTACAAAAATGAGATTTTTTACTGCGCCCGGAGTGATACGATTTGTCAATCTGAGACGGACAGAATGTGCAGTCGAACATTACAAATTTGTTTACTCCCTCCGGTCATACAAATTTGGTCCTAAAAGTGCCACTGTGCCGGTTTTCAAAAAAACCACTGCACTTGGCCCCATGGTTTTTTATTGGCTCAAATCCACATAAATTAACCCTCTGCTTATAGAGGGTTAACTAAAATATTTTTATTTTAATTATTTTTTCTCTTCCTGTTCTACATTTTCCTCAGGAAAATGTACACCTTGAACATGTATATTTACTTCATTAACCTTGATACCGGTCATTGTTTCTATGGACTTTTTAACACTCTCTTGAATCTCCCAGGCTACATCGGGAATTTTTGTCCCATATTCAACAATAATATATAGATCTATGATGGCAATTTTCTCTTTTACTTCTACTTTTACTCCCTTAGAAAGGCTTTTTTTGCCGAGTACTTCCGCAATTCCGCCTACAAATCCTCCACTCATCCCGGCCACGCCTTTAACGTCAATAGCAGCTAATCCTGCGATTGTTGCCACAACATCATCTACAATTTTAACTTCTCCATAATCTAAATTTTCAGTCATATCCATTCCTTCACCCCCTGAATGTCAATTTGATTAATTTATTATATCAAATCTAAAACCTATTGACAAACAGTTCTCTATGACCTGACCCAAATCGAAAATGAGAAGCGAGAAGTTATATGTTGGAATAACCTCCGATAAGGCAGGTCAAATACTTTGCTCTATAACTATTTTATTTATTTTCTATTCATAATAATAATATCATCCATTGCGATATCTGTCTCCCTTTTTACAATATCGACTATTTGGGCGACATCTTTTTCTGTTAGCTTTTCGCTGTTTACAACAATATTTATGGACTGATCGCTCAAATAAACTATTGCATCATCAAATCCCTTTGCTACGATCATGTTTTCTACAAATGTTTCTTTTTCCGTATTTGTAATCGTATTTAATTTAATATTCAATGCTTCGGCTCGCATCTCTTCATTAGTATTCCTATCATTTATTATATTATTTAGGGAAGTAACCATTTCACCCCTTTTTTTATCTCTTTCTAATTTACTTTCGATAAAATATGAACTGCTCTTCATCAGTTTTTTACTCGTAACTGTTTCAACAATCTCCGCATCCGAAGCTTCGGCTAATTCCGTGGTCTCACTGCTGCCTCTGCTGTCAACAATTACGATATCGTCCGATTTATCCTCCTCTCCAACCTCTATACCGCCCTCGGCTTCCTGTATTGAATCATCCTGAACAGTATCCTTTTCCGCAACATCTTCGATTCCATCTTCGCCGAATACGGCTTTCTCGTCCAACAAATTATCAAGTTCCCCGCTCTCCTTCATCATTGTCAATTCGTACTTTTCAAGTTCGCTTGAAGTTTCAAGGAGTGCCTGTTGATTTAAGCTGTAATTGACATAACCTATAAGGCCCAACATCAGCACTAAAGAAACTATAGCAAAATTTTTTCTTGCTCTGGCTGTAAATTTCATAATATATCCCTCCTAAAATTGTTTTAAATTATTTATATATCTTCTTAAAATATGATTACATGGTTTGTCATACTGAGAAAAAAACCACTGTACCTTGGTCTTCATGGTCTTTTTAGTCTTTGGCATATACTTGGACCCTATCACCGGAAACTTGGAGCACAGTTTTTACCGCATCATAGAGCCGCATTTTTACTTCTATATCATCCGCACCCTCCGCTACAACGATTACACCCCTTATCTGCGGTTTTATCTCCTTTAAGACAAGCGGTTTAGCAGTATTATCATTTGAAATGACAATATTTTCAGTGAGATTTTGTGATTGAACAGTCCTGACACCTCCGCTCGCATCTTTTTCTTCCGAGGTATCTTCGATTTTAACCGTATTGGATGCCGGGATAATTTCAGAGCCCATATCAAATGTGATCATAACTTCAACCTCACCCGATCCCTTGATTTTCCCAAGTATCTGTTTCAATCTCTCTTCTATCACCGCTTCCTCTGTTTTAGACATGCCGCCTTCTTGAACAAATGTATCCCCGCCGGTTTTTTTAAGACTATTCTTCACATCCGAATCCTTTACTAAAAAATCACTTGTAAAAATTAAAGCTATAATAGCTATCGCCAGTAATACTACAATATTCGCCACATACTTTTTTGACATGAGCTCCTTTAAAAAATTTTTTATATCTTCTAATTTCACGACCTTCCCTCCCCACCCGATTAATTATTCTTGAGTATATGAATATTTATGTTATCCTTTGATATGTTGTACAAATTGCCGATATTTTCTTTTATCAAATCTGTCTCATTATTAACTAATATGCTACCGACCTCTACAGTATTATTATTATTTTTTCTTACCGGTATATTTATTTGTATCGGCTTGACTGTCTTGTTTATAGGTTTCACATTCTCCGTTTTTTCCTCCAAAATGATATCGAAATTTTTTATCGACCCGAATTCCGGGCTGCTATTGTTATCATCAATTTCTATAGCCACATTATTGACGGCATATTCTGTGTTTTGCTCTATATAATCCTGCAGTTGTTTACCGATTTCATTTTTATATAATCTGATAACGGCTTCGTCATTATCATATTGAACACTGCTCATTCTATTTTGAGCGGTTGACAGTTCCAATTGATTAGATGCTTTTAGGATTCCCTCTTCAAAATCAACCTGTCCACCTATGAATTTTGTCAGAGGTGTCAAAATCACCACTACGAGCAAAAATCCCATCACTACGTCTATGTATCTCTTGTAATTTGAATTAGGTATCAATATCTCTATAAATGTCGTAAATATAATAACCGAAATTATTGTGACGACCCACTCGCTAATAAAAGCCACCATATCACCTACCTCATCATCATTGTAATATTACCCGCACCGACTATAACGGTGATTGTAATAAAAAACATGATTGCCACGGAAGATACGGTTGCAAGTATCAGAATTAACGAATTACCCATATGATTCAGGCAATCTGCTAACCGGCTCTGTGCTATAGGCTCCACAATAGCGGAGGATAATTTATATATGGCTATCAGAGCGATGATTTTAATCATGGGAGCCAAACAGATCATAAAAATTATTATCAGGCCCATCACACCTATGCTGTTTTTCAACAAGAGTGAATATCCTATGATTGTATCCATGGCATCCGATAAAAATTTTCCGGCAATGGGTATGAACCTCTCTGCCGCAAATTTAGCCGTCCTTATCGTAACACCGTCTGCTGTGGATGTAGTTATCCCATGTATTGATATTATTCCGACAAATACGGTTAAAATAAAACCCAGTATTACTATCGCCGACTGTTTCAGCAGGCCTGAAAGTTTGATTATCTGTACTTTGGATGAAAGATTATTGACAACGGCCAAGACTGCCGAAAAAAATATCAAAGGCAGGACTACGGATTTTATTATGGTTCCTATAAAACCTATGGAGCCCAATAAAACCGGATGAAAAAAAGCCGAGGTTGTTATTCCGCCCATGGCAATCAATATTCCGAGCAAAATCGGCAAAAGAGCCTGCATAAATGCGGTCATGGTGTCTATCGTGTTTTTCCCCAGGTTGATAGCTATCGTAAAACTTTTGACGGCAACGGAAATGATGACCATATAACATACATTGTAAGCGAGTTTTCCTACCACATCATTTTCAAACGCACTCTGAAGATTAACCAATATCGCATATATGGAGGCCAGGACTATTATCTGACCTAGTATCTTCCAGTTGGCGATAACCTCCTTAAAAAAATATTTCATGGTTCCCTTGGTTATATCCTGCGGGGTTATAACCCCTTCGCCTTTGAATAGCTTGGTTATAAAGGTTTTTATATCAATCTTATGTATGTATCCGTCCAAATCATCATTTATACTGTCCGCTATTTCCTGCAGATTGCCGATATTGAGCTCGTCTAGCCGTTCTACAACAAAACTTTCCGAAGTTATTGTGTCTTCATTCGCTACTGTATCTTCAACTGCCCATGCAAATCCGGTGAAGGCCATATTCAGAAATATAATTATAATAAAATATATTTTGATATTCTTCATTTTTTCACATCCTAAAGTGTTAGATAGTATAAACAATGCCTATATACAGGCCATGGGGACTTGTACCAGGCCATGGGGACCGGTACCGTGGTTTGCGCTTTTAAAACCATGGTCCCTGTCCCCGTGGCTTGCATGGCTCGGTCCGGTTTATTGCATAAGCCACTGTGCCGGCCTCTAAAAAGAACCACTGAACCTGACCCCATGGTTTTTTTAGGGGATCATGTTGATGATGAGGTCCGTCAGAGAGACCAAAATCGGCACTGCCAGCACCATGATGAGGATTTTGCCCGCAAACTCAATCTTGGAAGCCATCACCCCTTCACCCGCATCTCTACAAATTTGAGCGCCAAATTCCGCTATATAAGCAATTCCGACTATTTTTAATACTATGGACAGATAAACGGAATCGATATTAATTTTGTTTGCAAACCTGCCCAGTATCTCTATCACGGATTGAATTCTGGGCACCATAAATAAAAATATAATTATTCCCGCAACCAGGCCGATATACATGCCTATTTCCGGCTTTTCATCTCTTATCAGGACAGATAATATAGTTGCGATCAACCCGATTGCAACTATTTGAAAGATTTCCATCATATCACATCCCTAATATAAGTGAAACATTGTTTTAACCGTATCAAACAGGTTTGTAATTAAATTGATAACCATCGTAAGCACTATTACAACCCCTACCAGGGTGATCAACATGGCCTGTTCTTCCCTGCCCGCTTTGATTAAAACCTGATTGAGTATCGTAATCACTATTCCGATTGCAGCTATTTTAAATATAACATCGATATTCATAACCATAATTTTTCCTCCTGCGATTATCTATTTTAGAGGACTATTATTACTATCGTCATTCCCAATAAAAATCCAAGATTTTTAAATAACTTGGTATTTTTATTCTGTTCTATCAATGCAAGTTCATAATGCCTCTTAAATTCCTCCCGTATCAACCTGATATGTTTCATCTGATCTTCACAATTCGATATCCCTAAGTTTTTGCCCAGAGATAACAATAAATCTATGTCCTCCCCATTGAGGCAGGTATGCCCGGCCTCTTGGGTCACTGCACTATACCAAATCTCATCAAATGTTTGTCCCGAATTGCAGTTCAATAAAGCGGCA
>Ga0172382_10007473_pt1 | contig 15477 bp, 11 predicted proteins | sample Leawel138RmetaG_FD_122245 | JGI IMG/M metagenome (GOLD analysis project Ga0172382, IMG submission 122245) | Leachate microbial communities from a municipal landfill in Southern Ontario, Canada - Leachate well 138R metaG | ecosystem: Engineered > Solid waste > Landfill > Unclassified | place...
GGACCAAGGTAGCGTTTGGGTAATTGAAACTGCTCAGGGTATTCAACTTGCACCATATACAAACCGTACGGCGCAGCAGTCACACCACCAGCCTTACGGTCGCAACTGTCCAGCACCTCTTGCGCCCATTCAATGGGTCGCTCACCTGCGCCAATCATCATTAAAACGCCAGCAATATTACGGACCATATGATGCAAGAAGGCATTCGCGCGCACATCAATAACGATCAGCTTACCAAATTCCAGTATCTGCAAATGATGAATAGTACGCACTGGCGAATGCGCTTGGCAGCCGGCTGCACGCAAAGCATTAAAATTATGGGTCCCCACCAAGCAAAGTGCGGCAGCACGCATTTTTTCAATATCCAATGCTTGGTGCGTCCACGTCACCTCTTGCGCTAAGTGTGCGGGGCGTACTTCATCGCTATAAATAACATAACGATAACGCCGCGCGACTGCACTAAAACGTGAGTGAAAATCCTGCGACATAGGTTGTGCCCAGGCCACGCTGATATCTTTGGGTAAATAGCGATTGGCGCCCATCACCCAAGAACGCATCGGGCGCTCGATAGAGGTATCAAAGTGCACCACTTGGCCGCAGGCATGCACCATGGCATCGGTACGACCGGCACAGCTTAAGCGCACCGGTCGATCGGCATTGATATGTTGCAACGCCTCTTCTAAGTGACCCTGAATACTCGGTGTGCCGGCTGCTTGCAGCTGAAAACCGTGGTAATTAGAGCCTTTGTATTCAACACCTAAGGCTATTCTAAAATCACCTGCGGCAGCCCAAGGGGCTGCCGCAGGACGTATTTCACTTGGCATCAACTATCCTAACTGACTGATTAATTCACGAGCTTCATTTTGTTGCGCGGCAGTACCTTGAACAAGTACCTCCTCAAGAATTTCGCGCGCACCTTGTGCATCACCCATTTCAACGTAGGCGCGTGCTAAGTCAAGCTTAGTGGCTATTTCATCCGCGCCAGATAGAAAACTGAAATCATCATCTATGCGGCCTAGCTCTTCTAACTCACCCAGATCGGTTTCAGCAGTTGTACCTGTCTGTAGAGTATCAACCCTGTTTTCATACAAGTCTGTATCAGACTCAGCCTTATCAAGACTGGCGTTAAATGCCTCGAGTTCTGCACTCGCCGCGTCTAACTGCGTAGAAAAATTAGTTTCGAGTGGCTGCTCAGTCGCTGGATCAATAAAGTCAAAATCATCAGGCAGCTCAAACTCTGGCGATTCAGGGGTGTCTACTGTTGGATTTTCTGTCAAGTAAAGCGACAGATCATCCAGAGACAAGGCATCATCAATGCTGGCTTTTTCAGTGTCTTCAGGACTCTCTGGATTGAAGTCAAGCGTATCAATATCAAGATTGAGTTCACTGTCTTCAATCTCAGTCAAATGATCCAGTGACTGCTCTGTTGTTTTGACCGCAGGTACGACAAGCTCAGGCAAGTCGAGATCAAAATTAAACTCGTCGACAACAGTTTTTTCACCAAGCTCTGCTTCAGTTGAGGCTAAGCCTGCTGATTCTGATTCAGCCAATAAAGCTGACAAGTTATCTAGATCGGCATCCAACTTGGCCTCAGCTGTCGTACTCAAATCGGCTGGGGTATCCAAGGCTAAATCATCTAAATTCAAATCTGCAAAGTCGTCGTTTACAGAGGCATTAACGCTCTGTTCAGCAAGGACCATGTGCGGATAGCGAGCTTTAATCTGATCAAGCGCTGCATCAGCCCCACCCATCTCGGTGATTTCATGCGCTTGGCTTACGAATCCTGCTTGATCCTCAAGTGCTGCTAAAACATCTAACAGCTTAAGACGTAGATCAGTACGTTGCGGCTCTTGGGCAATGGCGTTGTTTAACACCTCAGCCGCTTGCGTGAAGCGTGCAAAGCTAATGTAGCTATTGGCTTCGGCAATGGGATCAGATGCTTCTTGTTTGAACTGAGGGCTGACAACGGGCTGATCAAAGGAAAAGTCTTTATCGAAGGCGCTATCGTTTTCTACTGATGAATAATCAGACTGGGTTAAAAAATCAGTTTCTACAGGTTTTAATACTGTAGCAGCACTGAAATCTGGCGGCAAAGTATCGTTAAACGACTCGTTATCTAGAGCGGCTTCTTTACGCGCCTTGCTACGTGAAATTGCCATTAATAATAACAGCAAGGCTAAAATAGCCCCACCGCCCGCAGCAGCTAAGAGCATAGGGTTACTCATCATGCTCTCATCAACGACACTTTCATCTTGCGCTTGAACTTGAGGGGGCTCTACAGGGTCTGGAGTCGCTTCGGCTTGAACTGCAGACTGCAGGTTAGGCTCTTCGAATTGCGGCTTTAATTCAGTATCAGTCTCAGCTACGAGCGGAGTCGTTTGCTCTAAATCGCTATCCAGCAATTCAGTATCCGCTGCTGGATCACTGTTCTCGAGGGTCTCAGGTAGGTCCGGAGTATTTTGTAGTTGGGCCAGCAGATTGTCTTTTAATTCAATCAAATGCTGCAACTTATCGAGCTGACTATTGAGGTCTTCAACACGCCCTTTAAGATCTTGATATTCAAGCACGGTGGAGTCTAAACGGGCCTGACTGGATGCCAATTGATCTTGTAAGGTTTTAAGGTCGGTTGCTGGCCCTTGATCAGCCGCTTGCTCTGCTTGTCCGGGCATATCAGCGACCAGTCTTAAATTATCAGCCTGCTCCACTCGTGCTGGCGTTATATCGACTTCGCTGCGCGGTGTTGCATCCAACTGACGCTCAGTCAGCTTGGGGGCTGCACGCGCGGCTTGCCACTCCACATTTTGCTGAGCCACTTGTGCTAAAGCCTCAGCGTGACTACGACGATTAATTTCTGCAGCAGTCGGCAATTGCAAGACTTGCCCACTTTTCATACGGTTAATATTAGCGCCCGAAAAGGCATTAGGATTGAGGTCTTGGATCGCCAACATCGCTTGCTGAACAGAGGCTTTATCACTCACACGTTTGGCGACGTGCCATAAATTATCATCTTTGCGTACGCGGTATACGGTATTTGAGCGCGCAGTAGTTGCCGGTGCTGTACTTTGAACGGTTGACGGGCGTGCATTCGCCTGACTTGATGCGGGGCGCACTGCACTGGGTGCCGCTACAGCAGCAGGCTGCGTAGTATAAATAACGGACTTAGGTTTATATAAAGGTGGATCCAGCAGCAATGTGTACTCACGTAAGAGGCGGCCACTTGGCCAAATAACCTCAACTAAAAAGCTCAGATAAGGCTCATTAACAGGCTTACTACTAGTCACCCGAATAACGCTTTTGCCATTGGCGGCAATCACTGGAGTGAATTTCAAACCGGTCAGGAAAAACTGCCGATCAACACCCGCTTTACTGAAGGCTTCAGGCGAGGCTAAGTGCGTTTTAATTTCTACAGAGGTTAAATCGCGGACTTCTAATAAAGATATTTCAGCGTTAAGCGGCTGATTTAACGATGATTTAACTGCCAACTCACCTAAGCCTAAAGCATTGGCAAAACCAGATGAAAACGCTGTGGCAGCGGCAACTGCTAACACCAATTTGCGAACTTGAAGCATATAGAGTTATCCCTTATTTTCGTTCCGGATACCCCGGAGGGCTTTGAATGCAATAGTCTCAATCGTCAAGTTACACAGCCCACGCCAGCAGCATTCAACCTGATCCACTGTTACAACTAGAATTTTAATTCAGTCTAGGCGCTAAGTATCTTTTAGCAATAGAGTTTTATCAACATTCAATCGACTTACTCAAGCCACTTCAAGCTCGTTTTGATCGTATTATCAGTTACCTTGTGCATTTGTGATGATTGGGCGTCTATTTCAGCCAGCAGGCAGCCAGAAATGAATGTTTCAGTTCTGGCTGCCTGTTATTGACTTAGCGCTCTAACAAGATACGCAACATTCTGCGCAAGGGTTCTGCCGCGCCCCACAACAACTGGTCACCAACAGTAAAAGCACCCAAATAATGGGAACCCATATTGAGTTTACGCAAACGACCTACCGGTATATTTAAAGTACCAGTCACTGCGGTTGGCGTCAGTTCTTTCATAGTGATATCACGCTCATTAGGGACTAAACGTACCCAAGGATTGTGTTGACTGATTAAACCTTCAATATCTGCTAACGGCACATCTTTATTCAGTTTAATGGTTAAAGCTTGGCTGTGGCAGCGCATTGCACCGACACGCACACAGAGACCATCCACAGGAATAGGGTTTTTAAAGCGACCTAAAATCTTGTTGGTTTCTGCTTGTGCTTTCCACTCTTCACGGCTTTGACCATTCGGTAAAGCACTATCAATCCAAGGGATTAAGCTGCCAGCCAATGGCACGCCGAAGTTATCGGTTGGGCACTCGTCACTGCGCTGAAACTCGGCAACCTTACGATCGATATCTAAAATCGCGCTGGCTGGATCTTGTAACTCAGCCGCAACCGAGCCATGGATACCGCCCATTTGACGAATCAGTTCACGCATATTCTGCGCACCAGCACCGCTGGCCGCTTGATAGGTCATGACGCTCATCCACTCGACAACACCAGCTTCAAACAAGCCACCTAAACCCATCAACATCAAGCTAACAGTGCAATTACCGCCGACAAAGTCTTTAATGCCCGCTTCAACGGACTGATCAATGACCTTGCGGTTGACTGGGTCGAGCACAATCACTGAATGGTCTTTCATGCGCAACGCAGACGCTGCGTCAATCCAGTAGCCTTGCCAACCTGCTTCACGCAGCTTAGGGAAAACCTCATTGGTGTAGTCGCCACCTTGACAGGTCAAGATAACATCCAGTGTTTTGAGCTCATTAATATCATAAGCATCTTTTAACGCTGGTGTATCTTTACCAATTGCAGGCGCCTGTCCACCCACGTTGGAGGTGGTAAAGAACACAGGTTCAATTAAATCGAAATCCCGCTCTTCAAGCATGCGTTGCATCAGCACTGAGCCCACCATGCCACGCCAACCAATTAGACCTACACGTTTCATCACGACTACACCTATTGTTAATTAACGACCCGCCACAACAGCCTAGACTGCATGAGCGGATCTATTTAATTGTATGAGCTTACAGCTTTGCAAGGGCTGCGACTACCGCATCACCCATTTCTGCAGTGCCCACTTTACGCATACCTGGCGATAATATATCACCCGTACGCAAGCCTTGATCCAGAACATCACTGACGGCTTGCTCAATCGCATCAGCCGCAGCCAGCTGGTTAAAGCTGTAACGCAACATCATCGAAACTGACAAAATTGTCGCCAATGGATTAGCAATGTCTTGGCCAGCAATATCAGGTGCAGAACCATGACACGGCTCATACATACCTTTGTTATTGGAGTCCAAAGACGCGGATGGCAGCATACCAATCGAGCCAGTCAACATTGAAGCTTGATCCGATAGAATATCACCAAACATATTCTCAGTGACAATCACATCAAACTGTTTAGGTGCGCGCACCAATTGCATTGAAGCGTTATCAACATACAAATGGCTCAGTTCAACATCGGGGTAATCTTTAGCAACTTCGATCACCACTTCACGCCATAGACGGCTGGACTCCAGTACGTTGGCCTTATCCACTGAGCACAGCTTCTTATTGCGCAAACGGGCCATATCAAAACCGACTTTAGCAATACGACGGATTTCACTTTCTTTGTACGGCAGCGTGTCATACGCCATGCGCTCGCCATTTTCTAGGGTTACCGTCTCACGCGGTGAGCCAAAGTAAATACCACCGGTCAATTCGCGGACAATCAGGATATCCAGACCGGAAACCACTTCAGGCTTTAGCGTTGACGCTTCGGCGAGCTGCGGGTACAAAATAGCCGGACGCAAGTTACCAAACAAGCTCAACTCAGAGCGGAGTTTCAATAAGCCACGCTCAGGACGGATTGCGCGATCCAAAGTATCCCATTTAGGACCACCGACTGCGCCCAGTAAGATCGCATCGACTTCACGTGCCAGAGCTAAGGTTGAATCCGCTAAAGGTACACCGTGCTTATCAATGGCTGCACCGCCCAACTCACCGTCAACCAACTCAAAACCCAAGTTGAATTTTTCGTTGGCCAGTTTTAATACTTTAACGGCTTCATGAGTGATTTCTGGACCAATTCCATCACCGGGTAATACTAGAATCTTCTTAGACATTATCAATACTCTGCGCTGCGGATATTGAGACCCGCAGCGCACTTAAATTAAATTAAAGGGCGCCAAACAACCATGGATTAGCTTTTTTATAGCCCACTTCAAACTCGCGGATCTGTTCGGCATCTTGCAAGGTTAAGCCGATATCATCCAGACCATTGAGCAAGCAGTGCTTACGAAAAGCATCCACTTCAAATGAATACTGCACGCCATCAGGACGCGTGACCGTCTGTGCTGCTAAATCTACCGTCAGTTGATAGCCTTCAGCCGCTTCAGCCTGGGCAAATAATTCATTGACTTCAGCAGCAGTTAAAATAATCGGTAGTAAACCGTTTTTAAAACTGTTGTTGTAAAAAATATCAGCAAAGCTTGGCGCGATAATCGCACGAAAACCATACTCTTCTAACGCCCAAGGCGCGTGTTCACGGCTTGAACCACAACCAAAGTTTTCTTGTGCCAATAAAATACTGGCGCCTTGGTAACGTGGATAATTGAGCACGAACTCAGTATTGATCGGACGCTGGCTGCTGTCTTGGTCTGGCTGGCCTTCATCAAGATAGCGCCACTCATCAAATAAGTTCTGACCAAAGCCAGTGCGCTTAATTGATTTTAAAAACTGCTTTGGAATGATTTGGTCAGTATCAACGTTGGCGCGATCCAACGGAGCAACTAAACCCTGATTTTGAGTAAAGGCTTTCATGCTTATGCTCCCTCGTTTAATAATTCACGCACATCAACAAAGTGGCCTTTGACTGCCGCTGCCGCTGCCATTGCAGGACTGACCAAATGGGTACGACCGCCAGCACCTTGACGGCCTTCAAAGTTACGGTTTGACGTCGAGGCACAATGCTCACCACTGCCCAATTTATCTGGGTTCATCGCTAAGCACATGGAGCAGCCTGGTTCACGCCATTCGAAGCCAGCGTCGATAAAGATTTTATCCAAGCCTTCTTTTTCTGCTTGCAGCTTGACCAAACCTGAGCCAGGTACCACCATCGCCTGAATGACATTACTGGCAACTTTACGGCCTCTTGCCACTTCGGCAGCCGAGCGTAAGTCTTCGATGCGCGAGTTGGTGCACGAACCAATAAACACACGATCCACTTTAATATCAGTAATCGCTTGGTTGGCTTGTAAACCCATATATTTCAACGCACGGGTAATCGAATCACGTTTAACTGGATCAGCTTCTTTTGCTGGATCAGGCACAGTAGCGCTGACCGGCAGAACCATCTCAGGTGACGTACCCCAGCTGACTTGCGGAATAATATCCTCAGCGCGCATTTCCACGATGGTGTCAAAGTGTGCGTCAGCATCGGAAACCAAGTTTTTCCATGATTCTACTGCGGCATGCCAATCAGCACCTTTAGGTGAATACGGACGGCCTTCAACATAGTCAATGGTTTTCTGGTCAACGGCGACCATACCGACACGGGCACCCGCTTCGATTGACATATTACAGACGGTCATACGACCTTCCATGGACAGCTCACGGATCGCGCTACCGGCAAACTCAACAGCGTGACCATTACCACCTGCGGTACCAATTTTACCGATAATCGCTAGAACGATATCTTTCGCGGTGACGCCTGCAGGCACCTTGCCTTCAACCCGCACTTGCATGTTTTTCATTTTCTTTGCGACTAAGCACTGGGTCGCTAACACATGCTCAACTTCTGAGGTGCCAATACCATGCGCTAACGCGCCGAAAGCACCATGCGTTGAGGTATGTGAGTCACCACAGACCACAGTCATACCCGGCAAAGTCGCGCCCTGCTCTGGGCCAATCACATGCACAATGCCTTGACGAACATCGTTCATTTTAAACTGCAGAATACCGTACTCATCACAGTTTTCATCTAGGGTTTGTACTTGAATGCGCGAAACTTTATCAGCAATCGCGTCAACCCCACCGGCACGCTCAGATTTTGTCGTCGGCACGTTGTGGTCTGGCGTAGCGATATTGCTATCAATGCGCCATGGCTTACGTTTGGCTAAGCGCAAACCTGCAAATGCTTGCGGCGAGGTCACTTCATGTAAAATATGACGGTCGATGTAAATCAACGAAGAGCCGTCATCGCGGCGTTTAACTTCGTGCATCTCCCAGAGTTTGTCGTAAAGCGTTTTTCCAGCCATTAGACCATCCTCATCAGCGTTATGCGCAGTGGTACGGTTAACCAACTGCTTATCAACCTATCCTATGAACTTTGTACGAATAACTCAAATTGATATTTCTTATTCAATAGATTCCATTTAGGAATAGCAGTATAGTCAAAGCTATTCTGTGTAGATAACTTGAGTACTGTTAATGGATCTCGCCAGCCTACAAACTTTTATTGCTATCGCTGAGCAACGCAGCTTCTCTTTGGCCGGTGAGCGTTTGCATGTTACCCAACCGGCGATCAGTAAGCGTCTCGCCAGTCTTGAAGAGCAATTGGGTGTACGTTTATTTGATCGCGTGGGCCGTGAGACCTCGTTAACTGAAGCGGGACAAGCGCTGTTGCCGCGAGCCTATCGCATTGTTAATGAACTGGATGATGCCCGTCGTGCGCTGACTAATCTCAGTGGTACGGTCAGTGGTCGCCTCAGTCTAGCCACCAGCCACCATATTGGTTTACGCCGCTTGCCACCGGTGCTGCGAGCTTTTACTAAGCGTTATCCTGAGGTGATGCTGGATATTCGCTTTCTCGATTCTGAAGTTGCCTATTCTGATGTGTTGCACGGCCGTTGTGAGCTGGCGATTATCACCCTGTCACCGCACTGCGAGGCGCCGCTACAAGCCGTTAAGGTCTGGCAAGATGATTTAGCTTTTGTTGTTGCCCCGGATCATCCACTTTCCCACCGCCAGCAGATTAACTTAGCGGATCTATGTGTCTATCCAGCGGTATTTCCCGGTACCCATACCTTTACTCGAAAAATTGCCTTGCAGCTGTTTGATCAAGCGGGTCTTACCCCTAATATCAGTATGAGCACCAACTATATGGAAACCATTAAAATGATGGTCTCCATTGGTTTGGCTTGGAGTGTATTACCTCTCACGATGCTGGATACATCGGTGGTGCGTTTACCCATCAGTGATGCCAGTCTCAGCCGTGACTTGGGCTATATCGTGCATACCGAACGGACATTATCCAATGCCGCACAAGCCTTTATGCAGATGCTGAGCATCACCGACTTACAGATTCAGGAATAAAACCCACTGTTTAAGCCGGCTGCTTTAGCAGTTGCTCAAGATGCTTAAACTCACCAGAGACAAAACCAAAGAGTCGATCAATCTCGTTGCAGTCGGTCACTCGGCGTAACACATTAAACACCTGTTGCGCTTCTGGATAGTTGCGGGTCAGCATCACCAGCCATTGCTTGAGACGTCCTGGTGCACTGATCGGCGTTAAAGTTAAACGCACCTGACGCCAAAACTCACGCAGCATCGGCTGCAGTTCTTGCCAAGTTTTCAGTTGATACTCGATACCATCACGTGCCGAGGCAATTTGTTTGGCCAGATCAGGACGTGAGACTAAACCACGTCCCAGCATCACATGATCGACACCACTGACTTCACGGCAACGGTACCAGTCGTCCAGCGTCCAAATATCACCATTGGCAAACACTGGGATACTGACCACATCTTGGACTTTAGCGACCCATTCCCAATGCGCCGGCGGTTTGTAGCCGTCGGTTTTAGTACGTGCGTGTACGACGATTTGTGCTGAACCGCCAGCGGCTAATGCGCGCGCGCAATCCATCGCGCCATCCGGACTGTCATAGCCTAAGCGCATCTTGGTCGTCAGTGGGATATGCGCAGGCATTCCGGCGCGAACGGCTTCCACAATCTTAAACAACCCTTCCGGTTCGCGCAGTAAGATCGCGCCGCCATTGGATTTATTGACAGTTTTAGCGGGGCAGCCAAAGTTTAAATCAATCACTGGCGCACCAAGCTCACAGGCTTTTGCCGCATTATCCGCCAAGGCATGGGGATCAGAACCGAGCAGTTGTACCCGCATTGGTGTACCCGCGGCAGTCTTCGCACCCTGTTCCAGTTCTGGCGCAAGCCGGTGATAAATGTGGGTCGGCAGGAGTTGGTCGGTGACTCGTACAAACTCAGTCACGCACCAATCAATGCCGCCCTGCTCGGTCAGCACGTCACGTAAAATATGATCGACCAAGCCTTGCATCGGCGCTAAAGCAATTTGCACAATATAGAATCCAAAAATAAACTGGCGCTTAGTTTAAGCGCCAATCAAAAATAACAGTATTCAATTCGGCAAAACACCTCTTTGGCGCTGTACTGAATTGTCCACCGACAGGTCTTTCACGGGTCATACACTCATTCAGCCTGCTCGGGTAACATTACTGCGCCATAGCCCTGAACAAACTCTGGCGGCATCCGCTTAGGCCGCCCGGTCGACAATTCAATACAAACAAACGTCGTTTTGGCACGCAGTAAGGTGACACCATCGGCGACGCGCACCAATTGAAAATAACGATCCATGCGTAAGCGTTGGTCTGAGTGAGCAATCCAGGTGGCCATCTGTAACGCTTCGCCTTTATAGGCACTGGCCAGATAATCAATCTCATGGCGCAACACCGCCATGCCACGATCCAAGGCTTGATACTCAGCAAAGCCTAAGCCTAACTCAATGGAATGCTGCCAAGCGCACGCCTCCATCCACTGCACATAGACTGCATTGTTAACATGATCAAATTCATCAATATCAGCAGGTTCAGCACGCAGCGCCATCACATAAGGCTGGGGGTAATCCCAATTCATGTTAGTGATTCCAAGTGCCCTGCCATTGCACAGGCTTCGCGCGCCAGTTTAGTAATTTGATCCCATGCTTGCGCTTGTACCAGACTTGCCGGAGCAACCCAGGTCCCACCACAGCACGCCACATTCGGCAAACTCAAATAACTCAATAAATTATCACGCGTTACACCACCGGTCGGACAGAAGCTAATGCCGGTAAAGGGTCCTTTAAAACTATTGAGCATACGCACACTGGCGCCACCATTAGCAGGGAATAACTTCAAGGAACGGTAGCCATACTCTAAAGCCGACAATACCTCTGAGGGAGTCATCACGGCCGGTAAGTAAGGTAAATCAGTTTCTTGCGCGGCCGTTGCCAGACGCTCAGTAAAACCTGGACTGACGGCAAACTGTGCACCAGCATCAATGGCTTGGCCAAACTGCTCAGCATTGATCACAGTGCCTGCACCAACAATCAACTCAGGTACTTCTTGGCGAATCACTTTTAAGGCTTCCAGTGCCTGCGGTGTACGCAAGGTCACTTCAATCACATTTAAGCCGCCCGCACACAATGCTTGTGCCAGTCCCACTGCCCGCTCAACATCATCAATCACCAGTACCGGTAAGACTGGGTAGGCCCGACGTAAGATTTTTTCCATAGTTAGCATAATTCAGTCCTCTAGTAGAAAGCTGGCACCTTGATCGGCAGGCCCAACCCAACGACGTTGTGCAGCAAATAAAGGCAATCCATAGCCCAAGGGGGCATCGTTTGGTACCTGTGCATCACTACGCAGAGCCAACTGTTCAGGTGCTACATGCACATGCAGTAAATCCTGGCGAGCATCAATCTCAATCACATCGCCCTCTTGCAAACGACTTAGGACGCCGCCTTTAGCGGCTTCAGGGGTTACATGCAACACAGCTAAGACCTTACCGGATGCACCCGATAAGCGGCCATCCGTCACCAATGCGACTCTTTGTCCATTGTTCTGTAAATTAGCCAATAATGGTATCAGCTTATGCAACTCTGGCATGCCATTTGCGGAAGGGCCTTGAAAACGTAATACCAACACCAGATCGCCGGTCAATTGTCCTGCAGCATAGGCCGCTAAAACATCGTCCTGTCGATCAAATATCCGTGCAGGTGCCTTAATTGACCAGAACTCTTCTTTGACCGCCGATGTTTTAACCACCGCGCGGCCTAAATTCCCTGCGAGTAAGTGTAGACCGCTGTGTCGTACAAAAGGCGTGGCATAGGGACGCAGAATGTCCTCGGCAAGACTCTCGCGTGGTACATCGCGCCACTCCAACGTCTGTTTATTGAGATGGGGCGCTCGCGTATAGGCATCCAAACCTTGCCCGGCAACGGTATACACATCGTTATGCAGCAGGCCATTCTCAAGCAACTCTCGCAATAACCAAGCGACGCCACCGGCAGCATGAAACTGGTTAACATCAGCAGAACCATTCGGGTAAATCTGTGCCAACAAGGGCACCACCTGCGATAGGCCCGCCATATCTTCCCAACGCAACTCATAGCCTGCTGCGCGGGCTATGGCAGGCAAATGTAAGGTGTGGTTGGTAGAGCCACCGCTGGCCAACAAAGCGACTGCGCCATTCACTAAAGCTTTGGCATCAATTTGCACCGCTAAAGGTAAAAAGCGACCGCCTTGCCGCGTATTATTAACCAACAAGCGCGCAGCCTCATCAGTCAATGCGTGGCGCAAATCAGAGACAGGTGAAACAAAAGCCGTGCCGGGTACATGTAAGCCCATGGCTTCCATCAACATCTGATTGCTATTGGAGGTCCCATAAAAAGTACAGGTGCCCGGTTCATGATAGGCGGCTAATTCAGCTTCAAGCAGTTCGTTACTGCCGACCAAACCTGCAGCATAACGCTCGCGCACTGCGGCCTTTTCAGGATTAGATAAGCCTGAACTCATGGGGCCTGCAGGGACAAATACGGCGGGTAAATGACCAAAATGTAGTGCGCCAATTAATAAGCCTGGCACAATTTTATCGCAGACACCTAAATACAGCGCACCATCAAATACGCCATGGCTTAGACCTATCGCAGCGGCTTGAGCAATAAGATCCCGCGAAAACAAAGACAACTGCATACCCGGTGTGCCTTGGGTAATACCATCACACATGGCAGGTACACCGGCAGCAAATTGTGCGCTGGCACCATAACGGTACAACGTTTCTTTAAGCTGATCGGGATAGTTTTTAAGTGGTGCATGGGCAGACAACATATCGTTGTAGCTGGAAATGATCGCCATGTGCGCCGCGCCACCTTGGCGCATAATCAAGCGTTGCTCATCCGGTTGTGCAGCCATCACATGAGCCAGATTTGAGCAACCATGAGCACGATTAACGCCCTGCTCTGCGGCTTGTAAAGATGTCGTTAGATAGGCCGAACGACGTAGCTTAGAGCGTTCCTCTATCTGCTGGGTAATACGCTCAACAACGGGATGTAACATCATGAGTCCTTCCTTTTCGGCGCGCTGTGTAGCACAACTATCGATAATCTAAGGCGCCCAGTAAATCTGCACCGGCATTGGTGCATGCCACAGTAAATGATAGATCGGTAAAGACTGTGTGGTCGGATCATTGGCCAACACACGATCAATCATCAGTCGTTTTCTATCACCAAAGACTAAAAGTCCCAGCCACTGAGTGGCACATAGCATAGGGAGGTTTAATGACAAACGTACCTTAGGTTCATCTGGCGCTAAACCGACTAAAGCGGAAGGCGGCTCAGTGAGTTGCAAAGCAGTCATTAAATTAGGCATGCCTGGAAATAGCGAAGCAATATGCCCATCACCGCCCATACCTAATAAGGTGGCTGCAAAAGGTAAATGAGATTGTAATGCTTGCGCCCAAGCCTCACTCGAACCTTGGGCCGTACTGGCAAGGATTGGATCTAACACTGTCGCGTGCGGCAATGCGCCGCGCAGCATTTTAGTGTTGCTGTGCGCACTGTTATCAGAGGCCCAGCGTTCATCTGTCAGACTGACATAAATGTCAGGCCAAGGCAGGTCTAATTGATTGAGACAGCCGAGTAATCCTGCCGGAGTACGACCTCCAGGCAGGAGCAGACTTGTCTTATCCTGAGTCTGTAACGCCTGCGTAATGCAGGATGCCAACTGATCGCTCAGCGCTGTGTTACATGCTTGCTGTGTGGCAAACGTATGCAATAGAGCCTGTGACATTGACACCTCCAAAAGCTATAAATCGAGCCGCAGAGTTACTTTTTACGTAGCGGCGCATGGCCGTCATCACTGACCACAAAGGTACCTTCAGGCTGAGGACGATTGGCTGGGCGCTTCGCTACTTTCTTGGTATCTTTTTTTGCGGCATCTTTTTTCTGTGCGGTTTTTTTCTTTTTAGTGCCAGCAGCCTTCCCGGATGCCTTAACGTTTTTCGGGCCCTGATAAACACCTTTAAGCTCTTTAATCACACGACGCTCAAAGGTTTGTTTCAGGTAGCGCTCAACACTGGACATTAAATTCCAGTCATTATGACAAATTAAACTGATCGCCAAGCCTTCTTCACCGGCACGACCCGTGCGACCAATACGGTGCAAGTACTCATCACCTGAGCGCGGCATATCAAAGTTAATAACGACGTCCAGACCATCAATATCTAAACCGCGTGCTGCCACATCAGTCGCTACCAGTACGCGTGACTTACCTTGAGTGAAACGCTCTAATGCACGTTTGCGATCTTTTTGATCTTTATCACCGTGTAAAACATAAGCATCAATATCTTGCGCAATTAAACGGCCATATAAGCGATCAGCCTGTACCCGAGTATTGGTGAAGACAATGGCTTTACGAAACGGCTCATTGCTCAGCAACCAATGCACTAAACGTTCTTTATGTGGCACATCATCAGCGGTAATAATTTGCTGACGTGTACTTTCATTCATTTCTGCAATCTGGTTAACCATCAAGTGCAGTGGGTCCGTCATCACTGAGTTAACCATTTCACGTAAAGCATTGCCGCCGGTGGTGGCTGAGAACAGCAAGGTCTGTTGACGGTTAGAGCACTCATCAACCAAACGCTGCATATCTTCAGCAAAACCCATATCCAACATACGGTCAGCTTCATCAAGAATTAACACTTCAACTTGATCAAGTTTTAGGTGACCGGCATTCAGGTGCTCAATTAAGCGACCGGGTGTGGCAATCAAAATATCGGGGTCTTTGCGTAGCAATGCGCCCTGCTCTTTAAAGTCTTCACCACCGGTAATAATACCGGACTTAATAAAGGTGAATTGTGAGAAACGTTCAACTTCAGCTAAAGTCTGGCGCGCCAATTCACGGGTTGGCAACAAAATCAGCGAACGTATCGCCACTCGTGGCTTAGCGCCGGCAATAAAGCGATTGAGCAAGGGCAAAATAAAAGCTGCGGTTTTACCACTGCCGGTACGGGCAATCACACGCAGATCACGACCTTCAAGCGCCGCCGGAATAGCCGCCGCCTGAACGGGCGTTGGCTCAGTGAAATTCAATTCAGCCAGCGCTTTCAATAGACGCTCATGCAGGGCAAGTTCAGAAAACACGGTATA
>Ga0172382_10007475_pt1 | contig 15476 bp, 16 predicted proteins | sample Leawel138RmetaG_FD_122245 | JGI IMG/M metagenome (GOLD analysis project Ga0172382, IMG submission 122245) | Leachate microbial communities from a municipal landfill in Southern Ontario, Canada - Leachate well 138R metaG | ecosystem: Engineered > Solid waste > Landfill > Unclassified | place...
AACAAGCGGCCCTTGAAGTCGCTGTCCGACATGCTCAAGGGCAAGCAGGGCCGCTTCCGCCAGAACCTGCTCGGCAAGCGCGTCGACTATTCGGGCCGTTCGGTGATCGTCACCGGTCCGGAACTCAAGCTGCACCAGTGCGGGTTGCCCAAGAAGATGGCGCTCGAGCTGTTCAAGCCGTTCATCTACGCCCGCCTCGACGCCAAGGGCCTGTCGATGACGCTCAAGCAGGCCAAGAAGTGGGTCGAGAAGGAGCGCAAGGAAGTCTGGGACATCCTCGACGAGGTGATCCGCGAGCATCCGGTGCTGCTGAACCGCGCGCCGACGCTCCACCGCCTCGGCATCCAGGCGTTCGAGCCGGTGCTGATCGAGGGCAAGGCGATCCAGCTTCACCCGCTGGTCTGCTCGGCCTTCAACGCCGACTTCGACGGCGACCAGATGGCCGTCCACGTGCCGCTTTCGCTGGAAGCCCAGCTTGAGGCGCGCGTGCTGATGATGAGCACGAACAACATCCTCTCGCCCGCCAACGGCAAGCCGATCATCGTGCCGTCGCAGGACATGGTGCTGGGCCTCTACTACCTGTCGATGGACCGTGATGGCGAGCCGGGCGAGGGCATGCCGCTGGCCGACATGGCCGAAGTGCACCAGGCGCTGCAGGTGGGCGCGGTGACGCTCCACTCGAAGATCGTCGCGCGCGTGCCGCAGACCGACGAGAACGGCCAGCAGTTCATGAAGCGGTTCGAGACCACGCCGGGCCGCATGCTGATCGGCGAGTGCCTGCCCAAGAGCCACAAGGTGCCCTTCGAGATCGTCAACCGCCTCCTCACCAAGAAGGAGATCGGCGACGTCATCGATCAGGTCTATCGCCACACCGGCCAGAAGGACACGGTGCTGTTCGCCGACGCGATCATGAGCCTGGGCTTCCGCCACGCGTTCCGGGCGGGCATCTCGTTCGGCAAGGACGACATGATCATCCCCGACAGCAAGGAAGCGCTGGTCGAGGAGACCAAGGCGCTGGTGGCCGACTACGAGCAGCAGTACCAGGACGGCCTGATCACCCAGCAGGAAAAGTACAACAAGGTGATCGACGCCTGGAGCCGTTGCGGCGACCAGGTGGCCAACGCCATGATGGACGAGATCAAGGCGACGTCGAGGGACCCGGAAACGGGCCGCATGACGCCGATCAACTCGATCTACATGATGTCGCACTCCGGCGCGCGCGGCTCGCCGACGCAGATGAAGCAGCTTGCCGGCATGCGCGGCCTGATGGCCAAGCCTTCGGGCGAGATCATCGAGACGCCGATCATCTCGAACTTCAAGGAAGGCCTGACCGTCCTTGAATACTTCAACTCGACCCACGGCGCCCGCAAGGGCCTTGCCGACACCGCGCTCAAGACGGCGAACTCGGGCTACCTGACCCGCCGCCTGGTCGACGTGTCGCAGGACTGCGTCGTCGTCATCGACGACTGCGGCACCGAGCGCGCGCTGGAGATGCGCGCGATCGTCCAGGGCGGCTCGACCATCGCTTCGCTGGGCGAGCGCATCCTGGGCCGGACCCTGGCCGAGGACATCGTCGACAAGGAAGGCAACATCGTCGTCGCCAACGGCACGCTGCTCGACGAGCCGACCACCGCCAGGATCGAGGCGACGGGCATCCAGGCGGCGCGCATCCGCTCGCCGCTGGTCTGCGAGGCGACGCAGGGCGTCTGCGGCAAGTGCTATGGCCGCGACCTCGCGCGCGGCACGCCGGTCAACATCGGCGAGGCGGTGGGCGTCATCGCCGCGCAGTCGATCGGCGAGCCGGGCACGCAGCTCACCATGCGCACCTTCCACATCGGCGGCGCGGCGCAGGTGAACGAGACCAGCCACCTCGAATCGATCGCCGAGGGCACCGTGCAGTACCGCGACATCCCGACGATCGTGGACAAGCGCGGCCGGCGCCTCAGCCTCGCCCGCAACGGCGAGATCGTGGTGATCGACACCGAAGGCCGCGAGCGCGCGATCCATCGCGTGCCCTACGGTACGCACCTGCTGCACACCGATGGCGCGGCGGTGAAGGAAGGCGAACGCCTGGCCGAGTGGGACCCGTTCACCACCCCGGTCATCACCGAGAAGCCCGGCATCGTGAAGTACCAGGACCTGATCGACGGCCGCACGCTGACCGAGCAGACCGACGAGGCCACCGGCATGACCAGCCGCGTCGTCACCGAGAACCGCGCCACCGGCCGGGCCAAGAAGGAGGACCTGCGCCCCCGCCTGACCCTGCTCGACGAGGCCTCGGGCGAGGCCGGCCGCTACATGCTGGCGCCGGGCACGACGCTTTCGGTCGAGGACGGGCAGGAGGTCGAGGCGGGCGACGTGCTGGCCCGTGCCAGCCGCGAAGCCGCCAAGACGCGCGACATCACCGGCGGTCTGCCGCGCGTTGCCGAGCTGTTCGAGGCCCGCATCCCGAAGGACAACGCGATCATCGCCAGGATCAGCGGCCGGATCGAATTCGTCCGCGACTACAAGGCGAAGCGCAAGATCGCGATCATCCCCGAGGAAGGCGAACCCGCCGAGTACCTGATCCCCAAGTCCAAGGTGATCGACGTTCAGGAAGGCGACTGGGTCAAGAAGGGCGATAACCTGATCAGCGGCTCGCCCAATCCGCACGATATCCTCGAAGTGCTCGGCGTCGAGGCGCTGGCCGAGTATCTCGTCGCGGAAATCCAGGAAGTCTACCGCTTGCAGGGCGTGAAGATCAACGACAAGCACATCGAGGTGATCGTCCGCCAGATGCTGCAGAAGGTCGAGATCACCGACGGCGGCGACACCACGCTGCTGCCGGGCGAGCAGGTCGATTACGAGGAGATGCTCGAATACAACGGCAAGCTCGACGAGGGCCAGCGGCCCGCCGAGGGCAAGCCGGTGCTGCTGGGCATCACCAAGGCGAGCCTGCAGACGCGCAGCTTCATCTCGGCGGCCTCGTTCCAGGAGACCACCCGCGTGCTCACGCAGGCGGCGGTCGAGGGCAAGCGCGATTCGCTGATCGGCCTCAAGGAGAACGTGATCGTCGGCCGGCTCATCCCGGCGGGCACGGGCGCGGGCATGAACCGCCTGCGCGTCGCCGCCTCCAGCCGCGACGCGGCGCTGCGCGCGCAGTACCGCAAGCTGCAGGAACACCTCATCGCGCCGGAAACCGCGGCTGAGGAGCACGCCGCCGAACTGGCCCAGGGCCCCGAAGCGGCGATCGGCGACGATCCGCTGGCGGCGATGGAAGGCGAGGCGCACGGCACCGACGCGGACGCCGGCGACTACCTGCTGAAGGGCGACGAGGCCGAATAAGCCTCGCCGCGCCCCGCGCATCGAAACGCACAGAGCCCCGCCGGAGCGATCCGGCGGGGCTTTTTCGTGGCGCGCGATCGATGAGCGGTTCCCGGCGCCGGAAAAATGTCCGCAGATCGGAAACGCACCGTCCCATCGGCGTCGGATAGGCGGAATTGCGACACGTGAGCTATGGGGCTTGTCAAAGCACGATTATTAGTTATGGTTAACCATATCGGGTCGGTGGTTCCGCAAAATCGCGCGCATTTCTGGCACGGTGATCGCAGGGTCACCGTGCCATGATTATATCGTGAACGGGTCTTCCGGTCCGGCTCGCGAATGACAAGCGCGGCTGCGGTGGTATTTCTTTCTGAGAGGAAATCTCACCATGAAGAAGCTACTTCTTGCGAGTGTGGCAGCCATGTCCTTCGCGTCCAACGCGCAGGCGGCCGAGCTTCTGCTCGCGCTCGGCATCGATGGCTCGGGCAGTATCTCGAGCTCGAACTTCGCATTGCAACGAAATGCCTACGCAAACGTGCTGGCCGATACCTCGGTCCTGCCGCAGAACGGTTCGGTCGCGATCGCGGTCTATCTGTTCGGCTCCAGCGTCCAGACCATTTTCCCTCTCGCCGAGATCACCGCGAGCAACATCTCCTCGTTGATCGACGCGGTCAACGGCATGGTGCAGCCTCGCGGCGGAACCAACATCGGCGGGACGATCCAGACGGCGACGGCCCACCTGCTCGGCAGTTCCATCACCTCGAACCGCCAGGTGATCGACATTTCGACGGACGGCATGGATTCCAGCACCAGCAACCTGATCACCCAGCGCAATGCGGCGATCGCCGCCGGCATCGATCAGATCAACTGCATCGGCATCGGCGCGAACGCCAATTGCTCGAACGTGGTCGGCGGCATCGGTGCGTTCTCGCTCAACGCCACCACGTTCGACGATTTCGAACTCGCGCTGAGCAACAAGATCAGGACCGAGGTGACGGGCGGGGTGCCCGAGCCCGCCACCTGGGCGATGATGCTTCTGGGCTTCGGCGCCATCGGCGGCGCGATGCGCAGCCGCCGGCAGCAGGCGAAAGTCCGCTTCGCGTTCTGATCGCCTGCGAAGGTGCGACATCATGGCCCCGCCGGAGCGACCCGGCGGGGCTCTTCGTGGTGTCGGGTCCGGAAAGTCGCGAAAAGCCGCGCGGTAAGAAAGAATTAACCAAAATACGACAGACAGGCACGATAGCTTCGCGGTCCAGGGGGTGGGCTCGAAATCGTGTCGGTTCTGGTTATTCGTGCGCACAAGCGCTTTGCCATCTGCCGCAAGGTGCGGCTGCGCAAGCCCGGCCGGCGGTTCGTCGACGGGCTGCTGATCGAACTTTCGCTGGACGGCTGCCGGGTGAGCGGCGTCGGCGCGCCGGCGGCGCTCGCGCTGGGCGACGCGGTGGTGCTGCGCGTCGGCGATGCCGATCCGCTTGAGGCGCGTGTCCGCTGGCTGCGCGACGATACGATCGGCCTGCGGTTCGAGCGGCCGCTGCACGTCGCCGCGCTCGAGGCGCTGATCCGCCAGTGCCGCGGCGAGACGGCCGCGCCGGCCATGCCCGCCCTGCGCGCCTACGCCACGTGACTTGACCGCGCGACGACGCTAGACTGGCCGCTCCGCACAGGAGAGACCGGCGCATGAGCGATCCCGACCCGTCCGCGCAGCCCGCGCCCCGCGCCGAACTCGGCCAGGGCCAGGCCCCGCCGCCGCCCAAGGCGCCCGCCGCCGCCAGCGGCTTCGACTTCAATCATCCGACGATCATCAGCCTGCTGTACCTGTCGTCGGCGGTGCTCGGCGTCACCGCGATCGTCGGCGTGGTGCTCGCCTATGTCTGGAAGGGCGAGCCGCACGCGGAGTGGGAAAGCTCGCACTACCGCTATCTGATCCGCACGTTCTGGATCGGCCTGATCGGCGCGGTGATCAGCGCGCTGTTGATGATCGTGCTGATCGGCTTCCTGCTGATGGTGGCGGTGGGCGTGCTGGTGCTGGTGCGCTGCGTGCTTTCGCTGGTCAACGCGCAGAAGCGCGTGCCGATGCCCGACCCGGACACCTGGCTGGCCTGAAAACCCGCCGATCCGCGCGCGCGGTCCTCTCAGCCTGGCCCCGTCAGCCTGGCTCCCGTCAGCTCGGCGCGGGCGCGGGCGGCGCGTTGGTCATCGGCGTGGTCGGCAGGGTGACGGGCACCGCCGGCTCGGTCGGGTTGGCCTCGATCCATTCGCTCGAGGGCGCGGTCGGCTCGCCCCTCTCGGCGGCATTTTCCAGCGTATCGGATTCGCTCCCGCACGCGGCCAGCGCGAGAAGCGGCGCGGCAAGCGCGAGAGTGGGGACGAGGCGAAACGAAGCGGACGGCATCGGGCGACTCCTTTGCGATCGTGTCAGCCGGCGAAGGCTATGCGCCGGGACGGCTCTTGGCAATCGCCGAGAGGCGCCCCGGCCGGTACCGCTGGCGCCGCCCGCCGGGGAGATCCGGCGCTTGCGCCGGCTTTCCGGGGAATTCGCCTCACCGTGCCCTGACCAGAAGCGACTGCCAGTCGCCGTCGAGCGGCCGGTCGCGGCTGTCGACGATCGCCGGGCGCGCCGGCCGATCCGGTCCCAGCGCCGCGATGGCCGCCGCGATGGTTGCCAGCCGGTCCCGCCAGGCGGGGTGCGAGCGGCTGCGCAGGATGCCGCCGGCGTGCCTGGGGCCGAAATCCTCCCAGAACCGCACCGCGGCGTCCGGATCATAGCCCGCGTTGGCGAGGAGCGCGACCGAGAGGATGTCGGCCTCCAGCTCGGTCTGGCGGAAGTAGCGGACGTTGCGTCCCAGCCCCGACATCAGCCCGAAGGAGACTCCCAGCACTTCCAGCCGTTCGCGGTGGCGCAGGATATTGTGCGCGAATTCATGCGCGATCGCCGCGGCCACCTGCTCTTCGGGATAGTCCTCGAAGAACCGGCTGCCGATCTGCACCATGTCGCCGTCGGCCTTCGCGGTGAAATCCGGCCCGATGGCGACCTCGAACCGCGTGCGGCATGCGGGCACGGGCGCGATCGTGCGCACGTAGTCCTTGCCGCTCCGCTGCCCGTGAAGTTCGAGCGGCGTATCGGCGGGCAGGGCGGCGATCTGCGCCTCGGCCCGGATCAGGGATGCGGTGCTCGCGGCCGCTTCCGGCGCCTCGGTGGCGAACCGGGCCGTCCCGATGCCGAGCAGCGTATCGTCGGGCTCGACCCCCGCCGCCGCCGCCGGGGAGCCCGCGATCACCGCCTCGACCCCTACCGGCCCCGCGAAGCCGAAGTGGCGCACGGCCTGGTCGCGCAGGGCGGGGGCATATTGCTCCGGCGTGTGGAGCACGAGGCCGAGGCCCGGCGCCAGGCGGTCGCAGAGCGGCGCATTGGCCGTGGCCAGCCGGTACCCGATCCGCGCCATCGCGCTTTCCACGTCGCGGATGGCCTCGAACACCGCATCCTGGGCCGCCGCCGGGGTCGCCATGCAGAGCATCGCCAGGACCAGGCCGCGCAATATCGTCACAATTCGCCGGGTCCATGGGCACCGCCGGGCTTCGGCCCGTCTCTTCCCGGTTGCATGCGTGCCCCGATGTACTATCTGCCCAAGCTCGACGTTCATGGGATGGGCCTAGCGATATAGCAATGATTGCGAAACTCCTCTCCCGACGTTCGAAAAATTCGAAGAATTCAAACGCGGCGCCTAGAGTTCCGGACGGCCGGCGTTTCTACGCCATCGGCGACATCCATGGCCGCCTCGATCTTCTCGACGGACTGCTGGAGCGGATCCGGCGGGACGAGGATGCGCGCGGCGGCCCCGGCGGCGAACTGATCTTCCTGGGCGATCTGGTCGACCGCGGCCCCGATTCGGCCCGGGTGATCGATCGCCTGATGGCGCTGCGGGCGGAACGGCCGGGCACGCGCTTCCTGTTGGGCAATCACGAGGAAGTGTTCCTGTCCGCAATCGGCGGAGAGGCGAAGGCGCTGCGGCTGTTCCATCGCATCGGCGGCGCGCAGACCGTCTTCAGCTACGGCATCGCCCCCGATGCCTATGCCGCCGCCGACTATGACGAACTGGCCGGGATGCTGCAGGCGGCCGTGCCCGCAGCGCACCGCGCCTTCCTCGAATCGTTCGAGAACATGATCGTCGAGGGAGACTATGTCTTCGTCCATGCCGGCGTCCGGCCCGGAGTGGCTCTCGATCAACAACGCCCCAGCGATCTTCGCTGGATCCGCGACGATTTCCTCTCTTCGGAGGCCCCGCTCGAGAAGGTCGTGGTGCATGGGCATTCGATGGGCGAGGAGGTGGCCGATCTGCCGCACCGCATCGGCCTCGATACCGGCGCCTATCGCTACGGCACGCTGACCGCGATGGGTTTCGAGAACGACGCGCGCTGGATCGTGCAGGAACGGCAACGCTGCGAAGCCGCTGCCGCGTGAGTTTCGAAGCATTAGCGCTTTCTTAATGCAATTCGTCGAATGCCCGGAACAGCGCAGCGAAAGTGTTTGATCCAATTCGGATGAACGGCTTGTACACTGGCATAAGCAGTGTTATCGCGCGGTCGAATCTAGAGGTGATCACTCTGGATTAATTAGGGAGCATGAATTTTATGCGTATGAGCAAGCTGCTGGCCGCTGTGGCCGCATCGTCGCTGATCGCCAGCCCGGCGCTGGCGAGCACGGCTTCGTCGCTGTCGGTGGCGAAGGCGGTCAAGGCCTCGACGTCGGCCAAGAAGTCGAACGAGCTTACCTCTGGCGTCCTGATCGGCGTTGTCGCTCTCGCGGCCGTCGTCGGCGGCGTCATCGCTCTTACCGACGACGACGACTCCGACAGCAACTGAGCTATCGGACGAGTTCGGGAAAATGGCGGCCACTGGCCGCCATTTTTTTGGGCGATTTGCCCTTTGCAAACGCCAACCATCCCAACCCGCTCGGCCTGAGCGGGTGTGGTGTTTGCAATCGCTATGTTTGCCAGCCGCCGCGCCGGGCCCGCCGGGGCGCAGTCGCGCTCAAGGGCGCGGCAGTGTGGCGTGATATCGCTCGGCCGCCCGTGGCGGGGCGCACCCGCCAAGCGGATTGTCGATGATGCGATCGGCCGCACCAGTCGGTCGCGTGTGGCCTTTGCCCCCAATCCGTTTCGCTCTGCTCAACCGGATGGTGGCCAGCGCCTGCGCCGTCTGCCTGCAGGGGGCGAGCGCCAACGCGAGAGCGCGGCGCGTCAGTGACCGTGAGTCTTGATGCCTCGCCGGCGAAGCCGCTCCTGCCGGCGGCGGCGCAGCGAGGTGATCCCTCCCACCGTCCCTACTACCAACAGGCCGGCAATGATTCCAAAGGCGATGATGATACGCGTTTCCATGTTTTGTATCGCCTAGATAGCGAATCCCGGCGCCGAGCCGGCGCCGTGATTCGCTTGATCGTCCCTCATCTATGGAAATTTTCCATGCAGGTTTGCGCGTTCATGTCAAATAAAGGTTGGGGCAGATAGCCGCCTGATTTGTATTGCGCCGCCGGGATGAAGCAGCGGCCCCATTCCCCAACGCCCTTGTCCTGAATTGCAGGGTTCGAGCCTAAGAGGCGGGCGAGACGGGAAGCAGGAACCATGCATTCTCAAAGAAGTGGGACGCGTAATTCATACTGATCCGTCACTCCTGGCAGAAGCAGCGGCGACCGCGGATCGCCGCATGGCGCCCCGCCCTTGGTCGCTATGCGGTATTTGGCCGCATTACGACGAAACGGGCCGATTTCGCGGCAGAACGCCTTGTTCCGTCGTGCAAAGACGTGTCTGGGCGGGCGCATGAATATCCCGCAATACTACCATTCCATCATTCTGCGAATCGGTGAGGTTACGGGACTTCCCGATTCGGTCCTGCATATCCATGCCGGGCTGGCGATTCTGCTGGTGGCGCGCGTCGTCAGCGGCCGCGCGCTGGGCACGTTCGTTCCCTTCGCGTTCGTCGTGGCGGCCGAGGCCGGGAACGAGATCCTCGATTATCTGGCGGCGGGCGGCTGGTCCGCGGACGTCTACGCGGACATCTGGTATACCCTGTTCTGGCCGTTCCTGATCAGCCTGGCCGTTCGCATGCGGCCGATGTCCAGACGCCGCCGGAGAACTGCGGTGGCGGCGTAGCCAGGGCACCCGGCGGCCGACACGCTCCGGCGCCGGATGCTGCCATCCGGCTCGGGATCATTCCGGACGGGCCGCGTCAGTCCCCGGTCGGCGGCGTGGCCGGCGCGGAGCCGGATTGCTCGGCCTCGCGGCGCGCTTCGTACTCGCGCTCGGCCTGTTCGACGCGGGCCTGCGCGGCGGCGGCGTCGGCGTCGATGGTCGAGAGGCGGCGGGCGCGCTCGGCCGCGATCAGTTCGCTGAACCGGATCGAGGGATCGCTGCCCTTCTCGGCATAGGCCTTGTCGATCATCTGCTGCGCGCAGCCGGTGAAACCGCCCGCGCCGACCGGCGAACAGCTCAGCGTCCCGGTCCTGCCGACCATTTCATAGGCCAGGACCTTGTTGTTCCAGGCGTCGTTCTGCGGCGATTCCGAACCGCGCAGCGCTTCGGGGATGCGATAGCGCTCGGCTTCGTCCTTGCGGGCGCAGACGGTGATCTCGTCGCCCTGGGGCTGCGGGCATTCGTCCTGGCCGTAGACGATGACCATGTTGAACTTGTCGCCGCCGTCCTGCGCCGCGGCGGGCGTGGCGGGAAGCCAGAGCGCGCAAGCCAGGGCTGCGGTGGCTAGAGCAAGGCGTGTCACTTCGATCGTTCCCCTGGCTTTGCCGATCCCGGCGGTCTGCGCCGGTATAGAGCGGGATGCTGTTAATGCTAGCTGAAGTGGCGCGTTTCCCGTCGAAACGTCAGAAGCGCTCGGACAGGCGGATGGCGATGCGGCAGCCGAGGCGGATCGCGGCGGAGACCAGCGGATAGGCCGGCGCCTTCTCCGCGCCCGCCGCCAGCGCGGCCTCGCGGTGCGCGCGCTCCTCCGCGCGGAATTCCTCGATCAGGCCCGACAGTTCGGCATCGCTGTCGCCCAGCTCCTCGAGCTGGCGGGTGTAGTGGCGTTCGATTTCCTCTTCCACCGCGGCCGTGCAGGCCATGGCGGTCTTCGGGCCGGCGAGCGCCGTCGCCGCCCCGAGCGCGAAACCGGCGACGTTCCACAGCGGCTGCAGCGCGGTCGGCCGCACGCCCCGCGCGCTGAGCAGCGCGTCGAAACGGGCCCGGTGCTCGGCCTCCTGCGCCGCCATCGCGGCGATTTCCGCCGCGTGCGGGGCGCGGTTGCCCATCACCGCCATCTGGCCGGCGTAGATCCGCGTGGCGCCGTATTCGCCCGCCTGGTCGACGCGCAGCATGGCGGCGGTATCGGGCACGGTGTCGCTCATCGGGTATCCTCGGTGCGGAGCAGGAGCAGCACTATGGCGAGCGCCGCGGCGCCGGAAAAGAGGAAGTTCCAGCCGGCGAGCGAGATGCCGAACAGGTCCCACGGCGCCGTGTCGCAACGCACCAGCGGCGCGTTCATGATCGCGGCCAGCGGGTCTCCCCCGGCCGCGATCGTCGTGGTGCAGGCGGTCAGCCCCTGCCACCAGCGGTATTCGACCCCCGCATGGAACGCGCCGATCGCGGCCGAGACGGCGATCGCCAGCGCCGCCAGCGCCACGGGCACGCGGCTGCGCGGGACGAGGAAGGCGACGGCCGCCAGCGCCAGCGCGGCAAAATGGGCGTAACGCTGCCACCAGCACATCTCGCACGCGACGAGGCCGAAGCCGTACTGGCTGACGTAGGCGCCGCCCAGCAGCGCCAGCGGCGTTGCCAGCGCGACGATGCGCGCCGGCCCGAGCCCCGCGTTTCCCCGTGCCGCCATGCCGCGCTCAGGGCCGCCGGGCCGCGAGCAGGCCGGGCTGGGCGGTCCGGCGCAGGGTCTCGACGGCGTAGTGCAACTGGAAATCGGTGATGCCCTTCGCCTTGAGTTCCTCTGCGGTCATGCGGAAGCGGGGATCGTCCTGCTTGTCGGTCTCGAGCTGCTTGTCCTCGAGATTGACCTCGTTGATCAGGTGCCCGCGCAGATCGGATTCGCGCAGCACCCGTTCCGCCCGCTTGCGCGCATCGGGATCGGAAAGCTGCGGCACGCGGATGTCGGGCTCGATGCCGCCCTCCTGCACCGAGTGGCCCGAAGGCGTGTAGTAGCGTGCCGTGGTGAGCTTGACCGCGCTGCTCCGGTCGATCGTGAACATCGACTGGACGCTGCCCTTGCCGAAGGTGCGTTCGCCCATGACCACCGCGCGATCCTGGTCCTGCAGCGCGCCCGCGACGATCTCGGACGCCGAAGCGCTGCCGGCGTCGACCAGGACGATGATCGGCAGGCCCCTGGCGACGTCGCCCTTGTAGACCGATTCGGCCCGGTAATATTCGTTCTCGCTGGCGACGCGGCCGCGCTGCGAGACGATGTCGCCCGACGCCAGAAACAGGTCCGAAAGCCCGATGGCTTCGTCCAGCGAGCCGCCGGGGTTGGAACGCAGGTCCAGCACCAGCCCCGCCAGGCTGCCGGCGGCCTGCTTCTTCATCGCCACGACCGCCGCGCCGACGTCCTTGGCGACGTCGCGCGAGAATTCGTTGACCGTGATGACGCCGACGTTGCCTTCGAGCTTCGAGGTCACGGGTTCCAGTTCGATCACGCCGCGGGTGACGGTGACGTCGAACGGATCGTCGCGGCCGGGCCGGAAGATCGTCAGCCGGATCGAGGTGCCGGGCTGTCCGCGCATCCTGGCCACCGCCTCGTCCAGATCGCCGCCGTAGTAGAGCTTGCCGTCGAGATGGGTGATATAGTCGCCCGCCTTGATCCCCGCCTGCTCGGCCGGGCTGCCGCGGAACGGCGAGACGACCTTGACCGCCCCGTCGTCCATCACGACCGAGAGGCCCAGGCCCGAATAGTTGCCCTCGATCATCGTTTCGAGCCGCTGCAGGCTGGCGCCGTCGAGGTACGAGGAATGCGGGTCGAGGCTTTCGAGCATGCCGTTGATCGCGCCCTTGATCAGCTTGTCGTCGTCGATGTTGTCGACGTAGTTCGCCTTGACGAGCTGGTAGATGGCGATGAGCTTGCCGAACTGCGGCCCCGAGCGGCTGTCGACCGCGGCAAGCCCCTGGGTGGTCACGGGCAGGACGGCGACGGCGCCGACGAGCAGGGCGGCGCGGGCAAGCGAGATGATGGACTTTGGCATGGATGGTCTTTCAAACGGCATCGGCGTTTCTATCCTGCCCCGGCGACGAATGCCAGATGGACCGCCGGGCCTGCTCACGGGCGGACGAATTCGAGCGGATTGACCGGAACCCCGTCGCGCCGCAGTTCCAGCGTCACGAGCGGGCGCCCCTGCGCGGCGACGCCCAGCGGCGATCCGGCCAGCAGTTCGGCGCCGACGCTGGCGTTGAGCCGGGCGAGGCCGGTGACGAGCGAAGTCCAGCCGCCGGGATGCTCGATGATGACGATGTTGCCATAGCCGCGATAGGGCCCGGCGAAGGCGACCCGTCCCGCCGCCGGCGCGACGATCTGCGCGCCGCCGCGCGCCGACAGCGCGATGCCGCGCACATGGGTGCCGCGATCCTGCGGCCGGTCGCTGAATCCGGTGACGAGCCGGCCGGCGACGGGCAGCAGGTAGCCGGGCAACGCCGCCGCCCGCGTCGGGCTTTCCTCGATCGTGATGACCTGCGCCTCCTCGGGCCGGGCGGGGCGCATGATCGGGCCGGGCAGCCGGGCAAGCTGCGCGCGCAGCGTGCCGGCTCGGCGCAGTTCCTCGGTCAGCGCGCCGAGATCGCGCGCCTGCTCGGCCAGCGCCAGCGCGCGTTCGGCCTCGCGGTCCGCCGCGCCTGTGACCTGGCGCGAATCGAGCCGTTGGCGCGTCTCCAGCGCGCCCAGCGCGGCGCGGCGTTCGTCCAGGCGGCGCTGGCTCTTGCGCAGATCCTGCGCGGCCGCCAGCGCCTGGCGCTCCAGCGCGCGGCCGCGGTCGATCTCGGCGCGCAGCGCGGCGGTGCGGCGCTGGATCTCGGGCAGCATCGTCGCGAGCAGCGCGCGCATGTACATCGTGTCGCGCACCGATCCGGGGCGCAGCAACGCCAGCGCGGGCGGCCGGCGCGACAGGCGCTGGAGCGCGGCGGTAAGCCGCACCACCGGCTGCTGGCGCTCCGCCAGCCGCGCACGCAGCGTCTCCCGCTCGCGCCCGATCAGCCGGGCTTCCGCCTGATGGCCGGCGATCTCGGCTTCGGTCTGCTGGATGCGCGCGGCGATGGCGGCCGCCTCGCGCGCGGTGCGGTCGGCGGCGGCGCTCGCGCGCGCGGCTTCGGCCTCGAGCCGCTCGGCCCGCGTGCGCGCCGCCGCGCCTTGCGCCTTCGCCTCGGCCATGGCGCGGCGCGCGTCGCCGGCGTCCTCGAACCGGGCCATCGGCTGCGCCGACGCGCCCACCGCCGCGAGCAGGCCGGCAACCAGGAGCAAACGCGAATGCAGGCGCAACCATGACGTCATTGCGCGCCGCTTATCCAGATCGATGATAGGGATGGCCAGCGAGAATGCTGGTGGCGCGCCATAATTGTTCGGCCAGCATGGCGCGCGCCATGAGATGCGGCCAGGTCATCGCGCCGAAGGCGAGCAGCAGGTCGGCCTTGTCGCGCGCCGGCGCGCCGTGGCCGTCGGCCGCGCCGATCAGGAAGCGCGCTTCGCGCACGCCCTCGTCGCGCCAGCGGCCGAGCAGCGCGGCGAATTCCTCGGATGAAAGCTGGCGGCCGCGCTCGTCTAGCAGCACCTCGCGCGAGGGCGAGAGCGGGGCCGGAAGCGTGCCGCCCCGATCGGGCAGCTCGCTGAGGCGCAGCGGCCAGGCGATGCGCCGGGCATAGCGATCGACCAGATCGGCCTCGGGAGAGCGGCCGATCTTGCCGCGGGCAATGATGTGGAGCCTCACGCGGCTCCGGCGGCCGGGCTGTCTCCGAAGCCCCACATGCGTTCGAGGTTGTAGAAGCTGCGCACCTCGGGCCGGAAAAGATGGACGACGACGTCGCCGGCATCCACCAGCACCCAGTCGGCGGCGGGCAGGCCCTCGATGCGGACGGGGCCGAGGCCGGCCTGCTTGATCCGTTCGGCCAGCTTGTGCGCCATGGCGGTCACCTGCCGGGTCGAACGGCCCGAGGCGATGACCATATGGTCCGCGATCGTGCTCTTGCCTTCGAGCGGGATGGAAACGATGTCCTGCGCCTGATCGTCGTCAAGCGAGTTCAGCACCAGCGCGTGCAGCGAGCCCGGCTCGGCGGCGATGGGCGGGGCGGCGGCGCCGGCAGCGGCCGGCTGGGTTTGCGCCTGGTTCATGTAGGTCGAAAAAACTCCTCTGCTCGGACATGACCCAAGGTGGGGTGCGCGCCCACCACGCTCAAGTCCTGTTCGTGGGGATATGCCGGGGGATGGGGCGGTGCGTCACCCCGTCGCGCAGACCGCCTGCGGAAAGGCCGTCTGCCCAGTGCGGATCGGCCTGGCGGATCGCCGTGGCCGAACGCTTGTCCGGGTCGAAACGCAAGAGCACCAGCGCCGGAGCGCTCCATCCAGTCCGGTTACGGATACCGGCGGCAGACGTCCGGAAACGTCCGAGCCAGGCCATCGCGCGGCCCGCGATGGCGGCGTCATCATAACCCGGCCGCGCCACCACTGCAATCGGCATGGTCCGGGCGATGGCCCGCCAGCGCTTCCAGCGGGCGAACTGGGCCAGGTTGTCCGATCCCATCAGCCAGACGAAGCGCCGCTTCGGCCATCGCCGCTGCAGCCGGCGCAGGGTGTCGACCGTGTAGCGCGTGCCCAACTCGCGCTCGAGCGCGGTGACGCGGATCGGCGCGCGGCGCGCCTGCCGGCGGGCCGAGGCGACGCGCGCGGCAAGCGGGGCCATGCCGGCGGCGGGCTTCAGCGGGTTACCCGGCGAGACCAGCCACCACACCTCGTCGAGACCGAGCGCGGCGGCCGCGAACAGCGTGATCCGCCGGTGCGCGCCATGCGCCGGGTTGAAGCTGCCGCCGAGGATACCGGTGTAGCGCGGTGTGCCGCGGCTCAAGGATGCGGCCCGCTCAAGGACGCGTCTGCCCCGTCCCGCGCACGACCCACTTGTAGGTCGTCAGCCCTTCGAGCGCGACCGGGCCGCGCGC